>Ga0307513_10007180_pt1 | contig 14468 bp, 14 predicted proteins | sample 15_EM_MG_FD_202174 | JGI IMG/M metagenome (GOLD analysis project Ga0307513, IMG submission 202174) | Populus trichocarpa ectomycorrhiza microbial communities from riparian zone in the Pacific Northwest, United States - 15_EM | ecosystem: Host-associated > Plants > Roots > Unclassified | place... | reverse complement strand
CAACACCCGCAGGTCGCGTTCGTAGACGTAGCGCAACTCCTCCGGTTGCGCGCCCAGCGCGAGGTGGTAGAGCAGCACATCGGACGCTCCCCAGGACAGCTCCTGGGAGGGCAACGCGGCGCCGATGGCCTTGTCCGGATCAATGGGCATGCGTACGTCCTCGTCAGCTCGTCGCGGAGGGGACCGCGGCCAGGTCCAGTGCGGCCAGGTAACCGAAGGCCATCGCGGGGCCGATGGTGGCGCCCGCGCCGGCGTAGCTGCGGCCCATCACGGCGGCGCTCGTGTTGCCCGCCGCGTAGAGGCCGGGGATCGCCGTGCCGTCGTCGCGCAGCACCCGACCGCGCTCGTCGGTGCGCAGGCCGCCCTTGGTCCCCAAGTCGCCCGGGACGATCTGGAACGCGTAGAACGGCGGCTTGACCAGCGGCCCCAGGCACGGGTTGGGGCGTTGCCGCGGGTCGCCGTAGTAGCGGTCGTAGGCCGAGTCGCCGCGCTGGAAGTCCTCGTCGCGGCCGGTCCGGGCGAACTCGTTGAACCGCTCGACGGTCGAGGTGAGTCCGTCGGGGTCCACGCCGATCTCCGTCGCCAGCGCGGCCAGCGTCGGCGCCCGGTGTGCCACGCCCGCCGCGTACCAGGACCGGGGCAGCGGCTGGCGCGGGCCGTGGCCGGCGAAGAGGTACCGCTCGCGGTAGGTCCGGTCGGCGATCAGCCAGGCCGGGATGTGCGGGTTCGCCGGCGTGTGGTGGTCGTACATCGCGTGCACCGCGTCCACGTACGGCGCCGCCTCGTTGACGAAGCGCCGGCCGGCGCCGTTGACCAGCAGGCACCCGGGCAGGTTGCGCTCGGCCAGGCAGAAGTAGCCGACCTTGGGCAGCGGGATGGACGGGCCCCACCAGGCCTCGTCCATCAGGTCCAGCGCACCGCCGGCCCGCTGCCCGGCCGTGATCGCGTCGCCGGTGTTGCCGGGCGCGCCGAGCGTCCAGGCGGTGCCGATCGGGGCCCGTTGATAGCGTTCGCGCATCGCCTGGTTCTGCTCGAAGCCGCCGGCGGCCAGCAGCACCCCGCGCCGGGCCCGCAGCCGGCGCCGCTCGCCGCCGCGCTCGATCCAGATGCCGGTGGCCTGCCCGTTCTCGATCGTCAGGTCGACCATCGGCGTGCCCAGCCAGACCGGGACGCCGGCGTCGCGCAGGCCGATCCGCAGGCCGGCGATGAGCGCCTGACCCATGCTGAGCATGCGCCGGCGCAGCGCCCGTGACACCAGGGCCGTCGCCGCCAGCCGCGCGCCGGTCAGGAACGCCCGCGGATGCCGGGTGCCGAGGCTGAGCCACCGGTAGTCGACGGCGGTGACGGCCATCCCGCCCGGCGTGCTCAGGTAGGGCGGCGCCAGCCGCTCCAGCTCCGCGCCCAGCTTCCGGCCGTCCAGCGGCACCGGCTCGATGGTGCGCCCGCCCGCGCGCCCGCCCGGCGCCTCCGGGTAGTAGTCGGCGTAACCGCGCACCCAGGCGAAGTTGAGCGGGGTGTTGGCCTGGACGAAGGCGAGCATGGCCGGCCCGTACTCGAGCAGCGCGTGTTGCCGGGCCTCCGCCACCTCCGTGCCGGCCACCTGAGCCAGGTAGGTCCGGGCCGCCTCGTCCGTGTCGCGGACGCCGGCCCGGTTCAGCACCGCGTTGCCGGGCAGCCAGAGACCACCGCCCGAGCGGGCGGTGGACCCGCCGAAGACCTCCGCCTTCTCGATCACGACCGTGCGGCACCCGCGATGCGCTGCCAGCAGCGCGGCGGTCATCCCGGCGGCGCCGCTGCCCACCACGACAACATCGAACACGTCCTCGTCATCAGCCACTAGAACAGGTTATATTCTTGCCCGGAGCGTGGCTATCGAATGGCGTTTTCTGCTGCCGGGAATCCTGGCGGCACGGGCGGGCGCCAGTGGTAGAACAGATAGCAGTTTTGCGGGCCGTCGAGGGGAGGATCCGGATGCTGACCGAGTCGCAGCGGTCGCTGCTGGCCGATCGGCTGCAGACCGCCGAGCGGGGTCGCGCGCCGATCGCCCCGCTCGTGGAGTCCCATCCCGAGTTGAGCGTGACCGACGCCTACCAGATTCAACTGCACAACATCCGGCGCCGCGAGGTGCCGGTGGTCGGCCACAAGGTCGGCCTCTCCTCGCTGGCGATGCAGCAGATGATGGGCGTCGACGAGCCGGACTACGGGCACCTGCTCGCCGACATGCGGCTGACGGAGGAGATCCCGGCCGACGCCGGCGCCTACTGCTATCCCCGGGTGGAGATCGAGGTCGCCTTCATCCTCGGGGCCGACCTGCCCGGGGCCGACTGCACCGAGGACGACGTGCTCGCCGCGACCGAGGCCTACGCGCCGTCCATCGAGCTGATCGACAGCCGGATCGTCGACTGGCGGATCAGCCTGGCGGACACCATCGCCGACAACGCCTCGTCCGCCGGCTTCGTGCTCGGCCGCTCCCGGGTCGCCCCGGACAAGATAGACATCCGGGGGATCGACGCCACGCTGCACCGCGACGGCGAACTGGTCGCGGCCGGCCGCTCGGACGCGGTGCTGGGCAACCCGGTGACCGCGGTCGCCTGGCTGGCCCGCACCGTCGCCGGCTTCGGCGTACGGCTGCGGGCCGGGCACATCATCATGCCGGGCGCCTGCGCCCGGGCGATCGACGCCCACCCGGGCGATCGGTTCGTGGCCACCTTCGCCGGCCTCGGCACGGTGTCGCTGGCCTTCGACCAGCCGGAGGCGAAACCTTGAGTCAGGTCACCGCGGCGATCGTCGGCTCCGGCAACATCGGGACCGACTTGCTGTACAAGTTGTCGCGTTCGCCGCTGATCACGCCGCGGTGGATGGTCGGCGTGGACCCGGAGAGCGCCGGATTGCGCCGCGCGCGGGAGATGGGCCTGGCGACCTCGGCGGCGGGCGTGGACTGGCTGTTCGCCCAGGAGCAACTGCCCGACCTGGTCTTCGAGGCCACCTCGGCGGGCGTGCACCGGGCCAACGCCCCGCGCTACGCCCAGGCCGGCATCCGGGCGGTGGATCTCACCCCGGCGGCCGTCGGCCCGTACGTGGTGCCCCAGGTCAACCTCGGCGCCCACCTGGACGCCCCGAACGTCAACTTGATCACCTGCGGCGGCCAGGCCACCATCCCGATGGTCTACGCGGTGTCGCGGGTGACCCCGGTGGCGTACGCGGAGATCGTGGCCGCCGTCGCCTCCCGCTCCGCCGGACCCGGCACCCGGGCCAACATCGACGAGTTCACCAAGACCACCGGCCGGGGCCTGGAGGTGATCGGCGGCGCCACCCGCGGCAAGGCGATCATCGTGCTCAACCCGGCCGAGCCGCCGATGGTCATGCGGGACACCATCTTCTGCGCCATCGGCCCCGACGTCGACACCGCCGCGATCGCCGATTCGATCGTCGCGATGGCCGCCGAGGTCGCCCGGTACGTGCCCGGATACCGGTTGCTGAGCGATCCGCAGTTCGATCCGCCCACCCCGCTGACCGCGGGAATGGCCCGGGTCGGCATCTTCGTCGAGGTGGCCGGGGCCGGTGACTTCCTGCCCGCGTACGCCGGAAACCTCGACATCATGACCGCCGCGGCCACCCGGGTCGGGGAGGAACTCGCCCGGTCCATCATCGACGGGAGATCCGATGTCGCTCCGACCGTTCTCGGCCGACCTTGACCTGCGGGTCACCGACACCTCGCTGCGCGACGGCTCGCACGCCAAGCGGCACCAGTTCACCGCCGCCGAGGTCGAGGCGGTGGTGGCCGGGCTGGACGCGGCCGGCGTGCCGGTCATCGAGGTGGCGCACGGCGACGGGCTCGGCGGCTCCTCGTTCACCTACGGCTTCAGCCGTACGCCGGAACAGGAACTGATCACGATCGCGGCGCGCACCGCCCGCCGGGCCCGGATCGCCTTCCTGATGCTGCCCGGGGTCGGCGTCACCGACGACATCCTGACGGCCGCCGACAACGGCGCCTCGATCTGCCGGATCGCCACCCACTGCACCGAGGCCGACGTGGCGGTCCAGCATTTCGGGCTGGCCCGCGACCGCGGCCTGGAGACGGTCGGCTTCCTGATGATGGCGCACTCCCAGCCGCCCGAGGCGCTGGCGGCGCAGGCCCGCATCATGGCCGACGCGGGCTGCCAGTGCGTCTATGTGGTCGACTCGGCCGGCGCGCTGGTGCTGGATCAGGTCGGCGACCGGGTCGCCGCGCTGGTCGCCGAGTTGGGCGACGACGCGCAGGTCGGCTTCCACGGCCACGAGAATCTCGGGCTCGGCGTGGCGAACTCGGTGCTGGCCGCCCGCGCCGGCGCGAGCCAGATCGACGGCAGCACCCGCCGGTTCGGCGCGGGCGCGGGAAACACGCCGGTGGAGGCGTTCGTCGGGGTCTGCGACAAACTCGGCCTGCGGACCGGGATCGACTTCTTCGCCATCGTCGACGTCGCCGAGGACATCGTGCTCCCGGCCATGCCGGGGGAGTGCACATTGGACCGACTGGCGCTGATCATGGGATACGCCGGGGTCTACTCCAGCTTCCTCAAGCACGCTTTCACTCTGGCCGAGCGGTATTCGGTGTCGGGCGCCGAGATCCTGGTGCGCGCCGGTGCCCGCCGACTGGTCGGCGGGCAGGAGGACCAGCTCATCGGCATCGCCCTCGAACTGTGGGACGAGACCGCCGCACTCACGAGTAGCTGATCCCGACCTCGTCGGTGCGGGGCAGGGCCTGGCAGGCAAGCGTGTAACCGTCGGCGAAGTCCTCGTCCTCCAGCACCTCGTTGTGCAGCAACTCGACCTCGCCGCGCACCACCCGGCAGGCGCACGCCCCGCAGGTGCCCTGCCGGCACGAGTACGGTGGGTTGAGCCCGCCGGCGATCAGCAGGTCGAGCAGCCGGGTGCGGGCCGGCCAGGGCAGGCGGTGCACCTGCCCGTTCAGCTCCACCTCCGCCATCGCGATCCGCTCGTCGGGGGGACCGGCCGGCTCGGCTTCGGCGGCGGGCAGGAAGCGCTCGACGTGGATGCGCGCCGCCGGCACCTCGATCCGCCGCAGCGCCCGGCAGGTGACCACGATGAAGGGCTCAGGACCACAGACAAAGGCATCCCGATCGGCGTACGGGCGCAGCAGCGGCTCCAGCGCGCCGGCCGTCGGCGGGCCCTGCTCGGCGTCGAACCAGTGCGACACGTGCAGCCGGCCCGGATGCTGTTCCGCCAGCCGGCCCAGCTCGCCCGCGAAGATGACCGACCGCGGGTCCCGGTTGGCGTAGAGCAGCGCGACGTGTCCGCGCCCCTGGGCCAGGGCGGACTTGATGATGGAGATGACCGGGGTGATCCCGCTGCCGCCGGCCAGCAGCAGCAGGTCGCCGTCGAGCGACGGGGGTACGAACTGCCCGGCCGGCGCCATCAGCTCCAGTTCGCTGCCCGCCGCGACGTGGTCGCAGATCCAGTTGGAGACGTAGCCGTCGACGACCCGCTTGACGGTGATCTTCGGCGCCGTGTCGGTGTGCGGCGAGCTGGACAGGGAGTAGCACCGGGCCGCCCCGGTGACGCCGTTGCCCGGCACCCGGACGGTGAGGAACTGCCCCGGCTGGTACGCGAACCGGGCGCCCAGCGCGGGCGGCAGCTCCAGCACCAGCGAACGGGCGTCCGGCGTCTCCTCGATGACCTCGGCCACCCGTACGCGATGGTAGGGCTCGATCACGGCTACTTCCTCGCCGCGGCGGTGGCGTCGAGCCAGTTGGTGCCCACGGCCCGGTTGATGCTCAGCTGCAGCCGGCCGCAGCCGGGGATGAGTGCGGTCGGCTCGCCCAGGGCCCGGCGCTCGGCGAACTCGAGGCAGCCGTCGACCGCGTGCCGGCTCCACTGCACGCTGGTGTGCATCGGGCTGTTCTTCTTGGCCCGGACCGTGACCCCGCAACTGGCGCAGGTCACCTCGGCCAGCCCGCCGTCCAGATATTCCGTACGCTCGCTCATGATTGCCCCGTGGTGGCCTCGCGACGAGTCAGGTTTTCCGCGACCTCGGCCTCCCAGGTCTGCACCGCCTGGGCGGTGTCCACTTCGAACTCGAAGCGCGCCACCATGTCGTCCGTGACGTCGGCGGCGTCCACATAGAACTGTTGATACCAGCGCCGGAGTTGGTACACCGGGCCGTCTTCCGCGCAGAGCAGAGGGTTGTCGATGCGGCTCTTGTGCTTCCAGATCTCCACGTCCTGCAGGAAGCCGATGCCGATGCCCTTGGCCATCTTGCCGGCGACCCGCTGGGCCTGCTCGGCGCTCAGGCCGGGCAGCCGCTTGACGATGATGCCCCACTGCAGGCGGAACGAGGTCGGGCTGACCGGGTAGTGGCAGTTGATCAGGACGGACTCGACCTTGACGCCGTGGTAGTCGTGCCAGAGCTTGTCGATCATGTAGGACGGCCCGAAGTACGTCGCCTCGGAGCTCAGGGCGATCTCGGTGTCGCTGTAGGCGGAGCCGCTCTGCACGTCCGGCCGGCCGCGGGTCTGCAGATACTGGGTCACGACGTGGCCCTCCATGACGTTCTTGAAGAACGTGGGGAAGGCGAAGTGGATGTAGAAGAAGTGCGCCATGTCCACCACGTTGTCGATGACCTCGCGGCAGTCGGCGCCCTCGATCAGCACCGAGTCCCAGGTCCAGTCGCTCCACTCGGCCGAGAACGCGCCCTCGACGCGCGGAATGGTGACCTCGGGCGGCGGCGGCGTGCCCTCCGGGTTGTGCCAGACGAACAGTTGCCCGTTCTCCTCGAGGGTCAGCCAGGACCGGGTCCGCGCCCGGGGTGGCACCCGGCGCGCGTACGGGACCTGGGCGCACTGGCCGTTGCCGCCCCAGCGCCAGTCGTGAAAGGGACAGGCGACCTCGTTGCCCTTGATCGTGCCCATGCTCAGGTCGCCGCCCATGTGCCGGCAGTACGCGTCCAGCACCTGCAACGCGCCGCTCGAGTCGGCGAAGACCGCCAGCTTGGTGCCGAACGCCTCGACCGCGTGCGGCCCGCCGTCGCGGAAGCTGTCCGCCAGGCCCAGGCAGTGCCAGCCGCGGGCGAATCTGGCCGGCGGCCGACCGGCGTCGATGGTCCGTACGGCATCCGGGTTGCTCATGAGACCCCCCACTCGGGTTACTGAGGTAGAACGAGTTGCAGGCAGGGTGGCTCGCCGTGCGGACTCTTCCCACCGGCCATCGGGCGCGGTTAAACTAGAACGCGTTCTACTATAGTTCGCGGCGGGGTAGCCAGCCATAGCAGGGCTTGAAGAAGGAATTGTGGGTCGCGCTCCGTGCGGACTCGCCACAACTCCAAGCCGGAGGGGCTCGATGATGAACGAAGGTTCGGCCGCGGTGATCGCCGGAGTCCGAGGACTCCTGCCAGTTTTGCGTGAGCGGGCGCAGGAGACCGAGGATCGGCGGGCACTGTCCGCGGAGACGGTCAAATCATTGACCGAGACCGGTTTCTTCCGGCTGCTGCAACCGGTCCGGTTCGGCGGCCTGGAAGCCGAGCCGCTGACCTTCCTGGAGGCGGTGCGGATGATCGCCGGCGCCTGCGGGTCGACCGGCTGGGCCGCCTCGGTGATGGGCGTGCACAACTGGCAGCTCGCGCTCTTCCCCGACCAGGCACAACAGGACGTCTGGGGGGAGGATCCGGCCACCCGGATGTCCTCCTCGTACGCCCCGACCGGCAAGGCGCGCGCCGTCGAGGGCGGCTACCGGCTCAGCGGCCGGTGGAGCTTCTCGTCCGGCTGCGACCACGCCACCTGGGTGCTGCTCGGAGCGATCGTGCCCCCGGGCGACGGCACCCCGGCCGACTTCTGCACGTTCCTGGTGCCGCTCGGCGACTATCAGATCGAGGACGTCTGGAACACGGTCGGGCTGCGGGGCACCGGCAGCAACGACATCGTCATCGAGGACGCGTTCGTCCCGGCGTACCGGGCGCTGAGTTTCAACGACACCGCGAAGTGCGTCTGCCCCGGTCAGGAGCAGAATCCGGGACCGCTTTACAAGATCCCGTACGGGTCGCTCTTCCCGTACGCGATCACCACGCCGATCCTCGGGATGGCCACCGGGGCGTACGAAGCGCACGTGTCCTACACCCGGGGCCGGGTGCGCGCGTCCTACGTCGGCGTGAAGGCGGCCGAGGACCCGTTCGCGCAGGTCCGGGTCGGCCGGGCGGCCAGCGATCTGGACTCGGCCTGGCTGGCGCTGAGCACCAACATGCGCGAGCTGATGCAGTACACGACGGCCGGCGAGCGGATCCCGATGCCGCTGCGCCTGCGGGTGCGCCGGGACCAGGTGCGCGGCACCGAGCAGGCGATCAGCGCGGTGGACCTGCTGTTCGAGAACTCGGGCGGCCGGGCGATCGCGGTCGGCACCCCGATCCAGCGGTTCTGGCGGGACGCGCACGCCGGGCGGGTGCACGCGATCAACGACCCGGAGCGGGCGCTGTCCATGTTCGGCCGGGGCGAGTTCGGGCTGAGCTTCGCCGACGCGATGCTTTGAGGATCAGTGATGACTACTAGCATCGCGGTGGATTTCGAATCGTCGAGCCGTACGGTGCGCCTCGGCGAGGCGAGCGTGCACTATCACGACGCGGGCAGCGACCCCCGGACTCCGGTCGTGCTGCTGCACGGCGGCGGGCCGGGCGCCTCCGCGTGGAGCAACTTCGGCGCCAACGTGCCGGTTCTGGCCGCGCACCGGCGCGTCCTGGCGGTCGACCAACCGGGCTTCGGTCGCTCGCTCGGCGGCGAGATGACCGGGCATTTCTTCACGTACGCGGCGGACGCGCTGGCCGCGCTGCTCGATGAGCTGGGCATCGAGCGGGTGCATCTGATCGGCAACTCGCTCGGCGGCGGCACCGCGGTCCGCTTCGCGCTGCGGCACCGGGCCCGGGCCGGCCGGCTGGTCCTGATGGGGCCGGGCGGGCTCAGCCTGAACGTCTTCGCGCCGGATCCGACCGAGGGGGTCCGCCGGCTGATGGAGTTCGGCGCCCCGCCCGGGCCGAGCCGGGACAAGCTGGCCGCCTTCCTGCGCACCCTGGTGTTCGATCAGCGGCTGGTCACCGACGAGCTGATCGACGAACGCTTCCGCGCGGCCAGTGACCCGGCGGCGCTGCGGGCCATGCGGTCGATGGGCGCGTCCTTCACCGACCCGGCCCGGTTCGAGGAGGGGCTGCTCTGGCGCGAGGCGCACCGGCTGGCCAACGAGGTGCTGCTGATCTGGGGCCGGGAGGACCGGGTCAACCCGCTGGACGGTGCGCTGCTCGCGGTCAAGCTGATCCGGCGGGTCCAACTGCACGTCTTCGGCGGCTGCGGGCACTGGGCCCAGCTGGAGAAGTTCGACGAGTTCAACCGGTTGGCGATCGACTTTCTGGAAGGGGAGACACCGTGAGCCTGATTCGCTCGCTGGGCTATCTGCGCATCGAGGCCACCGACATCGACGCCTGGCGCACATTCGGGGTCAAGGTGCTCGGCATGACGGAGGGGCGCGGGCCCGCCCCGGGCGCCCTCTACCTGCGGATGGACGACTTTCCCGCCCGGCTGGTCGTGCTGCCCGGCGAACGGGACCGGCTGATCTCCACGGGCTGGGAGCTGGCCGACCAGTGGCAGCTGGCGGCGGTGACCCGGGCGATGGAAGAGGCCGGCGTGGCCGTGAAGCCGGGCAGCGCCGAGGAACTGGCCGACCGCCGGGTCTCCGGGCTGATCCAGCTCGACGATCCGTTCGGCAACACACTGGAGCTGTTCTGCGGGGCGGCGCTGGACAACCGGCCGGCTGTGAGCCCGTACGGGACGCGCTTCGTCACCGGCGAGATGGGCACCGGGCATGTGGTGCTGCCGGCCACCGACGACGCCGCCGCGCTGCGGTTCTACGGCGAACTGCTCGGCTTCCAGCTGCGCGACTCGATGCGCCTGATCCCCGAGACGATCGGCCTGCCGCCGAGCACCGAGCCGCTGTGGATGCGCTTCTTCGGCTGCAACCCGCGGCACCACAGCCTCGCGGTAGCGCCGCTGCCGGCGAGCTCCGGCCTGATCCACCTGATGATCGAGGTCGAGACGCTGGACGACGTCGGCCGGGCGATGGACCGGTGCCAGCGCAACAAGGCGCCGCTGGTGTCGTCGCTGGGCCGGCACGCCAACGACTTCATGGTCTCGTTCTATTTGCGTACGCCGAGCGGGTTCGACATCGAATACGGAACGGGCGGGCTGGTGCTCGATGAGGCGACCTGGGTGGCCCGGCAGACCACGGCGCACAGCCTCTGGGGCCACCGCTTCACTCGCGGCATGCACTGAGCCGATCATGCCGTCGACGTCGCCCGTGATCGACCAGGCGCTGTTCCGCCGTACGTTCGGCCACTTCTGCTCCGGGGTGACCGTGGTGACGAGTCTCGACGAGGGCGTCCCGGTCGGTTTCGCCTGCCAGTCGTTCGCCGCCCTGTCGCTGGATCCGCCGCTGGTGCTGTTCTGCCCGCGGACGACCTCGACGAGCTGGCAGCGGATCGAGCGGACCGGGCACTTCGGCGTCAACGTGCTGACCGAGCACCAGCGGGATCTGTCCCGGGTCTTCGGCACCAGCACCCCGGACAAGTTCGCCGGCCTCGCCTGGGCACCGTCGCCGGGCGGGGCGCCGATCCTGGACGGGGTGCTGACCTGGGCGGACGCCACGATCGAGAACGTGCACGAGGCGGGCGACCACCAAGTGGTGATCGGCCGGGTGACCAGCCTCGGCGAGTGCGGGCCGGCCCGCCCGCTGCTGTTCTACCGAGGTCGCTACACCGCCACCGCCGAGCAATCGCCGCACGAGCCCCTCGAGGTAGTGGACACGCTGCTCGCCTGGCCCCGCCACACCGACTGGATCTGATTGTCTGGCAGAAACCGCGATCTTGTGCGTTTGACCCTCGATTTCCGGGCCCGAACGCACAAGATCAGCGCAGCCCGGTCGCGGTCGCTTCGAGACGGGCCAGGTGAGACTGCGGCGAGCCGAACAGGTGGGCGGCGCCGTGCGCCCGTTTGAAATAGAGGTGGGCGTCGTGCTCCCAGGTGATGCCGATCCCGCCGTGCAGTTGGATCATCTCGGCGGCGACCTGCTGCAGGGTCTCCGAGCAGTAGACCTTGGCCACGGCGGCGAGCACGGTGGCGGCGGTGCCGGCGGCGAGGGCGTCCGCGGCGGCGTAGGACGCCGAGCGGGCGCTTTCCACCAGCACATGCAGGTCGGCGAGCCGGTGCTGGAGCGCCTGAAAGCCGCCGATGGGCTGGCCGAACTGCACCCGCTCCTTGACATAGGCGACGGTCAGCTCCAGCGCGCGGGCCGCCGCCCCGGCTTGCTCGGCGCTGAGCGCGACGCAGGCGATGTCGCGCAGCCGGTCCAGCGGGAAGTGGTCGCCGATCCTTCGCCCGCGCGCGCCGCGTAGCGCGACCTGGGCCAGCCGCCGGGTGACGTCCAGCGCGGGTGTCGCCGTCCGGTCGACGCCGGGGGCCGTGACATCCAGTTCATACAACCGGATGCCGTCCGGGGCCTGGGCCACGGCCAACAGGATGTCGGCGTGGTCGCCGTCGAGGACGTAGTGCGCCTCGCCGTCCAGCACTCCGACCTCGGTGGCCCGAACTGCGAACTGGTCGGGCTCGGTGGCCCGGGGCGCCAATTCCTCAGTCTCGGCGGAGTGGAGCGGCATCTCGCCGGCCGCGGTGGCGCGGAATGCCGGCTCGTCGGGGGACCACTCTCCGGCCGGGCCCGTCCAGGCGAGCGTGGCGATGCGTTCGCCCGTGGCGATGTCCGGCAGCAGGCGTTCGCAGGCTTCGGCGTCGCCCGCGAGTAGCAGCGCCTGCGCGGCCACGACCGCCGAGCCCAACAGCGGGGACGGGGCCAGCACGCGCCCCAGCTCCTCCAGCGCGACCTGCATCTCCGCCAGTCCCGCCCCCGCGCCCCCGTACTTCTCGGGCACCGTCAGCCCCGCGACGCCGATCTCGCCGCACAGCCGGGTCCACAGCCCTCGGTCGTACCCGGACGGCGACGCCGCTGCGGCCCGGACCGCGGCGCTTTCGCACTGCCGGGCCAACAGCGTGCGCAGCACCGCACGCAGCTCAGCAGCGGTGTCCATCACGAGACCAGGCCCTCAGGTAGCGCGGCCCGCAGCTCGGCGGCGGTGTCCATCACGAGACCAGGCCCTCGGTGAGGGCGGCCATGACCCGGCCCCGATGCGCGGACGGGGTGCCCCACCCGGGGATCAGCGCCCGGATCTTGGTCAGCTGCCGGGCGACGCCGCCCTCCACGGCATAGCCGATAGCGCCGTGCACCTGCAACGCGGCGCGGGCCGCGCGCTGGGCCGCGTCGGCGCAGGCGACCTTGGCCGCCGAGGTGTCCCGCCCGGCCGTCGCGGCCTCGCTGCCCAGCGCCACCGCGGCCGCGTAGAGCAGTGGCCGGGCGAACTCCAGGCCGATCGCGACGTCGGCCAGCTTGTGCTTGACCGCCTGGAACTCCCCGATCGCCCGGCCGAACTGCACCCGCTGGCCCGCGTACCGGACGCTGGTGTCCAGCAGCGCGCGCCCGGCACCGAGCAGTTGCGCGGCGCCGGCCAGCGCGCCGAAGTCGAGCGCTCGGGCCCGGGCGCGGGTCACCTCGGGGCCGGTCGCCAGGACCGGACCCGCGCGCAACGCGAACATCCGCCGGGTCTCGTCCACCGAGGGCCAGTCGCGTTCCGGTACGCCGAGGCGCAGCTCGTCCCCGTCGGCCAGCAGCACCAGGCCGGCCACCTGGGCGTCGGCGGCGTAGGGCAGTTGCGGCGGCGCGCCGAGCGTGCCGATGACCTCGCCGGCGGCCAGCTCGGGCAGCCGTTCGGTCAGTCCCAGCGCGGACAGCAGGGTGGGCACCGCGGCGATCGACTCGGCGACCGGGCCGGGCAGCGGGTGGTAACCCAGCTCCTCGCAGGCGATGACCAGGTCGACCGGATCCGCCTCCAGCCCGCCCCAACGTGGCGGGATCGCGAGCGCGGTCACGCCGAGGTCGGCCAGCCGGCGCCAGACCGCCAGCCCCGGCGCCGGATCGCCGGCCGCCCAGTCGCGATTCACCGCCGGCAGGTCGCTCGCGGCGAGCAGGTCCCGGACGGCCTCGGCGAACTGGCGCTGTTCGGGGCTCGCGGCGAGGTTCATCTCGGCCCGCGGGGCAGGCCGAGCACGCGCTCGGCGATGACGGTGCGCTGGATCTCGTTGGTGCCGGCGTAGATCGGGCCGGCCAGGGCGAACAGATAGCCCGCGAGCCAGTCGCCGGGCAGCTCGGCCTGCGGGCCGAGCAGCTCCAGCGCGGTCTCGTGCAGCGCGATGTCCAATTCGGACCAGAACACCTTGGTCAGGCTGGCCGCGAACGGCGACGCCTGCCCGGGCGGCGAACTGGCCGCCGCGAAGCCGTGCAGCCGGTACGCCTGCGCGGCGATCCACGCGTCGACGACCCGGTCCCGCTGGGCGCCGTCGGCCGGGTCGCCGGCCTTCTGCCACAGGTCGATCAGGCGTAGTGCCGCGGCGCGGAAGCGTCCCGGGCTGCGCAGCGAGATCCCGCGTTCGTGGCCGGCGGTGCTCATCGCCACCCGCCACCCGGCACCGACCTCGCCGAGCACGTCGGCGTCGGGCACGAACACCCCGTCGAGGAAGATCTCCGCGAAGCCGTTGTCGCCGCTGAGCTGCTTGATCGGGCGTACCGTCACCCCGTCCGCCCGCAGGTCGAAGAGCAGATACGTCAGCCCGCGGTGCGGCCCGGCGTCCGGGTCGGTGCGGAACAGCCCGAACGCGCGATCGGCACAGCAGGCGCGCGAGCTCCACGTCTTCTGCCCGTGCAGCAGCCAGCCGCCGTCGGTGCGCTCGGCGACCGAGCGGATCGCCGCCAGGTCGCTGCCCGCGCCGGGCTCCGACCAGGCCTGCGCCCACACGTCCGCCGAGCGGGCCATCCGGGGGAGCAGCCGGGCGCGCTGCTCGGCGGTGCCGTGCGTGAACAGGGTCGGCGCCAGCAGGAACAGCCCGTTCTGGTTGATCCGGACCGGCGCGCCGGCGGCGTGATACTCCTCCTCGAACAGCAGCCAGTGCAACGCCGACGCGTCCCGCCCGCCGAACTCGCGGGGCCACGCGACCACCGACAGCCGGGCCGCCGCCAACTCTCGTTCCCAGGCGCGGTGCGCGGCATTGCCGTCGGGGGTGTCGACCGGCGGCAGGGCGTGCGGCGGAACGTTGGCGGCGAGCCAGCCGCGAACCTCCGCCTGGAACGCGCGCGCCTCGTCGTCGAGATCGAGGTTCACGGCTTTTCCTGGCTCTTCTTCATGCTACGAGCATCCATTCCGGACAGTGAGTCGCCGGCGGTCTCGGCGTTGTGCGCGTGGGCCAGGTGGTGCAGCCCGAAGACCGCCTCCATCCCGGCCCGCATGCCCATCTGGTCCTCGCACTGGTTGACCGCGCGCTTGGCCAGCGACAGCCCGAACC
>Ga0307513_10007179_pt1 | contig 14469 bp, 10 predicted proteins | sample 15_EM_MG_FD_202174 | JGI IMG/M metagenome (GOLD analysis project Ga0307513, IMG submission 202174) | Populus trichocarpa ectomycorrhiza microbial communities from riparian zone in the Pacific Northwest, United States - 15_EM | ecosystem: Host-associated > Plants > Roots > Unclassified | place... | reverse complement strand
GAGCGGGCGCAGCCTGCTGCGGCGGACGGGCGGGTGCGGCCTGCTGCGGCGGACGTGCGGGCGCAGCCTGCTGCGGCGGGCGGGCGGGTGCGGCGTATTGCGGCGGGAGAACGGGCGCAGCCTGCTGTGGCGGACGGGCGGGCGTGGCCTGCTGCGGCGGGCGAGCGGGCACGGCCTGCTGCGGCGGACGAGCGGGCGTGGCCTGCTGCGGCGAACGGACGGGTGCGGCGTATTGCGGCGGACGGGCGGGCACGGCCTGCTGCGGCGGACGAGCGGGCGTGGCCTGCTGCTGCGGATGGACGGGGGCGGCCTGCTGCGGCGGACGGACGGGCGCGGCGTACTGCGGCGGGAGAGCGGGTGCAACCGCCTGCGGCGGACGGACGGGCGCGGCCTCCTGCGCCGGATGGACGGGCGCGTTTTCCTGGCGCCACTGCGGCGCTAAATCGTCGGTCCATTGCGAGGCGACATCATCCGCCGATGGTCCAACGGTGCGCTGGGCGCTGCTGGGAATGGCGCGCCGCGGGGGTCGGCTGGCGGCATCGGAATGCTTGGACGGCACGATGGTGTCCTGACGTCGCTGCGCGACCAGGTCATCAACCCCATGCGTCGCGTGATGTTCCGCGACTGGCCGCGGCGCCTGCGGCGGATGGCCGGGCGCGGCCGGACGAACCGGCCGGCTTGAGGCATCCTGCTGCGGTTCACGCGATACGGTTTTCTGAGGTTGCCGCACGGCCGGATCACCGGCCGGCTGCATGCCACCGCCATTCTCCGGCGTCCGGATCGGCGCGATCTTGGACACCCGCCCCTCAGACACGGTGGGGCGAACCGGCTCAAGCGGGGCCGGCGGCGATTGTGCGACATCATCGGTGGCGCTTGGCGAAGCGGCTTCCTCGGCCAGGGCCTGCAAAAGCCCGCGCCGAATGCCGGACCGGCGGGCAGCCTGCGTCGATTTCCCAGCCTCGGCCGGAGACTGGCGCTCAAGCGAGGCATCGCCCTGCGGCGACCGCGCGATGTCATCGCTGGCGCTTGGCGAAGCGGCGTCCTCGGCCACGGCCGTCGGCAGCCCACGCCGAATGCTGGACGGGGCAGCCCGCGTCGATTCCCCAGCCTCGGCCGGAGACCGACGCTCAAGCGAGGCATCGCCCTGCGGCGACCGCGCGACGTCACCAGTGGCGCTTGGCGAAGCGGTGTCGTCGGCCACGGCCGTCGGCAGCCCGCGCCGAATGCTGGGCGGGACAGTCCGCGCCGATTCCCCAGCCTCGGCCGGAGACCCACGCTCAAGCGAGGCATCGCCCTGCGGCGATTGCGCAACGTCACCGGTGGCGCTTGACGAAGCGTTTTCCTCGGCCGGGGCCTTCAGCAGCCCGCGCCGAATGCTGGGCGGGACAGCCCGCGTCGGTTCCCCAGCCTCGGCCGGAGATTGGCGCTCAAGCGAGGCATCGATCCGCGAATGCAGCAGGGCTCTGGCTTTTGGGCGCGATTGCGCGCCATTGTCATTGGCCGAAACAGCGGACGCCGCGCTGGTGGACGCATCCTTATCCAGCGGCGCACGCGGCGCGGCCCACGGGGCTGCATCGCCGGCCGGTCGCGCGCCTTTCCGTTCCAGCAACACCGGCCAAGCATCGAGCGGCATGCCGAACGCGTCTTCCTGCGCCGGCGCGCTCGCGGCAGGCTCCTGCTGCGGCGTCAGCGGCGAATTGTTTTCCATAGGCTCGGCAGCGGCATCGGCGGATGCTTGCGAGCCGTCCTCGGTCGGCTTTGCCGCGTCCTGCGGGCGAGCGGACGCATCGTCCCGCACCGCCGGTCCGCTTGGCACGGCCTGCGGCTGCGGTTCAGGCGGCGCGCTGTCACGTGAAGGCTGCTGGATGGTATCTGCGGGGGCTTGCGGCGCCTTCTGGTCCGGTGCCGCATCGGGCGTACCCGGCGCGGCAGCCTCGGCTTGCCGCTGCGGCGCGCTGGAGACCGCCGGAAGCGGCTCAGCCGGCGGGTTCTCCCGAGACAGTTCCGCCCCGAGGTCATTGAACCACGGCGAGGCGAGATCCTGCTGCGGACGCTGTTGCGGCACAGTCTCCACAGGGTAGCCCAGCGCGGCCAGGAGCGAGGACGCGCTGAGGGCGGCAGAGAGGGGCGAAGCGCTCGGAGCAGGCGGGTCGTTGCGAGACAGCAGCGACGCCAAATCGCCGTCCCCATGGAAGCCATTGTCCTGGAGCGAACGCGATTGCGATGCGGCCTGCGCCGGCGGGCTCGGTACGGCGGGAGGTGGTGAAGCTGGCTGCGGCGGGTTGTTCAGAGACTTTCGCGAGGCCAGGTCGCCGCCCTTCTGGAAGGAGTCATCGCCCCGCTGGGAGGAATCGTCCGAGTATACAGGCGGCTGCCGCGCGCTCCACTGTGGGCGGCTAGACGCGGCTGGACGCGGCTTCACGCTGAACGGAGCTGGCGGTGGCGCGCTGGACGCGGACGGTTGCGGCGCATTGCCCCAAGACAATTGCGGGAACATATCGTCGTCCGACGGCTTGGCGTTGTCCTGCGGCACGCTCGGCACGGAAAAGCTTGGCGGCGTGCTGGATGGAGTCGGCTCCGTCCCACTGCTCCAAGACGGTCGCGGGAACACGTCATTGTCGTCCCGCAGCTTGGCGCTATCCAGCGCCGCGCTCGGCACGAAAAGGCTCGGCGCGGCCAGGCGCGGCGGCGTGCCGGACAGAGCCGGCTCCGGCGCATCACTCCAAGACGGTTGCGGCAACACGTCGTCGTCGTCCCACGGCTTCGCACCGTCCTGCGGCGCGCTCGGCATGGAAAAGCGCGGCACGGCCAAGCGCGGCGGCACGCTTGGCGGAGCCGGCTCCGGGGCATCACTCCAAGGCTGTGGGGGTAACACATCGTCGTCATCCCACGATTTGCCGCTATCCAGCGCCGCGCTCGACACGAGAAGGCTCGGCGACGCGGCGAGACGCGACGGCAGGCTGGACGGCGCCAGCTCCGTCGCACCGCTCCAAGACGGCAGCGGGAACACGTCATCGTCGTCCCGCAGCTTGGCGCTGTCCGGCGCCGCACTCGGCATGGAAAAGCTTGGCGACGCGCTGGCCGGAGCCGGCTCCGGCCCACTGCTCCAAGATGGTCGCGAGAACATGTCGTTGTCCCACGGCTTGGCGATGTCCTGCGGCGCGTTCGGCACGAGGAGGCTCGGCGCGGCAGGACGCGACGGCGCGCTGGACGGAGTCGGCTCCGTCCCACTGCTCCAAGACGATCGCGGGAACATGTCGTTGTCCCACGGCTTGGTGTTGTCCTGTGGCGTGCTCGGCTGCGGGCGGTTCGGCTCGGGACGGCTCGGCGCAGCCGGACGCGACTGCGCGCTGGACGGGGCCGGTTCCGTCCCACTGCTCCAAGACGGTCGCGGGGACACGTCGTTGTCCCACGGCTTGGCGTTGTCCTGAGGCGCGTTCGGCACGGGAACGCTCGGCGCTGTCGGACGCAGCGGCGTGCTGGCCGGAGCTGGCTCCGGCGCATGACTCCAAGACGGTCGCGGGAACACGTCATTGTCCCACGGCTTGGCGTTGTCCTGCCGCGCGCTCGGCTGTGGACGGTTCGGCTCGGGACGGCTGGGCGGTGCGCCTGGGCGCGGCGGCGCGCTGGAGGGCGGCGGCTGCGACGCATGGCTCCGCGGTTGCTGGAACGGGTCGTCGTCCCACGCCTTGGCGTTGTTCTGTGGCGCGCTTGGCACGGGACGGCTCGGCGGCGCGCTGGGTGCGGCCGGTCGACGTTGCGGCACGCTCGCGGCAACCTGCCCCGGTTCACGAGGCGCGCCGCTCTTCTGCCCCGGCAACGGGGGCAAGCCGGCGGACCAGGGCGAATCATTGTCCTCGACAGAAGCGCGCCGCATCGCTTCCTTCAAAATATCCGGCGCGGGCGTACGCGGCTTTCCGCCCTGCGCTGGCTCGCGCGGCGGGCTATATTGCGGTAGCTGCGGCGGCGCGTCATCGGGGCGTTGCGAGGCAGCCGGCGATGCGGTGCGCGGCGGACGGCTTGGCGGCGCTTGCCGCTGCGGCCCGGCGGGCGCCGGTTGCGGGCGTTCACGACGCGGATCGTCCTGCGGCCGCCGTGGCGCATGGTCATCCGGCCACTGCCCGGCGGCATCCTCGGCGGAAGCTTGCCGCAGCATGTCCTGCAAGGACATGGCGGGCGGCTGTATCGGCGCGCTGAGATCGCCCTGCCGCGGCCCGCGCGGCTGACCGCCCCGCGCTGGCTGCGCCCCCGGAGCGCCGGCCTTTTGCGGGTCGCTATCGGCGGGTGAAGTCCGCTGCAGCGCCTCCTGCAAGGACATGGCCGACTGACGCATCGGCGCGCTGAGATCGCCCTGCCGTGGCCCGCGCGGTTGATCGCCCCGCGCCGGCTGCGCGCCCGGATCGCCGGCCCATTGCGTGTCGCCTTCCTCGGCGGAGGCGCGCTGCATCGCACGCCGCAGACCGTTCGGCGGCGCCTGGTGCGAGCGGGCGGTGGAATCGACCTCCGACCAATGCGAGGCCTGCTCGTCCGGACCCTGCCCATCCCGGTTTTCGGACTGCGGCGCGCCGGTGCCGTCGCGAGACGCCGGAGGCTTGTTGCGCCCAGAGGGACCGATCATCCTTATGGCCATAGCGTTCTTCCAGCCAGAGCCGTTCCACGAGCCTCAGCTTCTGGCGCGCGGGTGATCGCGGCGCCTGGCGTCCCCAAGCGGAACGCCGATCCGGTTCGACTTGCGAAAGGGGGCGATGACACATGCCGATGTGCTTGCTCAACCGGATCGCTCAGCCGCGTGCGGAGCCAATCGCAGCGCGCACCGATGCCGCTATCCGCGATGCCGGTCAGCACGCCACGGCGCGCAATGTCCATGGGCCATGCCGGTGGAGCCCCCGTCCGCCGCCGCAACGCCATCCGCGAAAAAATCCCCCACTGTTACACCCCTGGCGCGACTTGCGGCCTCGCCGTTGCCCAAAAGTTACAAATGAGAAAAACTATATAATTTTAAGGCGTTACCAGAAATTGCGGGTGACATAAGGTCGCTGAGATGAATAATATTGAAACATTGCGATGAATCTTTGACTTTTTTGCCTCATTCTATCCGCTTTTGGGCGCGAAAATATACCTAGGCCGCGCCAAGCAAAGATCATGACAAACCGCCATTGTCCGCCGATCCGGCAGTATAAGAAATGGCGCAGATCGCGGCCCGGTTATTTATCCATAACAACATCCGTAAATGGGCGCATATTGCCCGCTTTTAAGCTTGGGGACACAGCCGCTCCACCACGCAAGGCAGCATGATTTCGCAAGCCTCCGAGCCGGCCACCTGCTCTAAGCGGACATTGGCTGGTCGCCCAAGGAAGGCTCACTTTCATTCCATTGTTTTCGCAGCGTTTTTTTCCAAAACCGGGAAGGCCACTTTTGGAAACTTTGCTTAGGCCGCAATCCCCGTCATTCGGGTTTTGCCGCTGCGATACCTGGCGAATATCGTTTGGCGCCTCGTTCGTCCACAAATGACGCAACCCGGCATCGGCGGAACCATGCCCGTTCGCCAAAGCATGATCTCTGCGGCTCTTCTTTGGAACGTCTACAGACAGGCCTGCGATTCCCACCGGGCGCGGCCCGCGTTGCCTTATTATTGCCGTTAAATAGACACATTAATGCCAACTCCGAGCGCATAACGCACGACCGAAAGATCGCCCATATGCCGTATGCGAAGCCCCACGCCACTCACACGTCCCGAATCATCAAGGCTGCGGCCGGCCGTGACATGTCCCTCCGTCCATTGGAAGCGGGGGAATCCCCGTCGATCAGCCCCCTGCGCCGGCGCTTCGTGCCCCTCCCCGAAGGCGAATGTTTATCGCCTGCCGTAAATCCCCATGATCGCCGAGCCAATTTCGGATGCGCTTAGAGCGGCGGACTTTTAATCGGAATCGGAAGCGCCGCTCTATTCCTTCCTCGATCGCGGCACGGGACATCGCAGCCGTCGAGAGAGCCAGGCGGCGGGTTTCGACGCGGATGCTGGAAAAAAAAATACGTCCGAGGGGGCATCCGCGGCCGTTTTTGCCGCATATTCAGCATTGGAGCCGCGGATTTTAATCCGGCCTCGGAAGCGCCGCTCTATGCCTTTGCTGATTCCTTTGTTTGCGCCGCTTTTTTTTCCAAAAACCGGGAAGGCCACTTTTGGAAACGCTGCTTAGGCACCTTGACATGAGCCCTTTGGTAGGGCGCTTGCGTGGGCTATCTTGACGCGCAGCGAGGGGCCGGATAATGCCGGCCGCGCGGGTGGCTATAGGGGAGATGAGGCATTGATCGGAGCGGGAACGGCAAAAGCACGGCCAGACCGGCCCGCCGGGCAGCCGCCGGCCGGCGATTTCGACCATGACGCGGCGCTGCTGGCCTGCGGCAAGGGGGACAGTGCCGCGTTTCGCGCGCTTTACGACCGCGAGGCGGGCAAGATGCTGGGCATCGCCATGCGGCTTCTCAAGCGGCAATCGCTGGCAGAGGACGCTGTGCATGACGCCTTCGTCAATGTCTGGAACAAGGCCGCCACGTTCGACCCCGCCCAGGGCAACGCGCGCGGCTGGATGTATACCATCCTGCGCAACCGGGCGCTGAACATGCTGCGCACCGAAGGCCGGCTCGACCATCAGGACGCGTTCGAGACGCTTCTGGGCGCGGCGCCCGACGAGGACCCCGAGGCAATCGTGGCGGGCCTGTCGGAGGCGAGCGCGCTGCGCCGCTGTCTGGAAGGGCTCGCCCCGAACCGGCGGTCGGTGCTGGTGCTGGCCTATGTCCACGGCCTGACCCATGGCGAGATCGCGGGGCGGCTGGGCGTGCCGCTCGGCACGATGAAGTCATGGGTCCGACGTTCGCTCTTGGCGCTAAAGGAATGCATGGGATGAACGGCGAGGCGAGCAACGAAGACGAGGTGGCATTGGCCGGCAGCTTTGTGCTGGGCATGCTCGGCGATGCCGAGTCCGCCGATGCAGAGCAACTCTTGGCCTGGGATAGCGGCTTTGCCCGCGAGGTGCATGCCTGGCGGGAGCGGCTCTCCCCGCTGGATGCCTCGGCGAAGGCCTTGCCGCCGCCTGCCGCGCTCTGGCAGCGTATCGAGGCCAGCACAGCCACCGCCCGGCCGCAAAAGGCGCGCGAACCCGCCCGCCGTCCCGCGATGCGGGCGACCGGCGGCCTGGGGCTGTGGCAGGCCATCGAATTCTGGCGCTGGACCGCGATCGGCGGGGCGGTGGCGACCTTCGCGATGGTCGTCCTGGCGGGAACGCTGCTGCTGCGCTGGCCGTCCCAGCCGATCATGGTGGCGGTGCTGAGCGTGGATGGCAGCGGCAAGCCCGGCGCGGTGGTGGAAAGCTTCGCCGATGGCAGCGTGCGGCTGATCCCGCTCCAGGCCATCGACGTACCTGAGGGCCGCGCGCTTCAGGTCTGGACACTGCGCGACCGGCAGGAAGGCCCGATCTCGGTCGGGCTGCTGGACAAGGCGCGGACCGTGCATCTGCGCCTGGGCAAGTTGCCAGCGCCGCGCGTCGATCAGCTCTTCGAAATCACGCTGGAGCCCGATACCGGCTCGCCGACGGGCCGCCCAACGGGTCCGGTGCTGATGAAAGGCCTGACAGCGAACACGCTGTGACGAACGGCACGCGGGAGATGGCGCGGGATGGCGGGCGGCGGATGCGATCCCCTCCCCTACCCCGAGCAATTCCCGCCGCCCAGCACGCAGAACTTGGCGCAATGCGGATGGCATAGCTTGACGGCGCCGTCCTCGAACATGCCGCCATCGGCGCGGGCGGCCTCCGCCAGCGTCGCGCCCATCTCGAAGGCCGGGAGATAGGGCAGCAGCGTGCAGGGCAGCACAGTGAGGCGGTCGGCGCCCTTGCGCTTCACCACCATGCGGCTTGAGGCGCACATCACATCGGCCGGGCTCATCTTCAGGATGCCCCAGCAGGCGGTGGTGATCTCGGGCACCGGCGCGCGCTCGTCCATCTCCGGCAGCAGCACCAGATCGCCGGGGTTGTACGCATCGAGCGGCCAGCCCTGCGCGCCGATCAGCCCGGCATAACCCTCGCGCATGGCCGCCTCGCTCTCGCCCCAGCGCATCCGGCCGCACAGCGCGATGCGGAAGCCGTTTTCCGCCAGCCATGCGATGCCGTCCAGCGTCGGTTGCCATGTCCGCGCGCCGCGCTCGGCCTCGTGCTGGGTGGGCGCGTAGTGATCGAGGCTGACGCGCAGGGTCAGGCGCTCGCCATGGGCCGCCTGCAACGCCAGCAGCCCGGCCTTGACGCGCGGACGCTGCATCGGCCGCATCGCGTTGGTAAGCACCAGCACCCTGAAACCACGCCCGAGCGCGGCCCCCATGATCGCGATGATCTCCTTGTTGAGGAACGGCTCGCCGCCGGTCAGCCCGATCTCGGCGGTGGGAAGCCCGAGCCGCGCGATCTCGTCGAGATAGGCTTCGACCTCGCTTGCCGCGACATAGGCCAGCCGGTCATTACGCGGCGTCGATTCGATGTAGCAGTTGACGCAGGCAATGTTGCACAGGCTGCCGGTGTTGATCCACAGCGTCGCCAGGCCGGTGAGCGGCACGCTGGCGCGCTTCTCGCCCTTGGCGGTCCAATCGGGATCGGTGAACTTGGCGGCGGTTGCCTGCGGCAGCGGATCGGTCAGGGATGCGTTCATTCGGGCTCCTCGGCGAGAACGCCCAAACTATCATCCCAACTCCTTCGCGGCGCCTCACTTTTCGGTCACGTTAGACCGGGACGCCAAGAGCATCAGACCGAAAAGTGCGAAGCGGTTTTCGGATAAATCCAATGCTTCAACGAAGATAGAGAGCGGCGCTCCCGGCTCGGTTTAAAATCTGCCGCTCTAGGTAGCGTTTCCCAAAGCGGCGAGAACAAGGGCCCCTCAGCGGCCATTCGTTGGGCAGCCAATGAATGTCCGGTTGGGCTTTGAACCGATGCGCCGCCCGCCGCGTCACACCTGGCATGCGGCTATGGATCGGGCTCTTAGAAGTTCCTGGGCAACGGTGAAAAAAATTCTACGGCCTGAATGCAACCAGACGCTTGCGTGTTCGTAATAGCCCTCATAATGGTCAACGCGCCTTTGGGGGATTTGTTAGCAATCGGCGGCTAGTTTGCCGTCGTGAGCTTCAGATTAAGGCGAGAGCGGGGAACAAGAAAATGTACGGCATATTAGCGGCTTGCATCGCCATCATGGCGGTGTTCCTGGGATTGTTTGCCATAAGCGTGCCAGCGCCGGAAGACGAAATGGTGGTCACGAGCGTATCGCAGATCGCCAAGATGCAGACGGTGGAAGTACGCCCCGTCGCGAACAAGTAGACCTCCGGCACCACCGGAATGATTCCGAACGCCTCCCTCATCCCTTATATCGCTCCGGTCGCGATGCTGATCGCGTCGAACGTCTTCATGACATTCGCGTGGTACGGACATCTGAAATACACCGGCAAGCCACTGGCCATCGTCGTGCTGGTGAGCTGGGGGATCGCGTTCTTCGAATATTGGCTGGCCGTCCCGGCGAACCGGATCGGCCATCAGGTCTATTCCACAGCAGAGTTGAAGACGATGCAGGAGGTTATCACCCTGGTCGTCTTCTCCTGCTTCAGCGTGTTCTACCTGGGCGAGCAGATCACCTTGCAGCATATCGCCGGCTTCGTGCTGATCGTGGCGGGTTGCGTGCTGGTGTTCAACGCCGGCGGTTCATGAACCCGCTGTTTGCGCGCGTGCCGCCAGCCGCCGCGTCGTCTCCATCACATCCGCAAGGTCGACGTTGAAGACCACCCCGCCGGGGAAATCGAGCCGCTCCATCAGCGTGTCCCACGGGATGTCGCCCAGCCCCAGCGGCAAATGCAGATCGCCCTCGCCGTAAGCCAGTTGCTCGGCGCGGCGCGGGGTGCGGAACTCCGCCGGACGCCCGAACGAGTCATGCAGATGCAGATGCTTGGCGAACGGCGCCAGCGCGGCCACTTCATCGATGAAGCTCGCGCCCAGCACGCTGGCGTTGATCGCGGCGTGCGAGAAATCCAAGCATGCCCAGATGTTGGGATGCGCGACGGCCGCGATCTCCCGCGCAAGCCGCGACGGCAAAGCGGCGGCATGCGTCTTGTTAAGGGTGAACAGGTTCTCAACCGCGATGATCAGCCCGCGCTGCGCGGCCTCCTCGCCGAACGCGCCCAGGATGTCGCGCTGCTGGGCGAACAGATCGTCCTCGCTCACGGACCGCGCCAGGTCGGTGACGCCGTTATGCAGCACGTAATGCACCCCGCCCAGTTCCGCCGACACATCCAGCGAGGCTTTCAGCACGTCCTGATGGCGGGCGAGACGCTGGGGAACATCCATCAGGTTGATGGCCAGCGCGCCATGCACGGTGTAGCGCAGGGGCCGGCCGGCAAGGATGTCCTTCACGGTTTTCACTCGGGGCGACAGCACGCGCGCGCCGGCGATCAGGACCATGCTGTGCAGCGGCAGCTCGACGAAATCCACCCCGAGCGCCTGCGCCTCGTCGAGCCGGGCACCCAGCGTGCGAAACGCATAGTCCTCTTCATTGGCGAGCGAATAGCCGACGCCAAGAACCCTGTTCCCCATCATATACTCTGCATGAAAACGGCATTGCGCCGCTGGCAGCGAAGCCCCCTGCCTAAAGGCCCCGGATCAGATTGCCGAGCAGCAAAACGATATAAGCCACCACCGCGAGCCAGAACATGCTCACCGGAATGACGTTCGAAATCTGATGCACATATTGCCCGGCAACGGCAACCACCGCCAGGATAAGGGAAATCGACAAGGTCGTAAGGGTTGGCGGCGTCAGGCGTGGCATGGTATCCCCCACACATCGTCCCGCTTCGGCCGGCGCCGTGCGGGGGAGGCGATGTGTTTATTGATAATGACCTCTCCAATGCACCGGCGCATTCACACGGGTTCATGCGCCACTGCATTCGCTTTTTTATATGCACCGATTTTGATGAACCGCGGCCAAACGCCCCCGTCTGGATCGATGCATGAGCGGCTGCCGGTCCGAAAAGTTGGCCGATCATATAGCTAGGAAATGCGGCAGGGAAGGATTGAATTATGAAGTTCATCGGGCGCATTATCGCCGGGCTCGTGCTCCTGGCGGCGGTGTTCGCGGGGGTCGGGTTCTTGCTTCCGGGCGCAGTGCATGTGGAGCGGTCCACGGTGATCGCCGCATCGCCGGCGCGGATCTTTCCGCATCTGAACGACCTGCGCAAGGCCAATGCCTGGTCGCCCTGGGCGGCGCGCGATCCGGCGACGGCATTCACCTTTAGCGGCCCTGACCAGGGCGTGGGCGCCGCCATGGCCTGGGAAAGCCGCAAGAATGGCGCGGGCCGCCAGCAGATCATCGCCAGCCAGCCGGATGAGACCGTCGCCAGCACGCTCGAATTCGGCGGCATGGGCGGCGCCCAGGCGCGCTTCACCCTTGTGCCCGATGTTCGTGAAAGCTGATGGCGGACCTGCTGGGGAAGGACATGCTGGGGAAGGACATGCTGGGGAAGGACATGCTGGGGAAGGATCTTGAAATGTCGCATCGAAATCGGCGTTCACTGTCCCTGCTAGCTTGCCTTGCGGTGGTCGGCGTTTCGCTGGGGTGGGATGCGCTGCTCGCATCATCGGCGAAAGCCGGCGAATTCGATCTGGGCGACAATGGCATATGGCTGCGGCGGCATTGGATGCATGAAGGCCCGACGCAGGAAGAGATTGCCGACCTGGTCACCAATCTGCGCGCGCGTGGCATTCGCCGCATCTATCCGTTCCTCGGCCCGATGGATGCGGATGGCTGGCCAGGCTGGCGTTCGAAGGCGGGATTGGTGCGGTATACGCCCGAGCGCGCCCGCGCCTTCCTTGCACAGATCAAACGGATTGCCCCTGAAATCCGCGTGCTTCCCTGGACTGGAGGCAATCTCAATGCCGATGTGCGGTTGGAGGATGAAGCGCAACGGCATGGATTCGTGGAGCACGCTCGCCAACTGGTCGCGCTGGGTGCCGATGGCGTACACCTCAATGTGGAGCCTTTGCCGAGTTGGTCACCCGGTTTTCGCGACCTGTTGCGCGAGGTGAAGACCGCCATTGGCGACCGAACGCTGTCAATCGCCGCTTATCCCCCGCCGACTCCGCTCCATCCGTTCCCCGACGTCCATTGGGAACTGCCGTTTCTGCGCGATGTTTGTATGGACGCCGACGAACTGGCGGTCATGGCGTATGACACGTCCGTCACGTCTCCGACGGTCTTCAGGGATCTCATTTCCACATGGACGCGCGAGCTTGTCGCCACCCTGCCACCACCGTCGGCTGGCGGTTGCGAATGGCTCATGGGCGTTCCCACTTACGACGACGATAAAGGCTATCATCGTCCGGATGTGGAAACGATCGAATACAGCCTTGCAGGGATTATCGCGGGACTGCGCGGCGCCCCAAGACCCGACCACTTCCGCGGCGTCGCGATTTACGCTTCGTTCACGACGGATGAGCGCAAGTGGTCCGTCTATCACCGGCTTTGGCGCGGCACGGAACCTGTCGAATTGCCACCGCCGGACCCACGCAATACCACGCAATGAGCACGTGTAAGCCGGGTCGTCAGAAGCGCGCTTGGAGCGGCGGGCTTTTAATCGAACGCGGAGATGCTTTCTGTTCGTGCATCGGATTTATCCAAAAACCAGCGCCACTTTTGGGAAACCCTACTTAGGCTGACGATCAACGCGCAGCAAGGCGCCCCCCATACTCAGTCTTGTCCCATCGCTGCCGCTAGAAATGCGCGCTCTCGCCTCAGCTATCATTAAGGCGACACATTGGCCTATCAAGCGTACCCCCCGATCGAATCCCCAATGGGAGGAATAAACGTGGCTATCTCGCAGTTTTTTCGAATTTTTAAGGTCCGTGAAACCGGCAACGCCGAATTCTGGATTTCCAATCTGATAATTATGGCATCCACGGTGCTAGGCGTGTATTTGGCGGCTCAAGCAGGCTACAAGGCAGCGCTGGAGTTTGAAGTGGCGCGCGGCGAGCGCGATGGGTACTACATGCGGCGCGCGCTGCTGGACGAACTCAAGGACAATCTCGACGTCGTCAAAGCCTGGGGTGTGCAGTTTCAAGAGCACCTGGACAAGGATCCCGCCATCAAGGCCCACCTTGAAGAATTGCAGAAGGATGCCGACCCCGCAATGGTTGCGGATGGGCAGGCGTGGGTTGCCTGGTGGCAGGCGGGAACGGCATTCCAGCACACCTATCAGAATGACAATCCCAGTCCGCTGAAACTGCCCACATTCACATGGGATACGTTGAAGCAGCAGAGCAGCACGTTTCAGCTCCCTTCAACCATGATCTCAGCCGTGCGCCGCTATTACAGTGCCATTGATAGCGACATGGCTGACGTGGCGAGCCGAAGCCAGTTAGCCAAGGCCCAGGAGGCCGCGGTTGCCATCTGGCAGAATACCCGGCGCATGCGCATGGAATTCTTGCCCGCATTCGAGAAAGATCTGACGGAGGTACGAGCAAGCCTGACCAGCAAAGGCATTCCGATTAAATAGGGAGGCCGAACATAAGGCGGCGTCAAGCGGAAGATCCCACCGGCATGAGGTCGCGGCCCTATCGATACCGATGATTCTCAGCCGCAGGGGGTTCCATGGTTTCCGAACATGTTTCAAAAAGGCTCCCATCGCCCCTTTCATCCCGCCGGATTTCAGGCCTGCGTGCGAGGATCAACTGCCGAAATCGATGACAGTCTCCTCGCCCGCCTTGATCTCGAACGGCTCAACCGCCACCAGGGGATTGCGGCTTTGCAGCCGATACCGCCCCGGAGGCAGCTCCACAAGCTTGTTAGGCGGCACGGCACCCATCGTCGATTTGCCTGCGGCGGGAGTGTCGAACCATATTCTCCGCTCGGCTTCGGTAAATAAATATTGATCCTCGGCGCTGTTGGTGATGCGAAGCGATCCGACACGCATCTGGAAGTCGATAACAACGTTTTCGCTCGGTTTAAGCTCAAATACCTTAACCGTCACGAGGTCTCCGTCGCTCTTCATAAAATAGCGTCCCGGAGGGAGTTCCACGGCTTCGTTCGCCGGCATGACGCCCGAAGAATTTTTTTCACTTACCAATATTTTCCGACCAGCGTCATTATATAGAAATTCATTGTTTTTGTTGTTTACGATCTTAAGCGTGCCCTTGCTTGCGCCGGCCTTTAGCACCCTTTGCTTGGGTGCCTCCGGTTCAGCCCCTGGCCCAGCCGCCCTGTTGATCTTCGTCCCAGAGTTGGAACTGGCGTCGTCACCTTCGGTCTTTTCGAAGGCATCGGCATTAGCGAATGCTTGGCCTTGTGGTGCGAGCATGACCTCTGCGGTGAGCGCTGAATGCTCCCAGGGGATTTGGCGCTTTCCAGTCGTTGCCATCACATCCCGGCGGACCATGACCAAAACGGCCGGTAAATCCTTGCCTC
>Ga0307513_10007178_pt1 | contig 14470 bp, 12 predicted proteins | sample 15_EM_MG_FD_202174 | JGI IMG/M metagenome (GOLD analysis project Ga0307513, IMG submission 202174) | Populus trichocarpa ectomycorrhiza microbial communities from riparian zone in the Pacific Northwest, United States - 15_EM | ecosystem: Host-associated > Plants > Roots > Unclassified | place... | reverse complement strand
TCGTCTTCCAGATGCCTCTGTGAAGCTCATAACTCCGGGAGCTTGGGTTCGGATATGTGGTCATCCTATGAAGCCATATACCTCGCTCTTAAATATTAGGTAAGCTATTCCCGCTAGGGTAATATTAACCTTTACCCAGTGGTCATATGTGTGCATTTCGGTGATGATTGTAGGTCTGATACCTTTTCCGCGGAAGATGATCAGGGGCTTCACTCGTGGTACCACATTGGCGAATATAGTAAGCTGTATTGTCCCCTGGCGTTTGTCCCATCCCGATGTCTGACTTGACAGCATCCAAATAGTTTTCTCGCCTTTGATATTGTAGGTATGTCCCTCAATAAACTCATATGGCACTGGAGTCTGATCCATATTACAGATATTCTGAAGTCGATATCTGCTGATAGCTGCTGGTAAGTCTCCCTGCTCCACAGAAGTTGCCTCTTTAATTTGTGAATTTCGGCGATTAAATCGCATCCAGTTCAGGATTGCCTCACCAAAATCCTGTGCCAATTTACTAGCTTTATTGGTTATCGCACGAAGACTAATCTGGTGCCACGATAGGAAGCCTCGAAACCACCCGTTTGAAAAGCAAAACACGTTTGCTTCACCTCCTCCATAGTGCTTTTCAATCAATTCTTTGCTAACACGGCGAAACCAGCTCCGGCGAAATGGCCTTCCCATCGCTCTTCTTTCCCGAAAGAGCTCAAATAGCTCCTGTTCCATCTCCTTCCACCACCTCTGCCTACCCCCACCCAATACTTGGTGTTGCCTCCCTTTTGCCTCTTGGTAGTGTCCTGCCACCTCCTCTCTTCGCCATCATGAAAAGTTTGTTGCTGGGATTTGAAACAGGTCTGCAACCTCCACTCTCGTAGGTTCTCGAAACCATGTAGGGTCGCAAGGTATGCCTTTTGAACTCCAGTATGAAAGAATTCTAAGCTTATAGTTTACTGTATAGGAACAATAAGGATTGAGGGTTGGATTTTTGGGTTTTAGAAGTGCTACTGATAACGGCCTCCGTTTTGGTCCTGGCTTTTTTTTAATTCCAGCATAAAACTGGTCGGCTGGAAGAGCAGGAAGGTTGGGCTGAATGTGAATATGGCCGCATGGGAGATTGGAACTTCTGGATGGCATTTTTCGATCTTTGAATCTTTCGTTTTCTTCCCTTTTCTCATTTTCACAAAGCTGCGAAACTCTCCCTCTTTTCATATCAAAATAGCTTACATATTGACTCAAGTTCTTCCTCTATTATGACACATTTTCTCTTTTTCATAGAATTGACTTATTTTTGACGCGTCGTGATGTTTACATTTATTTCTTTGAGGTTGAAATTGTCTTTTGTCTTAGGTTACGATTTTATTTAAGACACTAATCTCCGGCAGTCCTGTGTTTCAAACTCAAAATCAACTTTCTAGCACATGGGCCGATTATTCGAGATCTTACGGTCGCTCTATTGATAATAATATTATATTATAATAATAATAATAGGCACTCTCAGCCTGGTCATCTAAACAAGATCCTATCTAAATTCACACTGCAGAAGATAAAGTTTTATCCACATTAAATTATGCTATAATAACAAAGCGGAATTAATATAATTATGGTCCGTTAACAAAAATAATGGCGCACCAGAGATCACTAGCAACGCAACGCCCCTCCACCCTCAACCCACCTGAAGAAATTTCCCTAAATCATATCAATTTCCTGTATCTATTCCACTACACATTTACTTTTTTTAATTCATCGCGACAATAGTAGGTTTGGTGGGAAAGTGCTGTTGTCGCCGAAACTTTTCCTGATCGTTGGTGCGCCGTTAATTTTGTTAACGTACCATAATTATAATTGTTTTAACAGCAATTTTTTAACTGGTTTTTCTCTCATTATTCAATGGCAATTGTTTGTTATGGGTGTTTGGGAATGGAAGGGCAACCGTTGTGCTATGGCCATTTGGGAACGGAATGGTTGATGCATTTCATGGTTGCCAAACGGCCGTTCCGTTCCCAATTTTCTGAACGGAAGGGGAACGGAAGGGGAACGGTCATTTGTATGGGCGAACGGAACGGAACCGTTCCTACCAAACAGGCTCTAATATGTCAAGAAACTAATAACCTCCTGTGCAATTTAGCAGGAGCCCAGAAGTTCGATTCCTCTCAAAATGAGTTATTATCGAACAATCCGTCACTTAGGGCAGGAAAACTGAGAATTCCTCAAATCCTGCCCTACAGGAACTGGGAGACTGAAGACCTTAAGCCTTCAATAAGGCTGTAGTGCAAATCAGACCTGCTGCGAGGTGGTAGAATCCGACTCTAGAACTCACCCCCTAAGGGTGAGATCTGCGATCGGCGGGGTAGCAGAAAGATGAATTTTTCTTTTCTTTTTTTCTATGAATAAATTTTTTGCTTTGGTTCCACTAATTTGGGAAAAAGAGCAACTGCAAATTCCGAATGTTACAGATTCTCTTGTATTAGTATATTTGGTTCAGTATACAATGAACTTTGGAGGATAGGCTAGACCCGCAGAGTATAAAGCAGTATTGCGTATTGCCTATCAATTCCTAATACTAAGATACTAGACCTGCCTACCTACAATACAAACTAAACCCTGATACTCCGACTCACCAGTCACCAGCTATCATTCGCCAGAGCTTCCCCAGCGTGCATCATGGCTGAGTTCCACTAAACATTTGCATGTCCTATTCACTAGCATCCCATTATGGATGTCAGACCCTTAGCCAGCAGGATCTTCTAATACTTCAGTGATAATAGTCTACTCATTTCCGGGGGGCTCCTAGCCATTACCAGTTGAGGAGGCTCAACGAATTCTAGATACAACACATATTATACTATGTATCATACTTGAAGAAAATAAAAGCCTAGATTGTCCCTAAACCTAAGTAAAAGGCTAATGCGTAACCACTGTACCGTAGTATTGAGTTTCCGGTAAGGTTGTGGGCTCTGTCATGTGTTGAAGGTGCGGTGACCCCGGGACAATCCGCACCCGTCCCCTTGGCTAGCACAACTATAACAGGTGCCATGAAAGTCGTTTTATTACTAAAGTGTTAATTCAATAATGTAGAAAGAAAAAGGAAAAATCAGACATTACTAAGGCTAGAGTGGGGGGACACTGGGCCAGACCCCACCAGTCAAGATAGTCTGGAGAATTGACTTGTGGACTAGACGGGACAATCAAAGGTCGTCCGTCTTCTGGAGTTCATCTTGCCGGACTCCAGATATTTGCTAGCTTCCGAGCGATCAAGCATGATTGCCTCCATTGTTTTTCCTGCCTTTTTTCTGGCTAAGATCCCACCACCCTGCTTCAACTGCTGTAGTCATCCAGATTTGACTGACACCGCTTCATTCATGTCGAACACCGCCTCTTACAAGAGGAACAACCAGTATTTCCAATAGTCCAGTCCATCCGTCTTTGAGGTGACAGCACAGACTATCGATCATAGTACGATGGTAGAAATCATCTTTATATTTACTACGGACTACACCCTGCGCGGGAAATCTGGGAAGACCATCCAAAGGGACCACAACCCTCTCCAAGCAGGGAGCTACTCCGCCGTTACTGCCTGCTCCTTCACATCAGTAGTGACCCTTAGCTGGTCAGTGCGGCCTCTCTGCCCCCCGGATCCCTCCACCGCCGAGTTTTGTAATACCGCACGCAACCGAGATCGTCGGTGAGTTATTAGTGGAAGACCTGTAGGTAATGTGCACCGCGGGTACTGGCGAGGCTTTGGGGCTGCTCACATTTTCCCACTGGCGCACGAAAGGTATTAGAATGCTCATAACTATGAACACTTCATTTCTACCCCACCAGTATCTGGGTGATCTACCAACTCCGTTCAGAACGGAATGTTTCTTAGGGCGATATGCGCTCTCATTTTGAAAGTTACCTTGTGTCTATCAACCCGGATGTATGTGTGGCCTGTATTTCCTCCCGAGTTCCATCTGCTGATATCCTTTTTTGGGACAAAAACAAGATCGTTCTCTCCGACTGCGAAAGTTTCGGCATTGCTAACATATCCATCCTGATAACTTGAAGACGTTCCCTGCTGATTCCCAGCGCCCCTTTGATCAGCTCCTACGGTGGCACTTCAGATAGGCTGTGCTAGCAAATATAGGGGGAATGGGTAACCATATTTCGAATATAATTTCCCTTCAGATCCGGATATCTCCGGTGAAGGTATGGGGTTGAGAGGGAACAGGACACGCCTCTCCAGTCACCTAGCAGGATCTAGCAACGGCAAATGAAGTGCAGGATACGTCCGTTTCAATCAACTCTGTCGGAATACCATCATGCCCACGATACCGCAATACTACCAGGTCATTTTTCCCAAACGGTCGTAAGGCCCCTTCTAATATACAGTAGTGAGATCTCTGAATGCCCCTGCATCGTGCCGAATTTCATGCCATTATCTTACAACAGTACACTCCACCTGGAGCTTTAAAAAAAAAAAACCTCCCAAGGGGCTACCCAAGCCCTAAGTTCTTCAACTCAGCCCGTCCACCTAACCCAACCCAGCCCCCAAACAAAGCCTAGGTTACCAAGAAAACCCAGACTTTTTAACTAGGATAGCTAAAGATCAAACTGCGATTGGTATCATACAAATGTTAGAGGTGAAAACTTAGCCTTCTCGTGCTCTCTTATCCACCCCGCCCCACCACTACTACATCTACCGCCAATGAGCAATCCCTATTACCGACCATATATTAAATCCCCCAAAACACCTATAAAAAAAAGGCAAAGAAAAAGAGAAAAGAAAAAAATCCCTCCTCCAAACCAAAATCAGACCAAGACTTTCCACCCTTGATTCTACCAAACCAGGACCCCCCTAGTATTTAATTCTACCCGAGGGGTCCCACGTGTTCTCGCGCCGGCCCACCTCCGCGGACGTATAGTATTGCGAACAGTCCCGTAGACGGAACAGATTTCACAATACCGCAGAAGGAAGAGCGGTAGTTGGCCCCGGGAAAGCCGGAGGTTTGTCGGCGAGTGATGCCCCATGACCAGGTTCACAACCTCCGCCAGGAGGGAGGCACTTCCCAAAAATACATTCCATGATCCAGGTTTGTGCGATATCGCTGTCGCTGTAACTATCCTCGCTCCGAACCTCGCTCATTAACACGGACTTTCGAAGGGAACCAAAAACCAGTCCTAACTTCAAACATGTCCCACGGGTTATTGAGTATTGTTCTCCTGAAAAATGTATAGAAAGGGAAGTACTCGCAAAACAAAAAAATCTGAGAGACCACGTGACATAATAAACTATCCCATCGATATTCTAACTTTTAGATAAAGTTCCATCATATAGTACCCCCACCTAATATTTTTCACCTCCAAGTTATCTATCTACTCCCACAATGAATAAATAAACAAAAGTTGAGTTAAGTTAAGGTATCTACGGCGAAAGTACCGTACTAATCTATCATTACTCCATCCATCTGGTCATTAAAGACTCACTCCTACCTTCATCACGAAGGAAAAGAATATAATCGAGTAAAGAGAGGAGGGAATAACAAAGAGAAAACAAATAGAAACACAGAAAAAGAAAGAAAAAAGGGAACAATAAAAAGAATCATAACCTCCCATTCACGATCCCACTCCCCCTCGCTCCTAGCGACCTCTTAATCCCAGCCCAGTTACATGACAAACTTCTCCACATCAGCAAACTTAGCACCGCTCCTATCCTGGAAAATCTCCACATCGATAGAATTCTCCGTCAGGAACCTCCACACGTGCACCTTCTTGGTCTGTCCGTAGCGGCGCACACGCCCGATAGCTTGCGTTTCGCAGGACCTATACTCGTAATCGGTCGTGGTGAGGAGCGGGGAAAGGAAGATGGCATGGTTAGCGTTTGTGAGATTGCTACCACATTATTAGCTGCTTTGCACTTGAGAATTTTAAAAGAGGGGGTGGAAAGGGGGGGGGAACTTACGCCCCGGAAGCGCTCTCGTCCATGACGTTCAGTAGCAGGACTTTAAGGTTGTCCTTCTTGGTCGATTCCTGGAACTGTTGAAGCGCCTTACTCTGCTGTGATGCGGAGCCCTTGATTTGCAGGAAGCCGATGTTATACCGCCCCAGCACTTCGGCCACTTTCTCCATCAGGTCTGGGAATTGGACAAACACGAGAATTTTCTCGTCTGACGGGATGAGCTTTTGTATCAAGTGCATCATCTTCTCCAACTTCATTCCGTAATGTCTGCCAATTCCCTCCTTTGCATCTTCAGTTCCTAGACTCTCGCCTTTAACGACGTTGAGCACACGAGCGGCAGAGTCACAGCCCTGGGTAAGACACTCTTGTTTATGCGCTGCGGCCTCGAGACATGTGTAGCAGCCTTGGTGACCGCAACTAGAGAGAACGGCAATCTCCGAGACGGGGAGGTCTTTGCGCTTGCACCCAGGACAGGAGATGTTTGAGATGGAGCCCTTCTTTGCAAACTTGGCGAGGCCTTTTTGTTGGAGGTCACGGACAATGCGGAAATAACGGAGCGAGCGATGGCGGCCGACGAGCTCTTTCCGGACAAGGGTACGAAGGACGGCGGTGCGATCACGGAGTTGCTGGACTTTATCTTCCATTGCTTTCGGCCAGGGCTCAATGTAGACTTCCGCATCGTCGTCATCGTCTACGGCTTTTCCTTTGCCTTTAGCCTTCTTAGAGGACTTGCTGGGTTTGAGGAAATCGATGCCACTGACATCAGGCATGTCACCAAATGGTTTGGGACCTGGCCCACTACCTTTGGCTTGGTTGATCAATGCGACGATGTCCTCACCGGCTTCTGGATCTCCAATACCGTTGTCGAGGGTCGTCTTGAGGAATGCACCAAAGTGATCACCGGATGCTACAGGAAAAGAATCCTTCGGAATCTCCCTGTGACGTTTCAGACAATCGACGAGGCGCTGACGGATTTCCTCACGGCAGCTGGTAAGTTGACGCTTACGGTCCTGGACAATAACTTGACACGCTTGAACGGCGTTTTCCTCATCCGCTTGGCTGAAATCCAAAACAAAGTGAGAGCAACGCTTAAGCAGAGCTTCCTCAGCGGTTGCACTATCCCCAAGAGATTCTTGCAACCTCTTATCTCTATCGTTGTCGACCTTGATCTTCGACCTCCGGATATTCATTTCCAAGGCTTGGAGATGATGTTCAAGCTCCAGGTAAATAGCACGTTCAGCTGCGGGAAGGGTGACTGGGACGATATGTTCCTCGAAAGGGATTTCATCGATCTCGGCGATATTTTGTCGGACAAACTGATTGAGAAAGTTCTGGGCAACCTCATGCCTTCGTGTATGCCATCCCGGCGATCTTAGTTCTTTGAATGCCGTAAACGCCTCGACACCTAGCCACGGAATCAGCAAAATACAAAATTAATGTAGCAGATAACGCTTACTAGTCCTATCCTTCTTAATCTTTTTCCTATTATCAATCTTCCCGACCATATCGTCATCAATACCCAAGTGAATCCCCAAAAACACGGAAATGGTCTTCACATCGGCAAAGTCATCCAATGGTGGCGTTCCAGACAACACCCAGCGGAAAGTAGATTTCAAGCAAGTGATGCCAGCATGTACTTGTCCCTTAAGATAGGTATACTCGTCCACAACCAACCTATTAAAGTGGAACATCTCGAACGGTGGCGCGTGCATACGCCTCCAATCCTTCATCACAGCACTCGTCCGAAGACCCCAAGGGTCGCCAACAACAACGGGAGCCACCTTACTCTTCTTCGACGGGCCGGACCCGCTCGCAGACGAACTAAATTCCCCGTCCGATACCTCAACTTTTGGCCTCTTGCGCTTTCCACCGGCCTGGGCCTGCTTCTCGACTGCTTCGACATAAGCCTTGCCGATGAGGCGTTTGTTGCGCATAATCTCTTCTGCGTCGCTATCTTCATCGTTGGCGCCCCTTGCGTTGTCGTCGATTCTCTGCCGAACAAATTCAGCGCCTCCGTCACGAAGATTGTTTACTTGTTCCTTGAGGTCCCGAAGAGCGACCTTCTGCCACGCGTTGAAGCGTCTGCCTTCCGAGGATGGAACAGGCTTCGTGGCGGCAAATCCAGCCAAGTTACCGAGATATTTGTCACTCCTGAAAAGTGTAGAGGCAACAACGATTATATCCGCATCCATCACTTGGGCAATCGTCAAGGCATTAAGATGGGCCTGATTCTGGATCTTAAGAACCTTATATTTATTGCTACCGGTAAATTTGTTGATTTCGGCAGGCCATTGGTTGGTCAAATGCCCCGGAACAATGATCAAAGTAGCCCTAACAGGTACACGACCATCAACATCCTCAGGAAGTTTGATATTGTCACGGGAACAATCAATCAATCCTAATGTGATGGCGGTTTTACCATATCCAACTTGGTCAGCAAGGACGCCCCCACGAATCTGGATAGGCCGCTCCGCTTTTCCTTCTGCTCGCCAATTAAGATGCGGCAAAAGAGCTTCAGAAATCTCTTCTTCAACAAAAGGGATGGCATCCTCTTCCTCCTGCGCCATCATCCAACTTAGCGATCTAAGTTGCTCCGGCCTCAACTTGGTAATGAATCTCGGGGGTTGGGCATGTGGTTCATCCTTCTTGTTACTTGTCAATTCGAATGCAGGGAGTGTAAGCTGAGTTTCCGGGATATAGTCGGTGGTCAATCGCCAGCTCAGCATCGGCACTTCCTCTCGACCTTCAGATGGAAGCCTCGACAATGCTCTGTGAACGAGTGTAGGGATATTCAGACCAATCCTCAAAACACCAGTGTTATCATCCTCAAGCATCAACTGTGTGACGAAGGGTGGAGGTCTATTTTTTAGCGCACGTTCGTACGGTGCAGCTTGTTTGGTATCCTCTACAGGAACGAACTTATTCCCTTTCAAAATCCAGCGGAGATTCGGTGGCGTAGGGGCACATCGTTCGCAATTAGTGTGGTCCTCGGGAAGATCCAGCGCATTCCAGTTCGACAGGTGACGCATAGACCGTACACGTTCAGTAAGCCACGCCAGGCTCTCGAAGGTATTTCTCTCATGGATCTTGTCAACTTGGCCCCAAACACCCTTTGGCCATACCCCCTCAGCTTGGTTCTCCAACGGAACCCGACACGTAAGGATAGCATTGGCAACAGCACAGCTGGCTTTGGTAACGTTAATTTTAAGCCCACCCTTGCCCGGGGTAGCGTAAAAAGCCTGGCTCACGGTTTGCGTAGAAGCGGAGGGCGGCTTGAGGGTGGAACCCTTAGCTACAACCCATTGTCCATCAACATGGCATCCGACAATCCGTGGTTTACTGTCACCGAACGATCTAAACTTGGGGTCTAACTTCGCAACAAGCGGGCGCTGTTCTCCGTAGGCATATCTTCTAGGGCTAACCGAGAAGACAAAGGGATCGTGCTTAGGCTCACCACACTTGGTGGGATCCAGGAAGAAAAAGAGTTGTGCACCACCGTCACTGTCAACCTGCTTGTGAAGAGCGCCGTTAGAGGTCCCACATGCAGGAAGAAGCTTCCAAAGACCTGAAAGATCACGATCAAGACATTCCTTTGCTTCATCAGGAACAGTCATCCGAATGTGAGACCAGACTTTCCTTTCGGCAAATTTAGAGTCCTGAAGACCAAGTTGAGCTTCCCAGGACTCGACCAAATCACCTTCCCCGTCCAAAGTCAGATTGAAATCGTATCTCGTAGGCAAGCACACCTCGACTCTGCAATCCATAATGTCTTGGGCTTTCGACAACCGCATACGAGCCATAGGCGCTTTGCACATTGTGCGCTTTCGGCTATTGACACCCTCAGATGTGGGACACTTGGCGAACAACCTCCACTCTGGCTGATTTGGGTCGAGCAGGAGTTCCAATTTGGCCGCTGGAGCATCATAAGATACACTCCAGATCTGCTGACGTTTCAGACTCGTGAACCTAAACTCTCCGGAGGTCGCATCGAGGATAAGACTCATAAATATGTCCCAGTCCTTAGTTGATATATGGCCTGCGGCTGTGGAATTGGCAATCTTCAGGCTCTCAAGAAATTCTCCAGTGATCCCGGCGACAGTGAGACGCATAGGTAGAACACCTTTCAGCATATCCTCGAACGCCAAAGGTGCAAGCCGATCGTGAACGTTAAGGGCCCTGTAAGCGTGTTCAGGTCTGCCACCACATCTCTCGCAACTGGAGAAGCCACACTCCTCACAACGAGAAAGCAAACTAGAGGTCATGTCCGATCGGCCCTCGCAAACGCACAGACGAGAACTTCGTGACGCCAACTTCAATAGGTCGGAAATCTTGAAAGCTTGGGTAGTTGACAAGTCAAGAGGGCGTTGTTTAAGTTGCTTATCTCCACCAATTCTTGTCGAGATATCCAGGTCATCCACATCAACATCCATACCATCGTCATCCGGAGATCGCAACACGTTCTTGGAAAGCAGCAGGGCAACAAGGGTAGCAGTCCCTACAACGGTTGAAGTCATAGCATTTCCAGCAAGATTCTGAAGTTCCTGCGTAGACTCCCTCGTCAAAAGTAGCTCGTTTATAGGAAGACCCTGCATAGCTAGTGCCTCAAGTCCGATCATCGGACCGCCACGATCGGTAAGATACGGAATCATATGTGGAGTAAGGCAGGGACAGATGCCGTTCGCTTTTCCGAAAGTATTGCGGTCAACATTTTGGGACAGATTCCAAAACTGCCTACAATATGTTAGCAACCATCATAGCAAGAACGAGGCTCTCTGACTTACTCCTTAAAATTACAATCAATCCCTTCCTTCGCCAAGGTCAACATATTAATATCCATCAAATCGAGAACGCGGTCGACCTGCATAGCACCCCAATCCTGCCATGCGAAATCCAACATCTTACAGACTCCGCCTTCCTCCCATTGAGTCATCGGCCTCTTGAGACCAAGCTTTTGTTGGAGTCTCTCCTTTTGGTGACGACCCTCACATTTCTCCCACTCAACGGATCTCGCTGTCTTCTTAGACCCATCACGTTTTGTCGATAGATCCATCCGAACCTGATGGATTCTAGGATCGTCGGACGGAAGCAAAAAAGCCTCGAGGGTGCAAGTTGCTGGGCGGCGAAGGGTTTTCATGGCATCAATCCACCGATTGGGAATGTCGCTCTTCGCCTTATCCACTGCAAACAAGTACCCTCTCTGCCGGGTTTGGGGGACGTAGTAATTTTTGGAGTCAAAATTGGGTACAAACTCGGCGGAATATCCAGCTTCAACGTATTCTGCCCTCATCTGAGTCCATGCCGCACCCTGTACATTCTCCTGAATAATGACAGTGGGGCGATGGCGAATCGCCCATCTCATCATCCCATGGAAAGTATCCGACGATTCTCCCACATCCTCGAGGCCTTTTTTCTTGTTGTTCAAATTCGAGAAATCGACACAAGATGTACCAGCAATGAGCAAATCAACGTTCCCAGGAACTGGAACCTTGGCACCGTACGCCGTGGTACTACAACTATTAGTTTCTGCCTAGCACAATCATGGTTTGAATTAACTTACGCTATGTCTTCCCCAAGCTCTCTAACGTCCCTAAACAAGATAGGTGGCTTAAAGTTCCTCTCGATGTAACTGAACACATCAGCATAACGACTGCAAAAGTTGCCTCAGAACGAACTTACGCTTGCTTATACAGTTCGATCTCACAACTAAATACATGCTCAATCTCGAGTTTTCCTATACCTTGACTCCTCATGCTCCTGCCTATCAATCCCAAGGCAAGTAAAGGACTCTCGGTTCCGGAACACATTGTGGCAACCCTCAGTTTGCGCCCTCCGCTCTTTCCAAATAGACTCTTCAAATCAGGAAGGCGTGAAACAACATCGTCAAACATTTGCTGCAGATCGGAGATCGGGGGAAGATCTCCTTCACGGGATATAATCTTCAACCCCGAGGGTCTAGAGACGGATACATGTTTCACCTTTCCGGTAGCAGTGATCTTGGTTTTCGATTTTGGTTTATCGACCACGATGTCGTCAATTTCATCGTCGATCACCGCATCACCATCATCCTCCTCCTCCGTTGGAACAACACCATCCGTCGCCTCACTCTCGTCATCCTCAGCATCGCCAGACACCACAAAATCTGATTCATCGTCAGTCCCCTTTGCCGACCGAGAGCGTGCCTTAGCGTCCTTCCCGGGAACATGTGTTTTGGGCGCCCGTTCTTTTTTCACTTTCGTTTTAGGAGCCGGTGCTGGCGACCTTTCTGCCGCGACGGCTTTGCCCTTCCCTCTTGGCTTCACAAATTCCGGAACTATTATAGGGGCACGATTTATTGCTTTACCAAAATAATTGTCCATAGAGAGCTGCTTAGTTGCTTTTTTGGCCGAGGTAGATCCAAACATAGGCGACATTACTGCGGACTTGCGTACAGGAACTACAACACGTTTATTAGTCTGAATCCAAAAACGAGGTGATCAAATAAACCGAAGAGAGTCCCAGATAACAGTATGAACATGGTGACAATGAGGAAGAAATGGCGACTGCCAACCACAACATAGCGAAAAGATATACAATGGATATCTGAGTCATGTTCGCATGGGAGATCAAAGACCAGGGTTAGGAAATATGAGCTCACCTTCAACCGCTGCCATAAACAATCTTGATTTCTCCTCCCCTTCGATCGCCGCTTTCTTCCGTGCCGGGGTTACCTCCCTCTCCTCTTCATCTTCGTCGTCACGATTCTCATCGCTCCTCCTCCCGTCGCCATCGCTATCCATATCGCTATCAACGGGTTTCGGCCTCCCTCGCTGGAGCCGCCGTTTAGGCTTTACAACAAGCTCGCCCTCACTTGACACGGAACCCTGCAGTTTAGTATCATCACCATCAGACTGGGTAGCCGCCGTAGCAGATCTCCGTCCACCGCTGCGAGACGTAGTCATGCTTTAGTCGTAAAAGTACAAGATGAAAAAGCCAAAATAAGCTCGAGGAATTCACAGTAAACTGATTCCTTCCATAATTAGCAATTGCCCATGAACTGATAGAGAGCCAAGTAAGGGGCGAAAAAAAGGATGTGATCTTCAATTGCTGTGACTCAAGTCTCCCAACGAATTTCTTTTTTTCTTTTGATTTGTAAGAAGACGACTGACCTCCTCGAGAAAGTAATTAAATTATAGGTATAACTGAAGACCGAAAATATATGAAAAAGGAACTTCAATCCCGGGAATACAGAATGAAGTCCAAAGTTGAATTGATGATCTTTCGTAAGGTTGCTCGTTGCGTGAAAAGGAGATGTGTGAGGAAAAGATAAAAGATAAAAAGGACTTTGGGCAGGTAAGACGCGTCCAAGATACACAGACGTGTGTGTAACATGAGGGCGCGTTTTCTGGGCCAACTATCAACATGCCCAGCCCCGATATATCATCAAGCCAAAAAGGGGAATCCCTTGCAGACAACCAGCCTTTTAGGGAACGGGAGGCGGGAGCAACCGCCAAAACCCCCCCCACATTCTGTGCTACGCAACCATTGTCCCTCGGGAACTGTCCGCTGCGAAATTCATCCACTGGTATGCACCGATCATACCGTGGCATGAGCACTAGCTGCCCCTCCATTTGGCGCAACGCCAGAACTTGCCACAAACTCCTCAGCCAGGAGGCCCTACCAGTATTAGACGTTGATGTGCAATGAGCCCCTGTGTTTGGCGATAGACCATCAAGGGTGGCAGTGTCAAGGGTGGCAGTATGATAGAGTACCAACATTCCATCTAAATCCAATAATCCACAGAGCGAGTACCGGTAGCAACATCGAATAAGTCATCCCCACTCTCCAGAACGCCCGCCCGTTCACAATCAACATAATAAGTTACCCAACATTTAAGAACGGACCGATTTGTGGTGGTAGTAGATTATAGGTGATGTCTCATGATCCAAATATCGGCATGGTACGGTATTATACGAGTACGGTACTTGTAGTCCCTAGTAATGCATAGGGAGCGGGTTGCTGCGGTACCGCAGGAACTGGAGCGGTGGGGAATGATACGGTACCCGGCCAAGGGGAGAAAACGCAGCCAGAAGGTTCTCTTTTAGCTCGCGGTTGAGATATGTAAAAAGAAAAATACATCGCACTAAGTTAATAGAGGAAACTCCAGCGAGGCTCTCAATTACCGGCATCACAGTTCCTGTGGTGCTGTGATTCCTAGCGACCAGCTCAATTCAAAAACACATTATCATTGATAAGCGAGGGGTTGACAAATATACGGTAGAGCCGCAAACACTGCGGCGGGAACTTTACCCGAGTAAAAGGTGAAAAGTAAAGTGCCTTCAAGTTGATGCCAGATTACATCAAGAATAGCCGAGTACAAACCTGTCTTCAACACCTCTACTCATCTGATTTTAGGGAGGAAGGAGAGCAAGGAGAGCAAGGAGAAGAGGCGGAAAGAGCTACCGTAGAATCTGGTCTTATACAGACCGTTGCCAAGTTGGAAGTAGGTAAAATTAGTGTTGGACTATACTATATGTGGAAGAAATAGCGAAAAAACAT
>Ga0307513_10007177_pt1 | contig 14472 bp, 16 predicted proteins | sample 15_EM_MG_FD_202174 | JGI IMG/M metagenome (GOLD analysis project Ga0307513, IMG submission 202174) | Populus trichocarpa ectomycorrhiza microbial communities from riparian zone in the Pacific Northwest, United States - 15_EM | ecosystem: Host-associated > Plants > Roots > Unclassified | place... | reverse complement strand
CAATGCAGAGGTGATTCCGGAAATAGAAATGTTCCGTCATCTTAATGACATGGTGTTTCTCATCTGGATCCTGGTAAGAAGAATCAGTCACGTGCATCTCAGCGTGGGAAAGTATAAGTACCCATTTTCGTAAACTGTCCAAGATTTTGATCTCAACCAGCGCCTGGTGGTGGAACCGCTTCTTGTTACGGATAATCTTGATGGCGACTGACTCTCCCGTGCAGTGATCTCTGCACTGGAGAACTTGGCCAAAGGAGCCCTTACCGAGCGTGTCGACGATTTCGTAACGATATGCAAGGTGATCCCGGGCAACCACCAAGTAGTCACCCCGCTCGTCGTCGTAGCCATAGTTGTTGGTCGAGTTGTCCCGTGTTGCCTGCTTCTTTTCACTGCGAGCACCTACGCAATACACGTTCTGGAAGTCGAGGATCTCCTTACGCTCATAGTCGGATAAGTAAACGCTCTGCGGGTTCTTCAATACGCCTGGGGCACTTGGTCAGTAAAGGTTGGCTTGGGTTTAGAGCGAATACCTACTATTTGGAGACATCGGCGCAGCGGGTGGAATAGGTTCAGGAAAGCGCAAGAGCTCGTCCAAATCTTCCTTCCTCGCACCATTAGCGAGCTTCTTTGCCTGCTGCCGTCGGATATAACTCATCATTTCCTCATCGCCTAACATTTCTTCCTCATCAATCGCAGGAACGGGGGATGGAGTAGATATAGACATGCGACCTGACGAGGAGCTCGAGCCAGTTAACAGGGCGGGGGAGCTGGACTGCCGCGAGGCGGGTAACGAAACTTTCGGAGTGAGCAACTTGATCGACTTCGCAGGAGAAAGCAGAGATAGCCGCGAGGGGGTCTCGGTCACCGAGTTGTGGCCAGACACAAGTGAAGAAACCGAGGTCTTGCGCAGGCCCGAGAATGAAATTGACTCCCGTGTAGGTTTTCGAATCGAGGAAGTGGAAGCAGAGGACGAGATGGTCGATTGTCGAGGAGTAGCCTTTGAGCTTACCGCCGATTGTGGGGAAGCGCGGATGCTCTGCCGGATACTCGAGTTGGAGCTGGGAGTCTCAAGCATTCCAAACTCGTTGAACTGCGTGCTGACAGAGGTACCCATATCAGATCCTGTAGCTCCACTATGCAAGCTACCGCGTCGAGAGCCGAGGAGGGAGGACTTGAGGCTGGGCTGTGGTGATGGTCCCTTGTCGTTCCCACCCGAGAAGTTATGGCTCGCTATCCTTGGAATCTTGGTGGGCGTGTCCTTGACCATATTCGCACCAGCTGACGCACCGAGACTATCCTTGGAATTAACACTGACAGAGGGTGAGCCAGCAATTGTAGGTAGCTGCTGTCGGCTGCCACGCAGAGACATATCGGACACCCGATGCAAAGACGACGCCGCAGACGTCTTGCCCGAGCCGGTCGAAGATGTGCTGTTGCTAAAATCCCTTTCCTTCTCCTTTTTCACGCTGCTAATGGTCGGAGCGGTAACACCAGCACCAGTTCGCGAACTTGACGCACGAAGACTGCTTATTCGCTGAGTCGTGGCAGCAGGCAGAGCAGATACTTTCATCGGCGGCAATTCAGCTTCGGGGGTCGTGGAGGTCTTCTTCTTCTGGAGAGTACTAGCTGACATCGTCTGCACACCAGATCCGTGAGCATCCTAAACGAACCAATCTCAATCTTTGGCATACCTTTCCGCGTCTCCGTCCCATAAGCACAGAAATCCGACTCTCACTCCGGTCCTTCTCATCCTTCTTCTTCTCTTTCCGCTCATCGCCAGACTTCTCCTTGCCTTCCTTGTCGCTCTTATCCCCATGCGTACGGCTCCTCGACGTAGAAGACTTGAGCAAGTTCCCAAATACCGACGTCTTCTTCGCCGTGCTGCTCCCTGGAGACAAAGTCAAATCCGGTGGCGTAAGGCGCGTCAACGACTGCAGAGGAGTTGTAGGCATATTAATGGGCATCGTTGGTGAAGACGGCGAGATGGTGGTAGTAGGTGGAGCCATTCCATGCGACGACGCACGCTTGAAGAACGGAATAGAAGTCGGCGTCAACCGCTTATGCGTCGAGTGTCTCTTGCTGGGACTACTCGGGGCAAGCTGAAGGGCGGTAAGTGTGGCAACAGAGCCGGGCGCCTGGTGTCCACTACTAGACGCCGTCCCAGGCCGACTGAGCCTTTCAGAGGACTGCTGACTGCCGGAGGCGAGCCGTTGGGACGCTAACGCAGGAGAGCCATTGGGCGAATGCGGGTACAGGAGAGATGATGACATGGATGGTGATGAGGTCAAGTGCTCAACCGACGAGAACCTGCTCGTGTCCTTTTGGCTCGCGGAAGCCTTTGAGGTCGACGAGATAGTCATACTGGTGCGGTTGTTGGAACCCGTACGCGTACGCGGGGAACGAGGGGACACTGGGCCAGGTGAGTGTTCCTTGGACGAAGACGGTAAACGGAGGTTTATGCCAGTGAAGCTCCATTTCTTGCTAGGTGTATGGGGCACAGGAGCAACAGCTGCAGCAGGAGCAGGAGGTATGATGGGGCCTAATTGGTTGGCGGAGGTGGCAGCAGGCTGCTTATGGCGTGACGACATCTCAATAGGGACAAGGATCGTGCGATCGGGGACCTCGTGTGCCGAAATGGATGGGAAGTTCTGCATAGGCGCCTGAGAGGTCTTGTACACTTTCGGCAGGGGGGGGACAGGTGGGACTGCCACACTGGACAGACCGGGGTGCTCGCCCGCTGCTAAAGCGGCGACGCGGTCCTTTTCATTCGAATGGATGCTCGAGATGTCGCTACCCGTGCTATTGCTCCTTCGTAGCTTGCCATTATTAATGGAGTGCCGGTTGGACGCATTTGAGGCAGAAGTGAGACTCGTAGAGGTCGAGATGGATGTCGAATCACGGGAAACGCTGGTGGCGGGTGTGCCTGTAGTTGATCCGCCGGAACTTCGCTTTGTAGGCGACATGCCATAACTAGAACGTGTACTTGCCGTGGAGGGGACTCCTTTCCGATGGCCGGGGGAGGTTCGCCATTCATTGTCAACGCCTTCTGGAGGTCCTGATGGATGATGAACACTGTGCCCGGAGTCGGCACCCGCATGATCTCGATCTTTGAGACTGCTGCGACGTTTCAGGTTGGTGGAGCCTTCTATGCCTTCCCATTGACCTCCCTTCGGTTGACCACCAGGAGTGCCAGGGCGACTGCTGCTCTTGCTGTTGACGCTGATAAGGGAAGAGCGAGCCCGCAGACTCCTGCCGCTAATACCATCCAACTTGCGCAACGCTTCAGCGGTAGCGCTATCGTCCATTCCTGACCACCCTTCCTGCGTGCCCCGTAGGAGTGAATGGGCCACAGACGCAGTGCTATGATGACTGGGATTAGGTGAAGATCCAGCAGCATTGCTGCCACTACCACGCATGTGGGGCTGAATCGAGGTGGTGGACGGAGAGGCAGGGAGATGTGAAAAGTCATGTGTCCGGCGTAAGTGAGAAGAATCACCCTCCTTTGACGAGGAAGAAGCGAGAGACGCTGAGGCGGATGAGCGTCGAACATGGTGTTCCCGTGGCTCTTTGTCTTTCAATGGCGTCGTGCCAGCCTTCGGTAATCCTCCCATACTAAGGACAACATTATCCTTCTGCCTGCGCTCCCGAATCCGTTCGCGGTCCTTCGATGATAACGAGCCGAATCCGGTGCTTCGTCGACGTTCATCCTTGCGTACAGCGGGGCCGGTCGAACTTCCAGAGGTTTTAGAAATCGGAGCACCTCCTTGATCAAAAGCAAACTCGTCCGAGGTGCGCTTTCTGGCTTTCGGGGTATGGTTGTATACAGTTGGCGGATTAGAAGGCGCAGAATCACTCGTGCCGTCCCGTGAATGGCTCACAATAGGGGACGAAGGTTGTCCGCTCGCATCAGAAGCCCTGGCACGGCCGTCGGGACCAGGTCGGGTTTTGACAATAGAGCGGGGATAGAGGATCTCCTCACCCCCGCTCTCCTCGATCGACTTGCGGGCGCGCACGGCGCGTGGAGGGAGAGGAGTTACGTACGAGGTGGGTGACTCGGGTTGTTGCACTGGAGGTGGGGGCGGCGGACTAGGCACGACCTAGGTTCACCATCAGTCACGACGGCACGCGGAGGTCCACACGGAGGACGAGGCTTACATAATCCTTCTGCTCGCCGGTATCGTTATCGTCTACAGCCTCTATTGTCCAGGGACTGCTGCTGTCGACATCGTTTTCCACGTCTTCGATGGGCTCCGGCTCTGGATCTAGCTCCTCTTTGACTTCCTCGACACCGGTCCCTTTGCCCTCCCGGTCCTTCCTGGATATGTATTCGTGTTTGGTGACCCATCTAGGGGTAGCAAGTTCGCCGACGCCGACGAGAGCGCGACGATCTATGGCCGCAGGGTCTCTGCCCGGGGTTGTAGGGTCGCTGATGCCAGCAGCGGACGAGGTGGGAGAGTGCCTAAATGAGCTGAATTTTAGGTCTGGGGACTTTGTGGACTGGTTTAGTTGCCGCGAGGGAAAGTAATATGGATCGATGAGGGCGTTATTTGAAGAGGCGAAGAAGTCCTCCTGGAGGGCGATGTGAGCAGGGATACGGCAAAGCTGAGGCGATACACGAGCACGCACCTCTGGGATGAGTGGGTAGGCCTGCTCGTCGAGGGTTTTTGCGTCGTAATTATTGGGAATATTCAGCAGCTGGTGCTGGTGGGAAGGTGGAGCGTCTGCGAGGGCAAGGGCTGGGGGTCGTTGGCGAGATCTGTTCGCAACTGCTCCGTCGTCGTGTGCTACGTGTGACATGGGGAACGACGGCGGCGGCGGAGACTTGGCGGCTGCACGAAGCGCGTCGTCGTTTTCTTGGTCGTCGTCGTCGTCACGTGGGTCGTCGTCGTCGTCAGGCTACTTGTAGATCAACCAACTCCTCGTCGTCGTCGTCGTACGTGTCGGCGGGGAGGGAAGAAAGAGAAAGAGAAGGGAGGGTGTTGAGGTTTGACGGCCACCAGACAAAGGACGGTGCGGTGAATCGTCCTTGGAACCCAATTTTTCTGGCTCTCGTTCCAGGTGAGTGATGGCGAGTCGAATAGTCACAATAGCGGATTTGAAACCCGCGCTGGGAGCTCTCCACGCAGTCAGTCTGCAACTTGCCCTCGATCGTACGTTCCCCACTCACTCGTTTCGTTTTTTACGCCAGGCAAAGCGTTTCGGACGCGGCCAGGGCTCTGGTCGAGGCGGGACCTCCGGGCGAGGTCACAAGGGCCAAAAGGCACGCGCTGGCAACGGCAAACCAAAAGCCGGTTTCGAAGGTGGCCAGACGCCGATCACTCGCCGTTTTCCAAAACGTGGATTCACAAATTTGTCCGTCTCGAGACCTCAAACATGTCCCATTCGTATTTCTCACTCGTCTCTTGCACTCTGGACAGCACCCGAAAGGAATATGTGCCCCTCAATCTTGACCGCATCCAACACTGGATAGACCAAGGCCGTCTCTCCTCCTCTCCAGACAAGCCAATAACAGCACGCGAACTCCTCCTTTCAAAATGCGTGCACGATGTGAAAGCGGGCATCAAGCTTCTCGCCAGCGTACGTTTAAATCGACCCTCCAAATATTGCCTTGCTCTAATTAGCGGCTCCTTCAGGGTGCACAATTCCTCAAGACACCTATCTTCATCCAACCCTCGCAAGCATCCAAGGCGGCAATCACAACCGTTGAACAAAACGGCGGGGCGGTAATATGCAAGTACTACAACGCCCTCGCGCTCCGAGACTGTATACAAGGGCGGACAGACCGCAAGTCAGCCGCTCCTACACGGAGGAATGATATACGTTCGTCGTTATTTGACTTGCCCTTTAACCGAAATTGGATAACTGATCGCTCGTGAATAGAATGGTACAAGGACCATAAACACAGGGGCTATCTACACCCTCGGGCACTCATCAAGTGGAACGCAGCAAAAAACAGCTGGAATCGCGCACGAGATATCGGACCTCCTGGTCGTCCTACGTCTTCTACTTCTGAAGTGCAGGGTGTCATTGCATAGTCTATTTCGGTCCTTCCGTGCTATCTGGTGTTACATCGTAATATGGCATTGGCATATTTGTCCGTTCTCATTACCATACAAATAAATTAATGAATCACTTGAACTTCGATCCGTTTTCAACGTACACTCTAGGTTTAACCAAGACTTCAGTAATCCGTTTCCTCTCGTCTCCGCTTCCCTCCCACTTGGCTCTTCTCAGCCCAAGTGACCAGAACCCGCCAACGCGCGCCCCAAGGGGGATGAAAACGGACGGATCTTTACTCTCCTCCACATGTAAATCTACAACGCCGCCAACGGGCGTCCCAGAAAACACTCCGTAATCATGCTCGATCATATCGACGTGTAGACGCGTGGAGAGCTCTAGCGCGATGCAGAACACGGGACGTAAAAGCGTCGAGAGCTCGTACACAAGCTTTGAGTTTGGATTAGAGTTGCCCAGCACAGCGCCCACGCCGGTCCGGAGGAGCGAGTCGAGGATCGTTGGTGCTGTGTCCGGCGAGGGAGCGGTGGATGTGCACGCGAGGACTCGCCAGCGTGCTGAAAGCAGTTGAGGATCTATGTAAAGTAGCATATCAGTTCTCGTCCTCTACACAAAAATAGAAAAGGACCACGCACATCGTACAAAAACCTCCCCGTGGGCTTCCCTGAGCGCCCGGTCCTCCTCACTATCCAACGCCACCGAAAACCGTCCAAAGATGCCTCCGGTCAGAAACTCACACGCGCGTGTGTGCATGTCCCTCTCCACTTTGGCACTCATTCGTCGCGTGTCCACGCCACCCGAACTCGCATCAGGTTCACCAGTGGCGACCCGGGAAGAGACGATTACATTGGTTAGTACGGCGCAGGCTTCACCTATGCTCGCGTTGAGGCGGGAGAGGGAGGAGATGATTTGCGGAATGGAAGTTGTGTTGAGCGAGGGGATTGGGTCGCCACCCGATATGGCGTTATCACGTTCAGCTTCTAGGCGTGTGGAGATGCATGCAACATGTGTGGCGATCGGCACGGAAGGGAAATAAACGAGCGGTGGAGGGGCTGTGACTACAGGTCGGTGAGACAATGAGACGTACGAGGGCGACGTATCCTCAGAAGCGCGCATACGAGGTGGGAGTTTAGTTGTGGTATTCACCTCATCTTGTTTGTATGGCACTGGCTGCCCCTGGACATCGTCTGTTGCAAAGATACCAGTACTAGTGGCAGCCGGCTGCTCCCTAGATCCCCACCCATCCCCACCGATCTGCTGCGCGTCCCGAGAAGTGCTGGCGAGTCCTTGGGCTGGTAAGGACTGCGAGGGGAAGTTGAAAGCAGGCGGAAGCTGTTGTAGAACTGGTGGCGGCGACATATACGCTTGTCCAGCTGGCTGTCCTGGTGCATTTTGCTTGCGTTCCTGCTCCGCACGACCCCGCTCACTTGAAACTCTGGGCGGCCCATGCTCCTCGATGGATGCAAGGCCGTACTTTGCCGCCTTGGCCTTCTTATTCAATTTCTTAAGAGCGCTCACCACGCCAGCGAATGGCTGTTTCTTCTTCTCCTTCCTGCTCGCCGGTGGAAAAGGCGAGGTCTCGGAGCTGACATTTTCGTAGTAAGATCTTGTCACCCCCTCTGTTATTTGATCCATACCCAGGTCATTCGGGGGGGAGGGTTGGACATGCCCGTTCGGTGGAGGCTCAACAAAGCCGCTGGATTGACCTTGGGAGGACGTCTGCATTTCGTTCTCAAGGAGGGATGAACCCCGTGGGTGGTATTTCACCCACCCTTGGGGCATCAAGTGTGGAGGAGGCGCGATGGGCGGGTGGCCCCCACCCGCGACTGGTTCCAGAGAGGCAAGGTTGGAAGGAGCACTTGCCCAGGGACCGCGGAAGGACACATCTACGTCCTTGCGGAGGTCGTTGTATGGGGCTGTATGAGGAGGCGAGGGTGCACCGTATTCGGGTGCCGGGGGTGTGCGCACAGATTTCGGATTTCGCACTGCCGGAGCGGCATGTTTGGGCCGTGGAGGTGAAGACCTTGGAACAGGTGGTAAAATCGGCAGCATGTCCAAAGGCATCGAGGTGGGCGGTCTGGGTGCAGACGTATTGAGAAGCTGAATGTCGCCTCGCTCGAATACGGATTTGGTGAGTATCTGCTGGGTGGGTAATACGGACTGGGTTGGGTGGTACAGTGGCGTGTCCGGGGGCATGGGCGTGGTAGGACCAAACGCTGGCTTGTTCGGCGTCGGCAATGTAATCGGGTGTGGTGAAGATGAACCAAATTCCCTTTTCCCACCCTGCATAGTCGCGAAGTTTCGTCCCAAATCCCACTTTCCGAATTCACCTTGACCCCCATTTGGCGAAGTGACCGGCTCAACAGGGGGCTTGACTGGTGCGGGCTTCCAACTGAGCGCCTCCTCCAAGCCGAGTATATCAGACCTACCAGAAGCTGGACGAAGTGCTGATCCAGACGGCTCCTTCCTTGCCTCCTTTGGACTAACGACAGGCGTAAAGTCTCCTTGTAACCGAAGTTGTGGTGCGGCAGGTGCAGTGCTTGCTCTCAGCATATCACTAAAGGAGACCGTATCCAGGGTGATGGTAAGAGGACTGAACGGAGAGGGAGGCGCTGGTTTTCTCATCGGCAAGGATACCTGAACCGGCTCTGAGACTGATGCAGGCTGGGTACCCACATTCCCCGGCTCGCTCACCTCACGACTTTGTGATACTAGAGCCCCCGACCTTTCCTGTTGCTCCCAACGGCCTTCAAATTGTCTGAACCTTTCGATCTGCATCTCCTCTTCTCCAGACATCCCATCTAGCATTCTCAAATCGAACCCGAGGGATGGTGGTCTTGGTGGCCTGATAGGAGGTGGTCGATTCTTCACGAGTATCCCTGGCCCCTTAAGGGTGATATCACGACCTTGGGTTATTTCTTTGACTTCAGGCACTGGAATTGAGACTGGGTTGGGTTTTGGTTTGCCCTGGTTCTTGGATACCACGTCCACCACGCCATCGGTGGGCAGACGGGGGTACCAACCATCATCTTCTACCTCTCGGCAGTCGTTCGACGAAGAGAAAGGACGCTGAGGTGGCAAGGGCGCTACAGCTGACGAGAGAGAAACCTCCACGGCGGTGCGCACAACGCCTGATTCCACATCTCTATCCGATTCCGAGTCCAAATCACCTGGAGGCTTCAACTTTGCAACGTCCACCGCAATTATCATTTCGAACTCCTCGTCGTCTTCATCATATTCCTCAGGTCTCCCATCGTGCAAAACTGCACTTGTGTCGAAATCACCTCGACCCTGTGACACTAAATGAATATCCAACACGTCAACTTCACTTCCCACCGACTCCTGAGGTGGTTGAACCTTCATCTCTCTCCGCATAGGAACGGAGTCAGGAGCGGAGACATTGAACGTCTCTAATCGTTCTGAACCGGTCGCAGACTCTAACCGCTCCACCCTATCTTCGCCCATTCCAAACATAATGACATCAAAATTTGCCGTTCTCGGTGTCCTCGCCAACCCAACGCGGGTGACTGGCGAAAATTCATCCCCTGGCGATAGTATCTCCCCGGGGATAGACAGAGGCGTGTACCGCCGGTGCGATGCCTTCGCTCCACCGACAACAACAGGCCCTATAGGTGGTGGGACAGGAGGTACAGTCGGGGTGGCGATATTTATCGCTAGGGCGAGTGGGCGAGGAGTTCCAGTGTTGCTCCCAAGGTATAGTGGATTTGATATTGTTTCTGGGCTTTGAACACTTGATGGTGCTTGTACAATTTCAGGAAGACGACGGGGTGCCTGTTGTGCCTCGACTCGTGGACGTCGTGGAAGGTCCTTGGGAGGTGCAACAGGAGGCGAAGGATCGTCCTTCGGGGTTGGGGGGTCGACGTCTTGAGAGTCTCGGACTGGACCAGCCCGTTCCGAGGGGGGCTGGAGGTGCAAGAGTGGCGGAGAAGTCTCCTCGCCGTATACAGGTCGCCGGTCGGAACTCTCGTCCTCCCCGTCCTCGGCGATCGGTCCTTCCCTGAGGGCATTGGTGTAGGTGAAAGGCGGAGCGACATAGGTCGGGGAAATAGATTCAGGCATGACCACCTGCTCGAGCGTGGCGCGCTTGATGTAGTCATAGGCGTCGATTATATCGAAGGCGGGTGTTTCGGGCGATGGTGGGCGGGATGGTCGGAGGAGGTCTTCTGAAGGGACGGGAGATTGTGTCCAAGGTAGTTGTGGTGGGTCATCGGATGGCGGTGAGCGCGAGTGGGACACGAATACAGTGGGAGTCTGGACGTGACTCGAAACGACTGGTACGTCAGAGGGGACCTGAGACTGTGGTTGTGAGGGCGGTGGAGAAAATTCTTGCGCTGGGAGACGCGGCTGTAATGGTGGCCGCCCAAGAGCGCTGGATGAAGGGGGTAAATAGGGAGGTCGAAGGGGCGTACCCGTTGACTGTCCAGGCACTCGCCGCGCTGGCGACCCTGGCAGTCCATTCAGGCGCGCTGGAGAGCTGGGTAAACCGCTCGCGCGATTTGAAAGGATAGTGAAAGGCCTTGTTGGGGGCTGTAAGAGACCCTTGTTACCCCATCTTGTAGAAGTAAGAGTAAGCATGTTATCCTTGCACATAATGTGAGGCCCACGCACTCCTCGTCGCTCTCATTGGGCTCGGGATCGGATTCAGCCTCTTCAGCCTCAAAAGCAGGGTGGTCAGACCTAGAAGGAGACGATTAATCACAGTGAGCGAAATGCGAAAGGGGTGATGTACTTTGGTTTGCTCTTTCCCTTTGCCTTGGCTGGAAGCTCTGACTCTTGCAGGATCGAAGTGCGCTGAGGAAGGCCGAAGCCAAAGCTGGGCATTACACGCTTCTTGAGGATGGTGGCCATATGGTTAGGAATGGTCGAGGCCAAACCGTGCGAGAGGAGGTCAAGGTATGGGTTCGAGTACCGTGCGCCGTGGGAGTGATATTCGTTAGCGCGGAGAGATGGAGTGCGTGTGGCAGCGACGTCGATGGACACATGTTGTTGTCGTCTCCGTTGCTACTACTGGCACTGGCCCTGGCACTGGGCACTGGCACTGGCGAGAACAATGCCGCCGCCGCGACCACTGTTCCCGTCTGCAGCGAAATACAACTCGTAAACTTCTCATTTCAAGGTCGCTGTTCTCTCTGTGTGCGTACTGCGTACTGCGTACTGGGATCATGAGGGTTTGTTGTGACTTTGATTTGGATGTCGCGTCGCTACCCTCATCCAGCGCTGCTCGTTGGAGTTTCCGTGCTTGCTTTTGCAGCCTTCGCCTGGACACTAGACATCCAGGAAAAGACAAACCCAGCTTCGAAGCGCCCTCGTCCTTTTCACTCCCCGCTCAACCCAAGCTCAACCCCCCACGGCGACACTAAACGCGATGCCAGCGATCATCGATAAAGTAAAGGAGATCTTACACCTCAACAAGACCGTATTCAACGACGAGAAACTCACCGTCGTCTTCGTCCTTGGCGGTCCAGGCGTCGGTGGGCGGATGTTTCTAAATTGTTTGATCCAGGCTCGCTCATACACACAACCTACACAGGAAAGGGTACCCAGTGTGCTCGTCTAGTGCAGGATTTTGGCTTCTGCCATCTCTCTGGTACGCTACACCCATCTGCGCCGCCGTCAAGCTCAAACTCTAGCATGATCACGTACCAAATCCTCCACAGCTGGAGACCTCCTGCGTCATGAGCAAGATCGTGAGGGCTCTCAGTACGGCGCGATGATCAAGGAGTACATCCGAGATGGCAAGATCGTCCCGAGCGACGTGACAGTCAAACTCTTGGAGAATGCCATGCACGCCGCGTTAGAAGAGCACAAGGGTAAGACCGAACACGGGTGGGGAGATGGGAAGGGCCGCTTCCTAGTCGATGGATTCCCGCGCAAAATGGACCAAGCAATCATTTTCGATCAGATGGTCCGTACTTTCTAACCCAATAGTGCGTGAATATGAAGTGACAACAAGGATGCCCCCGATAGGTTTGCCAATCTCAGTTTGTCCTCTGCTTTACGTGCACGGAAGAGGTAATGCTGCAGCGACTCTTGAAGAGAGGGGAGACCAGCGGAAGAGCGGACGACAATGAGGAGAGCATCAAGAAGCGGTTCAGTGCGTTCTTTCCTCTCCCACTTATCTACGTAATGCTTATGTGACGTGTATTGATTTATTCGCGTAGAGACGTTCCTCGACACAAGTCTTCCAGTAGTAGAATACTACAAAGAGAAGGGTAAAGTCGTTGAGGTATGCTTCAACCCCCTCGAGTATTCCGTTGCATCGTTCCTGATGACCGACCCTCCACGCAGGTGGACAGTACGAAGACAGTCGACGAGGTCCATGAGGCCACTAAAGCGGCTGTGAAGGCCCGTCTTGGGCTACTTTGATGGCGTCACTCTACCTAATTTGGCGACTTGAATTTTTTCCTCGGACAATGAATAGCTCTCGTAAAACACTTGGTGAGACTGAGGAGACTAATTAGGACTCGCCCCATGTCAGTGGTTAATGTCATCCCCGCCCGACCTTATGAGTTTTGCCACCCGCGCTCTTACCTTTTTTTCTGCCCCAGCGCTTCCATACACAGTCCTCATCGGTAACCATTAGCTCGTTTTACGTTGAAGGATGCTTCGGGGTCGCTCTTGCCCGAACCTTTGACTTGAAGGACGGATGGGTTTCCAGGCCATTCTGTCTTTGTTGTGGCGTGCGCCTCAGTGGGAACTCCGTTGGCGCAGCGCTTGTGTCAAACATTATGAAAACGTTCTCCAACATCGTGAAAAGGAGTATTTTGAGGTGCTCGGCTTCGTAACCGTCTCCCTGTGGAATTCCTCCACCAGATCTTTCACGTTTTCTTCGGTTGTGGTACACTGCCAACTGAGTCTATGTTGGTCTGTCGGAAATGGCATCGCTGTTGGATCGCCGCAAAGAATCGAGAGGGCTGTCAAACTGGCAGGAATGCAATCATTGGATGTCGTGTTCGACATAGATAGGGACAAGGGAAGAGGGAGTACACCATATTTCCCATGTGCTGGGCTCACTCAAGATCCGGTGGGTGCATTTAGATTGACAAATTGACTCTTTGCCCAAAGGCGAGCACTAATGTGTCGAGATCTCCCTACACAAACTCCTACAAATAACCTCGACTCCTGTATCTCAAAATCCCTCACGTTCATAATCCTGGGCTGGCTGTTACGCGATGTCGGCACTTCACTGACGTATAACTCTATTCGTCTTTCGCGCTTCATTATCTAGGACAACCGACCTATGTTTTAAACTTTCGTGGCTCATGTCCCAAAATGAGCGAACCATCTTGCAACTTGAGGTCCTTGATATAAGACACATACTCCTTCCTCTATATCGGGCCAATTTCAATTTCCGTTCATTCAGACCCTCCCCCACTCCCCCATCAAGGCCACTTCCATTGACTGGATAGCGGCTCGGACCTTCCCTAATAAAGTCGGGGCCTGCTCATTCGCCTCACCACCTTCACAAGTCTCCTTTATTCTTGACGTCTCTCTACCAGTTTGCAAGGCACCTTACTCCGAAGGTTGGAGCATATCCCTTCCATGGAGGTTATTAATATCGCTCAGGGTTCGGGACCTTCACCTCTCCGTCTCGTACAAAGAGCGGTGTTGATATGGGCGTTAAAGCTCCTTCCAGACCTTCGGGAACTGACGCTGGAATCCTTAGCTCATCTGCATTAAGTCAGGATTTCTTCGGCATCCTCCTCGCCAAACTGGTCAACGATCCTATTGATGGAGTTGGAATTGATTGGATAAAGGATGGGTTGTCCATCCCTGACAACATTGGAGTTGAAATTCCGGCAATGGTTTCGGCAACGCGACCGGGTTGACACTTTACCTATACTTCTCGTGTTTGCCTATTCTCCAAAGAAATCACCAGCTCCTTAAATCCTTCGCTCTTTGTTCAAGACTCCCGAGGTTACTAGATATTACATTGGAAGACTGCCCGCCCTTATATGCGGCTTCACCAGAAAAAAAGTTATATATCCGTTACTCCCTGAACGATTTAGATTATGCTCAAAGCAATGTCAAATTACTACCATTAAATACGCTTTTTCATCTATCTCCTAGGACCCATGAATTAGGGGTTGGAGGTGGTAGCTATATTTAAATAAACATGCGAATTGCTAGCTATCTTCTGTCCCAAACCTACTTTAAAATGAAAGGCTGCAGGTTTGAGACACGATGGCTGTTGCACGTGGCCTATGCTAGTGTTTGACATCCCTAAGCTGGATTCTCCCTCCACTGTCATACCGACGATTCCATCTCAGGATATCCCTTAAAGATGGCAAGCCGTATCCCAGACCATGTGCCAGATGAAGAATCTCAGCCCTTCAAAGTCTCCTTCACTCGTAGCCTTTATAGGGTTCGTCAACCCCTCTCAGTCGAAGACTACAAGGGAACAATATCATCACTTTCTAATCACCAGCGCCTGGA
>Ga0307513_10007176_pt1 | contig 14472 bp, 17 predicted proteins | sample 15_EM_MG_FD_202174 | JGI IMG/M metagenome (GOLD analysis project Ga0307513, IMG submission 202174) | Populus trichocarpa ectomycorrhiza microbial communities from riparian zone in the Pacific Northwest, United States - 15_EM | ecosystem: Host-associated > Plants > Roots > Unclassified | place... | reverse complement strand
GGGCCAGATAGGCGTCCACCAGCTCCATGTCGATGTCGCGGGGATTCTTCATCGCCTCGGTCACCGCGGTGCGGGTGATGGCGTTGAAGACGACGCGCTGGACCTGCATGTCCTTCAGGACACGCTTTTTCTTCAGGACCTCCAGGACGTGCCAGGAGATGGCCTCGCCCTCGCGGTCGGGGTCGGTGGCCAGGATGATGCGCCCGGCGCCCTTGGCGGCGTCGGCGATGTCGTTGAGCCGCTTGGCCGCCTTGGCGTCCACGTCCCAGGACATGGCGAAGTCCTCGTCGGGCCGCACCGACCCGTCCTTGGCCGGCAGGTCGCGGACGTGACCGTAGGACGCCAGGACCACATAGTCCGGGCCGAGGTACTTATTGATGGTCTTGGCCTTGGCGGGGCTTTCGACGACGACGACGTTCATGCGGGAAATGATGCAGGTCCCCCGGGCGGGAGCGCCCGAAATCCAAAGGCGCGAAAATTGGGTCGCGTCCCCCTCGCTGTCAACGCCGCAACATGGCCTCGGGCCGGAGCGGGTCGCAGGGACCCTACGGGTCCCATTTTATCAGCGCCCAACGACCATTCCCCCGGCGAGCAAGTCGGCCCGTCCGGCGAGGCTGAGCTCCACCAGGGCGGCGAAGACGGCGGGCGCCGGCGCGGCTGTGGCGCGGACGATCTCGTCGCGGGAGACCGGCGTGGGGCAGAGCAGGGCGCAGACGCGCTCGGCCAAGTCGCCGTCGTCCGGCAAGGCGTCCAGCGGCGGGCCGGCATAGCCGCGGCCCGGTTCGCGCAGGCCGGCGAACCCCTCCAGGGCGCGCAGCACGTCGTCGAGGCCCTCGCACAGCGCCGCGCCCTGGCGGATCAGGTCGTTGGTCCCCCGGGCGCGGGGGTCGAGGGGCGAGCCGGGGACGGCCAGCACCTCGCGGCCCTGTTCGTTGGCCAGGCGCGCGGTGATCAGCGAGCCGGAGCGGACCTCGGCCTCCACCACCACGACGGCGCGGGCAAGGCCCGAGATGATGCGGTTGCGGCGGGGGAAGTCACGAGCCTGGGCCCTCCAGCCCGGGGCGCTCTCCGAAACCACGCAGCCGGCCTCGACGATGCGGGCGTAGAGGTCGCGGTGCTCGGGAGGATAGATGTCGTCGATCCCGCCGCCGAGGACGGCGATCGTGCCGGAGGGCAGGGCGCCCTCGTGGGCGGCGGCGTCGATGCCGCGCGCCATGCCCGAGGCGACCACCAGGCCCGCGCCGCCCAGCTCGCTGGCCAGGCCCCGGGCGAAGCGCTGGCCGGCGGCCGAGGCCACGCGGGCGCCGACGATGGCCACGACGGAGCGGTCCAGCAGCTGCGCGCAGCCGCGGGTCCAGATCAGCGGCGGCGGGGGATCGAGGGCGGCCAGGGCCTGGGGGAAGTCGGGCTCGCAGGCGCAGATCAGCCGGGCGCCCAGCCGCTCGCCGGCGGCCAGTTCGTCCTCGATCTCCGCAGGCGTGGGGACCTTGAGCGGGGCGCCCCGGCCGCCGCGCCGGGCGAGGTCGGGCAGGCCGGACAGCGCCCGCCCGGCCGTGCCGAAGCGGCCGATCAGCTGGTCGAAGGTGACGGGGCCGACATTCTCGGTGCGCGCCAGCCGTAGCCAGTCGCGCCGTTCGGCGTCGGAGAGCGCCTGGGTCAACAGGGGGTGTCGGCCTTGGCCGCCTTGCCCGCGCCGATCCTGGGCTCCTGGCCCTTGAGCAGGCGGGCGATGTTCTCGTGGTGGCGGATGTAGCCGAGCACCGCCATGAACAGGGTCATGGCCGCGATCGGATAGGGCCGGTCGAGCAGGAAGACATAGAGCGGCGCCAGCGCCAGCGCCGTCAGCCCCGCCAGGGACGAGATGCGGAACAGGAAGGCCATGACCAGCCAGGTGGCCCCCGCCGCCAGGCCCACCGGCCAGGCCGCCGCCAGCAGCGTGCCGAAGAAGGTCGCCACCCCCTTGCCGCCCTTGAACTTCAGCCAGACGGGGAAGAGGTGGCCGAGGAAGGCCGCGCCGCCGGCCAGCGCCGTCAGCAGCGCCTGGGCCTCCCCGGGCTGGCCCCGGGTGGCGAGCCAGGCCAGGCCCACCGCCACCGCGCCCTTGCCGCCGTCGCCCAGTACGGTGATGAGCGCCAGGTCCTTGCGCCCGGTGCGCAGCACATTGGTCGCCCCGATGCTGCCCGAGCCGATGGCGCGCAGGTCGCCCGCCCCGCCCAGCCGCGTGGCGATCACCCCGAACGGGATCGAGCCCAGCAGGTAGCCGCCGACGACGGCGGCGGCGAGCAGCGCGGGACTGAGTTGGTCGTACATTCGGCGTTCCCCCTCGGATTCGCCCGCAAGTCCTAGCGGCGCGCTCTGCGCGCGTCACGCCGTAGCCTGGAGACGATTGAACGCGCCGCTCTGGCGTTCGTCAAATGTTCTCATGAGGGGCGGGGTATATATATACAAGTTGATACTAGTCTCAAATCGTGTGATGTAGGTGGCCTTCGCGCCACAGGCCTTCGCGCCACAGGCATTCGGGTGCGATGCGGTCGCCCTAGGCAGTCATCCGGGCTACTAGCGCAACGCGCCGGTTCGCGTCCGGCACCAGGCAGAGAGTTTCCATGTCTCAACCCCCGCGATCCGCGCGGGCGGTCGCCGGTGTCCCGTCGCTAGCCGCTAGGAACATCGGCTCCGCTCACAGCTCGCCCACCACAGGAGGCGAACCCATGTTCTGGGTCGATCCATACTATCGCATTCGTTTTGGCCGCATCGAGCATGTGCGCGGCCACTGGCGCTGCCTTCCGGCCCTAGCTGGCCTTCGGCTTGCCTCGTAGTTTGACCAAGTTTGTCTGATCGGGCTTCGGGGCCGGGCGCTTGCGCTCGGCCTCGGGCTTCGCCGCTTTCGACTTAGCGATGTTCGCCGCGACCTCCGTCGGGTCGGTTCCAATGAAGCGCTCCAGTGCCTCATCAAACGGCATGTCCAGACTCATCTTGTCTTCGTATTTTCCGGCCATGTGGGCAAAGGTCGCCCCGCATGACACGCGAAACAAGGGGCGGCATGTCGAAAGACCCGGAATTGCACTTCTCTGAATTTGCTGCGGCCGGCGAGGAACAGGTCCGCCGAAACGTGGCGGGCAAGGTCTACGGCCAGCCCGATGGTTGGAAGGCCAGAATGGCCGAGGAATGGCTTCGTCAGCGGAACGCCGAGCGAATAGACGCTTCCAACTCGACGCAGATCGATCTGCAGAGGCGTTCAACCGAAGCCGCCGAGTCGGCCGCTTCCTCCGCGCGAAAGGCCAACCGCATTGCGAAGAACGCTAATACAATCGCCAAGACGGCTGTGATTATCGCGATAGTCGCAATCGCAATGTCCATTATTGGCCTCGTCGCCGGACAAGGCCCGTAGAGCGCGCGCGCTACGCCTTGCCGCCGATATAAGTCTCGTCGACCTCAACTTCGCCGCTCAGAGGGCGATTGAACGACCGCGTGCGAGCCGCATGGCGTAGCCGGTGCAGCATGAACCACGCGGTCTTTTGCGTGATGCCGATGTCGCGCGCGAGCTGCGTCGAAGCGATCCCCTTCTTGTGCGAGGTGATCAGCCAGATCGCCGCCAGCCACTTGCGAAGCTGGATTTTGGTGTCCTCGAAGATGGTGCCGACCTTGATCGAGAAAGACAGTCGGCAGTCTCTGCACTTGTGTCGAAGACCGCCCTTCAGGTCGTAGATCCGAACCGAACCGCAGTAGGGGCAGAACGGGCCGTTCCTCCACCGAATCTCGCGGAAGTGCGCCACAGCCGCAACCTCATCCGGGATCGCTTCGAACATTTGGTAGAGACTGGCGAACTCGGCCACGGGGCAGACCTCCCTTTGATGCAAGGACCCTTACACTAGAAGCGAGTTGGTATTAATTAGTATATAAATTTGGGGCAAGGTCCTGGGCTGGGCCACTCTCGACGTGATGCCGCCGATTTGCCACGGTGGATTGCGTCGGGGTGGAATAGGCGGGAGGAACACATGAAGCCTTTGGTATTCGGCGTTCTCTGTTCGATGGGGCTGGCCATGGCCACCGGCGCGGCGGCGGCGGACGCTCAGCTCGCCGCGCCCATCCACCAATTCGTCGACAGCTTCAACAAGGGCGACCTCAAGGCCGCGGCGGCGACCCACTCGGCCGACGTGGCCATCATCGACGAGGTCGCGCCCTACCTGTGGCGGGGGCCGGGCGCGTTCCAGGCCTGGAGCGGCGCCCTGGTCGCCGACGCCCAGAAGCGCGGGCTGACGGACATGTCGGTCGCCCTGGGCGAGCCGGTCCGGGAAGAGGTCAGCGGCGACCATGGATATGTGGTCATGCAGGCGACCTACAGCTTCAAGGATCACGGCGCGGCGATGCGCGAACCGGCGCAGATGACTTTCGCCCTGAACAAGGAGGCGGCCGGCTGGCGGATCAGCGGGTGGACATGGTCGGGGCCAAAGCCCCAGCCGGCGAAGTAGGAAGGGTCGGTCCCGGCCCGGCTCAGCCCGCCGCCCGGTACACCACCCGCCCGTCCACCAGCGTCATCCGCACCTGGCCCTGCAGGCGGCGGCCGTCGAAGGGCGAGTTCTTGGATTTCGACAGCAGCTTGTCGGCGTCCACCACGACCGGGGCGTCCAGGTCGCAGAGCACCAGGTCGGCGGGGGCGCCCTTGGCCAGGCGGCCGGCGGCCAGGCCCAGCAGGTCGGCGGGGCGTTGGGTGACGGTGCGGATCAGGTCGATCAGCGGGATGCGGTCGTCGTGGTGGAAGGCCAGCAGGGCCGGCAGCAGGGTCTGCAGCCCCACCCCGCCCGGCGCGGCCTCGTCATAGGGCAGGCGCTTGTCCTCGGCCGGGGCCGGCGCGTGGGCCGAGACGACGATGTCGATCAGGCCGCAGGCCAGGGCGGCGATCACCGCCTGGCGGTCGCTCTCGGCGCGCACCGGCGGGTCGAACTTGCAGAAGGTGCGGTAGTCGCCGATGTCGATCTCGTTGAACGACAGGTGGTTGATCGAGGTGGTGGCGGTGACCGGCAGGCCGCGGGCCTTGCCGCGCTGCAGGCTTTCGAGCGCGCCGGCGGTGGTCACCTGGTCGACCAGGAAGCGCGCGCCGGTGAGCTCGACGAGCGCCAGGTCGCGGTCCAGCATGATCTTCTCGGCGATGGCCGGGGCGCTGGGCAGGCCCAGGCGGCCGGCGAACTCGCCCTCGGTGGCGGCCGCGCCGGCGGTGAGCCACGGGTCGGCCGGGCGATGGGCGACCAGGGTGTCGAAGCTGCGGGCGTAGGCGAGCACCCGGCGCAGCACCTTGGAATCGACGATCGGCCGGTCGGCGTCGGTGACGTAGACGCAGCCGGCCTCCCGCATCAGGCCGATCTCGGCCATCCGCTGGCCCTTGGCGCCCTTGGTCGCCGCGCCGGCCGGATAGACGTGGACCAGTTCGATGTCGCGGGCCCGGCGCAGGATGAAGTCGACCACCGAGGGCTCGTCGATCACCGGATCGGTGTCGGGCTGGACGACGATGGAGGTGACCCCGCCGGCCGCGGCGGCCAGGGAGGCCGACTTCAGCGTCTCCTTGGTCTCGGCGCCCGGCTCGCCGGTCTTGACGCGGATGTCGACGAGGCCCGGCGCCAGCATGTGGCCGCGGCCGTCGATCACCTCGACATCGGCCCCCAGCGTGCCGAGATCGCGGCCCTGGGCCACCTCGGCGATGCGGCCGTGCTGCACCAGCAGGGCGCCGGGGCCGTCATAGCCGCTGGCCGGGTCGACCAGCCGGACATTGACGAAGGCGGTGGGGCGCGCGGTCATCCGTGGTTGTCCAGCCGGGCGGCGAGCGAGGCCAGGATCGCCATGCGCGCGGCGACGCCCATCTCCACCTGGTCCTGGATCAGGCTGACGGACAGGTCGTCGGCCACGTCGGAATCGATCTCGACGCCGCGGTTCATCGGGCCAGGGTGCATGACCCGCGCGTGGGGGGCGGCGAAGGCCAGCTTTTCGCGGTCCAGGCCGAAGAAGCGGAAATACTCGCGCTGCGAGGGGGCCATGACCCCGTCCATGCGCTCGAGCTGCAGGCGCAGCATCATCACCACGTCGGCGCCGGCGATCCCCTTGCGCATGTCGTGATGGACCTCGACGCCCCAGCGCTCGGCGTCGGCCGGCATCAGGGTGGGCGGCCCGACCAGCCGGACCTCGGCGCCCAGCATCTGCAGCAGGCCGACGTTCGAGCGGGCGACCCGGCTGTGCAGCACGTCGCCGCAGATCGCCACGCGCAGGCCGGCGATCCGGCCGAAGGCGCGGCGCATGGAGAGCGCGTCGAGCAGGGCCTGGGTGGGATGTTCGTGCTGGCCGTCGCCGGCGTTGATCACCGAGCAGGTGACCTTCTGCGCCAGCAGGGCCGCCGCGCCCGAGGACGAATGGCGGACCACCAGCAGGTCGGGCTGCATGGCGTTCAGGGTCACGGCGGTGTCGATCAGGGTCTCGCCCTTGGAGATCGACGAGGCGCGGGGGCTCATATTGACCACGTCGGCGCCCAGCCGCTTGCCGGCCAGCTCGAAGGAGCTCTGGGTGCGGGTCGAGTTCTCGAAGAACAGGTTCATCAAGGTACGGCCCTTGAGGAGGTCGAGCTTCTTCGAGGTCTGGCGGTTGAGGGCGACGAAGCCGTCGGCCAGGTCCAGCAGGCTGGTCACCTGGACCGGGTTCAGATCGACCACGGACAGGAAGTGCCGCTGCGGGAACGGGAAGGTCCGGCCGAGGACGTCGTTCAGGCCAGACGCGGGCAAACCGGGAGCGGGCGTAGTCATCGAACAGGGGTCATAGGCGAGGCCGGGCGGGGCGCCAAGGCCAGGCTGAAGCCCGCCCACAGGTTCCAAGGCCCCCGCCGCTGGGATATCAGCGTCGGAACGGGCCGGGACAGCCAGGAGATCGAGGGTGACCGAGCAGATCAGCGTGCGCCCCTTCCTCATGTTCGAGGGACGGGCGGAGGAGGCGATGGACTTCTATGTGGGCCTGTTCCCCGGCGCGGAGCGGCTGGAGATCGCCCGCTACGGCCCGGGCGAAGCGGGCCCCGAGGGATCGGTCGTGGTCGCCACCTTCCAGGTCGCCGGGCAGGTGGTGATGTGCAGCGACAGTCCAGTGAAGCACGGCTTTTCCTTCACGCCGTCGGTCTCGCTGTTCGTCACCTGCGGCTCGGAGGCCGAGCATGGGCGGCTGGTCGAGGCCCTGTCGCAGGACGGCCAGACGCTGATGCCGAGCGACGACTACGGTTTCAGCCGGCGGTTCGCCTGGGTGAACGACCGCTTCGGCGTCTCCTGGCAGATCAACCTGGTCTAGCCGGCGGCGGCGGAGCGCAGCCGCTCCAGCGCGCCCTGGAGGATCCAGGCCGCGGCCATCTTGTCGACCAGCTCGGCGCGGCGGGCGCGGGTGACGTCGCCCTCGTCGATCAGCACGCGGTTGACCGCCATGCTCGACATCCGCTCGTCCCAGAAGGCGACCAGCAGTTCGGGGCGCAGGCGCAGGAGGTTGCGGCCGAAGGCGCGGCTGGACTGGCAGCGCGGCCCCTCGGTCCCGTCCATGTTCACCGGCAGGCCGATCACCACCCCGGCGGCCTGGCGGCTTTCCATCAGCTTGAACAGGGCCTTGGCGTCGTCGGTGAACTTGGTCTTGCGGATCAGCTCCATCGGCGAGGCGATAGTCAGGCTGGCGTCGGACACCGCCACCCCGACGGTCTTCTCGCCCAGGTCCAGGCCCACGACCGGGGCGAAGCGGGGCAGGAGGGCGGGGAGTTCGAGGAGATCGACGACGGGCATGGCCCTCCATACCGGCTGCAGCCCCCCAGGTCACTGCGCGGCGCTTGTCGAAGCGGCTCCCCGCCGCTAACCCCTGCGCAGCAGTTTCAAGGAGGCCGACATGGCCATCGACGCGGCGACCGTACGCAAGGTCGCCAGGCTCGCGCGCATCGCCGAGCCGGAGGACAGGCTGGAGCCGCTGGCCCGGGAGCTTTCGGGCATAATGGCCTGGATCGAGCAGCTGAACGAGGTCGACACCGACGGCGTCGAGCCCATGGCCTCCACCGAGGCCGTGACCCTGCCGCTGCGCGACGACGTGGTCACCGACGGCGGGGACCCGGAAAAGGTGCTGTCCAACGCGCCTCGGCGGTCAGGCGATTTCTTCGTGGCGCCCAAGGTGGTGGAATAATGAGTGCGCTGACCTCGCTGACGCTCAAGGCCGCCCTCGACGGCCTGGCCGACAAGTCGTTCTCCTCGAAGGAGCTCACCCAGGCCCATGTGGAGGCGGTCGCAAATGCGCGGGCGCTGAACGCCTATGTGCTGGAGACCCCGGAGCGGGCGATCGCCATGGCCGAGGCCTCCGACGCCCGGCGCGCGCGGGGCGAGGCCGGCGCGCTGGACGGCGCGCCGCTGGGGATCAAGGACCTGTTCTGCACGGAGGGCGTGCGCTCGACCGCCTGCTCGAAGATCCTGGGCGACTTCGCGCCGACCTACGAATCCACCGTCACCGCCAACCTGTGGCGCGAGGGGGCGGTGATGCTGGGCAAGCTGAACATGGACGAGTTCGCCATGGGCTCGTCCAACGAGACCTCGGCGTTCGGGCCGGTGATCAATCCCTGGCGGCGGACGGGCGGCGACGCCCAGCTGACGCCGGGCGGCTCGTCGGGCGGCTCGGCCACCTCGGTGGCGGCCGAACTCTGCCTGGGGGCCACGGCGACCGACACCGGCGGGTCGATCCGCCAGCCGGCGGCGTTCACGGGGACCGTGGGGATCAAGCCGACCTATGGCCGCTGCTCGCGCTGGGGGGTGGTGGCCTTCGCCTCGTCCCTGGACCAGGCCGGGCCGATCGCGCGCACCGTCGAGGACGCCGCCATCCTGCTGAAGGCCATGGCCGGCCACGACCCCAAGGACTCCACCAGCCTGCCGGTGGAGACGCCCGACTTCCCGTCCTTCGTCGGCAGGTCGGTGAAGGGCCTGCGGGTCGGCGTGCCGAAGGAATACCGGGTCGACGGCATGCCGCCCGAGATCGAGGCCCTGTGGGAACAGGGGATCGCCTGGCTGAAGGAGGCCGGCTGCGAGATCGTCGAGGTGAGCCTGCCGCACACCAAGTACGCCCTGCCGGCCTATTATATCGTCGCGCCGGCCGAGGCCTCGTCGAACCTCGCCCGCTACGACGGCATGCGCTACGGCCTGCGCGTCGACGGGGCCAACCTGACCGAGACCTATGAGCGCACCCGCGCCGAGGGCTTCGGGGAGGAGGTCAAGCGCCGGATCCTGATCGGCACCTATGTGCTCTCGGCCGGCTACTACGACGCCTACTACCTGAAGGCCCAGAAGGTCCGCCGCAAGATCGCCGACGACTTCGACCAGGCCTGGCTGAAGGTCGACGCCCTGCTCACCCCCACCGCGCCCTCGGCGGCGTTCGGCCTGGGCGAGAACAGCGACGACCCGGTCGCCATGTACCTGAACGACATCTTCACGGTGACGGTGAACCTGGCGGGCCTGCCCGGCATGAGCATCCCCGCCGGCCTGGACGCCAACGGCCTGCCGCTCGGCCTGCAGCTGATCGGCAAGGCGCTGGACGAGGGCACGCTGTTCTCGCTGGGCGGCGCCCTGGAGAAAGCCGCGGCCTTCAAGGCCAAACCTGCGAAGTGGTGGTGAGCACGATGAGCGACACCTCGAAACTGATCCAAGGCCGCACCGGCCCGTGGGAAATCGTCCTGGGGCTGGAGATCCACGCCCAGGTGGCCTCCAACGCCAAGCTGTTCTCCGGGGCCGCGGTGGGCTTCGGCGCCGGCCCCAACGCCCAGGTGGCGCTGGTCGACGCCGCCATGCCGGGCATGCTGCCGGTGATCAACCGGCGCTGCGTGGAGCAGGCGGTGCGCACCGGCCTGGGGCTGAAGGCGCAGATCAACCTGTGGAGCCGGTTCGACCGGAAGAACTACTTCTATCCCGACCTGCCGCAGGGCTATCAGATCAGCCAGTTCAAGGACCCGATCGTCGGCGAGGGCGAGGTGATCGTCGAGCGCGACGACGGCTCGACCTTCACGGTCGGCATCGAGCGGCTGCACCTGGAGCAGGACGCCGGCAAGAGCCTGCACGACCAGGACCCCGGCTCGACCTATATCGACCTCAACCGGGCCGGCACGGCGCTGATGGAGATCGTCTCGCGCCCCCACATGCGCTCGCCTGAGGAAGCGGCGGCCTATGTGAAGAAGGTCCGCACCATCCTGGTCTATCTGGGCACCTGCGACGGCGACATGGAGAAGGGCAACCTGCGGGCCGACGTGAACGTCTCCGTCTGCCGCCCTGGCGCCTACGAGGCGTTTCGCGAGACCGGCGACTTCAGCCACCTGGGCACGCGCTGCGAGATCAAGAACGTCAACTCCTACCGCTACATCCAGCAGGCCATCGAGTACGAGGCCCGCCGCCAGATCGAGATCCTCGAGGACGGCGGCAAGGTCGACCAGGAGACCCGGCTGTTCGACCCGGGCAAGCTGGAGACCCGCTCGATGCGCTCGAAGGAAGAGGCGCACGACTACCGCTACTTCCCCGACCCTGACCTGCTGCCCCTGGTGCTGGACCCGGCCTGGGTGAAGGCGATCCAGGACTCGCTGCCCGAGCTGCCGGACGCCAAGAAGGCGCGTCTTCAAACGCAGTACGGGCTGAGCGCCTATGACGCTGGCGTGCTGATCACCGAGCAGGCCCGCGCCGCCTTCTTCGAGACGGCCGCCAAGGGCCGCGACGCCAAGCTGACCGCCAACTGGGTGACCAACGACCTGGCCGCCCGGCTAACGGCGGGGGGGATCGATATCGAAGACAGCCCGGTGAAGCCGGAAACCATCGCCGAGCTGGTGCAGCTGATCGAGGAGGGGGTGATCTCCTCCAAGATCGCCAAGGACGTGTTCGAGCGGGTCTGGGCGGGCGAGGGCGGTCCGCGGGCCGTGGTGGAGAAACAGGGCCTGCAGCAGGTCTCCGACACCGGCGCCCTGGACGCCATCGTCGACGCGCTGATCGCGGCCAATCCCGGCCAGGCCGCCGCGGTGAAGGACAAGCCCCAGGCCATCGGCTGGTTCGTCGGCCAGGTGATGAAGGAGACCGGCGGCAAGGCCAATCCGGGCGCGGTCAACCAGATCCTGAAGGCGAAGCTGGGGCTCTGAGCAATTCCCTCCCCCTCAAGGCTGAAGGGGAGGGAAGGCGCCGGCTCAGTTGTTGCCGATGATGTCGTAGATCAGGCCGCTGGTGATCGCGGTCAGCAGGTAGTCGTCATTGACCCGGTACCAGGCGTAGCCGCGGGGCGGCGGGCGCAGGTGGTAGCGGTAGTAGTCGTTGACCACGTAGCCGCGATAGGTCGGCGGCAGATAGGCCCCGCGCCGCCAGGCGGTGTAGCCCGGCCGGTAATAGGGGTCGCTGTAATAGGCGGCGGGCGGCGGGCCGTAGTACCAGCGGTTGCGGTAATAATAGCCGTTGTGCCGGCCTCGATCCCAGCCACCCCGGCCGTCCCAGCGATTGTCCCGGCGATCCCAGCGGTCGTCGCGACGGGGCCCTCGGTCACCACGGCGATCCCAGCGGTCATCGCGACGGTCGTATCGGTCGTCGCGGCGCTCCCAGCGCGGATCGGCGTGCGCGGCGGTGGCGCTCGCGGCGATCGGGCCGGCGATGGCCGCCATGCTTGCAAGGGTCAGGATCAGGCGCTTCATGGCTCAGGTTTCCTTTCACCTGGCCCGCCGAAGCGGGCGTTCAATTCCCTCGAGTCGAGCCCATGGTGAACGGGCCTGCCTGAACTGTGGCTGAACGGCGCCGTCAGCCTCGCCCGATCGCGCACGCGGCGCTTGCCAGCCGCGACGGAGGCGCCATCTAAGCGTCACCGACAGGAAAGCGCTCCCGGGAGGAACACACGTGGCCGCACCGATCGACATCTACATCTGGCCGACGCCCAACGCCTTCAAGGTGACCATCGCGCTGGAGGAAATGGGCCTTGCCTACAACATGGTCCCGGTGAACATCGGCGCGGGCGAACAGTTCGAACCCGGCTTCCTGAAGATCAGCCCCAACAACCGCATGCCGGCCATCGTCGACCCGGAGGGGCCCGGCGGCCAGCCGATCTCGGTGTTCGAGTCCGGCGCCATCCTGCAGTACCTCGGCCGCAAGACCGGCAGGTTCTATGGCGCCGACGAGCGCGGCCGGGTCGAGGTCGAGCAATGGCTGTTCTGGCAGATGGCGGGCCTCGGGCCCATGGCCGGCCAGACCCACCATTTCCGCCAGTACGCGCCGGCCATGCTGGCCGACCAGCGGCAGCTCGCCTATGGCGCGAACCGCTACAGCAACGAGACCCACCGCCTGTACGGGGTGCTGAACAGGCGCCTGGCCGACCGCGAATATGTCGCAGGGGAATATTCCATCGCCGACATGGCGTGCTGGCCCTGGGTGATGCCGTGGACCCTGCAGGGGATCGCCCTCGACGAATTCCCGCATGTGCAAGCCTGGTACGAGCGGATTCGGGCGCGCGACGCGGTCAAGCGCAGCGCCGAGGCGGGCAAGAGCTTCGACCGGGGCGACATCGGCGCGCCGACCCGCGAGGCGGACGAGGCGCGAAAGGTGCTGTTCGGCCAGCGGGCGCGTTAACGTCCCGGCCACACAGCTTTCGCCTCAGTAAAGATTGCGAAATCTGGCGTCGTCGACTCTGAAAACATGCCGCATGTCGGCTTAACCATATGTTCAGCCGCTATCGACTTACCTGTTCTCGTGGATGGCTGGATCAGTCCCAGAAGGGGCGTCCGGTCGGCTAAGGGAATGGATGAAGTCATGCTTATGAGCGTGGAGATGGATCGGGCCGAAGGCCTGCCGCTGCCGGGCGCGGAAGCCACGGGGGACGAACTCTTCCGTCTGGGCCTGCTGTATTCGACCGGCCAGGGCGGCGCGCCGCTCGACTATGTGTCGGCGCACATGCTGTTCAACCTGGCGGCGATGCGCGGCTCGATGGAGGCCAAGATCTACCGCAAGGAGCTGAGCCAGGAGATGGCCAGCGACGAGGTGGCCGAAGCCCAGCGCGCGGCCCGCGAGTGGCTGGCCCTCGGCTGAGCGCTCGCCGTTACGGGTTGTTGGCGCCGAGCGCGTAGCTGAAGCCGAACTGGATCGGCGACAGGTCGCGGAAGTACTGCTGAACGAACAGCCCGGCGGAGGCGACTCCGCTGCGAGGCACATAGACGATATCGAATCGCCGCAGGGGCACGAGGTCCGTGTCGGCGCGATGGATCCCCGCCAGCATGTCGGCGCGCCGCGCCATCCCGCGCCCGTCGGGGCCGCGGCGGATGATGATCACCTTGCTGCGGTCGGCCCCGGGCTTGAAGTCGCCCGCCTGGATGATGGCGCGCAGGGCGTCGCCGTCGCCGGCCAGGTCGTAGATGCCGGGATTGCCCACCTCTCCGCCCACGAAGACCTTCAGCGGCGCGGCCTTGGCCGCCACCTGCACGTCGGGCCGCAGGAGCTGGCTCGAATAGGCGTTGGACAGGGCCTGCTGGACCTCGGGAATGGTCCGGTCGGCCGCCATCACCGGCGAGATCAGCGGCATGGCGATGCGCCCGTCCGGCTGCACGGTGACGGTCTTGCCGAGCTCGGGCGCCGAGGGGACGCTCACCTCGATCTCGTCGCCGGGATAGAATCGGTAGGGCGGTTCATAGTCGGCCCAGCTGGCGTACGGGATGTCGGTGAACGCCGGCGATCGCCCGCCGGAACGGTCGGCGAGGTCCGGGCCGGGCCCGGACGGGGCGCCGGCGCAGCCGGCGGCGGCCAGGGCCAGGAGGACGGCGATGTGCGAAGCGCTGAGCATGGCCGAAAGGTTAAGGAGAATGGGTAACGATCCGTTAAGCGCGGGCGGCCAGGGTCCCAGTTCAAAGGCTGGACCAGTCGGATTCTCATGACGGCGCCGGGCGCTTGGACAACGAGGCCGCACGACCCGACGCCGCGCCAGGACTGGGCGGCGCGGCCCCGCTATGCCTTGTCGGACCTGATCCCGCTGCTCTGGCGCGAGCGGGTGCTGATGGCGACGGTGTTCGCCGTCCTGTTCGTCCTGGGGGGCGTCGCGGCCTTCAGCCTGAAGAAGACCTATCCGGCCTATTCCAGCGTGCTGGTGCGGCTGGGCCAGGAATATGTCTATGAGCCTCGCGCCGGGGACGCCGGTCGCGGCGCGGTGCCCGACTCCGACGCCCTGATCCAGTCCGAGACCGAGATCCTGGGCAGCGCCCAGCTCAAGCAGCGGGTGATCCAGCGCCTGGGCCTGTCGAGGATCTATCCGGCCCTGGCCAAGAAATACGCCGCGGGCGACGCGGCGCAGAAGGCCTTCGTGATGGGGCAGGCGGTGCAGGCCCTGGAGCAGAACCTGAAGATCCAGACGGCCCCCGACACCCCCATCATCCGGGTGGGGTTCGAGCACGAGGACGCCCAGACCGCCGCCCTGGTGCTGAACACGCTGCTGGAGGAGTACCTG
>Ga0307513_10007175_pt1 | contig 14473 bp, 18 predicted proteins | sample 15_EM_MG_FD_202174 | JGI IMG/M metagenome (GOLD analysis project Ga0307513, IMG submission 202174) | Populus trichocarpa ectomycorrhiza microbial communities from riparian zone in the Pacific Northwest, United States - 15_EM | ecosystem: Host-associated > Plants > Roots > Unclassified | place... | reverse complement strand
GACGGTACTCATAGTCGTATTGAGCGAGTAGATCGGGCAGTAGGCGATCGTGAGGTGCCTCAAGGACGAAAACAGGGGTTGCGTCAGGGGAGTGTCTCGAGTGATACCCATCGGGGAGGGACAGACGTGTTGGAGAGAGGAGAGAATATAGTCGAGTTGGAGATTCCCAACGAGAGCCAAACGACGGAGGATGAATTGGTGAAGGTGCGAGGGATTGAACAGACCAACTAATGCGTGCTCAGACGCGTCACAATGAACGTCGAGAATCAAGTCCTCGATCCTGCTCGCTGCTTCAACCACCTTTTCGATGATCGCTCGGACATTCTCCGGCTTGTGTTGGTCCTGTGACCTTGCGACGGTGAGGGCGACAGAGAGCGGACGTGCACCGGAGCGTTGGATGCATTCTTCGACTTGTGGTGGAGCATTGAGGGAGCCCGGCGTGCCGGTCATCACCTCGAAGGTGTCCCATGCGTCGGGCGTCGAGCAGACGGTGTTGAAGAGGAATCTGCTCGTCGCCTGCAACGTCGGACGCGTACTGCAGTCGTTGGTTACGGATATAGCGCATATGCGGCTGACGACCTCTTGGGGGAGAACTTCGAGATGCAGGTTCGGAGGTGGACCGTTGAAATCGAACGTGTTGCCGGCGGCAGAGGCCGGAGAGGTCGGCTGGGAAGTCGATACGGTGAACTCACTGACTGGAGGAGGGACGACTTGGTATCAGCACTGGGACGCGACACAACCCACAAAACGCGTTTGCGAGACGTACCACGAGGCGAGTTGTCGCGAGCCCCTGGAGGAGGCCAACTAGGGGGTGCTGGGACGAGTAGTAAAGAGAGAGGAAGTGCATCGATTGCTTCTGCGATATATCCACCAGACAGAGCGCCAAGGACCGGGCTCGGCGGTGGGTCAGAGCGCCCGAAAAGTTGGACCTCCCTTTCGCGCGCGGTGGTCGGCTCCCGAGTACTGAATAAAGTGCCTTTCAGCTGACCGGTGGTCGTGGAACGGGACAAGGGCGCCATAGTAGACAAGTCGAAAGAGAACCAACGAGGTCGTTGGTGTGGTCGATGGGCTCAAGGGGGAGAAGATGACAAATGAAACCCAAGGCCGTCGCACAGTCGATGAACGAATTCAGGCTCTTTTATGCAGGCACGCAGGGTCGGATCGCGCGTGGTCCTCCAGGTCGTCCGACGGTTGGATGGGGAAAGAGAGGCCAAAGGGAACACCATTCCGCCACACGAGTTGACCTCATATTATACACGCCGTCTGTCCAACTGTTGGGCGGTGGGAATACCGTTGACTAACGGGATTTTGAGTGGCCGACTTGGCCTTCGGACGATTGTGGCCTCGTCGCGTCTGCAAGCGCGGGTCGGATCTATCATGGTGTCATCTCAGTAAGTAGCACCACACCCCTAGCCCTATCAATAGCCCCGCACGTTTGAGTTATGGCGAGTTATCCGTATTCGAACCCTCCTTCGCACTTTATGTGCAGATCCTGGATAGTAAGGTACGCTTCATAGAGCACAATATAGGCTGGATACAAGGTTGAGGTCAAATTAGAGTGCTGATTATGCATCAAACGACGCCCTTGACTGTGTTTTCCAGGCAGATGGCCAGAATAGTTGAGCTCTGGGCATCAAAGTAACATTAAGTATATTCTAGTGACCGTAAAGTCACCCCTTATTGCCTTGACAGGCGACCCGCATTCCTCCAAGGTCGTTATAGTCTAGGCAGGATGGAACGCCGCCGCGAAGAAGGGAACCATTCACCTTCGAACGTCCGAACTATCGGAAATGCCTTTACTTGTTCTGGGGCGACCTAAGGGAGATATCTGCAGTCCGGGACCAAATGTTCGGTGAAGGCGTGTCCATAACAACCCCAGCTAGGAGCAACCCAAATACAAACACTACAAAAAGAGCGTATTGGGCCTGAAAAAAACATGGGGTTGTGTAAGCATAATTGTTTCTCTAATCTCCGCAGCCGTGCCAACGGTCCGAGATAGCCAGAAATTCCTATCATCACTTTGTGAACATACGCCCTGAGAGATCCCGCGTGTTCTCGTGAACATAGTGGTACGAGCCATCTTCGTTCGTTCGAAGGAACGCGGTAGGCCAACCTTTCCACATGCGCTCAAGCGAATACGGCGAACCATGGCTGTTTGGCTTGAATATCAGATGGCGCATCAACTACACGCGTGATGTTATCGTGTCTGGTACTGCACCCACTCTTCCACGACAATTCGAGGCTAACTCAAGGGTACCCCGCGTGGACATTGTGGGCTGTAATGAACGGCGATACAAAGGGACAGGATCATATCCTCACCGAGCCATTCATAAGAGTAGAATATGTTCCTTACATCATTTCAAGCAGCGATTCATACACCTTACTCTTCGGTCCACCGCTCTGATCCGCATCCGTCCGGTTCCGTCCTTTGTCCAATCCTGGGCAGCCTATATATGTTTGAATAAATGAGGCGCAAATATGGTTTATAAACCTTGCTCCATTCGTATTGAGTTCTGGAGTGCAAAAGTGTCCTGGAAAATGGTATCACTCCTTAACCAATACCAGACAACGATAAACCCCCATTCCTATTCCAAGTACCGTCTATACAACCCGAAGCCACATATGCTTGATGCCTGGCCTACACATTAGATAACGGCGTGCATGTCCTATCGCAGATTCCACTGGCTTATCAGCCCGACTCATTCCCACAGATTCTAAATTCACCAGAGCCGCCGGTCTCTTCAGAAATGCCAGCTTTGGTTCCTGGTATTCATTTCCCATTGCGCAATTACGCCTGCAACGGCTCTAGGCGCGCGCCTCTTCGTCTGCCCCCTACCACATTACTCAGTCCTGTGAGCAGTCGAGCACTCGAATTTCACACTTGGAGCACATAACTGGTTGCTCTCTACACCGCAATCGACCTGTCGCGTCGGTCTCACCAACGAGTCAATTCTTTTGGCTTCTCACCTGGCATTTGAATTTCAGAATCGATCTCTCGATCTCGAATCTCGTCCTCTCATCGGATATAGAACTCGTGTAGGCTTAGGGTATGCCGACAAGTGACTCTGGCGATCGACGCTCGGTCATTTTGAAACGGTTCAAGTCACGTGAGCACTTCATGTCCGCTGGCAGGACTGACATACTTAGAAATTATTTCAGGATGGCTTAGAATATTACCGCAGAACCGTCACCGGGTCATTCAGCTGGACATCCAGGAGATATTAGATGGTTACCCCCTGACTCTGATCCCATCCGATGGCAAAGTCATTAACAACTACCTACCCTTGGAATTACTGAGAGAAATTCTCTTGTATAGCATTGAAGTCGACCAAGCGAAATCGGGTCAATTGGCTTCTGTTTGTCGCTACTGGAGGTCTGCTATCATCAGCATTCCTGGTATATGGTCCACCATAAGGGTTGGGAATTGGACTCAGAGGGAACAAGTGGTCACTTGGATGCAGAGGGCATATCCTAAGAAGGTTGTCATCGATATCCAGGCAGATGGCCAAAGGCCACCCAAGACTACGTCACATGCTGCGCTCCAGGCTGTCCTTACTAGCACTGGTCAATGGCACAACCTCACTGTTTCCTCATTTCTTCCTGAGGACTTCGCTGATCAGCTTGACTTCCATGTTGCAAAACCAATGAATATGTTGAAAGCCCTGCACGTGGCTGCCGAATGTGTACATACTGCTCCATTCACTTGTCTTCTTGACCTTGTTCCACCGGAGGCTTCACTTTCTGAATTGGGACTCTCCTCGGCATTTGCTAGTGCCTACTTTCTCCAACCCCAATGGTTCCCAGTCCTACAAAATCTCACAGTTTTCATTGTCAATGGTAGAGATGTTCATGACACATTCGAGCTTCTTCCTACCTTTACCCAGCTACAAATACTTGAGGTTGATCATCTCTCTCTCCCATCGTATGAGGCCAGTGCCAATCTGCCCCTTCTCCGTACTCTTCAAAGGTTGCAGGTCAGAGCCTCTTCTATCCAATGGATGGCTGGGAGGGAATTTCCATGCCTCGTAGAGTGTTCAATCCTCCTTCCTCACCATTGGAGGGCAGTTCAGCAGCACAGGGTGCAATTGCCATCGTGCAGAAAATTGACCTATCATGGTTATCCAATGATTACAATCCAATATTTTCATGCTCTTCAACTGAAAGCAATTGGACTGGGATCTCCCGATTGTAACCAACGGAGGGTCTGTTGGCACCTCCATCGCTTATGCAGATCACATGGGAGCATTTCCAAGCTCACTAGGTTGCACCTCACACTTCAGTGCAGTGAGCGTGCCTTTATCAAGGTGCTGAAATATATGGACCCTCTGCAGGATTTGATTTTATCTATTGCTTATCCCTCATTCTCTTGGGAACAATTCCTTATCTCCCTGGCTGCAAAACCATTTACTGAGGACTGGCTCGATCTGGATTGGCAACCACGTGATTGTCATTTTCCGGTCTGGGAGGAGTGGTGCTCCTCTCAAACCTGGCGTGTTAATATCCTCCCATCCCTGAAATCCCTGGGTATACAGACTCCGAAAGGTTGTTCTTCACCCCGAGGCCTTGACAATTCACTACTGTTTAGGTTTGTAGCATGGACTAGGCGACATTTGGTTCCTCCTTTGCAGCACCTGAAAGTGTGGGAGGGCAGAGGGACCCCAGATGTCATAATGGAGGACTACATTTCCGGAAGCTATTTGCAGAGGCACCTTGGAACATCAGACCAAACATATGACTCATTCATTGTCAGAGGAATGGTCACACAGCAGTTGCATGCTAGTGATTATCTCAGATATCCACTCTTCACTAAACTTCAATCAACTATTCTCTTCAGACGACTTCAGGGTCTCAGATGCGGTGGAATCCAGATCCCCGTTTTGCCATACTTGGAACAAATCAAGGAACTGGTAATTTGGAGTGGTTCTATTTTTCCATATTCTCTGAATGATGACTATCCAATGGTTCATACTGTCCAAAAGCTCACATTACATGATGTACCAATTTACTGGATGCTTGGGAGGACTTTTAAGGCCTTGAGACATTGTATTCTTTCTTTTCTGCCGGAGGTCAAGCCTGGAGTCTTGTCTGACTGTGAAAGGCTGCATGTGGATATGCCGGCTTGTGTAACTCTCGAGTGGGTAAATAGTCCTCTGTCCCTTCCTCCCCTCTTTTACATTCCAAATTTACAAAGCCTTCAGTGGCGGCAGTGGCGGCATGATTTCGACCTTACTGGGGCAGTCCTCAAGTCATTACACAATGTCCTACTCAAATTTCCTTGTTTGAAACAACTAAAGATCTCCATCGACGACTGTTTGGGACTGGTTTCCTTGATTCATCTTGTCTTTTATGATGCATGGGAACAGGGAGTATGGCAAGGGATAAGTAGTGTTCAAGTGAGTGCTCGGTTCGGTACACCTGGACTCAGGGACTCTTTCCTCAGTCAAATGGTCAAATACAAAGGACAGTATACAAAGTGGTGGAAGGAGTTCACAGTTGACTGTAGGGAAGCCGGGATAGTTAGCTGCAGCGCATCGACATGATTCGTCTTGTACAAAGTGGGCCAGTATACTGTTCAGTTGTAATACCCCATTTCCATGCCCATATTGGATACCTGTCACTCCATTTGCGTTTTGGGATGGCTTTCAGCCCATCCCATCGTAGCACATGAGTTCCCAACCTTGCAGCCAGCTCTTCACCCCTTTAAACCTCTACTCCCCGAGCATCAGGCACCAGATCAGTCACAAAACAGGATGGAGCAGCATACATGATGATAATAGCAAGAGAGAGACATCCACTATAAGACATGACAGGAATAATAAATATTGGACAGTACCCACAGACTAAGGGAGGGCTACACGGTCCATAAGAAAGAGGAAGAGCGGTGAGAAAAGAGCGGAGTAGTATTGAGATCGTCAGTAGGGGCAATTGGTGTAGCCAGAGGGAAATAGTCAAGGGTTCCAAGAGCAGTCTAGTCGGATCGGAACACCCAATACATATTGGAGCTAGAATACATGAGGAGAAATGATATAGTCCAATCATGAAGACTATGTATACAGTGACAGGAAGGATGGGGACCGTTCATCAGGAAGGACATGAAGAGGGTCAGTAGTGGGTCAGCAGAGCTATCACGTAGGCCCTTGCCTTATATCAAGTGGTGTAGTGTCAACCTTCACATCATCCACAGATTTCTGTCAAAAGTCCATCCAGTAAGGCGTTATTAATGGTAAATGGGGAGTGGCTACGCCCATACCATGACAAATACAAACTAGACTACAATACCAGTCGTCGTCACAGTTGTACCTGCAATGTGGTGTCGATACAGTTTCAATTGTTTTTGTCTTGCAACTTGTTAGTGCCGTGTCTGAGCTTGACATGTTCAATAATTTGCTTGGTCCTGTTATCTGCCGCTAGCAATATGGAATGTAGGTGGAAGAAATAATAGCCAAGGGAAGTATGAGAGGCTGACGCATCCTGAGCAGTGGTGGTGCATACTGAATAGCCACATATAGAATCTGACAAGAGAGAAAGTGGAAGTTCCCTACTTCCCCGCTGGGCGAAATCGTGTCGAACCGAGAAAATTGCTAAGATGCAAAATTCCTCTGCATAGAAAAGTAAACAAATGGGAATATGCACACATCGCATGTTGGTATATAATCCGGGCAGCACAGCTGAGCTGTAAAGATGAGGGCAGCACTCCTTGACAAGAAGCGACTTTGTAGAGGTCAGCTCAATGGCGAGTAAACCACTATGTATTTAATACCTTTATAGAAGTCACTACAAGTACATTTACTCGAAGCATCGCAGGCAATCAACGGAACTCACACTCAATGGTGGGCAAACCACTGAGGCCCTGAGTCCCAGTATAGTCCGTACTTATAAGCACACTACGTATTATCGAAGCTTTCCAGAGCTTCCCAACGGTGTGCCAATTGCGCATGTCTCACTGAGACGCAATACTGTACGTCTCCTAGCACTCCTATCAGGTGCTGGGGGTGTCAGAAGCGAAGAGGTTTAATTTGATCGTCGTGGGAAGTAAGAGTGACCGAGTAGCTTCCTATCAGCTTGGCTACTGGGAGAGTAGCCTCGTCGAGTACGTAGCGGTTGACACGCTGGCAACTTCCAAGCGATGTTGCAGTTGGCGATAATGGGAGACAATGTACAGTGTTGGACAGTCGAAATCGCCCCCGAGAATCACGTCGTACCCGTAATGTATCTAATGTCGACAGGCTTATTAGTCCGCACAAAGAGGAAAGAACAACGGACAACTAGAGCCTTATTGTCCAGAGATTCTGGATAACTGATCCATTCAGGACACCTAGACCGGACCGGCATCACTTGGTCGAATCGTTGATCCAGCACTTTCATTTTCCCCAGCAGCAGATGCGGATCAGAAATGAAGGTGGAGAAGACTTCGTCCGAGTAACCGGGTGTGTGCCGCCTATTTAGCGTTTGCAACGCGCCATGTACGGAATTTGGCGTTGGGGCGGCGAAGAACAGGATACGGTGCCTTCGTTGGCAGTGGACGGCGTAGAAAGACAGTATTGGTGGAGGTTAGAAGAAGGTCCTTTTGGCCGAAGGCGCCAGGGTGGAGGAATAGTGCTGTATGGAGGGAGGGGTCGACACCTTTGCCCAGTTCAACTGACGCACGACAAGCATGTCTCTGGACAACTGAAATACCAAAGTGCCTGGGATGCCCCTGGTGTCGGTCTCGCAAATCCGTGTGTTCGACAAATTTTGAATCGTCGAGATGTCTGGCCGGCCCGTCCCAAGGGAGGTGGGGCTACTGTGGAAACCGGGGCAAAGAAGACCTGCACCGTATGGCGCCCGCGGTGTAGAGAGCAAAGCGGACCTACTGGAGTGCTCAAAGTACTGGGGTAGCGGGGAGGCGACGGTATTTGAGCCTACAGTGTGGCTAGTTCCCCACCAAGGCCCTGCGATGGACGCAACGAAAGCGGGACGAGAGCCGTACAGGTTGACCTGTCTATAAATACCGCTGCGGTGAAGAAGACAGCACAAGGGACTGGGAGCACATGAAGTTTGAGTCAATGAGGTTGATTGACTCGGCATCCTCCGATCTCTCCTGCACGACGCACGTCCGTGCGTTTCACGATATCAAACACAAGCGCTCATCACTCAAGAGTGGGCACGGATCCTTCGCTTGGCCGCAAGTCGTTTGCGCCGACGAACGGAAAGCCTCAAGTGTGAGAGATCACATTTTGAAAGAGGTATTGAAGGGCTACCATGCATGGCATTTGAGAGATAATCTTAGTCCACAAACGGAAGATCGGGGCTGGAATTTCTTCGAAAGGATACCTTTTGTCGACTTCTCGGGGTAAACGATGCCCTGGAGATAAAGAGCGACTAATTTCTCAGTATGATTGGTATACTTTTTCAGAGCATATGACCACGGTGCGAGCGAGTTCTGAAGACGTATTTTGCGTTTGAAAGGATGAGGGTAGTTTGAATGGGTGAGTAGGAGGGCTCCCATGGTCACACGCAACCTACGTGCAGCTGAAACTCAAGAGGCGTGTCGATATGAGCAAGCGGTGGGCGCTACTAGGATTGCTGGGGAAGGTGGTGTAATCTCGTCTTGGGCTAGTGTTTGTCAGGAAACGCGTTCGAAGAATTTTCGGAATGCTGAGGACGTGCATCGGCTTGAGATCCGTGATTGGTGTGTTTTATACAGATATGGTTCACGTAAAAGCTTTGACGGTATCAGGTGCATCCCTCATAGCAGTGACCAAGTCTGAGGGGGATCAAACGGTGGGAGTTTGGTTCGAAGGCAAGGAGTCTACCCATAATAATATCATAGAAATAAAGAGTTGCAAAGAACAGCAGTGACGAAGAGTACTTCCAGTATTAAGCTGGCGTCATTAGTCGTCCCCACCCATCCCAACAACAAATGTACTCCGACCACCACGAGGAAGTACCATCACTTTCTCAGCTGCATTCAACTGATAATATTCTGAGCTCGGTAGCGCTAAACTTGCGTTTCGCATCCCCGGCGCAGTAGGCATGGGCAATGGATGGACGGACACCTGTGGCAGAGGTAGCTCGCCATGGTGTAATGGAATTAGAGTGAGAGGGACGGTGTATCCCTCTCCATCCTAGAGACCTATCAGCTCAACAGGCCCAATGAGACGATTTAAATGCTAACTTTTGCAATAAAGTCTCCCCTCTTTCTGCCACTGACTAACCAGTCCTTCACACGCTCTTCAACATCGTACCGCATTCTAAACTCTGGGTTCTCATAACCCACTGAACCCCAGTGGAACGAGTTGCGTATCACTACTTGGGCGGAAATCGGCTGGCCAGCATACATTGGTCCGTCGCAGTTGATAAAATTGACCTTGACGGCAGAGAGGACCTATAGCATGTGAACGTGAGGCGATGTGAGTCGAGTCTGTAAGGCGAGAGGCACGAACGTTCAGGAAGGGAAGGTCGACGGGAATAATTAACTGTCTCCAGTCATCAACTCGACTAGGGGGCACAGAACCTTCTCCCCCACTATCAAGTCGCTGTAATCCAAACCTCAGTGAGCAGCAAAATCCCTCTCGGAATCCATAAATAATATAACACCTGAGCTACTTCTCGAACGGCGTCTCCTAGTTCACCCTCAACTTTGTCGAGCCCCACAATATTGAGCTCTCCGGTCGCCACATATAACTCGACCCAATCGGCATTGGTCGAAAGAGCATTCACCAGCAATCCTATCGCGGGATCCTGGAGGTGTTCGCGACCGCCGCTTAGGACTCGCTTGACGTTGTAGGCAATTTTTGTTTCAATCTCTTTGTGAGTCAAATGGTTAGAACAAGATAATAAGAGATCAGGGGTGGTACCTTCTCGGAGAGTGCGGTAAGTAATTGATAGATGGAGGGTCTCCCGTTCTGTGAACACCGTCGGTGAATATAATACAATGAGAACGAATACGAACCGACACGTGGCTCTTGGGAGTCAATTTGGAACAAGAAGTGTGCGGGAAGTTGAGGGGCCACGGTCTACCATCATCGTCAATTCATGGAAATATACTTGCACGATTGGATACACGAACCACAACTGCCCTTCGAGGTCCCGACCGACAAGGCTTGATCTCAAGTCCAGTCCCGCCCTCCAGTTTCGCCTCGGATATTCGCACTTGTTGGTGCATATGGGTCGAAATAGTAAACTTGGAGAACAACCTAATGTGTGTTACCAATTGAGTACTTGACCGGAGAGTCGCAGGATACCACTCACCGATTGCCCCGGAAGAAATCCCGCACGTTGACCTGTACCGGCAGACCAATCGAGATCTTCCTTGCGATTTGTACAGTTCGCAGTGGCTGCCTTTCCTCTTCTGGCTCGTCTTCGCGTCCAGCTTGATATGCGACCTCGATAAGGGCGATTAGAGCGCTCCCCTGAGACGGATACGAATGCGGTATCGAGATCGCGACAATTTCATTCTTTCCGACCCTGCGGAGCTCGATGCCTTCTTGAGACGCGTTCCATGACTTGACTTCTGTAGATGGTATCAGAAGCACTGGAGGGAGCTCGGTATTTACAAGACGAACTAGATTCGGTCAATACTTTCGCATTCTCAACATCGAATTTGAGGCCAGTTGGTCCTTCAACCCGCAAATTTGCATGTTGGATCTCGTTCCGTCCAGAATGCACGTTCATAATTAGGTTATTGCCCCCATCCAGTTGAACTACGCAGATATCAATAAGTAATCTCACGATAGGTACTCCTGCTTACTGATACGAGGAAGGGCGACTCTTACATCTAGGGCGTACGGATCTTTCGGTACCTGAACCAGGATACTCTCCGCTTTGCCCTGAATTGGCCGACCAGCGAAGGTAGGCGACGTTGGACTGAGAACCTTTTCGCCTTCCTTCGAGTAATTCCATTTCAAATGCACGCGCGAAATACGAAGTTCGGTCCGAGCAAGGAGAAAGGGGCCATAAGCGGGAGCCTGGTTGAAGGCTTAGCTGGGTTGTCATTGCGACAGGAAGACAGCTTACTGGGCAAAAAAGAGAGACGGTAGTATCTCCTGGCTGAAGGTCGGTTGGACGGCTGCAGTATAGCAGTTCTTCATCCGCAGTGCCGGAGACTTGAACGATCACAGCGTCCACTGCAACCATCTAGGGCTTGGACATTAGTACAACCGAGTAAAAAGGCATACGTTACATTTACACAAGGTAGGTGATTCTGAACGAGAACTTTCAAGAACGAACCATCTCGCTGGTCAGAGGACGACGCGTCTCCGATTATCCGTATAGAGAAGGTAGGGTGGTCCTCTACTACAAGCGCTAAAGGACAGTAAGATACTACCAGTCCTGTGTTGACAAAACACTGGCTCACGTTCAATCAAAGAGTTGGCATTCTTCATGATATCCTTCACCAGGTCCTCCATATATGCCTTTCGGTCACCTGCGGAGGCGACCTCTGCACCCAGAGGCAGGGCCAAAGCTTGCGGCCCACCTGATCCATCGACGACCACCCAAGCCTTCAGGAATGCCAGCGCGCTGCTGAGCCACTCCTTGTCTTTTAGTTTGCCGAGTTGCCGGTGGGAGTCGAGACTTCGTGCAAGCATGAATGCTTCGAGCGGCGGCCATTTGTTCCCAGTGTAGTGTGCTGGTAATGAACTGAATGTTTGGTGTGCAGTCGGAAATCGACCACGGTGGCTAGTTCCAGGAACAATCAGAGCCAAAGAATGAGTGGGTTCACATTAGAACGTACAGGTCCAGCGCTGCCAGGCTCCCGTGCAATTTGAGTGCGAACTTGCGGCGATGACCCTTCGCATACATGTCGATGGCTCGTTGAGTCATCTCAATGTACAATATGTCGAAAGCTTGCTGGTTACCGAGCGCCTCTACGAGTTCTGGGCAACTGATCTTCGTGCTGAGTGGCTGACCGTCCGTAAACTTAGGCGTCCCGCATGACTCGTGCCACGAAAGTGAGAATGGAGGCCTGTTCGGAAGGTGTCCGACGTGCATTCCAAGCTTGTCAAGCTATATTGGAACTTTCGTCAGAGTTGGTATGCAGAGTGGGCAACAGTGGCCTACCTGATTCCGAGCCAGTTCGAGCAGTTCACCTTTGCGGACGTTGAAAGCAGTGAGTTGCTGACCGTCAAGTTGACGTTTCGTATTCCATGCCTCACAATGCGCTATAACATTCAGTGCAGCCGAGTAAATCCATGACTCCAAGAAAAAGGTCGTCAAGGAATTCTGGGGTGAAATGAGCATCTACAAGACGCCAGAGGGGGGGCATCCCTCACCTCGCTCTCGCGCAAGATCTTTCCAAAGGTCCCTATGAAAACTGTGGTCCTACTCATGACGTCCGTGACTCGCCCTTGCCGTCCGAGTATCGCGCATTGACAAGCGAAGAGGTATATCCGGAAGTCGAACAATGAGATAGCGTTTGCCAGTATAAGATCACGATATGGTTTAGAGTCAACATCGAGAATGGGGTTGGAATCATCGCCGGCAACATTGCCTCCCAGCTTGCCAAACCAGGACAAGTTTTTTTCTGGAAGACCATCAGAGTCTGTGCACCGGATCGGAGGGAATGGACAAACCCTTAAGCGCTTGAAAGAATGATGCCTCAAGTTCGTCATATTGCAATTGCGCTTCATCGACGAGGTTCATCCCTTCGAACGACACAGCCAAACTTTCCTAGACAAGGAATCAGCATCATCACCCGAAATAATGCGATTATGTTACCTTTAGTATGAAGAATGTGCAAAAATTCCACCCAGGGAGCATCCGCTGGCTCTCACTTCTCTTAATCTCCTCCTCACGTGCAGTCACATAAGCGTCAAAGGTCGTCAGAATTCCATCCTTGAGTTTTGCTATCAGGTCTGTCCAGGCGGCAGCGTCGTCCTGTCCAATTGGCCAGGCGAGTTCTACGCAGCGGTCCCTCTTTCCGATGTTGAAGTCTGCTTTGACTTTGTCGAGAATAGGCGCGCGGATTTGGAACAGTCTCGATCCTCCTGTCCGTGCATCGGGTCGTACGACTAGGATGATGAGCCACTCTTGAGTCGAACGTCGAGGGGATGTGACAGCGGTCAACCAGTCCTTGATCTGTTTCTTAAACGTGCTGCGGTACTGCTCATTATCCTGCGAGGTTTATTGTAGTCAATAATAAACGCTGTATGATAGAGTGTAGGTTTCAAATGACCCACTTCACAGGCAAAAATGAACAGGTTCATAAACGGTCGGTCCAGGAGACTGGTAGGGACCTGTGAAGCTCCCTCGTCTCGTATCGATTCCAAATTGATCAGGTCAATATCCAACTCTTGTATCGTACGTATTGATGTTCGGGTAGGCGACCGCCAGTGGAGGTTTCGGAGAGGAAGGTGCGCATCCAGGGCAGTACGTATTTGAATCCACTGATCCGATGCAAGAAAGAGTGAAGGAGCCGAATAGGAGATTTTGACCCGTGACTGAACCATTCGTCGAGGTAGTGGTTAGGTTCAAGAGAGCTTGGACTCCGCCGCACCCTTGGGTCCGACTCAAGGCAACCGTGGCTGGAGTCTGAACATCTGTGCTTCAGGTAGATCCCAGATAATCGCTCTTCATTGTCTAGCACCTTCGCCGATTGTGATATCTTGTCATGAAGGGTGGGACCTATCCAAGCAGGTTGAATGCGAACTATATCGAGTATTTAGCAGAGACTGACCTTAAAATCATTGGGAAGGTGTTTAAACCCTCTCTTTCAAGAGGCAGAACGCCCTCACATGGCGTGAGAGCCAGCTCTAATCAACGTTTGAGGCTTTATTCCATATTACTTGTGGTTTCAAATGGTTTATAATAGCCCTTCGGACTTTGCTGGACCCTTTGAAGCTTCGCGGGATCCAGCCGTCTCTTCGGTTTGAACGTGGACTTGGGACCAACGGTTGTACAAAATTGGCTCTTGTATCAACGCGGTGGGTGAATGATACGAGTTGACACGGCAATAGAGGTTACAGGTATTCCATGAAATTCCAATGCCGAACGCAGATAATGGAATGGCCCCTGCAATGAAAGACTGCAACACTGGAATAATGTCTAGGTATGTAATTTTGTGTTTCTGGATATGTATAGCACCAGTCCCTGATAAATTGCCACCAGTATTTGGGCCTATTATGACAACACCCATACCCGGTTGTTCCTTGTAGTACCACTGCAGACGCTGCCAGCATCACACTTCAAACGCCTTCTCGGGCCTTTGTATATTTTGGGTCTCGTTCAACTTTGAGCCTTCAATTTTTGCTGGTTGCATCTATTGTTATCTCATGCTACGAATATCACCTATAATCAAAGCTTCGAAGTGTCTCGGGTATTCATTGGAGTCTAAAGAGCATCTTAATTGCTTTCCGACGAATAAACTACAGTTGAAAATTCTATAATGCATAGGGTCCGTCGACGCCCAAATCTATGCATTATCAGAAATATGCATTATTAGAAACCGCATGCATTACGTGGAATTGAGAGTCTCAGGTTGACTACAAACCTA
>Ga0307513_10007174_pt1 | contig 14476 bp, 10 predicted proteins | sample 15_EM_MG_FD_202174 | JGI IMG/M metagenome (GOLD analysis project Ga0307513, IMG submission 202174) | Populus trichocarpa ectomycorrhiza microbial communities from riparian zone in the Pacific Northwest, United States - 15_EM | ecosystem: Host-associated > Plants > Roots > Unclassified | place... | reverse complement strand
CGTCAAATCTGGGATTCATGTCATGAAAATTTGATAACTGAATAGGAAAAAACATTTACGGGTTAACCTAGAATTAGCTGGGTTAACCCGTCAAACCCGAAATCCGTGTCATGAAAGTTTGATAACTAAATAGAAAAAATTTAACATTAACAAACTAAATTAAACGAAAAAATTAATTAAAAAGAAAAACCAGAAAAAAAATCTGGGTTAACCTGTCAAACCCGGAACCCGTGTCATGAAAGTTTAATAACTAAATAAAAAAAAAATTAACATTAACAAAAAAAATTAAACAAAAAAAAATATTCATTAAAAAAACAAAGAAAAAAAACAGCTTAAAAAAACAAAGAAAAAAGAAAAAAAACTGTTTAAAAAAACAAAGCAAAACGCAAAAAAAAAAAAAAAACAGCTCAGCGTTTCACTGTGGACTGCACTCGAAAAAATTAATTAAAAAAGAAACCAAAAACAAATCCGGGTTAACCCGTCAAACCCGGAACCTGTGTCATGAAAGTTTGATAACTAAATAGAAAAAAAATTAACATTAAACAAAAATTAAACAAAAAAATATTCATTAAAAAAAATCTTAAAAAAAAACAAAGAAAAAGGCAAAAAAGAAAAAAAAAAGAAAGAGAAAATTGCTCAGCGTTTTACTAAAAAAACAAAGAAAGAAAAAGCCTACATGAAGAAAAAAACTAAGGAAGAAAAGGAAAAAAAATCTGAATTAACTGGGTTAACCAGTCAAATCTGGGATTCGTGTCATGAAAGTTTGATAACTGAATAGGAAAAAAAAAATTTACAGGTTAACCCAGAATTAGCTGGGTTAACACGTCAAACCCGAAATCTGTGTCATGAAAGTTTGATAATTAAATAGAAAACATTTAACATTAACAAACTAAATTAAACAAAAAAATTAATTAAAAAGAAAAAGCAGAAAAAAAATCCGGGTTAACCCGTCAAACCCGGAACCCGTGTCATGAAAGTTTGATAACTAAATAGAAAAAAATTTAACATTAACAAAAAAAAAAATTAAACAAAAAAAATATTCATTAAAAAAAACAAAGAAAAAAAACAGTTTAAAAAAACAAAGAAAAAGCAAAAAAAAGAAAAACAAAATATGCTTAAAAACAAACAAAGCAAAAAAAAAAAAAAACAGCTCAGCGTTTTACTGCGGACTGCACTCGAAAAAATTAATTAAAAAGAAAAACCAGAAAAAAAATCCGGTTTAACCCGTCAAACCCGGAACCTGTGTCATAAAAGTTTGATAACTAAATAGAAAAAAATTTAACATCAACAAAAAAAAATTAAACAAAAAAATATTAATTAAAAAAAACAGCTTAAAAAAAAGCAAAAAAAAAAGTGCTCAGCATTTTATTGTTGACTGTACTGTGCAGTTTACGATAAAACACTGAGCAGTTTTAACTATTGTTATAATATAATTATAATAATAATAATTATAATGTTCTCTATGCATTTTTACCCTCTTCTCTTATCAACTGCGCGACAAAAACCACCAATTATTTTCTTCTTTAAAAGAATGAAATTGTTTATCAAGTTCCGAAAAGTCAGTCAATATCTTGTCAAATCTATTTTACGTAATATTTTATATTTGTGCCAGAAAAAAGAAAGAGATGGAAAGCTATAACCTGTTAAAAAAACATAAAAATATATGGCAGGGTTGCTGCCATGTACCCAACAAATGAAAGAAAACTGGCCAAAATTATAAGAATGAATTTTAAACGTAAACAGTGCAATCCACAGTAATTTTAGACACAATTTACAGTGATTCACTGATCTCTTTTAGTTTTTTTTAATTCCTAAAGTAAATTACCACATTTATCCTTTTTTAACTTTCCAACCAAAAAAAATTCGTAAATAACAAATGAAGAAGCTAAAGTAATATTATTATTTTAATTGATATGAAAAGATAATTATAAGATAATTTAGTTTTTTACTTCATTTTTTCCCCGAGATTCTTCACTGATGGCTAAAAATTTGTGCTCAATACTCTATTATAATTAAATTTAATTATAATATTAAATTTAAATTCAATAAATAAATAAATAAATTAAATTTAAAAGTAAATTGAATTCACTTATTTAAAAAAAATTGAATTGAGTTCATTTATTAATCTCGTCATTTTCATTACATTTCTTTAAATATCTATTAAAAAATAGATAAATAAATATTTTTAAAAATTAGTTTTAACATAAAATTTCTATTTTTTAAAAGTATAAATTAGTACTAATTTTAAAGACTAAATTATATTTTAAATTTAATTCTTACCTATAAAGTAATCTTAATTATGAGATTTCATTAAATTACACCTATGCTGTAACTGGAATTCAAAGAATTACAATAAAATTAAATAAAAAACATTTAATGATAATTTGAAAGCAACAATTAATAAATGCAAATTCTTTGAATGTTAATCATCTAGGTGGTGGTACAGTAGTAAAAGTTTGGAATCAAGAGGTTTGCTCCCTTTATGGTCTTAGGTTCGAGCCCTGTGATTGCACGTATGATGATCACTGGAAACTTATATAATTATTAATTTTATGGCCCATGAAATTAATCAAGATATGTGCAAGCTGACCCGAACACTTACATTAAACTAAAAAAAAAATCGTTTTATGTTCCTTTAAAAAGATAAACTCCTTAATAAAGTCATAAATCGAAAAGCTTCCACTCCAAGGCACCACCACAAGAAAGAACCCGATAGATCCCTCACTCCTCTCTCTCATATCTCCTCTTCTAATAATAAATAAAGAAATCGTTTCGCTAAATAAAAACCCAGGAACGTCGCAGCGTTTTCAATTTTCATAATCAAACACCAACTATGGGAGGAGGAGGAGTCATGAGAGCAGCGGTCAAGGTGGTCGGAACTGGAGTGGCCAACGCAGGAATCCGCCGGGGAATCTCTGGCGGAACACCGCCGGTGGAGCAGTCGATGCGCAACGCATCCAGTCCAGTTTCGGCGATCATGTCGTCGAAGGCGAGTGGAGGTGAGGTCGCGGCGGGGATGCAGAGGCCTGCATGGGAGGTGGATGAGTGGGAGTTAGCTGGTGGCGTTGAGGAGGAGATGGTTGTGGATTCGGCTGAGCCGGTGGCTAGAGTTGTTTTCTGGGGTTCCCCGCCGAGTTTGCAGGAGGCTAAGGCGGCTACTTGTGAATTGAAAGATGCTTTGCAAAAGTAAAGTTTTGATCTTTATTCAAAATTTCTCTTTTTATTTACTTGTTTCTAATTTTACGTGATATTATTGGGTTTTTCTTTTCTGTGTATAAATTTTATTTGAAATTATTTACAATTATTGGGATTATTGAAATTCTTGTTTGAAAAATTGAAAGTTTGAGACTTTGATTTGTCTCCCATCTGGTTTTAGTTTGTAGAAACTGTGATTGATATAATAGAAGAAATGAAAAGAATGGAACTTTAAATCATACTTTGTTTGTTGAATGTATAGAGGAAATGAAGCTTTACCTTTGTAATTATAGTGTCTATTGAAGAAATTGGTAGAAGTTCTTAGAGATTTTTCAACACATTCTTGTTTCTTATTGAAAAAAAAAGAACAAAAATTTGCATGATATTTCAGAGTTTTGGATAATTTATTGTTTCTTGCATCTTCGAAATTCAGGAATTGACGAAATGATTTATTTTTTGCATTAAATTCTGGTTTTTATGTTTCTACTTAGGTTTATTTGGTGTCTTCATTTAGTTTAGGTTTAAATGGTTGATTGAGCTTTGCATTCTATGTATGATTGGTTTGGGCGGAGATTTTTAGATGGACCTCGTACTGATTGTGCTGTATATCTTTCATAGTTTTTGAGTAATGCGGTGTGATCAGTTCCCATATCAATTCTTTTTATTTTTATTGAATATTCTCTCATCTACTTTTGAGATGTGCGAGTCAAGGTAGACAGCGTAAGAGGAGGTTAATATATAGCAACTTGAGTTTGATGTAACTTCTTAGGGCATGTGGCCAAAATGCATGGTAATCAGAAAGTTCCAGTACACATGCTGACAAAAAGCTGTGGCTTTTCTCTTCCTTTTGGGAAGCTTCCAGGCATATAAATACTCTCAAGAGTGTGTGTGTGTTTGTGTCTGTGTATCTTTAATCTCATTCTCCATTATCATTGCACTTTCATGGCAAGTGTAGCTGCTGAAGGAGTAAATATTATGAACTGGGGATGCATTTCTTAGAGGGTTGCTGGGATTATATCAAATACCATCCTTGAGGAATGTATGTTCCTTGATGTTTACTCATTTCTTTTGTGTTTGAATAGTTTTGCCTCTGTAAGATTTCAGAGATCTTATTCTTATTTTTCTGAAAATTGAGGCTTATTTGTCTCTGCGGATCATCTCATTTATTACTTTTCTAGATGAGCTTAGTTGTTAAACTTGGCACTTGCAGTCTTATACAAAATTGGCTTAAAAATGAATGTGTGATGTTTTGTTTAAGTTATGGAACATCAGTGTTGCCAATTTTTTTTTTATTAGCCATGCCATTAATTTACTTTTTTGCCTTTTGTTCCTTATATTGATTCTGGTGGCCTGAAATTGTATTTACCTTTTCTTGACTTTATCATCTTTCTATGCTGAACTGTTATGCACAGAGTATATCTGTCGTCTCCTAACTTGGGAACTGGCAGTTCACTTGGAGGTAGTCAGCTGTCTGGCCACCCGCTTACAAACTCTGACTTTTTAGAAACTAATGGTTGTATTAGCTGTGATCCAAATCGAGCTCCTGTGCCAAAATATGCTATGCAGGCATTTTCATTGCTTAATGAAAGTCCTAAAATTCAGGTTCTGATATATCTCTCTCCCCCTTCAAGTTGTTCTTTCCTTTTCTTTCCTCCTATTGCTTAGACTATTTTGTATTCATGTTGAATTAATTTGACAATAGAGTTGTAGTTGCACAAATATGTGTAAATGTTTTTTGCTCATACAGAATTAAAATTAAGCTTCAATTATGTTTTTGTTGTGGTTGATGATGCTTGGTATTGTTAGTTGCAATTATTTTCCTAGCTTAACTTTAAGAACACTAAGCTGTCAATGCATTTCAAAAACCCCTGTGATTTCTCAGGGCCTGGACCATGCCGAGAATATATAACTGATGTACCGCTTTGTTTTATAAATTATAAGCCCCCATATATAATACCTGAGGGCTTCTAATTTGATTGGATCTTCAAGGCCTCTTGAACATTTTGAAGTGTATTTTCACATGTTCTATCATTGCATCCAACATACCCTGTCTTTTGATTGATGAAATCAGCCTATGGGACTGTAGTTCACTGATTTTAGTATTATGCCCAGACTGTGGTTGCTGCCCTTGCCTCTGATCCAAATGTCTGGAATGCAGTTTGGGAAAACGAAGCCCTTCAGGAATTGCTCCAGTCACAGAATACAAGTAAGTGTACCCTTTTGTCTTTCAATCCACTCGTCTTTCTTCTTATTATTTTTTATATTCCTGTTTTCTATGTCCTTCTGTTTTGCCTCTGAAGCCTAGGAATCTGTTGCAGATAAGGAATATGTTGCAGATAAGGAATATGTTGCAGATAATGAGTCTGTTGGAGATACTGACTCTCAGGATGCAGCAGTATCTTCTAAGAAGCTCACAGAATTATCTGATGATGAAAGTGAAACTGGAAACTCTCAAACTAGGCTCATGGATGTCATCGATAACATTAAGCTTACTGTGGTTGACATGGTGACAAATGTATCTGCTTACTTCCAGAAGATTTTTAGCTTTTCATCCGCAGAGCACACACCCGATGCCGCTGATGAAAATGCTGGATTATCTACCACTGAGAAGACCCTGGGAGCCTCTCTCATGGCTTTGGCAGTGATGGTCATAATGGTGGTTGTGCTGAGGCGCCCTTAAAACTCTATTCACTGGCAAGCCAACCTGTAAATTTGCCGAGTCTACATGCAACTTTATCTGTGTTTTTGGATGGTTGAATGGATGATGGGATTGATGCCGAGAAAAGTTTAAAGCTGTAACATTTTAGCTTGACTCCTTACCTAAGTAATGATCTATGTGCAGTTTTTAATTTGTTTTAATTATCCATCTATGAGAGTAACTCCATTATTTTTCCAGGTCTCATCTAATTCTGATTGAGCCCTAATGTCCTGGCAAGCCATCTATGAGATTCGATTTCCTATTTTCGAGTGTTCTACAGTTTTTCTCTGTACATTCAAATAATTGAATTGTTGAAAAATATAAATATTAGAGGAGGTTTGATAGAGCATTGAGAGCCACACCACTTAATTATGATGAAATTGCGCCAGGAATAGAAGGGTTTGAGAACAGAATAAATTCTACTTTTAGATTATTTTTTCCCTTAGTCTTAGATCTCTGTTCAGGGACACAATTTTTTGACAATTAATATGTTTATTTCCTTTTCTTTTCTTGAATTTGGTGAATCTAAATTTATTATTTTATATTTTTAGTACTCTTCATTAAAGACATTTTGTAGATCCAAGTGCTTTTATTGCACGCATCAAGTAAAACGAGATGCATGGCTAGCCAGCAACATTCCAATGATATATACAAACAATTGTTTTCAATTAAAATTGCTTAGGACACGACGACGATGCTTCTACCATCCATTACATATGATGATGCTTGGTATACAAGAGGAATCGCATATTGCCACCAATTCCAAGCGTAAATCTGAAAAACCAGCTTTATTCTTCTAGGGCAACCACTTCTTGTGCAATCTCTCTCCTGGATGAACAGATAAAAGAGAAGAACATTGACAAGAATATATCCTACTCTTATTTATATTTCTTGAACAATTGAGTTGCTGTATCTCAATATAATTCCACTTCAATTCATGGAGTTATAGTCAAGGTGTTTATGCTATCAATGCACCACTTCGGTGCCATCAGTATATTTTACTTTGCTCGACTATTTATATTCCTCGTCCTGAGAATGCAGAGATCAAGAACCATAAAATTGGCACTTGAAATGTCTTATTTCAATCTACAAAATTGTGCAGGTTACATGAATACACTGGAAGCTCGTGAAACAAGCACAGGCAGATGGCCATCTTCATTTTCAGGGCAGGGGGGAAACACCCATTGAAGCGCAACCATCCTGCATGGTTCTCTGATTATACCTCGCTACTAATGTACAAAATGTCCTCCTTTTCCAGATGCATCTTTCCTTTGTCTCTTTTACTTTTGACTGGCGTCCGATCTGGTTGACCTCGCTGGAAGAACAAATTTTACTTTAGCCTTTTGTAATTGAGGAAACAAGTGTATCGTGACTACTCAATCAAGGAATAAACATGTATACTGATATGCTTGCCTTTTTCAAGACAAAGGCCAAGTATAGATAAGCTACTTCCCATTCATCTGGTGATAGCGTGCCTGGATGCCAAAGGGCACAGAGACTCAAAAATCAGCATGAAAAATAGCTATTTCATCATGCACCAAATTCAAAGAAAAAGCAAAAAGATACATAACAAAGACTTACTAAGGTCTTGGTTCCCATCACCCAAAGCACCGAGTCTTCGCATTAACTCAACATTTTCTGGTTTCTTCATATTCTCATGCACGAACTCATGATTATTCTTAGCAAAAATCAGCTCAAAGTCATACTGCCAAAGTTGAAAGCAAGCGTGCAAAATAAGTGTATCTAGGTAAATGCTTAAAAAACTTCAAGTGCAACCAGCTTTTAACACCAGCAAAACACATTGACAGGCTTCATTTCCTGCACCGAGATTTTTTTTTAAAAATAAAAATACTTCAATATTTTTACCTCTTCTGCCAAAGCTTTGAAGACATGGAAGGGCACAATCCATTCAGGACAATCAACAGCATCCTGCAACAGAAACGTGGGTATTAACATCATCAGGAGTTTAGAATGAAAGTCGTCACCTAAAGCATATAAATTGAACTAAATGACAAAGTAAACAAAGAATTGGAGTTGGTATTTTCTGATGGATAGAAGGGAAGAGAATAATCAGGTTACATTCTTGGCATGTGGTAACTATCGGGTGTCACATAAAAGCACAACTTCAATTGATGCAAATACACGATGAAATATCAAGTACAAGCTATTCTACAGAACATCTACTTCTAGAAAAACTAGACTTAAGTAAAGGAGAAGAGAAGATAATGCATAAATACCTCTAAATGGAAGTAGTACTTGATACCAAATGGGCTAGAAGATCTGAATTTCTGAACCAGAGAATAATGAACTTATCAGATTATAGGGGAAACAAACAAAATGCCTGCAATATTGAAAAGAACTAACCTTCTGAGAAAACTCTTCATCAAATCTTACCCAGTACACACTATTACCAAAGGCCAGTCCTTCAGCTGCATATTCACATGAAAAAGAATCCTCTGTCATGAATGGCAAAAATAGTCTTCCATGCACATTAATCTTAATTCTTATATTGGAGAAGTGTGAAAAAGAACATTTTACGAGAATACTTCAAATAGATTGACTCTGAAAGATCTTAATCAATCATCATCATCCCATGAATTCTTTATAAGACTCCTCATTGTTTCATACAGCGTAAACAGACATGCAAGGTATCACATTAATAGCAAATTTCATGTTCCAATGAAGGTGCCTCCAGACTGGGCTTTTATATTTGTAGAGTCAGAAAAAAACACTGTTTTTTTGGTTAAGATTCATAAATCTGATCATTTGAAGTTTTTTCCCATATAAAGAAAATATTTGAAAGGAACAAAACAAAAACCTTCTCTAAGTTTTTTTATGATAACATTGGCATCCGGCATTGTTCCAATGAAGGTTCCTCCTGGCCGAAGTAAGGCTGATATATTGGCCAATGCTCTCCGTGCACGTGCCTCTGTTGACCATGAATAGTGCAAGGCAAACTGCAAAGCATGTTGATGCTTCAGAATTAAGTAAAACCACACTCACACACAAAGTTGAAGAATCCTATGGATCCATATCATGATTTGCATAACTACAGCACAGACAAATGGAAAGGGCAAGAACTTGGGATCTTAAGATTGAAGCATAGGCTAGTTCCTAGGTCTCTGCGGCCATGTTGTGCCCTTTTAGAGAGAAAGATATGCCAAAAAGAGCATGAAACTTGGTGATTTTAGCATTCTCAAGATTCTAGAAAAAAAAATGTTGAGAGGACGTTGTGTCCATATATTGCAATAATATCCATTATCAAGCAAAGTAGTTAAGAATCCTGTGACATAGCTCCAAAAGTCCCTAGGTCGGCATTGTTGAGTCATGAATAGCTCTAGGTTCAGTGAAAAAATGAATGTTGGGCAGCTGCTTCAACATATGCTGATTCCAGCACCACGCTACAACACAAGATCTCATTAAATTTTGAAAATTGAGATGGTAATCATAATTCACCTGACAACTGACAATATCAAAAGGAGCATCATCCACCAGGACTTCATCCAACTGAAGCTGAAACAAGTAAACCAAGATTCAGTTACTTCTACAAATATGTCTATAACATAAATGAAACCAAAATTGTTCACCAATTTAACTTCTGGACGGCACATTCAAGTTTCAACCTACTTGTTAGATCCAAATAGAGGGTAGCATACATATAATTAAAATTAACAAATCACACTTAATGTAATGAATTTGCCGATGCACCAGCTGTTATAGCTGAACTTACCTCAAAACAATCCCCACATATAAGGCGGGCAGGGAAAGTGAACTTTTTGCGACGTTGATGGTGGTCTGCATCACCATTGTAACGCGTCCGGCAATCTTCCATCTGCATCGACAGTTGAATACATATAGACAATGACCATTGACAGCATATATATTTTAAGCATAAAAGTAGATATAACAGGAGATTGAAGGCACCACTTTTTAGTATTAAAGATTTAGGCACTAAACAGTATAAATAATCGTATTCATGGTATCTCATATTGCATAACATATACTTGGAGATCCAAACTTAAGCATTTACATACATACAAAGTGTAGCCAGGCATTTAAAAATCAAAGCACCAATTACAAGGACTTTTGATCAGTTCATTTTGAAAGAGAAGTAAATCTCTAGGTAGTATGTTTACCGAGCCTTCAGCTATGTCAATGCCAACATAATATCCAGCCTTTGCTTTATCCCATTTGATGAGATCACCACCCTGGAGAACAAAAATGACAACAGAAGATAATTCCTAACGAAAATGACATCATAAACTAATTCCTAACAAAATAAGGAGCTGTGAACCTTCCAATCTAACTGATTAAAGGGATGTATACTTTACCTTCCCGCAAGCAAGATCAAGAACAGCATCTCCTTTACCAGTATATTGTTGAACTAAGACACTTTTTATCTGTTCACAGATATGATTATGTTATTTAGACACATTATCAGCTTAAGATATTACTAAGCACTGGAATATGCTACATACCCAATTGTTAAGTTTCTTTAAATGGATAATTGGGCTCGCTTCTCGTTCTTCCAGAGTCTGATTCGTTCTGGCACTATAATGGTCAGCCACTCTCTGAACAAAATCATTAGAAAAATCCGCCTCACCTGCAATCACAAAATTTAGCCCTCAACTTTCAGAATCCTAAACAAAGCAGGAAAGTAAAAGGAAGTTTATTAAGAAACCATTACAATCCTAGATTCTTACTCTCTTAAACCAGACACAACCACGAATGACATTAGAATTTTTTTAAAAAAAATTAAAAAATCTCTCCGGTTTTCTATACCAAAAGAACACAGAACCAAAAACCCAATCCCAGTTCCCAAAATCAATACCTTAACTGAAACAGCGAAGAATTTACAAATCAAACCCATAAAAAATATAACACAATCAAAAGTCGAACCCCATAAAGCAATTGCATTCTCATTTTTGCTCTGACTCTAACAGAAAAACAAAATACTAGCATAGAACTAAAATTCAATATTTAATCATCTCCATTTCCAAGAAAATAAAAGTAAAAGCTAGTGGCATACAAAACCCAAGTCCCAAAACAACAACAAGAACCAAATGACTAGCAATTAAATCCACTGTAACTGAAAATTAGCAAAAACTTAAAATTTTAAAGTTTCTAAACAACGAAAACCCATGTCAAAGAAACAAAACAAATCCAAAAAAGACAAGAAATAAAAAAAAGGGCATTTAAGCTTGTGTGAAAATAGAATCACCTTCAGGGGTGTATTTCAATCTGGATTTCGGTGGGCCAGAAGCAGAAGAGTTGGATGGTGAAGTTGGGTATCCTCGTTTCATGGCAAATTATTGAATCGTTAGTAGTTATTGTAGGTTGTATAAATAAAAATTTTTAGGGTTCTAAAAAAGAGAGAATTAATGAAGGAGGAGAGAGGATTTAGTCTGTTTATATTAATGGAGTTGCTTTCTTTCTAGGAGAGATTAAAAATAGAGACCTTAAACTAAGGGTGTGTGCGTGTTTTTTTTTTTTTGAAAAACAAGGTCACAAATAAAGGTAGGTATCAATTTGGTCCCTGTACTATTTAACTGTGTCAATATTATCCTTTCTCTATCAAAATTTTGCAATCTTTTACTTTGTTGACTCTATTAATTTTTATTATTAAACAATCTTTCAAATGCATACTTATAAGTCAATTCTCTTCCAATTCATAATCATAAATCTTTAGGTTTTGATTTTAGCTTGTGTTGAAAAAGTTAACTTTTTATTTGAGATTTGCTTAAACATAAAATTGGATTATAGAGGGGTGCAAATTCACTAGGTTGTTAAGGTTCCATATTCTAGTAAGGTTGTAAATTCTTGGAGTAAATTACCATTTGTTTTCACCTTAGCATACTCATCCTCTTCCTGACACTTCCTAGCTTGTGCAGGTATGCTAAACTTAGATGTCCTGAGATCTTCTGTTTTAATGTTTATGAATCAGGAAACCAAAAGGTGTGCATTAACGCTTTAACTAGCTGCGTGTGGGGACATTCACTGTGTCAATATTCTCACCTTCGATTTTTGAAGGGTAAAGAAAAGACTGAAATGAAACCAGGAAAAACAGAGAAAGAAAGAGTTATTTACGTATAAATGGTGACTAAAAGTATACATTTTGCAGGTTATCTTTTAATTCGAGTCTACTTTTGAACCATTCAGCAGAAGCTTTCGGTATCCTTGTAAGGTTGTTTCTCTAGCCTGAGTTCCATTCCCGTTTGTCCGGACCACCCAGAATAGCCTCGAACATCACAATTGTCTTGCCTGTGTTGATTTAGTTTTCTGTCAGATTGCCCAAATGCGCAATGTCTCAAACGGAAGAATCCAATTCTGAAGCCAAAGATGTATGAACCTAACACAATTTCCATTACCTTGTAGCTGCAGAAATGCTGGAGAGATGGTCCCTGTGGTATTCATTCTCTTGTCGTCCTGTACGGCCCTGTTTAAAGATATAAACGGTGTATTCAGATCATCCATTCCTGCAACCATGAAGTCGGTTTTATGCAACAACTCTTAGTTTTAGCCTAATGACATTTAATTAAAGAGTAAACACTTGCCATTTTCTGCTATAATCACTGGTGAGTTCCCATACTTTCCTTTCACACATTTGAGCAATTTATGGATGCCCCATGGGACAATGTGTAGCCAGAGGGAAGCTGCCTGGAGGAGGAAGTACATGTAAGCTGACTCACTTTAGTTTGAAATCTATAACAAAATCTTAGGGGCCAGTAAGTTGTTGGGACACACTAGTTCTCCGATTGCAACCCCACGACGATAAGCTGCAGTTGAGGACATGAACAAAGATGGTCAAGTCATTGCCTGATTATGCACTCTTCTCTAACATACAGAACAGTACTTCATTATCTTACAAGCAGCATTCACAGCAGCGTAGGATGATGCATCCAGCAATATTAGTTTCTGAATCCATGTCCTGTCATTCCGAATATATAATATTGTGTAATGATTTATGCCAACAAATTCCGAAGAACCAACTAAGAGTTTCGACATCTCTAGAGAGGTCAAAGGTAGTCGTTCGCCCTCAAGCTTTTTCATTGAGTGAGGATATTTTCCAGAGAAAAGTGGATCCAGGAATCTGATACGCTTTTGATTTGTTATATGAGGCCCGTAAGAACCAACTGATTCCTTCCCAAATATTATGAACACAACAAAGCTTCCATCCAATTCCAAAATCCACTGCTCTTTGTGCCGCATCTTTGTCCTCATCAACATCAGATAGCGGTTTCGTACTACTTGGAATCCAATGCTGTTCGGATTAGACCTCCTTGCTTTCCCTGGAAGAGAATATTTTCTATCAGCTGTTTTTTTTTTTATATATAAAAAAGAAATTGATAGGGCCACCATTTTTATATGCAAGAGTACCTTGAAATGTAGCTGATAACACCAATAAGCAACGGCATGCGACAAGAGGATGTTGTGAGCTACAATGTATGGCTCGGTGGACGAATTCCCCCTCCTAGAATGTAAATGAGCAATGATAGTGTTATTGGTTCCCTGCACGGATATACACAGATAAAATAATAAAATTTAAAAAAATATTGAAAGCCCAAGATTCCATTAGATAATCTAGGATTGTTACGAATTTATACGAAGATTATCTGAATATCAAATCTTTAATTTAAGATTCAATCAATTTCTTCAAAGTTAAGTTATCGCAAATCATAAGTCGTCTAAGTATCTGGCTTCTAATAATAAGTAATTTATACGAACTAATAGTGAGAAATCTTTTAAAACTTTTTTGTATGATAGAGAGATTGTCATGCCTATGAGTGATAACTCTTTTTGTTTTCTAACGTAATTTTTTTCTATATAAAAAAAAGACATATATTCTTATTATAGAAAAAACTTAATAACCCTATAAATAGTAAAATATCACTTTTTTCCCTGAATAATACCACATACATTATTTCATGATAATTTTAAAACTTTATGCAATCAAGTCCCTAACTTGATTTTTTTAGGTCTATAATTGTAATTTCTTATATAAATTACATTATATCCCTCAATTTCTAAAACTTATTTACAATCAAGTCACACTTGATTAATTATTTCAGTTTAGTTTCTAAACAATGATTCTTATTTTATATGACCCATTAGATTCCTAATATGTTGGCACAAATATAAATTATAATTCTAAATTAAATAAGATTAAATAAATTAAATAATTTAATTTATTATCAATTCAATAAATGATTGATCTTTATATGAAGATCAAGTGCATTATCTAGTAATGTGTCATAATCCTTTAAATATTAGAAAAGTCATAAGTGATTTGATTTAACCTTTCAGTAAATAGTTTCTTAATGTAACTATTATATCTTCATCAAGAATGTTAAATTTAACATACTTTCATCACTTTGTACCCAAAAGCTTGGAAATAAGTGTAGACATAATGCTCAAAGTCCATTGTGCAAGTGATTCATTTGCTTTTTGTAAAGCTTGAGTGTATTCTTTTAAAAAAAAAATGCTACATTCAATTGTAGATTTATAGTGTATAGAGAGCATTACTTGCGCAATTTGTTTGCTCAACCATCCTTCATATATTTTCAAGCATTTGTGGAAGATCCT
>Ga0307513_10007173_pt1 | contig 14477 bp, 16 predicted proteins | sample 15_EM_MG_FD_202174 | JGI IMG/M metagenome (GOLD analysis project Ga0307513, IMG submission 202174) | Populus trichocarpa ectomycorrhiza microbial communities from riparian zone in the Pacific Northwest, United States - 15_EM | ecosystem: Host-associated > Plants > Roots > Unclassified | place... | reverse complement strand
ACAGGTACGCATGTTCTGGGTCCGTTGCTGTCCAGTCAGGTACTTCGGGTATCTGATTCTTGTAAGTGCCATGATAGAGAAGCGTACCGATCGGCACAACTCCTGGTACAATATTATGCCCTGGAAAAAGCATTTTTAGCCGTTGTATTGGGTATTGAACGAATTTATTCACCATTTCTGTACCGTGTATTTGGCCAATGTTGGAGAAAAGAGCCTACAGTGTCGAAAATCAGGTTGTTGGTTGAATTTTTGACTGGCGCCTTGGTGAGGTCCCAATCTTCCTTTGACACTTGGGCTTTGGTGAGAACGGCTTGTTCACCTCGAGCATCAACGAAACGAAGGAAAAAGGTGAGCAACCCAAGGCCTCCCCACGAAATAAACCGGCGCATCTTTCACTGAAAAGCTGTCAGAATGTGGAAGAACCAGGGTAACGCGGTTTATGTATCATGATAACAACATGATAACAGCTATGTCCGAGCCCACCTGCAGGCCTGCCTTATTCTGTCTTATTTACCATCTGATGCGCTGCTATCTTTATCTTGCCCCATCAATATCATGATGCACAGTCAATATGCACAGTCGATAACTGCGGAGGACGGCTCAACCTAAAGACTACATAGAAGAACCGTATTATTTATCTAATACACACCAATTACAAAAGGAGTACATCGTACATCGAGGGAGGAAAAGAATATCGATATGATTCTGAAGATCACAATACTAGTCATCATCATGGCAATGCGGTTTATCTAGACGTCGGAAAACGATTTTATATGCGGATGGAGTCCGGCTCCGTCCTGGAATAATGGTTAACTACTTTTAGTCAGAAGGTAAAATTGGGAACCTCTTACACATTCGTGAAATGACGTTCAATGGAAGAAGAGAAAGGCACCCTCTTCCTAAGGGGAAATATCGGAGGTATGGGAACCTCTCGGCTTGCGAGTCTCTCCCAGTCACTAAAAATAGAGTCCGTGGTGAGCCTTTGGTTTAACAGAAAGTGCCACTTACATGCCCGCAAAGACCGGGTCCGCTTTCATCTGTATCATCGAGGGCCGACAATAGGGATCTCTGTTAGTCATCTGCAAAAGAAGGAATGTTCTGGAAATTGGGAGGGAAAAAACAAAGTTTTCGAACATACCCTCTCCATGAAGCACAAATCGGACATCGAAAGGGGTTGGGGATGGACGTCCTTGCGGCCCAAGTCGAAGTAATATTCAGGTTCGGTACTCCCAGGTCGCGTGGCTCCCTTACCAAAAGCGGCCTGTAGCACATAGTAAGCGGCTTCAATGGGAAGGAGGAATAGAAAACGAGATGTGGACGTACGTATCCAGTAACCATCTCATGATAGAGCATCGCCATCGAGTAGAAGTCCACTCCATAGCTATATGGATGGCCTTCGACCACTTCAGGCGCAGCATAGAACAATGTCCCCGCTACGCCCGTAATTGTATGAGGGTTATCGACGCTGGGCGTAAGCAACGGGAAATGATCGCCACCCATGTTCCTTTTCTCCGCCCAAAGAGGGTATTCATCCTCCATAAACGGATCTTCTTCTTCTTCAGGAGGAAAGACATGCGCGACACCAAAGTCGGCTACGATTAGATGACCGTCGCCTGAAATGAGCAAGTTGTCTGGCTTGAGGTCCCGGTGAATGATGCCCATTTTATGAATGTACTGGATCGCAAGAAACTATCGTGCAGCGAGGTAAGTAATAGCGATTGAAAAAATCCCTCAAGCTCACCAGTTCCGCGAGGTAAAATTGAGCGAGGGTTCGGGGCAAACACCCTCCACAATGGGGCATATACATGATCCTGTAGAGATCACCACGTTCATAAAATGGCTAAATACATATCAGATAACTGGACGATCGACAAACAGCCGCCACATACCATGAGAATATAAAAATTCGCCCCATCCATAAACGTACTCAGCACCTTGGGGTACCAATGCGAACGCTGCACCCTCAACAACGCCCTCACCTCCAAATGTACGTCGTCACAGGAATTTTCCTCCATTATCAACCTCTTCAACGCCATCATCTTTCCCGTAATCCGGTGCTCGACCTGGATGATACTCCCGAATGAACCTGATCCGATCTTGCGGACGTGATTAAACGCCCACGGGTCGTACATATGTCGCATCGGCATCGTCGGTGTTGGCTCATAGACCTGCTCTTGCGGGAGTTCTTCCGGTAGCAAGAGTGCGTAGATGTCGTGGTTTACCCCACGCTGGAAGAGAGGCGTCGTCGAATGCTGGGGAGGCGGCCGCTTGTAAGTCCCAGGTGTCCTGAGTTGCTTTCTGAGGATGCTTTGGCGACTACGCCTTTCCCACTGCTGTAGCTCCCACTCTAGGCGCAACCTCTGGAAAATAGATATCACTTGCATAATAAATTTGGCAGCGGTCACTAGGAACGAATGAGAAGTCGCAAGCGCCCAACTAGCTGTTAGCCGAAGTACCGGTAGAGCCCACGTGAGAAAGCCCAAAGTGGCGGAATTCGCCGCGCAAAGGGATCCATACAAGATATCGGCAATAGTGACCAGAAACAGCCAAAATTCTTCGAGAGAAACAAAGACATAGAGACCGCAGAACGCCGCCAAGAGGAAGAAACAAAACCATAATCCTAGACTGAAATAGAGGTCGCTGGTTGGGGAACAATCAAGAGATTTGCTCGGAAGAAGGCTTCGTCGACCGTTCGAATTAAGAGGCAAAAGCGTCCTTGTTCCACGCGGCCTTAATATGATCCGCTCAAGAGTTCCGTTGGTGTGATGTACGAACTTCATCCCATCCCCAAGTTCCTCCCCAGACTCGGCCCATACCCTCATGAACGTTCTATTATAAAAGACATCTGGTGGAAGATGAGAGCGATGAATGTGGGCCAGTTCGATGCCTCTCCCCAGAGAACCCGTGCCTGACGTCAAGCGAGTGCCGTAGGTTGGAGAATTTGCTGATGCCCCGCTCTGAAGGATGGAACAGAAGCCCGCTATTAAGAAGAAACACTTCGTTGGGCTGTACATCATGCCTCTGGGCCCGACTAGAAGACAGAACAACGAAGAGGAAAGAAGGTGGCGCGTACGACAGAGTATATCATTCGGGCCTGGTAGGCACCACCAGCAGGCTAGAAAACAAACATCCACAAAGTCCGAAAACACATGATGGGATTGTCATCGCAAATTTATATATGAGAACTTGAAGCGCAGGCCGGGGAAGCACCAAAAGAAAGAAGTAACAGGGCAATGGAAGGTCCATCTAGTGAAATTTGGTATTGTATAAACAAGAAAGCGAAAAGAGCGTTGATTTAAGGCATGGGTTCACGAGATGACCACGAAGGCGTCAAGAAAAAGCAAGAGTCGAAGAGAGTCATTTCTCTTCAGTAGACTCGTTCCCACCCAGCATTTCGACTACAAGCATGTCCAGTTTGCGGATTTTCAAGATTTGCGATAGTCTTTCCACCAGCTCCTGCCGTGTGCCAGACGGTACGATGGACGAATTACATGCCGAATGTGCTTCGAGATTACGCCTGAGCGCAGCATCGGATAATTTGCCGCATATATGCGGGTTCACAACAAGTGGTGGCAAAGGGTTGAAGAGATATTTGGTGCAGATTTCTAAAAGTCAATGAGAATGGCTAAAATAAGCGGTAATAGGTCAAAGTTACTGACTGTCGACATAGTCTTGACAAGCATAAGGTATTTCAATGTCGATAAGTTGGTCCGTTTTGTGTGCGAATTCAGCCAGCCGACGGAGTCCGGCCATGTCGATGCCGGTATCCAGAATAGAGAGAAAAGACAGTTTCAAAAGCAAAAGCATGGCAGGGACAGCTTCATTGTCGATATCAGGATTTGACGCGAGAGATAGTTTTGTGAGCGTTCGTTTCAGCGAGACGAGGAGGAACACTCTACGCGATGAAATATGTCAAATGTTGATCATTTAGTTGCGAATTAATGAACATACCCCTCATTTCCGATCCCAGTTTCGTTGAGAAGTAGAGTGGATAAACTTGGAAGGTGATGAATTTGGCAAATGTCCGAATCATTAATACGGATTCCAGAGAATGAGAGCTCAGAAAGGAGACGATAGCTGTCAGGCTTGCTGAATACTGTGTCCGAAGATGAAGAAGAATTGAACAAAGAAATTAAACGCTTTTACCAGAATAGATATCCCTTCCGGGGAGGTTAAGTCCATTTCGAGCTTCCATCAGTGCAGTGAACGAGATACGCTCCACGTTAGTTTCCCGAAGAATATGCAAAGTCCGTTGGTTGATGTGGGCTAAATGGCATCGGCATAAAATGGGGGCACAAAGGAGTACGAATTACCATGCTTGCATAGGAAGTCCATAAGAGATTGTGGATTGATAACGCCTAGTCGCCAGAGCCTTTCCTTGAGCCTTATACCGGGAAGCTCAGAGTCCAAATTATCGATCAGCTTGTCAAGGTCATAGGGTAAGGTAGCAGGATTTATGTCTTTCAAAACGTTTTTAGTATCGATGGGGGATGACCTAACCCCTGTGAACTGAAGTTTCTCGTGCCAGACCTCGAGATCGAAAGAGCTGTCGTGCACAGAAAGCAGAGACCGCGCGTACTTCGGTGGGGCAGCAAAATCGCTGAAATCATTCTTCCTCTTTAGATCGTGAAAAATTCGTTTAGTCCCGGACAAATTTGGAGAAATATCGAGGATTTGGAGAACCTTTGACTGGGGTCGAACCGGTGCTGTCGGAGAGTACGGAGGCAAATCCTCGGCCCCAGGAGACTGAGTCGAGAACCAGCCTTGACCAGATCTAGAAGGGTAGTAATCCCCGAGAATCCAGTCAGACCGAATGCTACCATCGTTATTGGGGTCTTCGCGAGAAGATTGCTCCAAAGTGTAGCCGAAAGAATGAGAGAGATTTCGACGGCTGAGGTTCCTCGATTTGGCTGATTTCTGAGTCCTGAAACGAAGCTCTTCCAGATATTCGGCGGCTGGGATCGCGGGACAGTATAGAGGATTATTTTCGTCAACGAGAGGACTGGTGTAGTTGAGCATATTGCTAGAAAAACGGTATCCAAGAAGGTGAGAGACAAGAGTTGGTTGATGCATGACCATATCACATGGCGCTGATTGCGGCAGCCGGCCATACCCGATGGAACGACCATCTTCATTGATATCCAATGAAAAATGCATATCTCCCGTAGATCCTGCGATCTTGGTCTCTAAAAAGTTGCATTCGATACTAGAATTTCCTGCAGGTACAAAATGAAAGGCTACAAATATAAACTAGAATGTCATCAAACTAGTCGAGCCACTTGTCGGGGGGCATGAACGATATTGAACTGTCTTGCTTTCATCAGCCACTAGCAATGGATCAGGAGGCGTTGCTTCGATTTCAGGTTGTGGTTATAATTCAATATCGGTATCGAGTAGTATATGATTGGCAGACCGAACCATGCAACTATTACCTTCGACGAACAATTCAGCTTCATCATCGTTACGTCGAAATAGAATCAGGGAAAATCGTAAAGACTCGAGAATGAAATCGATTCCACTCAGCGGTTCAATTGACCTAATGGCCCTCAAAAGCAAAATGGCGTCGTTGCTAATATTCCGAAATACTGTGGATATTCATTGAACGGCCAGGATTGCGTGTGTGAATAATGAACGACGAATTCTCATGTACGCAAGGTTCACGCCTTGAAATGGAATGGAGGCTGAACAGTTGGGTCCGCGGCATTGCATTTCGCTGTCGTTTCCCCGGAGGGTGGATGTGTATATTGACAGTACCCGCTATTCAATGCCTGTAGTTTTTAGAGGTGGGCATATCCACAAGAAGGACAGGAACTGACCGTGGTGGCAATACCCGAATCGTGTTGGAATCATGGTAGGCACCCTAAAGCAGAGTTTCGGTCATTCGAAGCCATCGACTAGGATGTTATTAGACTAATCCATCGTTACCATGAACATGTTATCTAACAGGAGAAATAAGAATAGATGTCGTACCCCAGGATCCAACACGTTTTAGGGCGCTTTGAGGTATTCTTCAATTATCCCTGTTCCGCATGAAATTACTAATCATCAACGAAAGATCGAAAGATCCAGGCCGATAGACTCAAAGTACTCACCTAGAAACTCCAGCAGCTCCTATACCGCAGACGATTCAAAATAATACCTAAGTCAAACACCGTCAGCTAATCTCTCACGAAACAACAAAAGCGCCACCACTCACCTGAGGATACGGCCCCAGGATCGTGCTTCAAAGATCTCAACAGGCCCAAATGAATCCCATACAGCGCCAGACAACAAACTCTTTGGACCTTTCTGCACGCCGTTCCCATTACTGCCTTGCCAATATCGCCCAAGTAGAGAAATGCCTCCGCCCCAATTCCCATAGGCAATCCAGCCAACACGGTAGGATAGATATGCTCTCCCCCTTGGGCTGGTTCCACGGGTAACGATATGGCCATCCCAAATAAACCTATCCAGCGAGTGCGTCGAGACCACAGAATCCTGCGAGCGCGTCGCTCCAAGGATGGCGTACGCTTCGCGGAGGTCGGACATCCAATCCATTAGCATCGAGCCTAGAAACCAATGAGATGATAAACGAATCAACAGGAAGAGAGAAAAAAGACAACGCACCGCTGGACCTTCTTCTCGATCGTCCCGTCACCCTCCACAGAAATTTTGGAGATCGTAACGTTATAGTCCTCCCCGAACTCCTGCAGCCCGTTCCATCATTGGAACTTGGTTCGGCTTCAGAAACTTCCCTCTGGAAGGAGTAGGTCTGATAACAGAACGCGCTGGTATTCGAGGCCGCAGCATTCTTCCCTCTGAAGCTCGACAGCCGCCTTCTCCTGTGGGTTGAACCCATCTCCTTCCTGCGACGGCACGTCGGATGTCGTCGTCATTGTCGCGGAAGAAGCAGTGGCGACAACGACGCCACTGGCGCTGCACCTTTCTGAGCCAAAGGTGATGTTGACTCCGCTTTCCTAGCCTCCCCAACTTACCGAACCTTCCTGCGGCGAGCCAACCTCCTGTACGATCCTACCTGCCAAGCATTCGCGCCCATAGGTCCATCGACATCAATCAAACGCCCACTCTCACCCGCAGGGGTAGTAAAGCTTATAGATAACGTGGCGGCACCAGCACCGTGCGCAGACGCCCTCGCCGACCCAGACGATGAGCCAACATAGCCCCACCACGACGAAGATGAAGCCTGGGTCAACGCAGGCTCGGGTTGTCGTGTGGTCGTTGAAGGTGGCAGAGGATTGGGCTCGTGGTCGATGTTGATATGTCAGAATTGGCTGGTGATTGTTGTGTTGATGGTGCCGTTGATGAGGTGGATGGCGTTGATGAGGCGATAAGGAAGGCACGATAACGCTGATGTGTCGACGTGCATGTTGATGGATGAGTAGGAACGACGGTCGATGTTGAAGATGGCGTCGTCATGGATAACGTGGATTGAGTGATAAAGGAAGACGGGGCTGGACTGACGGCGGCGGTCAGCAGCAGCAGCAAGGAAGGTCTTTGCTGGCAATAGTAGAGCGGAGCGCGGTGCTGCATGTTGTTGATAGCAAAAACTAATTCGTAGGTTGAGGGAGCAAGCGGATACATGCTGCCAGAACGAAGGAGATGGGTGAGCGGCATGCGGTGGTCTGGGTCATTGGGAGCCATTGAGGGAGAACACGAGGAGAGGTTATTTGCCTCCTCGCCTGTAAGGGCAGTGGTTCATAACGAGCAGTGGTGTTTGCTCGTTTCGCGACGTACCGAGTGGGTTCATACACCTCCGCGGAATCCTCACAAATCGTTCAAACGTCGGCCCCACATCCCTCGAAAAAGGGCAAGGGCAACCGACGTGGCGGTGTTTCCTTCAAACCCATACGGTACCTATTGAAAGTAAGATGGGCCCGCAATGAGAGATTTTAATTCATTGAATACAGCACTAACTTTTTCTGAAGTTTCTAGGAAGCACGCGAGGCGTGGACGAAGAGATCAGTACTCAGTACTCAGTATTCAGTGCCAGTGGTTGAAGATTTAGATCGACATTGGGCCCGGGCGCTGTTCAGGACTTGATCGGGCCACACTCTGGCAATCGCCAGCGATTACTTCAGCTCGACAGACATGGGACTAAGGGCCTCCGCTCACTGCCTCAAAAGAATATAAACACCGTATGTAGTTTGTGTTAATCTGAATGAATCAGATCAGCTACAAGGCCCACGCCAAGCTAACGTTAGGGCCAATCACCGAGGCCGCAGACGCAATACTACTACATAAACTAACTGTAAAATGTTTATAGATCCCCAGAAATTCAATGGAGCTAGATCTTGTTCCCATCAACCTTCATTGTTCAAGCACCCCACATTTTTCGTGGACCCTGAGCGCTCCGGACCTTGGGCAGTTCCAACACATTTAAGCGCTCAATATTAGTGAAATGGACGCAGCAGATATCGCTCCATTCACACCGTGATTTACTAGATGGAAGCGATAAACATGACGCTTCCCCGCGCACAGCGGCGAAGCACGATGTCGGAGCAATGCTGCGTGCGGTTAGTAACCAGTGCTGGAATAGACGGACATGAGGCTTCCGCATGCAGTGTCAGAGAAAGGCTGTCCATGCCTTAATGGAGTGGGCGGTCGAGATCTGCCATTCAGATCTGTTATAAGGAATTCCATCGTCGATTTCGCCAGTCCGCTCAACTTCCCAACTTTTCAAAGTACAGTACTCGAGTTTCACAAACAATCCATCCCAACACACACCGTGACATGCCATCCAATAATACTTCGAGGGAGGACGAGGAAGTATCAAGGTTTATATTACATTCTTTGTGGCTTCAAGACGAGAGCTCTGACTATCACCTATAGCTCTCCACAGGTGCAGCGTTCAGAAACGCAGCTGTCAATCAGTCCAGACCCGTACGTTATGTCCCACTGAAATGTTATTTCACTGTGTTAACGCACCATACAGTAAATGGTATATCACAGGTGAGGATGCCGATAACAAAGCCTTTTGATATTTATTCTCACCGTCATTAGATATCGCTATTGAATGCAATTCTGATCACTTCAACCCAACTATGATGGACGTCAACTTTTTTTGCTCTGAGAAGGGACAGGGAGAAGTCTTGCATTTTGAGAAGGTGTCCTCACAGGAGTGGAAACATAACAGTGCTATTGCGCTGTAAGTCACTGCCATTACACATTATATTGCATCTATTAAATGAATCTAATGTATGCCAGGACAAATGAAGTCACATTGATCGCTAGATGGGATGAGACAGAAAACTTCGGGATCGCCCACCTGGTGAAATCTGAATTGGAAAAGCAGAAAGGAGATATGGGATTACAGAACCGTAAGCATGTTGTCTTAGTATTAATAGATAGCATTGTAACTGATGTCTGAACTGTCAGAATTCATACAAGAATTTGTGACTGAAGTGGAAGGCTTCACTTTGAGATTGGTATTCAAATTCTATATTATTTTGCTGAACAAGGAAATGGTGCAACAGGGTGGTGGATACCTGTCAAAATCAATAAAGAGTATGCATTACTTTGTTTATACAAAAGTCAAGATATTTTGCTGATTTGTTGCTGATTTGCAACTGTAGCTTTAATTGAAGCTTTGGCTCAAAGTGACCCTGAATTGGCACTTAACATGGTTCTTGAAATTCCAAACATTGATCCAAGCAAACCACATCTTCTAAATAGGATTGGACACAGTTTAGTGGCACGCTTTCGCAGAACAAGAAGCAGAGGTGACATTGATAACTGCATCCTGGCTTGTGACTTAGCTGCCCAGCTGGTGCCTGTTGATGATGCAGAATTCATGCATTTTCACCATGACTTTGGGGTTTCCTTTCTGGAGCGATATAATCTAACAGGCAATTTGGCAGATATTAATCAAGCAACTTCAAACCTTGAAATTACTATCAAGGGCATAGTCAATGATCAGAGACCCAATCCTGGTTGGCTGACCAACCATGGAATTGCATTTGCACAGCGCTTCATACACACAGGAGATCTTACTGACATCTCCAAAGCAATATCATCGCACTGGAAGGCAGTTGAACTGACTCCTGAGGGCCATGCAGACATGCCTGGTCGGCTAAAAAACCTTGGAAATTCATTTTGGTGTCGCTTTGAACATACAGGAGATCTCACTGATATGTCTGAAACAATATCATTTTACCAGAAAGTGGTTCAGCTCACTCCTGATGGCCATGCAGAAATGCCTATTCAGCTGAAAAATCTTGGAAATCTATTTTTGCATCGCTTTGAACACACAAGAGATCTCACTGATATCTCTGAAGGGATATCATCCCACCAGAAAGCAGTTGAGCTGATTCCTGAGGGCCATGCAGACATGCCTTCTCAGCTGAACCACCTTGGAAATTTGTTTCTTTGTCGGTTTAAATGCACAAGAGATCTGACTGACAGCTTCAAAGCAATATCATACCAGCAGAAAGCAGTGCATCTCACTCCTGAGGGCCATGCAAACATGCCTGATTGGCTGAACAAACTTGGAATATCATTTCTGTGTCACTTTGAACACACAGGGGATTTTACTGACATCTCCAAAGCAATATCATCCCAGCAGAGAGCAGTTCAGCTCACTCCTGAGGGCAATGCAGACATGTCTGATCGGCTGAACAACCTTGGAACTTCATTTCGGTGTCGCTTTGAACACACAGGTGATCTCACTGACATCTCCAAAGCAATATCATTCCAGCAGAAAGCAGTTCAGCTCACTCCTGAGGGCCATGCAAACATGCCTAGTCAGCTGACTGACCTTGGAATGTCATTTCTGCGTCGCTTTGAATACACAGGGGATCTCACTGACATTTCTAAAGCAATATCATTGCAGCAGAAAGCAGTTCAGCTCTTTCCTGAAGATGATGTAAACAAGCCTGTTGGGCTGAACAACCTTGGAAGTTCATTTCGGTGTCGCTTTAGACACACAGGAGATCTCACTGACATCTCCAAAGCAATATCATTCCAGCAGAAAGCAGTTCAGCTCACCTCTGAAGGCCATGCAAACATGCATAATTGGCTGAACAACCTTGGAAATTCATTTCGGTCTCGCTTTACACACACAGGAGATCTCACTGACATTTCTGAAGCAGTATCATCCCACCAGAAAGCAGTTCAGCTTTTTCCAAAGGGTCATGTAAACATGCATGCTGTGCTGAAAAACCTTGGAACTTCATTTCAAATTCGCTTTGAACACACAGGGGATCTCACTGACATCTCTGAAGCAATATCATCACACCAAAAAGCAGTTCAGCTCACTCCTAGGGGCAATGCATCCATGTTTCTTCAGCTGAGCAGCCTTGGAGATTCACTTCGAAGGCGCTTTAAACACACAAGAGATCTTACTGACATCTCTAAAGCAATATTATTACACCAGGAAGCAGTTCAGCTCACTCCTGAGGGCCATGCAGACATGTCTTGTCAGCTGAACAACCTTGGACATTCATTTTGAATTCACTTTAAACACACAAGGGATTTTACTGACATTTCTAAAGCAATATCATTGCAGCAGAAAGCACTTCAGCTCACTCCTGATGGCCATGAAAAGATATATGGTCACCTGAGCAACCTCGGAAATTCATTTCATTGTCGCTTTGAACACACAGGAGATCTCACTGACATCTCTGAAGCAGTATCATTCCACCAGAAAGCAGTTCAGCTCATTCCTGAGGGCCATGCAAGCATGCCTGGTCAGCTGGACAACCTTGGGCATTCATTTTTGCATCGCTTTGTATGCACAAGGGATTTAGCAGATGCTCATAAAACCATTTCCAATTACCAACAATCTGCAACTTATTTCTCTGGGCCGCCCTCAATTCGACTGGATGCAGCCAGGCAATGGGCTCACTTTGCTAGGAAATCAGATTTTCATTCATTTCAATTATTGGAGGCATACCGCATTGCTATTCATCTTATTTCTCTGGTTCCAGGTCTGGAACAAACTATCCAGAAGCGTTATGCCAATCTCATCAACATTTCTGAATTATCAGCTTCTGCTGCAGCCACTGCATTTAGCTATGGAGAACATAATTTGGCTTTAGAGTGGCTTGAACAAGGTCGCTGCCTTGTGTGGAGACAGCTTAATGATCTTCGTACTCCTCTAGATGACCTTTACATGTATAATCCAGCTTTAGCTGATGACCTTTTGCGAGTTTCAAAATCTCTAGAAAATGCAGGCTCCCAAGCAGAGGTGCCCCCATTTACAGCTGAGACTACTATGATGGAGAAGATGTCAATACAAGATGAGGAAAATGCCCATATTAAACTAGCAAAGGAATGGGATCAGCTTCTTACAAAAGTTCGTGCTATACCCACCTTTGAAGACTTCCTCAGACCAGTATCATGTTCGACTTTACTCAAGCATCTCCCTGATTCTGGACCTGTGGTTGTCATCAATATACATAAGGACCGCTCAGATGCACTTGCACTTCTGTCTGGTGCTGAAAAGCCTCTTCATATTGCTCTTCATGAATTTTCCTATAAAAAGGCAGATAAACTCTATCATGACTTAAAGGATCATCTCCCCAATTCTGGAGTCCGGATGCATGGATCTGAGCCTGATACCCGTGGATTGCATTATAAAAGCCCTGCTGTCATCAAAGATATTCTAGCCCAATTATGGACTTTTCTGGTCAAGCCTATCCTCAATGCTCTTGGGTATTCTGTAAGTACTTTGCTTTTTTTTTCCAGTTTAAAGCTGATCTTTGTACTTACTCAAAGGCATCTCCATCCAATACACCACATATTTGGTGGTGTGTATCTGGGCCTCTGGCATTCCTCCCAATCCATGCAGCAGGAATATATGAGCCAACCCAATCTACTCCAGAAATCTGCTCTGCTCTCTCTGATTTTGCAGTCTCATCTTACACTCCCACAGTGAGGGCACTTATTGAAAAGATACAAAGTTCTCAGCAAATCAACCAGAAGAAAATGGGACTTTTGATGATTAGCCAACCAGACACACCAATGTTGCGTCCTATCCCAGGAACAACAGTGGAAGTTCGAGCAATAGAACATGTGATGGCCAATCACAATGTCCAACATCTGTGTCTGGAAAGTGACAGTGCTACAGTTAATCAAGTGAAAATAAAAATGAATGCTTATAGCTGCATTCATTTTGCCTGTCATGCCACCCAGGATACCACCAAACCCCTCCAAAGCAGGTTCTATCTTCATGATGGACAACTTGAGCTTTCAGAAATCATCAAGGACCAAGTAATAGGAGCTGATCTTGCCTTTTTATCTGCATGTCAAACCTCTACTGGTGATGAAAAGCTTGCTGAAGAAGCTGTTCATTTGGCTGGAGGAATGTTAGCAGCTGGGTACAGGGGTGTGGTAGCGACCATATGGTCTATTGAGGATCATTATGGGCCAGGAATTGCAGAAGATTTTTATAAACATCTTATAACTCATGGAGCAGATGACAAAAAGTGTTTAAAAGGGTTGAGTAGTGATGGTGCTGCATATGCACTTCATTATGCTATACAGCAGGTCCGAAAGACACTTGACAATTCTGAATTGTCATTACTTACTTGGGTTCCATATGTACATTTTGGTCTCTAGTTTCACTCATTATGTCAATCCAAAGTCATTCTCCAGGCACTTATGTATGAACAGAATGTGCTGTAACCAATTCTAAATGAATGTTCAAAAATGTCCACAGTAAACTTGTTTTTAAGGGCCATTTCTGTGCATGGTGATATAAGTTTTCTCCCTTTGATAATAGATTCACTTATGAGCAGCAAAAGTAAATAAATGTGTCCTCATAAGTTGTCAATATAAGTGAGTACCATTCTTTTTGTTGCCTCCCCAAAATCCTGTGATCTTAGTCTCTAAAAAATAGCATCAGATACTTGAAGGTACAGATTTATGGCCCACTAACACAAACTGGAATATCATCAGGTCAAAATAAAATGGGAAATTTGAGGTGGTTGTCAGACCTCACCTAAGATATCTGATAGATAGGTCGCAAGGATCCAAACATAACAAACCTTCCATAAAATAAAACAAGAAAGGGAGACAAGAGAAGGATAAGGTTTGAACTGATCATGCCACTTGTTGGGGACATGAACGATATTGAACTGTCTTGCTTTCAATCGGCCAGCAAATCAGGAGGAGACTCTGCTTCGATTTCAGGGCGTGGTGATAATTCAATATATGACTGGTAGACCAAACCATTGATCTTCCCATCGTCGTTCCGTAAAAGCGGGCATGCGATCGATGCAACTATCACCCTCAACGAACAATTTAGCGTTCCTTGTCATTATGTCGAAATCGAATCAGGGAAAATTACAAAGACTCGAGTACTCAAGAACGACATTGATTCCACCCATCAGTTCAATTGATCTTATGGCTTTCAAAAGCAAAATGGTGTCGTTGCTAATATTCCAAAATACTATGGATATTCACTGAACAGTCAGGATTGCTTGCGAGAAAAATAATTGACGAACTCTCATGTGAGCAAGGTTCACGCCTTGAGATGG
>Ga0307513_10007172_pt1 | contig 14479 bp, 18 predicted proteins | sample 15_EM_MG_FD_202174 | JGI IMG/M metagenome (GOLD analysis project Ga0307513, IMG submission 202174) | Populus trichocarpa ectomycorrhiza microbial communities from riparian zone in the Pacific Northwest, United States - 15_EM | ecosystem: Host-associated > Plants > Roots > Unclassified | place... | reverse complement strand
TGTCGTCACGGTGCGATTTAAATGCACCAAAGGATACTCTTCTTTTCAAACGGTCGAACTGTCACACTCTGATAACTCCACAACCACTAGCGCCGCGATTGCCCTCTTAATTCCCTTCCCCATGGCGGCGGTTTCCAGCGAGGACGAAATTCTCTCATTGCAGCTTATTGCGCGTCTCCTTGACGAAGAAAGATTCTTCGCTGCGGGCGAAGCTCTACAAATACCCTTCACCCTACAAGAGCCTGCTCCGAAAGGCAAAGGACGCCCTGTATGGCACCTTGAAGGGTCTCCCGAAGATCAGAACACCCATATGGACATAACAATGATAGAGGACGAGGCATGGGCCACCGAGGGTTCTTCCATCGCCCAAAACCTTTACAACCGCGAAAGCGTGCAGACTTCGAGCGACCGACAGTATGCGATGAAACTCGCGGCCGAAGAACGGCGTATCCAACTCGACATGGAGTTCGCGAAGGAACTTCAGCGACTGGAAGACGAGGGAGAAGCAGACCTCTCCGACACGTCGATGCAAGGCGTGGAATCCGTCTTGGGAGGGGATGTGGTACAAAGCATCATGGTAAGCCCTCGTTATAATACGTGGTGGGTATTACTAAAGCCCGCTAGTCGAACTCTGTAGCGCACGATCCAAATGTGAAAGGCAAAGGAAAGGCTTCAGCTGGTGCTAATACTTCCACACAACCACAAACGACAACGAGAACTGGGACACCTACTTGTGGGATATGTTTGGAGAATTTCCTGATGACCGTCAACCCCGCCACCGTCTCGAAGGGGCCCACTTCCTCAACGCGCCTCCCATTCGGTCTGTATCTCCCTTGCCCCCAGAAACACGGGTACTGTATCGGATGCCTGACATCATACCTCCAATCCAAGCTTGCGGAGGGCAAAACCGGCTCTCTCGTTTTCCCTATACGTTGCCCTGAGTGCCCTATTGATGCCTGGTCATTCGAGGATGAAGTCGCAGCTAAAATATTAGATAGTGTGGACATGGTACAATGGGTCCGTATTGGTGCTATTAACGGTACCACCAATACTCACCGCGGCGACAGCACTCGCAAAAGCTACTCGACACTCTCCCTCGTTTTTACTGCCCTAACAAGCGTTGTTCTATTCGTCTTGAGGTCGAAGACGACGGTGAGGAAGCACGAGGGCTATGTCCAGCTTGTTCCACGGCAATATGCATCCCCTGCAAGACGCTGTGGCATGAAAGTAAGTAAGGTCTCTATTATTTGCCACTAACGAACTCATTATGCCGTAGATCTCTCGTGCGAAGAGTACCAGGTGCGATTGGAACGTCCTCTCGTGGGTGTCGCTTATTGTAGTTCAGTCTTTGCCTGCCACAGATAGAAACCCTGAGGATCAACTAGCCTTGCGGCTGGCTAAGGCACAGAACTGGAGGCGCTGTCCCAAGTGCCAGGTGACGTTTTTGCCCATGAAATGCGAAGCGAGGCTCATGTTCCGGGTAGGTCATCGTCGAGCTTGACCAAGGTTGCAACCATATCACCTGCACGTGTGGCCACCATTTCTGCTACAAATGTGGATGTGAGAATATCTTCAACTTCGAATGAACGCGAGCAGTGACCTTGCGTTTTAGCTGATTGGGATGTACTGGAAGTCCGCTGCAAGAGTACCCCTAGCTGTGAATTATGGGATGAGGAGATGCTCCTTGAGCAACAGGAACGAGAGCGGGAGCGGGATAGAGAAATAGTCGCCCCTCCCCCCAACTACCAGGATGCCGCGCAGCAACTCGTGCGCCTTTTCAACGAGCTACTCAACGACGCTCTGCACCAACCGGAACGAACTCAGGTGGATTTTGTTTGGATCCGTGACCATAGTCGGTGCGGTCTAGTCGTTTCTTGGGTGCACCCTGACTCTGATTTAACAGGAGTGGCCAATAATCAGCACCCCTTCACTCGGCAAACAATCTCTACCCTAACTTGCCTCTACTGCAACGTCCGACTCGGTTCGATGGCCGATTTGAGTTACCATTTGGGGAACGTACGAAGCCATCAAGTCTGGGCTTGTTGTGGAAAGCTCTTCCGGAGAGAGGAGGACTTCCAGAGGCACCAGGATGCACAAATAAAGCGCGGGCAACATCATAACACCGTCTATTCGTAATCACACCGATAATCGAGTCGTCATCTCTTCAAAGTCCTTTGCTTTTCTGCGTGCTCTACGATCTTCTTGTCCACAAACATTCCCTTTCTCTCCCGGATGGCATCCATGTACCCTCTAGCGATATTTGCGCGATCTGCTTTTTCACCAAGATCCTCTAATTCTTCTTCTGTCGTTGGGACCCAGAATGGATCTTGATCGAACATCTCGTAACCATTGAAGATCAGTTGCGGACTCGCTGCCCCCGAAGTCCGTTTGCGAATTTCTAAAGTAAGCATTAAGATGGAACCAAACCTTGAAGCCAGGCACCCACCATCTGCAAAGCCAAAACTCTCTATTACCGGAAGCAGGGCTGAGACTGTAAAGAAAGTCTGCCCCTCTTTCATTTCTTCGGCGATGATCCTTCCTCTCCTCCGTGCCACTACGCCATATACTTTCCCGAGTACGTCAGCTATGAATTTCAGTCAGTACAGTCGATCGTTCTATGAACACGGGATACATACTTGAGGCTTGGATATCGCAGCTGTACATTGCTAACATCAATCTTGGCGACCAATCAAGGAGACCTTTTCGACAAGCATCACGAACAGTTGAGATCAGAGACCCTTTCGCTGATGCTAATTTGGAATGTGCTGAGAATCGAGTGAGTCGCGCAGCTAGCTCAACGCGGTACTGCTCACCGTCCTCCTCATGGGCCGCCTGTTCATTGACCTCGAGCTTCTCCACAAAGTAGGCCATCCCCTGGACTGGTTCCGCACACAATGGCCCTTGGAAAGTGGCCACTTGAAAGCCGGTCTCTAGGGTGGACTCGAATTCCTGCACCATACGACTGGAGCTATCCAGGTGGCTCTTCAGGTGCCTACTAATGGTCAGCATACGTCCTTCCTGGTGCCGAATTCGTACCTCCCATCACTATCTGCTCTTGAGTCTATAAGCAGATTTGGACCACTTCCATTTGGACCAAAGGCCCAGATGCGTTTACCTAAGCCCTTCCAGTCACCACCTAGTTTATCCAGTAGCTGGTCAAGTGCCCCCCAGAAATCTTCCGCACGAACAGTGGGTTTCTGAATGAGACCAACTTCTGCAGCCGCTGTAGATATCATATTTTCTTCTTCGTCGTTACTGACTAGTGAAGGTTCTTGCGTCTCCGATTGAAGCCGCTCCCGCTCTAGACGCTTAATGACAGACTGGTTGGCTTGGAGAAACTCTGTAACCGTTGACGGGAGAGGGACTGCCCGGATTGTGAAGTTGGCTATTGAGTGAGCGCTGTTTCCATGCATCGTTCCTCGTAGGGAGTTGGCGGTTTTGGGCGGAGCCATATCTATAGGAGAGATATGATTAGCTCGAAAGGTTTACCCTGCAGGGTTTATGTGTACCCGGAGCTTTAACTGCCGTCTCTCTAAAAGGTACAATCGGCTTAGACGCCTGAATTTCAACTTTAGCGAAACGTTCGCGCAAATCCTTCAGGCACCTCTGAAATTACGAATGAGATTGACCAACAGCAGGTAGAAGTAAATGCTATTTACCTCTAAATGTAATTCGCCGGCAGTCAGAATCACCCATTCGCCAGTTTGTTGCTGGAACGCTTCGACGCAAGGATCGGAGTGGGTGAGCAACTTTAGTCCTTTGACCATTTTCTGCATATCCGCTGCAATGCGGTTAGTTGGAACCTGTGAAATCTTATTGACGAGACTGACCTGGTTCTGCCGGTTCCAAAGCCACTCGGACGATCGGAGCATTCTGATGTGTGGGGTGAGTACCAAAGCAAGGAGGAGGGAGTCCAGACATACTCGCACGTTCACCGATCCAAGGTTGATCAAGCTTGCCTGCTCATCTTCGCTGAGGTGCTCCAAGCTTACGTCTTCCCGAACCCCCCCCGCTCCAGGAGAACACAGAGTCGCACTTCTCCAAACTGTACCCTCCAGTCCGGCGACTGCAAACACACTTCCTGCGAGCACCTCGTTCACGGGCACCAATTCTCTTCCCATCATGGTATAGAGCGCCTCTACTCGGACCGTGTGAAGGAACTTGGTATTCCTGGGGTGTGAAGGTGGTACAGTGGTGTCGTATCTTGGCAATAGAGCGAAGATGTGCGAACCGACTTTGAGCCTCCCGGAGTACAATCTCGCGAATCCGAGAAGAACCTCACCCTCTTCGACTCCGTTTTCTGTGGTACCGATGTCAGGTGCTTCGTCTTTCGGTGAGGGAGGGGCATTCCCAGCCGTTGCTGCCTCCATGGCGGTGCGTCCTCTTTCGCGCATCTCGTCAGCCGTCGGCTTCTTCTTTTTGTGTTCCGGGAAGTCCTTTCGAGGTACTGCGAACATCTTGCTTACAAAGGCCTCGACATATGCAGTGTCTTCGCTGTTGCATTCGAACAAATCGTGCTCGAGTTTGCTTTTCGGTTCTACGGTACCCTCAGAAAGATCAGGGTATAGGATTTTGGGAATCCGAAAGTGTTGCGCGGAGGAAGGGGGAGGTACTATGTCGATGACTGCTTGGACCGTACAAGTTGCAAGTGGAAGCCATTGGGAGAAAATCAAGTTAAGGAGGTGGCGGGTATTCTTCGACTTAAGATCACGCGGGAGGATCTTTAGATCCAGGGCCTTGACAATCTTCTCTACCTTGTCCTGGTTCCTGATGGTATGTGCCAAGTCAGCGATGGGAGCCAGTAGATGAAAAGAAACCCGCTTATTCACGGATTCATCGTTACGCTATCATAAGCTGCCCAGATATTGTCGAGAACGATTTGGACGAAGAGAGGTTTGAGGTTCCTCCCTCTTAGTTGCTTCTGCCCAATGACGCGCTTCGTTTTTGGGTCCAAATAGAAGTCACCCCAGAGGACCTTTCGCAAGTTGGCCTCGTTGAACCCAAGCTTTGAAGCGAAGAGCTGTGCAAACTTGCCGATTCGGAAAGCCCAACCGTCGATTGCAGAGGCAAAAATGACATTGCCGCGTTCGGGGGCAAAGTAGATGTCTTCGTCGTCCTTCTCCTGGAAAGCCTCTTCTGCGGCATTTTGCACTTCTTCCGCAGCAGCATCTTCAGCCGCCTCTTTCGTTGCCTTGCGGGCGGCCATTCTTCGTTCGCGCTCTTCCCACCACCGCAAATCATCTTCCAGACGCGCACTGGCGAAGAAGCTTCCCATCACGGCGTTAACTTGCTCTATTAATTGAGAAAGATGGTGGTATGCTTCGACTGGTGAAAACTTGAGCTCAGTAATCAGTCTGTCGAATTTATTCAATACGAGGATCGGTCGCAGCCGGTTCTCCCAGCACTGTCGTAACACTGCGATTGTCTGCCAGGGTACACGTCAGAAGCCAGGGCCGCCCATCGGTACCGAGCATACCGACTCAATGAACTGACCTGCGTGCATACGCCTTCAACGACATCCACTAGAACGAGGGCTCCGTCGCACAGGCGAGAAGCAGAAGAGACTTCACTCGAGAAATCGACATGCCCAGGAGTATCTATCAAATTGATCGTGTAAGTGGTGGCAATTTGCTCTCCGGGTTTTGCAACCGTAGTGAATCGCAATGAAACTGCACTGGATTCCATGGTGATTCCTCTCTGTTGTTCATCCTCTCTACTGTCGAGGTATCGCACTTTTCCTGTTGGAAATATCAGTCGTCAATCGTCAAGTTTGAGTTTGGGACGAGTCGAAGGATGGAGGGCACATCGAGAGGACAGAAATTTTCAAAGTCCTCGAGGTGAATTGGGGGTACGCAGGGCTCGTGAGGATGCCTTAGCTTACCTGCGAGCCTGGAAGAAATGATGTTATTGGCGGCGAGAAGCGAGTCTGTAAAGGTAGTTTTCCCGTGGTCTACGTGTCCACAAGTTGTGATATTCCGTATCGTGTACGAATTTACTCCCATTATTGAAAAAAAGGTCGATCGAAGAGGGCGGTGGCAGAATTTGTTTGTTTGTCCATCACCACCTGACACTCTGCCAGCTCAATCCCCACCACGTCCACTGCTACTCCCAGAGACGATGACTGTCATACGGTATCAGCATTGCTACACGCGTCATTGCTCCATCTCATGCTCTTCCCAGGCTAGCAATATGCGTGGGTGGCGTATATTCTATGTTTCTCGTGAGTCGTAGAAGGTTTCGAGTGGCGGGGGCCTAATCTGATCGTCCATCCAGCTTTGGGCAATAGCACAAGAACGATGTAAGCTATCAGGGTGCACAGCGTCTCCAGAACTTACCTAGCTCCGTTCAGTGTCAATACCTTTTCCCGCCATTGATGGCGGCCCCGACGCCAAATTCAAGTCCGTTCTTTTTCTCAACACATGTCAAAGCGCTGCAAGTGCGCTATCTGCAATCATTTACCTCTTTCTACGCCGGAAACCTGGTCACTCCGTACAGGAAATGCTTGGGCTCGTCGAACCAACTGTGAATTCCGTAAATGCCGCCAATGGGAACGGTCACACACACGCCAATGGCACCAGCAAGCACCCTCACCCAAAACACCCCGAACGTGTAGCCCACAAACGCACAAAAGCGCTTCTAATCGCCTGCTTTCGCATTGCCGTGCTTCTCACTATAGCAGCTCCTTTTGGATTTGCAGCTCTTTCACATATCTCCTATCCGACCATGGTTCTCGGCAAATCGTGCAAGCTTATCCCCGTAATGATCGCAAATGTATTCCTCTACCGTCGCAAGTTTGCCGCATACAAGTACCTCGTGGTCGCATTGGTGACTGCAGGTATCACCATGTTCATGGGATTCTCCAATGAAGGTGCCTCAAAGAAGCATACAAACACCGAACTAACCCAAAATGGTCTCCTCGGTATTACCTACATCCTCATCAACCTCGCCTTGGATGGAGTCATCAACTCGACTCAGGATGAAATATTTTCTCGGTACATGATTACGGGCCAGCAAATGATGTTCTTTGCGAACCTCTGCTCAACTATCGTCACCTCGTCCCTCGCGGTCCTTCCGCTACCCTACATCCCGGTCATCCACCCTTCGGACTCGACGCGACCGGAGCTCGCTGTTGCCCTCGACTTCCTCCGAACCCACCCAAGCGCCGTCGGCCCATTACTCAGGTTTGCATTGACTGGTGCGATGGGACAGCTTTTTATCTACGAGACGATCCAACATTTTGGGAGCTTGACACTAGTGTGAGTGTTGTGCCGTATTCCTCGGTTGAAGGGCTCCATGAGCGCAGCTGACATCTGCTGTGTCCTCATAGGACAATCACTCTCACTCGCAAGCTCTTCACCATGATCTTGTCAGTGATCGTCTACAACCACAAGCTAACTCTTGGTCAATGGGCAGGTGCTGCCGTTGTCTTCACCGGAATTGGTGTCGAAGCAGCTGTCAAACGGAGAGGTGATTCCTGAGTTTTCTCACCCCCACTACGAGAGCCTCTTACTGATTCTTTTTTTAGATATCCACGCTAAGCGAGTCGCCCAAGAAAAGGAAAAAGCCAGGATCAAGTCACTATAGAGTAATACACCTTCACGGAGGACTATCTTTTAGTATCTATAGTTCGTACCCTACGTAATTATTATAGAGTATTTACTGCTTGTGACGCGCTTTCATCCTTCTAATGAGAGGAGAGCGGACCATTGACGGGGGACTGTAATGAGGGAATATAAAACAATATAGTATGTCCTTAGGTGCCTCCTCTCAACATTTCATGACATACTCATTAGTCAACCTCCGCCGCTTGGCATCCATATGGTCTTCCATGGTGAACTCGTTCAGCCTACGCTTTCCAACTACATTCGCGCTACTCGTGTCAGGTCCGTACTCGACGTGTGCCGTGTCGCGTCGACTCTCATACGCCTTGCGCCACGTATCCTGGAGGTTGTGCCTCTGCACAGGTTGATGGGACTTCTCGTCCTCTTCGGTGTTGGGTCCACCTACAATGTTGTAGATCTACTCAGTGCGCCGGTCTCGACTACTGGTTGTATGACTCGTGGAAGGTTCGACGGCCGCGGAGGTAAACCATTCGTCGTCAGCTTCTTGACCAGCGGTTTCTCCCCCATTTCCTTACCCCTCTCCATTTCATTCCTAGGCTGCTTTACCGTCGCTCCGGCATTCCGACTTGACGCTTTCTTCCCACCTAGTGGAGGTAGGGATTTTCGCTCCCTCAGAATGCAATGTAAATACGTTGCTATAGTCGGGGGCAGCGCAACTCATTATTTCACCAAGGAAAAAACAGGGTAGGAGTACGTACCTGGCATCCGGGACAACTGGATCAAAGAATCCCATCTCATTGGAGTACAAGGCGGCGACCGGATCCAGTGGCATACCACATATGTATCTCGCAATAGTAGCCAACTGGTGGCCAGACTTTTCAGAGGCTGCGACGAGGACGGACGGCCCGACCTTCTGGAAGCCCGCATGCTGCTGGACGAACCTGACAATGGAAGGATTCTGATCACACAGGGTGAATTCTTCCATGTACTTAGGTTTGGGCTTCAGTGGCTAAGCTGTCTGCAACTTATGAATGAATGTCATCTGGGTTTCGAAAAGGCGGTTGTGGCCACGTAGGGGGTCCGCAATGGTAACACACGGTAGCTGCATTACCATTTATGGCCTGATGATTGCCAAATGACGCGTCCAAGGCGTTCGAGAGCCCTGTTCCTGAAACGCGTTGGGGTGAAGGGGAGACTGAGTTGTTGGGAAGGTGACATATGACGGGCTGTGGGTTCAGGATAGCCTTAGATATGGCCCTATAGGGCGTGTCTAACATGGTTTGACCGTGTCAACCCAGGCCGTGACCCAATCATGGCTATCATAGCCCTGACCGTGAGAATTTGCCACACCTATGAGGACGGCGTCGAGCAACCCTCCCAGTCCACGCAATTACCTTGCATTTGGCACATAATATAGAGACCATCCCCGCCTACGAACCCAAAGGGAAAGAAAATAGAAATAGAAATAGAGAAACACAAAAGAGTAGGAAAGATAGTGGCTTTCCGAATTGCTAGATGCAAGGACGCAACGAGTGCGCGAGATGTAAAGTGAATACCGAGCAAGTTCTTTATGACATTTCCACATCAGCAGCCCCAGGAACACCTCCAGTTATACTTGCCAGCCATCGCTGCTCCTTGACTTCGGGGTCGGGTTGGTGTTTCTTTCGTTCCACCCTTGTGGGAGAACAGAGAGGTTGCCCAAACATCAGCCCGACATGTTCACAAGGACGTAGTAGATACTTACTCTTCATCATCAGAGTCCTCCTCTCGCTTCCTACGGTTCTGTCGTTGAGCAGCTGGCAGAGACCCCACGACCATAGCAGCCCGATATATCGCTTCATACTCCTGTAGTATACGGATTGTGAGACCAAGTCTATCGAAACATACTTGTGAACCCATACTTTGATTTGCGACAGGAAACCGCCATTGGGTGAAATGCAGTACCGTCGATTCTGGACCATGTGCAGCGCATCGTCGCAGGATAGACGGAAATGCTCCATAACGAACATCACGACAAAAGCAGGGGAGATGCTAATTCCACCTGTCACGTGAATCGATCGGTTACCCGTGTAATAATCAGTAAGATTCCAAAAAAGGGTACCCACCATTACAATGTACCAGCACGTTTCCGCCTTTCCCAATCGCATCGTATATGAAATTCCGTGCGCTGTGGGCATGCACAAGGCAGTTGGTCAGCCACACCACGACCTACCCTAGGAGAAGGTGCAAGAGGAGTACACACCCCGGGAACAGTCTAATTAGATTCTGATCTTCTGTGTCTTGTACGTCGAGGACCATGTAAGCGAAATGGTCCTGGAAGCGTGGCTTGACGGAAAAAGCCTCCTTGGCATCGCGCAAGCAGACACTGTTCGTATCAAATGTTCAGCACGACGTCTTTTCGTTGGGCATAATGACCTTGAATGAACGCATACATATGACTGATGCCGAGCTTCCGCAACTTCTCGAGGTCCCTTGAGACGAGGTAAGGTCCCAGGAGGAGCCCGGGGATAATCTCTTGACAATCTCTTCGCATCTCGTATCTAATAGTGGCAAAAGATAATGAGCAAACCCCGCGACACAGGATCTAGCCTTGCACAAACCGCCATTCTACGTCACCTGGGCCCTGAATAATCTCCTTGAGCTCCTCTCCTGTTGGGACGTGTGTCATAGGCTGGGCCATCTGGAATTCCATCGTAAGAAGATACCGCGCTTGTTCACAGGGAAGCCGCCAGGGAAGAGTGGCGAACAAATATTTGGGGCGACGTACCTTGGACCAGTCTTTCGTCAGCCAAAAGACAGAAGACGTTGACAAATATACCATCCTTATTCATGGCTATTTTTGACACCTTGCGTCTCCTGAAAGGGTTGTTGGCCCGTTTCTCGCCTGAAAGGGCTTCTGTGGCGGATAACCCTGAAAAACGCGTCAATGGCCAAATAAATGGTATATGTAACCTCGAAGGGCTCGTCAGTCATCACACAACTACAGTGCTCTACAACTCATGTTTCGCATGACACGTCCACCTTCAAGATTCGACCCTCACCGTCAAGGGAAAAACCCAGGGCCATTTGCACAATAGTTGCTGGATAAGGTATCATCTTGATTTCAGCGTGTGGGTCGTTCGGCATTTCCAGTCAGTCTACCGCCATATTGGAAAAGTCCCAGGCTTTTACCACACCCTAATGAATACCAATGCATTCATTTTAGAAAGGGTTTCAGTTCGGGGAGCCCACCTGAGTTTCTCATGCGTCGAGACCTTTGCTCTTTCCCAGGTGAAGTTTATACATCTGTTCTGTGTGACAGCGCGGATTTGCCGCGCTGCGTTTCGGGTCACCCATTTGGGTAATTGGAAAGTTATGGGATGGATATGGGTCTGGGATGGGTGGTACTAGTGGAGAAAGGTCTTCCGCGATTTTATCCTCGAAAAAGCCGCAGGTGTTTTGGCGCAAACACAATCAATCACGGTCCGGCGCTGCGCAAAGAATCATGTTCTAGCGCGTGAATATGTCTATACATTCGAATGCGAATATTATTGCCGAACTCGAAAGAAGCGAGCAGACGCTACACACAATGAAACCGACAACTCCGACGTGAGTCCGATATGCTACATAATATGTAGTCAAATATGACTGGTGTGTTGATAGGATACCAAAAAGAGCGTTCTCGTCGCTCGTCACAACGAGCTCATGGATGTGTTATGGAACCGCGCACCCCTCGATCCCGCGAAATATCTCCCAATCGATAAATTCGGCCTCACATTAAGCTCCACAGTCTACCGTGTGGTGGAATCCGAACAGGAGAACTCTTTGAGGCCAGGATCATTCATTCGGCCTTCTGACGAGAAAATCGCGGGTTTCTGAGATTCACCACCTATTCTCGCTGCTGTGAGCAGAACTTGGTGCCATATTGCGGCCAATTATCCACCTTTGTGGTCAGCTATCGTCATTTCGCCGGTCGGGGGGTGGACCACCTGGAACGAATCCATTGGTTCCTCGACCGCTCTGGCAAATAACTCCTTGAAAATATCCTCTTTGAACACGTGGCACCAACCGTACACCTGAATTATTTTGTAATCGAACATGAGCATACAGACCGTCTTAAAATGCTCCATTGCAACTCGGTACGCTTTCTCTCCTTCTCGATTGGAACCCCTCTAAACCCTGCTGGGCATCGCAAGGTTTCAACTAGCACTCTTCCAATCCCTTGACTGTCTACATCGCGTCCAGTGTACCAATGAAAGTCCGACCTCAGATCTCTCATTCAACTTACATACATTCACAGCCTCGAATTGATGGATACTGAGCGGGACAAGGAGTTTCGGTTTGAGGTATTTCGACACCTTCACCTTTGCAGCTTCGATGTGCAGCTGTTCGGACTAAGGCGCGAGATAACCATATTATAATCCCCTTGGATTGAGGCGTTTGAGTGGCCCACGCTGGTGGATCTATATCTTATCTACAAACTGTTGGAAATATGTTTGACGCACCGAGCCATTGGTTTCACTTTAATTTGCTCTCGGTTTACATCATCTAATATGATATGCCTGTCCGTATTGCTCGTATAAAATGCGCCCGCAGCAGAACTCCTCAGACTCATTTTGCTGATCGCTCACTGGGTCTGTAAGTCTACCTTCGTAATACCTTATTAGCTTATGTCTGACCTATGTACCCTAGTGACTTCATCTAGGTACATATATACATAATGAGTTTGCTGATCGCTTACTGAGTCTTAGTTTTCAACACAAACTTCTCCCATACCCTTCTAAAACAAGGTACCTGCGCTTGGGGGCATATCTCCTCTGCTTGAGCTCTCTACGGAATTTATGGGTCATATGGACTTTCGGGAAAATCCCAGCCTTGATTGCGATGCGAGTGAATTACAAAAGATGCAATCTTCTGCATTCAATGGGAGCCTCGACCTCTTTCACCTTACATTTGTTGTGTCTAATATACCAGAGTGTGTTTGGGCGGCTGCCTTTACCGAACGAATTTTTTCGGTCTTTTCCCCAAACACACACCTCGCGTGGTAATATAGCCACTTCGCCATATTCGCCAACCTCAAAACAACGCACATAGTGGAAGTCGGTTTGAGTCCATTGGTAGCCCCGGAAATGACCAAATTAGAGTTTCCCTGTTTAGAGGAGCTGTACCTGAAATAGGGGATACCCAAATTAATGAAATCACCGCCATGCGCCACGCCTCGGATCCCTTTGTATGGATGAGTTCATTCCTTCGGATCTGAGACATATCAACCACTCTATCATTTCAGATATTCGCCTGAGGTTCGAGGAATATTATTACGGTTCATAGGAGACATGCCTTCCTTCAGCTGCTAAACCTGAGGTTCATCTACGTATCAATGATCATTTTTGCCTCAATTTTTACCCCTCCTAGATGCATGCCCTCGCCATAAACATCATTGGATCAAGACGATCATGTGTCCACTGCGTTGGAACATGGACTATATTTCAAAGGTACTGGGCACTGTCACCCAACTGGACCTGGAACTCCATAATGGTGAATTATTCCAAACCACTCCACAAGCAATCCTATCATTTCTCAAGCCCTCTGTGTACTTAAGAGGCTTGACACTATTTCGGCCAAAATCAGTGGACCTAGATAAATTGACCCGCTTGCTCACCACCTGTGGATCCGATGTTCTCCCAGAACTTGAAGCTCTCTCAATCTCCGAGTATCCTTTCTGGTTCATATTCTTTCAGTACATCCAACAGTGGCAATCTGGCTTTTGGGCTGGTGAATTTCAAACTGCATTGAAGGAGATCAGCATCAAAACACCTGTTCACGGAGTACTACTTGAGAATTTGAGAGGGTCGCTTGCAGGGAGATATGTCAGCCTAATCAGGGTGTCTCCATGCAAAGGTTCCAATTCAAGCAGTGGAAAGCACAGCCTTTCGATTGACAGAAACTTGATGCTGATGGGCTTTTGTGGTGCTATATATGCCCCTAAGCAGGTTTAGAGATAGGATGCACAATATATCTTTCAAAAGTCACTGAAGCTATACTGGCTGTGATAGGTATCAGGACCAATTACAGTTTTTAATTCATAACACATACACTCTCTGATTCACTATGTGCCCCCCATATTCTTCAATTCTTTGCATATTCCCAGCAGCTCTGTGGAATGTACTTATTCTCTCAGATCAACAAGGTACATATCCCAATGGTGTGGATGTATATTGACCGAACTCAGAAAGTCTGTATGCAGTAAATTTATAAATCTAAGCACTACTGGAACTTGCATGTGCTGCGAAATTATTCCGTCACCAATGGTACCTTCCCAGTAAGGTCTAGATCTGTGAGACCACCGACGACAACACAGAGTCCAGAGGAAAGAAAGACTAGGGCTTTGTACTGTTGAAAATTTGGGTCCAAGAGGTTCCGTAGGCAAAATCTTCAAAATCTTGATAAACTGACCGGACGTGAGATGTAGGGGGGATTGTCAGAAGGGCATGCGAATGCAAGCCACTACGACAGTCTGGGGGGATCCAATATAATAGGCGACCTTCCGAGTCATGGACCCAACCCTCTGCGTCTGGCAATGCATAAAATCGAGGTCGTGTTGGGCTAGAGAAGAAGGGAAATGGGAGAGAAACATGTCGAGATGCGTCCCACACACGAATGGTGCAGTCATCAGGTCCAGTGACAATGCGCTGCCCATCAGGAGAGTAAGCAAGGGACCGCACCCAGTCAGTATGCCCCGCTAAAGGTTTGCCAACTGCAGAACCAGTCTCGGCATCCCAGATTCGAATGGTGCGGTCATAAGATCCGGAGGTGATGTACAGACCATCAGGAGAGTAAGCAACGGACGATACGGACCCGGCGTACCCATCTAGAGGTTTGCCAACTGCAGCACCAGTCTCAGCATCCCAGATTCGGATGGTCTTGTCATGAGATCCGGA
>Ga0307513_10007171_pt1 | contig 14482 bp, 14 predicted proteins | sample 15_EM_MG_FD_202174 | JGI IMG/M metagenome (GOLD analysis project Ga0307513, IMG submission 202174) | Populus trichocarpa ectomycorrhiza microbial communities from riparian zone in the Pacific Northwest, United States - 15_EM | ecosystem: Host-associated > Plants > Roots > Unclassified | place... | reverse complement strand
GTCACCATCCCGCTGTCCGCGCTGGTCGGCGACAACGTCGTGGAGCGCTCCCCGCGCACCCCCTGGTACGACGGGCCCACCCTGCTCGGCTACCTGGAGTCGGTGCCGGTCACCGGCCCCGAGGTGACCGCGCCGTTCCGGCTGCCCGTGCAGTACGTGATCCGTGACCACGCCACCGACTACCGCGGCTACGCAGGCCAGGTCGCCGCCGGCACCGTCGCCCCCGGTGACGCGGTCGTCGTGCTGCCCGCCGGCATCCCGACCACGGTCACGTCCGTCGACACCGCCGACGGCCCGCTCGACGCCGCCGGCGCCGGCCGCTCGATCACCGTCCGGCTGGCCGACGACATCGACATCTCCCGCGGCGACCTCATCGCGGCCGCCGACTCCGTCCCGTCCGTCACGAACGAGCTGGACGCCACCCTCTGCTGGCTCGCCGAGAAGCCGCTGCGCCCCGGCGCGCGGCTGCTGCTCAAGCACGGCACCCGCACCACGCAGGTGATCGTCGGGGCCATCGGCGAGCGGCTCGACACCGACGAGGTCGCCTGGGTGGAAGGCACCGAGCAGCTCGCGATCAACGACATCGCGCGGGTCGCGCTGCGCACCGCCGACGCGCTGCCCGTCGACGAGTACGCCGAGATCCGCGCCACCGGTGCGTTCCTGCTCATCGATCCGCCGTCGGGGAACACGCTGGCCGCAGGGCTGGTCGGGCAACCCCTGCTGGTGACGTGACGGCCCTCGTCGGGGTCGCGCACGGCAGCCGCGATCCGCGCTCCGCGGCCACGGTCGCGGCGCTGATGGACGTCGTGCGCGCGCGGCATCCCGAGTTGGACGTGCGCACCGCGTTCCTGGATCTCTCTGCGCCGCGGCTGCGCGACGTGCTCGGCGGCGGGGACGCCGTCGTCGTGCCGCTGCTGCTCGGACATGCCTTCCACGCACGTGTCGATGTGCCCGGCGAGGTGGCTCGTGCCGGCCGGCCCGGCGTGCTCATCGCGGACGTGCTCGGGCCGTCGGTCGAGGTGGCCGCGCTCGACCGCCTCGCAGCGGTCGTCGGCGCGCTGGACGATCCCGAGCTCGGCGTCGTCGTGGCCGGCGTGGGCTCGTCACACGCGCCGGCCAACGCCGTCGTCGCGACGGTGGCTGCCGGCTGGAAGCGGCGGTTCGGCTGGTCGGGGGCACAGGCTGCGTTCGCCACCGCCGAGCCCTCGGTGGCCGACGCGATCGCCCGGCTCCGGGCCGGCGGGGCCCGTCGCGTGGCCGTCGCGCAGTGGGTGCTGGCCCCGGGCCTGCTCCCCGACCGCATCGCCCGCGCCGCCCACGAGGCCGGCGCCCTCCTCGCCGAGCCCCTCGGCCCGCACCCCGCAGTTGCCGACCTGGTGGTCTCCCGCTACACGCAGGCCCTCGCCCGTCAGTCCTCCACCCGCGCAGCCGTCTGACGACCCGCGAGTCTCCCGTTCCGCTCGGCGAGTCTCCCGTCAGGTTCGGCGAGTCTTGCGTTCGATGCGGCGAGTCTTGCGTTTCGGCCGCCGCTCGTAGGCGCCGGCCCTCGTCCAGCGCAACCTGCCTCCGCGACCAGAACGCAGAACTCGCCGAGCAGAACGGGAGACTCGCCGGACGAAACGCGAGACTCGCGGAACGAAACGCGAGACTCGCGGCGGGCGGGGGCTGTACGGACGTATGGGCACTGGGCCGTTCGGGGTGTACAGGGGAGAGCTGTGTCACCGCACCCGGGCACCCCCGCCCTGACCTGCGAATCCACAGAAGTACGGACATTTCACGGCCATCCCGCAAGGCGGACGACGGGTTGTCCTACGCCACGACGTTCCGCACGATGTATTGGTGACGACCGCTGCCAGCCTGACGCGCGCCCACGCGCGGCAGTTCCGCGTCGTCGTCACCGATCTCGAGCGGTTCTGGCCGTCCCGGCGTGGCCTCGCGTTCGACGAGCTCTGTCGCTGACTCCTGCTCTGCAGCAGTCCGCCACCACACTCGTCCCCGAGGAACCCCCGAACCGATGCGCATCCGTACCAGAACCCTGCTCGCCGCCGCCCTGGTCACTCTCGCCGCCGTCGCCGGCTGCTCGCGTGCCGCCGAGACGCCAGCGGCTCCCCAGGCCGCCACCGGCCCGGCCGCCGAGCTGCGGCTCGGCTACTTCCCCAACATCACCCACGCCCCGGCGCTGATCGCCGACTCCAAGGGCTTCTTCACCTCGGAGCTCGGCTCCACGAAGCTGACGACGCAGGCGTTCAACGCCGGCCCGGAGGAGGTCGCGGCGCTGCTCGGCGGCTCCCTCGACGCGGGCTTCATCGGCTCGAGCCCGGCCATCAACGCGTTCGCGAAGTCCAACGGCGAGGCGATCAGGATCGTCGCCGGTTCCACCTCGGGCGGCGCCCAGCTGGTCACCACGCCCGACATCACCTCGCCCGCGCAGCTCAAGGGCAAGATCCTCGCGACGCCGCAGCTGGGCAACACCCAGGACGTGTCGCTCAAGAAGTGGCTCAAGGAGAACAACCTCGAGATCGGTACGGGCCCCGACAAGGTCACCGTGCAGAACCTCGACAACCCGCGCACGCTCGACCTCTACAAGTCGGGCGGGCTCGCCGGTGGCTGGCTGCCCGAGCCCTGGAGCTCGCGGCTGGTCGACGCCGGCGCGAAGTCGCTGGTCGACGAGCGCACCCTGTGGCCGAACGGGCAGTACCCCGCCACCGTCCTGATCGTGCGCACGGACTACCTGCAGCAGCACCCTGACACGGTTCAGGCGCTGATCCGCGGCGAGGAGAAGGCGATCGCGTTCGCCACGGCCGATCCGGCCGGCGCGAAGACCGTCACGAACGACACGATCAAGAAGCTGACCAACTCGGCGCTCGCCCCGAGCGTTCTCGACCGGGCGTTCACCCAGCTCTCGTTCACCACTGACCCATTCGCTGCGACGTTCCTGCAGCTGTCCAAGGACAGCGTCACGGCGGGCGTCACCCCGAAGGAGACCGACGTCAAGGGCCTGTTCGACCTGACCGCGCTGAACGCTGCGCGCAAGGCGCTCGGCCAGCCCGCGGTGGACGCCGCGGGTCTCGACAAGCAGGGATGAGTCAGCGATGACCGCCACCATCGAACGGCCGACAATCGACACCGTCTCCGCAGTGCGGCTGCAGGGCGTCGCCAAGACGTTCGGCAGTGGCGGGCACGCCGTCACCGCCCTGCAGGACATCGACCTGCAGGTGCGGCCCGGCGAGTTCGTGTGCCTGCTCGGTGCCTCCGGCTGCGGCAAGTCGACGCTGCTCAACCTGGTCGCGGGGCTCGACGCCCCGACGTCGGGCGCGGTCGAGCTGCACACGACCCGCCCGTCGTTCATGTTCCAGGAGGCTGCGCTGCTGCCGTGGCTCACGGCCGGGCGCAACGTCGAGCTGCCGCTGCGCCTCTCGGGGCTCTCGCGCCGGGCGCGGCGGGAGCGCGCGGAGGAGCTGCTCGACCTGGTGCGGCTGTCCGGCCAGGCCGACAAGCGGCCGCACGAGCTCTCGGGCGGCATGCGCCAGCGCGTGTCGCTCGCCAGGGCGCTCGCGTCCGCGACCAGCACCGGCGACGGCACCGATCGCCCCGGCCTGCTGCTCATGGACGAGCCGTTCGCCGCGCTCGACGCGATCACCCGCGACGCCCTGCAGGGTGAGCTGCTGCGCGTGTGGGAAGCGACCGGGATCACCGTCCTGTTCGTCACCCACGACGTCCGCGAGGCGGTCCGGCTGGCGCAGCGCGTGATCCTGTTGTCGTCCCGGCCCGGGACGATCGTGCGCGAGTGGACGGTCGGCGACGACCGCGAGGCGCTGCACGAGGAGATCACCGGCCGGCTCCGACAGGTGATCACGAGCCATGCCGCCTGAGCTGACGAAGGCCCGCCCCGCGGCGGGGACCGACGACGGGGCCGCGGCCATCGCCGGTCTCGACGCGCTCGACACCCCCACGGTGATCGCGCGGCCGTGGTGGCGCCGCGCGCTCGCGGTGACGGTTCCGCCGCTCGTCGCGCTCGTCGTGGTCCTGGTGATCTGGCAGCTGCTCTGGGCGTCGGCGATCGTCAGCGAGATCAAGCTGCCGGCACCGGGCGCGGTCTGGGCGGAGTTCCTGACCGTCCTGGACGACGGCAGCGTGTGGCTGATCCTCTGGACGTCGATCAGCCGGGCGTTCATCGGTTTCGCGATCGCACTGGTGATCGCGACCCCGCTCGGCCTGCTCGTCGCGAAGGTGCAGGTCGTGCGGGCGGCGATCGGGCCGCTGCTCTCGGGCCTGCAGAGCCTCCCGTCGGTGGCGTGGGTACCGGCCGCGATCCTCTGGTTCGGCCTGACCGACGCCACGATCTACTTCGTCGTGCTCGCCGGCTCCATCCCGTCGATCGCGAACGGGCTGGTGGCCGGCATCGACCAGATCCCGCCGATCCTGCCGCGGGTGGGCCGCGTGCTCGGCGCGGGCGGGCTCACGAGCGCGCGCCACATCCTGCTGCCCGCCGCGCTCCCCGGCTACCTGGCGGGCTGCAAGCAGGGTTGGGCGTTCTCCTGGCGGTCGCTGATGGCCGCGGAGATCATCGCGGCGGGGCCGCTGCTCGGGTATGGGCTCGGCGCCTATCTGAAGGAGGGCAGCGACTTCTCCGACATGCCCGGGGTGATCGCCGCGATCTTCCTGATCCTGTTCGTCGGGATCGGCATCGAGCTGCTGATCTTCCGGCCGATCGAACGCCGGGTGCTGCGCGCCCGCGGGCTCGCTCTCTGACCGTCATGGGCCGCGACCTGGAGTGCTTCTGGCCGTCGCGGCGGCCGCACGCGTACGACGAGTTCTGTATCTGACACCGCTCCCGTCTCCCACCCCTTCCCCTGGAACGGAAGAAGCGTGTCCGACGACTCCGAGGTGCAGGCCGAGCGCCGCACCTCCCTCAACGAGGACTGGCTGGCCACGATCGTCGGTCTCGTCCTGCTCCTGCTGGTGCTGTTCGGCGTGATCCCGGGATGGCTGATCCCGTGACCGAGACGACCACCCGCGAGACCTCCTCCACCACGGCCTGGACGATCGGCGGCGTCGCCGTCGTGATCGCCATCGGCGCGCTGGTGCGCCTGCTCGACCAGGGCGTCCCTGCCTGGACCAAGGGCACCGGCTTCGGCGGCATCGCCGCGGTGATCGAGTACCCCGTGTACGCGATCGTGCTCGGCCTGATCGGCAACGTCGTGCTCACCCAGCTCGGGGTGCGCGACCGGCTCGCCGGCGGCTTCCGGACCGAGTTCTTCATCAAGACCGGGCTCGTGCTGCTCGGCGGATCGATCAACTTCGCGGTGATCGTGAGCGCCGCCGGCCCGGCGATCGTCCAGGCGTTCCTGCTGATCACGATCGTCTTCGGGTTCACCTGGTGGCTCGGCGGGCGCCTCGGGCTCGACGACAAGCTGCGCGCGCTGCTCGCGTCGGCCGTCTCGATCTGCGGGGTGAGTGCTGCGATCGCCGCGGCGGGCGCGGTGCAGGCGAAGAAGGAACAGCTCGCCTACACCGCCAGCATGGTGGTGATCTTCGCCTTGCCGTCGATCTTCCTGCTGCCGCTCGCCGTCGACGCGCTGGGTCTGTCCCAGGCCGTCGGCGGCGCGTGGGTGGGCGGCAACATCGACACCACCGCTGCCGTCAGCGCGGCCGGCGCCATCGTCGGCGAGCAGGCGCTGCAGATCGCCACCATCGTCAAGACGACGCAGAACGCGCTGCTGGGCGTGGTCGCCGTGGCATTGACGGCGTACTTCGCGCTGAAGGTGGAGAACCAGGAGAACGCGACGAAGGGTCGCGGCCGCGAGCTGTGGGAGCGCTTCCCGAAGTTCGTGCTCGGCTTCCTCGCGGCGTCGATCATCGCGACGATCTTCACCAGCGTCGTCGGCGCGGCAGCCGCGAAACCGCTGATCACGAACGTGAACGACCTGCGGACGATCTTCCTGATCCTGGCGTTCGTCTCGATCGGGCTGGAGTTCCGGGTCGCGCCGCTGAAGGAGGCCGGCTGGCGGCCCGTCGGGGTGTTCGCCAGCGCGACCGTGGTGAACCTGGCCGTCGGACTCGGCCTGGCGGTGCTGCTGTTCTCGGGATTCGGAACCTAGTGTCGGGGGCGTGACCCTCGACGACACCTGGGCCGGCGAGCGGGCCGCCCGCTGGCTGCGTCAGGCCGCAGGCCTGGAACGCCAGATGGCGCCCGTCTCCGACGTCCTGTTCGCCGCGGCCGCGCTGCGGCCCGGCGAGCAGGTGCTCGACGTCGGCTGCGGTACCGGCCCGACCACCCGGCAGGCGGCCGCGGCGGTCGGGCCGGACGGGCGCGTGACCGGCATCGACGTCTCCCCCGACCTCCTCGAGGCCGCCGCCGCGACGGGTGCCCCTGTGGACTGGGTACTCGCCGACGTGACCACCTGGTCGCCGCCGGCCGGCGCCTACGACGTGGTGCTGTCCCGGTTCGGGGTGATGTTCTTCGACGATCCGCATACCGCGTTCGCCCACCTCGCCGAGGCCACCCGACCCGGCGGCCGGCTGGCGATCGCGGTCTGGGGCGCGCGCACGGAGTCGCCGCTGTTCACCGTGCCGCTGCAGGCCGCGCTCGGCGTGCTCGCGGCCCGCGGGATCCCGGAGCCCGACGGCCTCTCGCCCCACGAGGGGCCGTTCTCGCTCCACGATCCCGCAGCCACGGCACGGCTGCTCGACGAGGCCGGCTGGACGGACGTGCGATCCGCCGAGCACCTGCTGCCGCTACCGTTCGGCGGCGGGCTGGACCCGGCCGCAGCGGCCGAACTGGCTGCCGACTTCGGCCCCACCCGCCTCGCTGTCGAACCACTCGACGCTGTCGGTCGCACCGCCGCCCTCGCAGCGATGACCAGTGCGTTCGCCGACCACGTCGACGAGCGGGGGCACGTGCTGCTGGACGGGTTCGTCCGCGTGGTGACGGCCCGGCGGAGCTAGGCCCGCTCCTCCACCACGCTGGCGCCCGAGCCGGGCCGCGACTCCCACTCCCGGGTCTCGTGGGAGCGCACCCGGCCGTCGGGCAGGAGCTCCAGGCGGGCCGTGCAGTGCCCGCTGCTGGTGCTGCCGTCGGCGGAGACGTGCACGTAGCGGAAGTCGAGGAGGTCGCCGCTGCGGGTGCCGACCAGGCGGCCGAGCCGGATCCCGCCGCCCGCGTACTCGGCCCACGCCAGGCCGTCGCGTTGGTGGTAGTCGAAGCTGGTGGCGGCGCCGACCTCGCCGTCGGCGCTGTTGGTGACGCCGACGAAGGTCCGCCCGTCGAGGCTGGGAACGGTCACGATCGAGGATCGTGCCATGCGCCGGCGGCATACCTGCCGTTCCGGATCATCGCAGCCGGAATGGTGCGCCCGAACCTACGGTGGACGGGTGAGCACGCCCAGCCGCGGGATCTTCCTGCACAACCACACCATCCCGCGCGATCCGGGGATCGCCGTCGAGATCGCCGCCCGCGCCGAGGAGCTCGGCTACGACTCGCTGTGGGCCCCCGAGCACGTGGTCCTGCCGAGCCCGCGGGTCCCACCGTCGCCGATGGAGCCGGAGGACCCGATCGGCGACCCGATCGTCCTGCTCGCCCACCTGGCCGCCCGCACCGAACGCGTGCTCCTGGGCACCGGCGTGCTCGTGCTGCCGCAGCGCAATCCGCTCGTGCTGGCGAAGCAGCTCGCCACCCTGGATGTGCTGTCGCGCGGGCGCCTCGTCGTCGGGGTCGGGGCCGGCTACCTGGAACCCGAGCTCACCGCGATCGGCGTGCCCATGGCCGAGCGCGGGGCCCGCACCGACGCCTACCTGGCCGCGATGCGCTCGTTGTGGGAGGACCCGAAACCCGCGGCCGACGGCGAGTTCGTCAGCTTCTCCGGGATCGACGCGCATCCGCGGCCCGTCCAGCGCCCGCTGCCCGTCGTCATCGGCGGGGAGAGCCCGGCCGCCTGGCGGCGCACGGCCCGGTTCGCGCAGGGCTGGTACGGCTTCCGGCTCTCCCCGGCCGAGGTCACCGACCAGGTCACGGGCCTGCGCCGGGCCGCAACCGCCGCCGGTCGCACCGACCGGCTGGAGGTGACCGTCACCCCGAACGTGCGCCTCGACGACGACACGGTGCGTGCCTACGCGGCCGCGGGCGTCGACCGGCTCGTCGTCGCCCCCCGCCCGGACGCCGACCTGACCACGCTGCGGACCTGGCTGGAGCACAACGCGCCGAGCTAGTCAGGCAGCGGCCCGCGCCGCCCCGGCGACCGCCTGCAGCACGGCCCTGGCCAGCGCGTCGTTGTGCCGGAACGACAGCGAGTTCGTGCCCGGCCGGGTGAACGCGCCCGGCAGCTTGACGGTGGTGTGCGGACCGGCGGCGAACCGGCGGGGATGCGCCCGGCCGGCCGCGTCGAGCACGGCACCGTCGGCGGGGCGGGTGCGGATCTGGCCGGTGTTGCGCAGCACGCTGCCGTCGGCGTCCGTGATCACGGCCTCGACCACCTGGCCTTCCCGCAGCAGGCTCGCCAGCAGCGGATCGGCACTGCGGGCGGCGCTCGGTTCCTGCAGGCGCGCGTCCACCAGCGCCCTGGCGTGCACGGGCGGCGCCCCGGCGAGCGTGGTGCTGACGGCGCGGAACCCGTCGGGCTCGGCGTCGATGGCCATGCCGGCGCCGAGGAACCGCACGTAGCCGGCCTCGGAGAGCGCGAGCAGCTCGCGGACCCGGAACCCGGGCGGGCCGCTGGCCACACCGTTGAAGAAGCCCTGCCACCAGCCGACGTCCTGGGCCGCGGAGCGCGGGGTGAGCAGGCCGGACGCCACGACCCGGCCGGCCGACGAGTACACCGACAGCATCGCCACGAACGCGCCGAGGTGCGGGGTGTGCGCCTCGTCGACGTGCTGGCGCAGGTCCTCGGCGATCAGGGCGCGCACCACCGGCTGCAGCGCGTCGAGCGAGGGCGCGGTGACCCCGCCGAGCGGGTCGTGCAGGCCGGGGAGATCGATGCGATCGACCTGCTCGGGCACGGCGCGGTCGAGGAGGTCGATCATCTCGGGGCTGTCCCAGCCCGCCGCGGCGAACCCGTCGACGAACTCGTCCCACGGCACCCGCACGCGCTCGGGATGCCCGCGGAACAGCTCGTGGTACCAACCCCAGGCGATCTCCTTGGCCATGAGCGGCCACACCTGCCGGTGCAGATCGATCGGCGCGCCGGCGTCGACGAGCGCGGAGATCTCGGCGTCGCCGAAGAAGCGCGGCAGCGGCGGCAGCCCCGCGCGCAGGCCGTAGTGGGTCTTCGCGTGGTACGGCATGCCGCGCGGCGAGCCGGCGACCAGGTACGGCTCCGCACCCGACGGCACGTAGCGCAGGCCGTCGCCGTCCGGTTCGAAGCGCCCGCCGCGGCCCTCGTAGAGCAGGACCAGCAGGTCGATGAACGCCAGCCCCATGCCGCGGACCAGCACGGTCTCCCCCGGCGCAAGCACCGAGAGATCGGAGTCGGTGGTCTGCTCCGGCGCCAGGTAGACCAGCCCGTGCCGCTGGGCGTGCGCGACCAGCGCCAGCTCGTCCGGGGTCGGGCTCGCGTCGAGGTGGCCGGAGGCGAGCACGACGGCGTCGACCCGCAGCCGCCGGCCCTCGCCCAGCTGCACGACCTGGGCCGGCCCGTCCTGCGCGAGCCCGATCGCGCGGTCGCGGTGCAGGTGCACGCGCATGCCGTCGGGCAGGTGCGCGAGCAGGTCGGCCAGCACCCACTCGAGGTAGCGGCTCTGCAGGCGGCGGCTCGGGAACGTCGACGCGGTGACCGCGCGCAGCTCGGCCGCCAGCTCCGGCTCGAACGTGTCGGGGTCGGCGTGCTCACGCGCCCAGTCCCAGAACGACGGGCCGGGGCGGATCGGGCCCTCGCACACCACCGAGTCGTCGGTGTACATCGTGACGTCGGAGGCCATCGAGTTCATGGCCAGCAACGGCGACTGCGCGTGCCGCCAGATCCGCCCGGCACCCGGCGGGTACGGGTCGATCAGGTGCACGTCGAGCGGGCCGGCACCCAGCTCGGGGAGGTTCGCCACGAGGCGCTCCACGACACCGGTGCCACGCGGCCCCGCACCGATCACGGCGATGGTGGGCATGGACGATCCTCTCGGCAGACGACGGGGCGGGTCAGCCCGTCGGTGCGAGAGCGGCGTGGGTACGGCACAGATCGACGTGCCACCTGCGCGTCAGCTGCGTACCCATCGGTTCGACTGTAACCCGGCGCTCCCCGGTCCACGAGGCCCGTGATCGCCGTCACGACATCGCGTCGACCAGTCGGGTGAGCGCACCGGCCAGCACATCGAAGCCGTCCGTCGGCGGACCGGCGGGCTCGACGAGGTACCCGTCCCGGCGGATCTCGATCATGATCGCGTGCACCCGCGGCTCGCGGTGGAAGTGCGCCAGCGGCACGTAGACGCCGGAGAACGGGGAGTCGAGGGCCACGCCGGTACCGAAGGCGGCGCGGGCCGCCGCGACCAGTTCCGCCGGCGTGTGGAACGGGTCGGTGCCCAGGCACACCGGCGGGCGCGGGCCGGAGCCGTGCAGCTCGTAGGGCAGGGCGACGCCCGGGTAGGAGTGCACGTCGATCAGCACCGCACGGCCGGTCGCAGCCAGCCGCTCGGCCACGGCGTCGTACACGGCGGCGGCCCACGGCTCGTAGTAGGCGGCCAGCAGCGCGGCCTGGTGCTCCGGATCGTCGGCGCGGATGCGCTGCCCACGTGAGCCGTGTGTGTACACGGCGGCCATGCCGACCGCCGCCATCTCCTCGCGCTCGTCGGGGAAGCGCTCGACGTCGACGACGAACCGGGAGACCGGGTTGACCAGCAGGAACGGCCGTACGCGGGCCGCTGCCGCGGCTGCGCCGGCCAGCTCGTCGGTGCGGTGGTCGGTGAGCGCATCCTGCTCGGCCGCCAGCTCCGCATGGTCGAGCAACAGCCGGTCGCGAGCCCAGGCAGGGACCTCGGTGCCGGCGTGCGGCACGTGCAGCAGGACCGGGCTGCGCGGATCGCCGGGGACGAGCACGGCGCCAGTATCACCGACCCGAATCGGAGTCTTCGCGACTGAAGGGAATTGAGCGGACCACGCTCATGTTGAACGAGGTGTCGGGTCGGAGGTACCGACCCTCAGTACCACTGGAGTCATCATGAGCACCCTCTCCCTGTGGACCCGGCGCGACCCGTTCGCCGAGTTCGACCGCTTCTTCGCCGCACCCGCACGTCCCGCCGGTTTCACCCCGGCCGCCGAGGTCGTCCGCGACGGTGACGACGCCGTCGTCCGACTCGAGGTCCCGGGCCTGGACGTCGCGAAGGACGTCACGGTCGAGGTCGACCGCGGCCGCCTCGTCGTCCGTGGCGAGCGACGTGACGAGCGCTCAGAGGAGCGGTCCGGGCGCACCCTGCGCGAGGTCCGCTACGGGTCGTTCGCGCGGTCGTTCGCCCTCCCGGCCCATGTGACCGCCGAGGCCGTCTCGGCGAGCTACGACGCCGGCGTCCTCTCCGTCCGCGTCGCCGGAGCGCACGCCACCCCGGCCACCGCGACGAAGATCGCGGTCACGTCCGGCGAGCAGCCGACCGAGGAGCAGCCGGCCGCGTAAGGGTCCAGCCGTAGTGCAGCAAAGCCACTTTCATGCAGGAATCCTGCGTGAAAGTGGCTTTGCTGCAACTGGACCCCGGGGCACTACAGCCGGGCGTACGACTCCAGCAGCTGCGCCTCGGCCTCGTCGAAGTAGTCGGACAGCGCCTGCTCCGCCGCGTCGCGGTCGCCGGCCTCGAGCAGGCGGCAGATGCCGTCGTTGCGGCCGACGAACGGTTCGTGGAACTCCCGCACCCCGGGCATGCGGTGGAAGATCAGCCGCATCTCGGCCAGCAGCAACGCCATCTGCTGCTCGAGCCGCGGGCTGCCGGCGAGCCGGACGAGCGCGCGGTGGAAGTGCTGGTTGGCGCTGGCCACGCCCGTCCAGTCCCCCGCCGCGACGGCGTGCCGCCCCTCGTCGACGGCGGCGCGCAGGGCCGCGATGCGCGTGGGGTCGAGGTCCTGCCCCCAGCGGACGGCGGCGCGTTCGATGAGCCGGCGCGCACGGTAGACGTCGCGGACGTCGTCGACGCCGGGTGTGGCGACGTAGACGCCGCGATTGGGATGGCGTTCGAGCACCCGTTCGGTGACGAGCTGGCTCATGGCCTCGCGCATGGTGTTGCGGGAGACGCCGAGGGCTTCGGCGAGCTCGGTGTCGGGCAGCCTGGTGCCGGGCCGGAGCCGACCTTCGACGACTTCCTCGCGGACGGCGTTGGCGGCACGTTCCGCGGTGGTGCTGCCCGTGACCGCGGATCGAGCCTGGCCGAGCAGGGCGACGGAGGCGGGATCGACTGCGGTCACGACAATGATGGTAGTACGCGCGGTTCACATGCCCTCTTGTAGGATTGTTCAACAATCCCTATGCTCGCCGGACCGCCGTTCCACCACGGACCCCGGAGGCACTGCTCATGCGGATCGACCTGAACTCCGATCTCGGCGAGTCCTTCGGCCGCTGGCGGCTCGGCGACGACGAAGCGATGCTCGCCCTGGTCAGCTCGGCCAACGTCGCCTGCGGCTACCACGCGGGCGACGCGAGCACCCTGCGGCGCACCTGCGCGGGCGCTGCAGAGCGCGGCGTCGTCGTCGGCGCCCAGGTCGGCTACCGCGACCTCGCCGGGTTCGGCCGGCGATTCATCGACATGCCGCCAGCCGACCTCACCGACGACATCGTCTACCAGCTCGGCGCCCTCGACGGGATCTGCCGCGTGACGGGCACCGCCGTCCGCTACGTCAAGCCGCACGGCGCCCTCTACAACGCGATCGTCCATCACGAGGCGCAGGCGGACGCGGTCGTGGCGGCGGTCGTCGCCTACGACCCGTCGCTGCCGGTGCTGGGCCTGCCCGGTTCGGCGTTCCTGAAGGCGGCGGAGGCGGCGGGGCTGCGCACGGTGCGGGAGTTCTTCGCCGATCGCGGCTACACCCCCGAGGGCACGCTGGTGCCGCGGTCGGCGCCCGGCGCGCTGCTCGAGGAGCCCGAGTCGGTGGCCGAGCGGGTGCTGCGGATGGTCACCGACGGCGTGGTCACCAGCGTCGCCGGCAGCGACGTGGCCGTCGAGGCCGAGTCCGTGTGCGTGCACGGCGACTCCCCCGGCGCCGTCGCGATGGGCGCGGCCGTCCGCGGGAAGCTGCGCGACGCCGGGGTCGAGATCACCGCCTTCGCGGGGCCGTGATGGAAGCCCGGACCTGCGCCGACGCGGGCCTGCTCGTCGAGGTCGGCTCGCTCGACGAGGTGCTCTCGCTGACCGCGGCCGTCTGCGAGGCGAGGTTCGACGGCGTCATCGACGTGGTGCCGGCGGCACGCACCGTGCTGCTGCGCACCGCGCCCGGCACCGATCTGCGCGGGTTGCGCAAGCTGGTGCTCGACCTGCCCGTCGATCCCGCGGCCACCCGGGAGAGCGGGGCCACCGTCGAGATCCCGGTCGTCTACGACGGGCCCGATCTCGCCGACGTGGCACGGCTGACGGGCATGTCGCCCGACGAGGTCATCGCGGCGCACACCGGCACACCGTGGACCGTCGGGTTCGGCGGATTCGCCCCCGGGTTCGCCTACCTCGCCGACGGCGACGAGCGCCTGACCGTCGCTCGTCGGGACACCTCACGCACCCGGGTACCGGCCGGCTCGGTCGGGCTCGCCGGGGAGTTCAGCGGCATCTACCCGCGCGAGTCGCCCGGCGGTTGGCAGCTGATCGGGCGCACCGACGCCACCCTCTGGGACGCCGAACGCGATCCGCCCGCGCTCCTGCAGCCCGGCTCGCACGTGCGGTTCGTGCAGGTCGACGCGCTGGAGGGCCACCCGGATCCGCACGACGGGCGGGAGACGGTGATCGAGGGCCCGCGGGTGCTCGAGGTGGTCGCCACCGGCGCGCAGGCGCTGGTGCAGGACCTCGGCCGGCCCGGCCACGCCGCCACCGGCGTCGGCGCCTCGGGCGCCGCCGACCGATGTGCGCTGCGGCTGGCGAACCGGCTCGTCGCCAACCCGGTGGACGCCGCCGCCATCGAGGTGGCCTTCGGCGGGCTCGCCGTCCGGGCCGGCGACGACCTCCGCGCCCCCCTGCTGATCGCACTGACCGGTGCAGCGGCACCCGCCACCGTCGACGGACGGCCGGTCGGGCACCACTCGCTCGTCCGCCTGCGCGCGGGCCAGACCCTGCGCCTCGGCACGCCCCCGACCGGCCTGCGCACCTACCTCGCCGTCCGCGGCGGGATCGCGGTGGCGCCGGTGCTCGGATCGCGGTCCACCGACGTCCTCGCCGGGTTCGGTCCGGCCCCGCTCGCCCCCGGCGCCGTGCTGCCCATCGGACCGGAGCCCGTCGACCATCCCCTCCTGGACGTCGTGCCCGTGGCCCCGCCACCGAGCGGCACGGTGACCCTGCGCGCGGTGCTCGGCCCCCGCGCGGACTGGGTGCGCGATCCCGA
>Ga0307513_10007170_pt1 | contig 14484 bp, 10 predicted proteins | sample 15_EM_MG_FD_202174 | JGI IMG/M metagenome (GOLD analysis project Ga0307513, IMG submission 202174) | Populus trichocarpa ectomycorrhiza microbial communities from riparian zone in the Pacific Northwest, United States - 15_EM | ecosystem: Host-associated > Plants > Roots > Unclassified | place... | reverse complement strand
CCGAGCTGACCGGCTACAGCGCAAGCCTGGTCGAGCGGGTACACCAAACCAGCAAGCCCGTCGTAGTCACCGGCAGCGAAGAAGGCGCCGCCCTCGGCGCGCAAAGCGTCGTACTGCACGGCCTACGCTCCATCATGGTCGCCCCCCTGCAGCTGGAAGGGCGACTACTCGGCGTCGTCTACCTGGACAGCCAAATCGCCAAAGGCATCTTCGACGCCGAGGACGCCGGCCTGCTCGTCGCCTTGACCAACCACATCGCCACCTCACTGGAAACCGCCCGCGCCGCGCAGCTGGAAATCTCCGTACAAACCGCCCGCCGGCAACGCGACCTAGCCGACACACTGCGCCAGGCGCTCGAAGAAATGGCCGGGACACTGGAACCGCCCGAAGTACTCGCCCGCCTGCTGCGCTGGACCACCACCATCCTGGCCGCCGAGCACGGCTGGCTGCTCACCGCCGGCGACGACGACGGCGACGACTGCATCCTGGCCGAGCTGGACGACGACGGGCGACTGGCCCAACGCACCCTGACCGGACCCGCCGGCAACACACTGGCAAACAGCACCACCACCGTCGCGGACCAACCCGATCTGATTCCCGCCGAGTTGCGGGCCCAGTTGGTCGGCGCCGCGTCCTGGCTAGCCGTCCCGTTGCGCACCCGGACCGGAGTGCTCGTGCTGGGCTCGCGATCCGCCGACGCCCGGATCGGCGACCACGCCGAACTCGCGTCGGCGCTGGTCACCCAGGGCATGACGGCGTACGACCGGGCCACCCTGTTCGCCCAGGTGCAGGCGCTCGCAGTGGTCGACGAACTGACCGGCATCGCGAACCGGCGGCAGTTCATGCAAGTCGCCGAACGCGACATCGCGGCCGCGATCCGGGCCGGGCGCCCACTCGCCGCCCTGATGATAGACATCGACCACTTCAAGGCGGTCAACGACACCCACGGCCACCCCACCGGCGACGACGTCATCCGCACCGTGGCATCCCGGCTAGCCGACCAGATCCGAACGACCGACCTCATCGGACGCTACGGCGGCGAGGAATTCGCCGCCATCCTTCAAGATGCCCAGCTTGGCCCGACATTGCCCGATCGACTGCGCACCAGCATCTCCGAGCAGCCAATCGACACCCGCTCCGGCCCACTGAGCGTAACCGTCAGTATCGGCGTAGCCCGACTCCGGGACGACGACGCCAACCTCAAAGACCTCCTAGCCCGCGCCGACCAGGCACTCTACGAGGCAAAACGAACCGGCCGCAACCGCGTCCACCACGCCTGAACCAAATCACCTCGAGCAGCGACGACGCCACCGATAACTGCGGTCGGCCTCAGCCGAAGAGCCTGCGACTGGCCGACACCGCGCGAGTCCGACCCCGGAGGGCGCGCACACGCTGGCCGGCGATCACCTCATTTCAGGCAACGTCGCTCATCCGCACGACTAGACGTTCGTTGGCGCGGGCCGCCAGCGCATGTCGACTGGGGCCAGGTAAGGAGGTGAGCGGCACCTCGACGTGGACGACGATCTCCAGGCCCTGGACCTCGTAAGCGGACATCCGACCTGCGTTCGCGGCGAGGTCGGGGGCCCGCTGGCTGGGCGCTGGACGGTCAGCGCCAGTAGTGGTCCCGTACTAGTGTCTGTCGTGAGTGGTTATTCATCGATTCCGCGGGGGGATCCACGGTGGCCGGTGCAGATGACGCTCGCGAGCGCGAGTTCGCGGGGCAGTTGCGGGCGCACCGCCGCGTGGCCGGGCTCACCCAGCAGGAATTGGCGACGATGGCCGGGATCAGCGTCGCTACCATCCGCGACTTGGAGCAGGCGCGCAGCCGTCATCCGCATCCGCGATCGGTGCGGGTGTTGCAGAGCGCGCTCGGCCTGGTCGGAACCGACGCGATGGCTCTGCGGCGCGCCGCAGAGGCCGGTTCGGGCGATGTCGTTGCGGCCGACCGGCCGGGATCGGTGTACTCCGACGCATGCGTGCACTCGAAGATCGGGATATTGGGTCCGCTGGTGGTCCAGGCGGGTGGCGCACCGGCGTCGCTGACCTCGGTCCGTCAACGGGTACTGCTCGGGCGGCTCGCGTTGAGCGCGGGCACGGCGGTGAACGACACCGAACTGATCGACGTGCTGTGGGGCGACACCGCGCCGGCCTCGGCGAGGATGCTGCTCCAGACGTATGTGAGCCGGCTGCGTCGGCGTTTCGAACTCGATCGGGGCCGGCCGGGTAGCCCAGGAATCGTGAACCTGACGGCCGGCGGATATCGGCTTGACGTCGAGGCCGACCAATTGGACGCCCTGCAGTTCCGTAAGCTGGTGGAGAACACCCGAGGTGTCGCCGCGGCCAGACCCGAGGTGGCGCTGACGGTCGTCGGTCACGCGCTGTCGCTGTGGCGTGGCGAACCGTTGCAGGACCTACCTGGCCTCGCTGGGCATCCGCTGGCGGTGGCCCTGGCCGATGAGCGGATCGCCTGCGTCCTGTGGCACGCGGACCTGGCTGGCAACCAGGGCCGGCACAACATCAGCTTGCCAGGACTGCGTGCGCTCGCCCATCAGCATCCGTTGCATGAAGAACTGCACGCCCGGCTGATGCTCGCGCTTGCCGCGTGCGGGCAGCAAGCCGCGGCACTAGCCGTGTTCGATGAGCTTCGTGAGCGGCTCGCGGACGAACTCGGCATCGATCCCGGCGCCGCGCTGATCGAGTATCGGCAGCGGGCTCTGCGGCAGCAGTGGACCCACGTCCCCGAACCGCTCGGCCCGGGTAGGCCGGCCGGCACGTCGACGCCGGCGCTGCTACCACCGGATGTGCGCGGCTCCACGCCGGTGGTGACCGCGGTACCGGCGCAGTTGCCGCCGGACGTCGAGGGCTTCACCGGCCGGGACGGCGAACTGGCGCTGCTCGATGCCGCACCGTCCGGGGTCGTGGTGATCTCCGGAGCGCCGGGAACCGGCAAGACCGCCCTCGCCGTGCACTGGGCGCACCATGCCGCTGCCCGGTTCCCGGACGGTCAGTTGTACGTCGACCTGCACGGCTTCGACGGCACGGCGGGGCCGCGGGAGCCGGCCGGTGCGGTCCGGCTGATGCTCGACGCGTTCGAGGTCGAGCCCCAACGGATACCCGCCGACCTGGACGCACAGGTGGCGCTGTACCGCAGCCTCACGGCCCGGCGCCGCCTGCTGGTGATCCTGGACAACGCCCGCGACGCCGAGCAGGTACGCCCGCTGCTGCCCACCGGCGGCGCGGTCCGGACCGTCGTCACCGGCCGGCGCCAGCTGACCGCCGTCGTCGCCGGTCTCGGCGCGCAGCCGCTGGAGCTAGACGTGCTTCCGGAGCCAGCGGCGATCGAGCTGTTCCGGCGGCGGCTCGGCCCGCGCGGGGCCGACCCGGTGCAGCTGGCCGACCCGGTACAGGTGGCGAACATCGTCGACGCGTGCGGAAGCCTGCCGCTGGCCCTCACGCTCGCCGCTGCCAGGGCCCGGCTGGCCGGATCCCCGCTCGCCACGCTGGCGGCTGAACTCCGTCGGCCGATCGGCCGGCTGGAGGCCTTGGACGACGGCGACCGCGGCGGGATACGCGCCGTGTTCTCCTGGTCGTACGATGCCCTGAGCTCGCCGGCGGCCCGGCTCTTCCGGCTGCTCGGGCTGGTCGCCGGCCGGGACGTCGCGATCGCGGCGGTCGCCGCGCTGGCCGGCCAGTCCGGGCCCGAGACGCGCCGGAGCCTGCGGGAACTGATCGACGCGGGGTTGCTGGCCGAGCACCCGTCCGGCCGGTACGCGATGCACGACCTGCTACGCGCCTACGCGGGTGAGCTCGCCCGGAACACCGACTCCACTCGCGAACGCCGGGCGGCGCTGACCCGGCTGCTGGACCACTACACACACACCGCGTACCACGCCGACCTGGTGCTCAACCCGGCCCGGGGAGCGATCCGGCTACCCCTCGACGCCCCTGCCGACGGGGCTCGGCCGGAGCCGCTGCACGACCTGAAGGCCGCCTTGAGCTGGTTGCGGGGTGAACGAGAGGCGCTGCTGTGCGCCGTACGGCAGGCGAAGGACGAAGGGCTGGACACCCAGGCGTGGCAGTTGAGCTGGGCACTCGACACCTTCTTGAACGAGCAGGGCCGCTGGGACGACGAGGGCGCGGCCTGGGCGGTGGCATTGGACGCGGCGGCGGCGCTCACCAACGGTGCGGCCCTGGTCTACGCGTACTCGTTTCTCGCCGTCGCGAACGGCCGCCGGCAGCGCTTCGAGGAGGCGCAGGCCCACATGCGGCGGGCGCTCGAACTGGTGCGGGCCGCGGGCGACCGCGCGGGTGAGGCCGAATGCCTCTACATCTTGTCGTACCTGTACTGGCTGCAGGGTGACCAGGACGACGCGCTGGCCCGGGCCGAGCAGTCCCTGGCGCTGTTCCGGCAGGTGGACGATCCGGTCTGGGCGGGAAACGCCAGCCTGGCGGTGGGCTGGTACCTCACCCAGCGCGGCGAGCATGGCCAAGCGCTGCCGTACTACCTCGAGGCGCTCAGCCTGCATCGGCGGGGCGAGGCCTACCCGAACGAAGCGCTGAGCCAGATCAGCCTGGGCTGGTTGCATCATCAGCTCGAGGATTACGACGAAGCCGTACGCCATCTCCAGGACGGCCTGCGGCTCGCCCGGCGCCTCGGCAATCCGGCACTGGAGGCGCAGGCCCTCGGAAACCTCGGCGACCTACACGAATCTCTCATGGACCGCGACACCGCCGTCGCCCGGTGGCGGCAGGCGTACGAGATCCTCGCCGACCTCGGCCATCCGCAAGCCGCCGACCTACGCCGGAAGCTGACCACGGCGTCGCCGGAAACCGGCCACGACCCCGGCTCCGGCTCCGGCTCCGGCTCCGGCTCCGGCTCCGGCTCCGGCTCCGGCGACGACGAGCCGGCCGTGCCCGGGTTCGCCGGCCAGGTCCGCGAGCACCGGCTACGCCGCGGAATGTCGCAGGAGGACCTCGCCGCCCGTACCGGCCTAAGCGTTCGCACCATCCGCTACCTCGAGTCCGGCCGCACCGGCCGGCCCCGGCCGGAGACCACACGCCTACTCTGCAACGCCTTCGGCCTCGACGACGCCGACCGCGAACGACTCTCCGCCGCCGCGTTCACCGACCGCGGCCCGGCTCGTTGACGCCGGCGCTGGCGTGCCGATGAGCGACCGCCGCCACATTCGGCCGGCTAGAGGGCATAGACGGGGCCCGCACGAGCGACCGCCCGCGCATGTCGACTGGGGCCAGGCAGGGAGATGAGCGGTACCTCGACGTGGACGACGATCTCCAGGCCCTGGACCTCGCAAGAGGACATTCGACCTGCGTTCGCGGCGACGAGGCCGGACGCCGCCGCGCACGCCACCTCTTGTCCCTCGATCGCGTGAGCGGCACCAGCGAGCGCGCCGAGGTCCGCGGCGACCTGCGCTCGGTGGCGGCCCACGCGCGCGGACCCGACCGCGGCCCCGGCCAGGCCTGCCCCAGCCAGCACCAGACCGATCGCCAATACGAGGATCGTCGCAGCCCCGCGGTCCCGCCTCCCGCGGCACCAGAATCCCAGCCGGCCCCAGCCGTGACCGCCGACCCGCGACCACCATCGGTCACGACCGTCGGCGTCTTCCCGCAGTCGATCACCGTCGCCCGAGCCATTCCACCAGTGCCGGCGCCCCGGCAACCAGGCCCCTGCTCGTCTGACGCGGGCCGGATGAGCGGTGCTCGATCTCGTTTGCCGCGGCGACTCGATGGGCACGTGGCGTCGGGGAGCGCGCCGGCCGTCGCGCCGCCGGGCCGCCACCGGGGCACCGGCCCAGCGCCCCAGCGCGTCGCCCAAGCGGCGGCGCCGCTGCCAGACGTCATCGCGGTCCGGCGGCGTCATGGGATTGCGGCCTCGGGTTCGCGGGCCGCCACCGCCGTGGCCCGGACGGTGATCAGTGGCAAATGCCCACCGAGCACGCGCACCCGCGAGCCGACCGTGGCGGTCACGGTGCCGGTGCCGGTGGAGACGTCGACCTGCGATCCCTCGGGCGCCATCCGAGCTGCCGCGGCGGGACCGGATTCGCCACGGGCCGCGGCGATCGCGGCTTCGCGGGCGGCATCGAGGCACTGCAGCTGAGTGGACACGGCGACGACCGCGGTGAGCCCGAAGAGCAGGAGCAGCATCAGCGCCGGCAGCCCGGCCGCGAACTCGACGGTGAACGATCCCCGGTCCCGGCCGGGCCGCCGGCGCCGGGTCACTTCAGTGCCTTGGTGATGATCGCGTTGAGTGCCGACTGCACGGCGGGGCTGGTGACGACCTTGTACAGGATCCCGGCGAACGCGACGGCAGCCACGGTCCCTACGGCGTATTCGGCCGTGTTCATGCCGGCGTCGGCGGCCTCGGCACGCAGACGCTGGTAGCGGGCAATGAGTTTGCGCACGTGGTTCTCCTTCTGTGGTGGGTGTTAGAGCACGTCGCCGAGGACGGCGACGATCACCGGCACCAGGCCGGCGAGCAGGAAGGCCGGCAGGAAGCACAGGCCGAGCGGAAGCACGATCAGGACGCCCGCGCGGCGGGCCGCGACCTCGGCGGCCACGGTGCGGTCGCCACGGAGGTCGTCGGCCAGCCGGCGGAGAGCGCCGGCGAGAGCACCGCCGCTCGCGCTGGACCGGATCGCGGCCGAAATCAAACGATCGGCCCCCGGTACGTCCGACAGGTGCGCCCACGCCTCCGGCGGCCCGGCTCCCAGCCGCAGCGACCGGGACGTACGTTCCAGACGCTCGCCCAGCGGGCCACCCAGCGCGTCGGCAACCGCCGCAGCGGCCCGATCGACGGGCGCACCGGCACGCAAGGCGGCCGCCAGCAGATCGGCACCGAGCGGCAGATCCGCGACCGCGCGCACCCGCGCCTTGCGCACGTCGGCCGGCTCGATCCGCCGCAGGAACCGCTCGACCGCGAGGCCGACCACGACCCCGACCGGTACGGCCCACCAGCGCGCGATGAACCCGGCGACCGCAAGCCCACTCGCCGCCGCGATGACCGCACGCAGACTGCGCGCGTTGCGTGTCGGGGACCCTGCGCCGCCCAACCGGGTCAGCCGTTGCCCGACCACCCGTCGACCCGCAACCGGCACCATTAGCAGCAGCGCGACCGCCCCGCACACGCTCAGCACCGTCACCGGACCGCCTCCACGACGGCTCGGACGCAGGTCAACTCCGTCACCGGACCGCCTCGCCGATGGCGGGTAGGTCCGAGTCGGGCTCCGGCCAGGGCGCCGTCGCGATCAGGTCCGCGGGCGCAGCGCCGCAGCGGATCTCGCGAACACGTCCTCGCGACGCCCGAGACGCATGGGATCCCGGACATCCGGTCACGTCGCCCGGCCCGCTGGACCCACTCGGCCCGCTGGACCCACTCGGTCCGGTAGCCGCACGTGGTTCGGTCGGCTGACTCGGTCCGGTTGGACCGCCGGTCGGTGGGGTCGCGCCGGCGCCCAGAATCGCGAACACACAGCACGGCCGGAACGGGATGGCGGCGGGGCCACGGGCGTTGAGAAACGCCGACGCTCCGCACCTGGGAGGACTCATCGGACCGCGCCGTTCGCCAGGCGGTCGACCCAGAACAGCCCCGCACACTGCAGTAGCAGCGCTCCCGCGGCACAGGCCGCGCCCAACGGTGTGTGCAGGAGAACGCGAAGCGGGTCCGCGCCGATGCCGTAGCCGAGTGCGATGCCGCCGACCGGCAGGGCCGCCAGCAGCAGGGCGGTGGCCCGCGCCCCCGCGGCCTGCGCCGCCGCGGAGGCCTTGCCGCGGTCGGCGGTGCGGGCGTCAGCCTCGATGCGTTCGATCAGGTCGGCGGCGGGCGCACCGGTGTGTTCGGCCAGTCGCCACACAGCGGCGGTCAGCTCTCCGAGTCGCAACCCTGCACCCTGATCGGCGTGCGACTCGGCGGCGACCGCCGGCGGCAAGCCGGCCCGGAGATCGGCAGCGAGCGCGCACAGGTCGTCCAAACTGTGTGCGCGACCAACGGCATCCAGTCGCGTTCCGACGCCGCGGACCCAAGCGCGCGTCCCGAGCGCGCTATAGACCGCGGCCACCAGCGCGGCAACCGGGCCGCCGAGGACCCAGCCCACCACCCCGGCCGCGACCGCGACCGCGGCAATCAACCGTCGGGGCCGCCGCCGAGCGACCGACTGGAGCGCGAGCAAGTCCACTGGGGACAGCACCCAGCGCACTCCGGAACGCGGTTCCCGCAGCCGCCGTCGAGCCACCCCCGCCGGCCACCCGAGCGCGACCACAACGGCGATGAGGAACCCACAGATCAGCCAACTCGTGGGGGTCACTGGCCGGCCGCCGGCGGCTCGGGCGCAGTCAGGATCGCCGGCACTCCGACGCCGCGGCCGGCGATGAGGCGGCCCAGGAACTCGGCAGCCGACCCGACACCGCGGCCGCGCTGCCACGCGGGCACCACCGTCGCCAGCCGTTGCTCTCCGGCGGGAAGCAGCACGCTGACCGATTCCAGGACTCGACCCTGATCGGTACGGCGCACCTGCAACACCACCTGCAGCGCGGCGAGCACCTGAGCGTGCAGGGCCGCCCGGGGCAGACCGCCCAGCAGGCCGAGCGCTTCGAGCCGCGCCGGGACGTCGGCCGCGGCGTTCGCATGCAGCGTTCCGGCGCCGCCGTCGTGCCCGGTGTTCAGGGCGCCGAGCAGGTCGACGACCTCGGCACCGCGGCACTCCCCGACGACCAGGCGATCGGGGCGCATCCGCATCGCCTGGCGGACCAGATCGGTCAGGCGCACCGCCCCGGCACCCTCGACATTGGACGTCCGCGCCTGCAGCGCCACCACGTGCGGGTGCACCGGGCGCAGCTCGGCGGCGTCCTCGACCAGGACGATGCGCTCGGTCGGCGGTACGAGGCTCAGCAGCGTACCGAGCAGGGTGGTCTTGCCCGAGCCGGTGCCGCCGGCGACCAGGTAGGCGAGCCGGGCGGCCACGATCGCGGCCAGCACGGGCGCGACCGGCGGCGGCACGGTGCCACAGTGGACGAGGTCGTCGAGGCTGAACGGGCGCTGGCGGAAGGTGCGCAGCGACAGGTACGGCCCGGTCGTCGCCACCGGCGGGAGCACCGCGTGCAGGCGGGTACCGTCGGGCAGCCTGGCATCCGCGTACGGCTGGCCGTCGTCCAGGCGGCGACCGCAGCTGGCAGCGAGCCGCTGGGCGAGCCGGCGTACCTGGTCGGCGTCGCCGAAGGAGATGGCCGCGCGGTGCAGTCCGGCGCCGCGGTCCACCCAGACCTGCAGTCCGTTTACCAGCACGTCGGTGACCGCGGGGTCGGCCAGCAGCGGCGCCAACGGCCCGGCGCCGACGAGTTCGTCGTGCACGTGGCCGGCCAGGCGCAGCACCGCCGTGTCACCGAGGACTGCGGCGTCGCTCTCGCGCCGAACGGCACTGACCACCGCCGCCGGGGTCAACTCGACACCGTCGGCCGCGAACTGCTTACGGACCCGCTCGGCCACATCCCGCCCCGGAAACGACGAAGCCACATCCCGGCCCGGAAACGACGAAGCCACATCCCGGCCCGGAAGCCGCGAGGCCACCCTCGGTGCCGGAACTGGCGCTGCCAAACCGCCGGAGGCGCGCGGTGTGCCAGCATCCGGGAGCGGCGCGGGGGGCCGATGGGACCGGGACCGCGACACGAGATCGGCCCACGGGCGCGAGGACAAGGGCGGGCCAGCCGCGGCCGGTCGCGCAGCCGGGAAAGCAGCCGCGGCCGAGCAGCGACGGGAGGGCACGGCGGTCATGCCGCGGCCTCCGCACCGTGACCCGAGGTCAGCTCCTGGACCAACCGCCGGCACAGCTGCGCCAACGGCCCGCGTCCACCCACCGCCGGAGCCTCACCGCGTTCCAAGGCCTGGCACAGCGCCGGTTCCGGGCGCAGCGACCCGGCCAGCGGGAGACCCAGCGCCCGCGCCACCTCGCGCGCCTTGAGCCGACCGGGTGCCGGCCCCCGGACCACCACGGACAGGTCCTCGCAGTGCAGGGCGACCATCGCGGCGATCCGCGCCGCCGCGGCGGTGGCGCGGAGCTCGGCCGGTACCACCAGGATCGTCCGGTCGGCGGCCTGCAGCGCGAGCGTCGCCGCGTCGTCGAGCCGGCGAGGCAGGTCCGCGATCACCACGTCCCGGCCGCGGCGGGCCGCGTCCAGAGTCGCGGCCATGGCCTCGCCGGGTATCGCGGACAGGCCGTCCCGGGAGAACGACAGCAGCACCAGATCACCGCGGTGGGGCAGCGCCTTCAGCAGCGCGGGCGGATCGACCCGCCCGCCCGCGCCCATCAGCGCCGGCCAGCGCAGACCGTCGACCTGTTCCCAGCCCAGGACCAGGTCGAGACCGCCGCCCAACGGGTCCGCATCGACCAGCAGCGTCCGCAGGCCCGCGCCGACCGCGGTGACCGCGAGACCACTGGCGAGGATGCTCGCGCCGGCGCCACCGCGACCGCCGATCACGGCGAGCACCCGGGCGGCGTTGTCCGAGTCCAGGCGTTCGGCGAAACGGTCCACCAGCCACGGCTCGGCGGTGGGCAGGACGGCCACGTGTTCGGCGCCGAGCAGTTCGGCGACCTCCCAGGCGGACTCGACGGCCGGCGATCGGCCGACGATCACGACCTTGGGCCGGCGTGGCAGCCGGGCCCGCAGGCAGGCGTCGGCCTGGTCCGCGCCGATCAGCACGAGCGGCGCGGCGGTGAAGCGCAGCCGCGCGGCGGCCGGGTCCGGCGCGACATCCACCTCGGTACCGCCGGCCGCGGCGAGACGCAACAGGTCGTCGAGCACGTCCGGGTCGGCGGTCACCACAAGCGGCAGGCGGAGTCCGGAACGGACGGAGGTACGGGCGGGCATTCGCGGCCTCCAGCGGCGGTGCGGGCGGTTGGGCCCACACCGTCTCGGGTTGCCGTAACCGCTCTCAACCGGCCGAGCGCCGACCTGTGGACAACTCGCCGCCTGTGGACAACCCCCAGCCGATGACCCGATCTGGTACGCGCGAAAGGGCAGCGAGGCGCGGCTATCGCCCTCGGCCGAACGGGCGGTTCTCCATCACCTGGTCAGCCCGTCATTCGGCCCGGTAGACGGCCGTCCCAACGCCTGTCTGCGCAGCTCAATGCCGCCCCGGGTAGAGGATGCACAGTCGCCGGAGCACCGGCGATGAGCGCAGGGAAAACCCCGTTGAGTCCCTGTTGATTCGATGCTGAGCTGCCGACGGCACGCTTCGGCTGCTATGCCGTGGGGGCGAGCGCGGAGGGATCAACGATGGAACGAATCAGGACCTACATTCACGCCGAGGACCCGATCTCGCGGGCGGGGGTCGCCAGTCAGCTCCGGCCACGGCCGGAAATACTGGTGCTCGACGGGCCGGAAGCCGCGGACGCCGCGGTCTCGCTGGTGGTCGCGGACCGGGTGGCGGAGCCTGCCCTGCGGGCGATCCGGAACCTACGGCACCGCGGTACGGGTGTCGTCCTGATGGTGGTCGAGGTGGACGACGCGGCCCTCGTTTCGGCGATCGAGGCCGGCGTGGCAGCACTGATCCGGCGGTCCGAGGCCACTCCGGACCGACTCGTCGCGGTGATCCGGTCCGCGGCCGCGGGCGAGGCCGCCGTACCCCCGGATCTGCTTTGCCGGCTGCTCAACCAGGTCGGACAGTTGCAGCGGCAGGTGCTGTCGCCGCGCGGTCTGTCTTTCGCGGTGCTCGCGGACCGCGAGGTCGAGGTCCTGCGCCTGGTGGCGGAGGGCCTCGACACCGCGGAGATCGCGACCCGGCTGTCGTATTCGCAGCGCACGATCAAGACGGTTCTGCACGACGTCACCACCCGGCTGCAGTTGCGCAACCGCTCGCATGCCGTGGCCTACGCCTTGCGGGAAGGCCTGATCTAGGACGTCTTGCCGACGACGGTCACCGCGGCGGTGCAGCGGCGCTTCTCCGGTGCCGGGTTGAGGCACTGGATCGCCACGGTGACCTTCTGTCCCTTCGCGAATCGCACCGGAGTCACGTAGGGCTGGCCGTAGTCGCGGAAGTTGTCCAGGCCGGCCCGGTAGATCAGCTGGTCACCCCGGCGGATCTCGAGGAGTCCGGTGTCGGCCGCGGGGTTCTGCAACTGAAACTCGGTGACGTCGAGCGGCTTGTTGGGCTGCTTGCTGGAGGTGAAGATCTTGAAGGCATTGCCGGGCGCGGTGTCGGTCTGGATCCGGAACGCGATGGGAGCCAACAGCGGATTGCCGGGCGACCCGGGCTCGGGCGTCTTGACCGGCTTTGCCGATCCGGATGGCGACGCCGAAGGACCAGAAGCGCCGGAGGAGCCGGAGCCCTCGCCGGAATCGGAGCCGGCGGACGCGGGCGTGGTGGCCGCGGCGGCCTTGGCTGCCGCCGCCTCGGCAGCCTCCGTGGCCGCCGACGCCACGGCCGGCTTCACCAAGGTGAACCACAGCCCGGCGAAGATCACGGCCAGCACCACCGCCGCGGCCGCGGCACCGACCGCCCAGCGGGGCACCAGCGGATCCTGCTCGAACGTGCCGTCGACAGTGCTGGCCACACCGTGCTCGGGCTGGACCACCACCTGGAACGGCTTGGTCTGCTGCCGTCCGGTCCAGAACTTGCGGCGCGGCACGGCGGCAAACCGGCTCTGTGTCACCAGGCTGGGGTGCGCCACCAGCGCCGGTCGCGGCACGGCGAAGGTGAGCGCGTCGTCCGGGTCCACGGCGCTGATCTGGGTACCCACCGCGACGTTGCCGAGGTTGGACACATCGATCTTGTGCTTGCCGCGTCGGCTGCCCCGGGAGATCTGCGGCACCAGCGCGACCCGCAGTTCGGTGAACGGCGCGACGACGATCGTGCCCTCGGCGGTCGAGGACCCCGCCGGATCTTCGAGCGAGGTCGCCCGTACGCCGTAGCGCAGGTCGCCCGCGAGCGGCTGGGCGGCGCGCGGTGGCCGCAGGTAGACCCGGGCCTCGACGACGTCGCCGGGGTAGATGTTCAGCACCGGCGGCTCCACCACCGACCAGGCCGCCGCCGCCCCGACCACGTCCACACCGATCTGGTCGATGACGTTGCCGGTGTTGCGTACCGTCACCGTGCATACGGCTTCATCGCCGGGAACCACGTCGAGCGTTACGTCGCTCAATGTCACAGACACACCCATGGCTGTGAAGTGTGGTTCCGCGGTAGTGCGATGGGCATGGTCGCGGGGGTACCCGGGCGGGCGCACCGGGCTTCCCGAAAGTGCAGCGGCGGCTGCCCCGCAAGCCGCCCCACGACACTCGGATCGCCGTCGCGGGCGACCATAGCGTCAAGGTCATGCCCAGGCACCGGATGATGCTGGCCGCCGGACTCGCCACCGCGGTCGCCGCGGCCGCGACGGTCGTGAGCCTGATGTTCGCGAGCGACTCCGCGGCGGCCGAGCCCGGTACGGGCACCGAACGGGTCTCCGTCGGCGCCGGCGCGCAACAGTCCACACACGACAGCGGCGAGCCGTCGATCTCCGCGGACGGCCGGTACGTGGCGTTCACGACCGCCGAGCCGTTCGATCCGGTGGACAAGCTGGACACCTCGCCGAGCACCACCGCCCAACCGGAGCAGCGGGCGGACTCCGACGTCTACGTACGGGACACCCAGCTCGGCACGACGACGTTGATCTCGCACGGCGTCCAGACCGATGAGGACGGCACGGCGCGGACCGTGCCCGCGCGCGGCGACAGCGACCAGCCGTCGATCTCCGCGGACGGCCGCTTCATCGCGTTCCGTACCGACGCCGTCAACATCGCGCCAATGACGCAGCTCGGGCACCTGATCGTGGTCTGCGACCGGGATCCGGACGGCACCGGCACGCTGACGCCCGGCTGCACCTTCCGGAAGGTCAGCGGCGACGAGGCCGAGCCGAGCAACCCGCACCTGTCCGCGGACGGCCAGCGGATCTCCTATGACGTGGCACCGGCGGTGATCATCACCATCCGGGCCGCGCCGGCGCCGCCGGACAACGGGAACGCCGGCTGGGTGGAGATAGTCAACCTGCGGCCCGGGAGTGCCGAGCCCGCGCCGGACGAGCGCACGTTCGTCACCGCGCCGACCCGGTTGGCCATCGGCGACGACACCTACCTGCTGGACATCCAAGGCGATTCCACAATGGCCGCCGGCGGCACGCACGTCGCGTTCGTGGCCCGGTTCCAGCTCTCGGACAACCCGGACGCCACCGTGGTCTACGACTTCGACGTGACGACGGGCGCTTTGAGCCGCCTGGATCTCGACGCCGCCGGCGACCCGATCGCAGCCGGCGGCCGGGAGTTCAGCCACCCGACGCTGTCCGGCGACGGCCGCCGCTACGCATTCGCCGATCGCCAGGCCGGAAACCGGATCAGCGTCCGCCTTTACGACCGGGGCGCCGACCCGACCGTGGAGATCGCTTCACGCCGGGCCGACGGCACCGAGGGTCGTGGCGCGCAGCCGGCCCTCTCGGCCGACGG
>Ga0307513_10007169_pt1 | contig 14484 bp, 10 predicted proteins | sample 15_EM_MG_FD_202174 | JGI IMG/M metagenome (GOLD analysis project Ga0307513, IMG submission 202174) | Populus trichocarpa ectomycorrhiza microbial communities from riparian zone in the Pacific Northwest, United States - 15_EM | ecosystem: Host-associated > Plants > Roots > Unclassified | place... | reverse complement strand
GGTTTGGTCCTGTTTTTATCAAAAAAAGTAACCAAACCGATTTTTTTTTAAAAACCGAAACTGGGTCAAACCGACCGGTTTCGGTTCGATTTTTTTAGGGAAAAAACGGTTCAAACCGGTTTGGCTCGGTTTTTTTTCCTGTTTCAGTTCGGTTCGGTTTTTTCGGTTTTTTGCTTATAAAACCGAAACCGAACCAAACCGGCTGGTTTTTTCAAAATTTTAATCGGTTTAATCGGTTTTTTTTTTTGATTCGGTTTTTTCAATTATTTTTTTTCTGATTTTCTCAATTTAATTAGTTTTTCAGTTTTTTTTTCACCCCTAATTCAAGTTGTAAGAAACCTCGTAAGAAAAGAAAGAAAATCTAACACTCAAAACTCAAAACGCGTTTCTCAAAGAAAAACTCAAATAGTCAATTTAGAAATCCATTTTAACTTTTCTCATAAAAGAAAAAAAATAAAATAAAAAAAAGACAATGGTAGTTTCCTGCGTAAAAACAAAAAACAAAAACAAAAAACTCCTGGGATCCATTCGATGTCTATGTCACAACCGCCGGTGAATGTGAAAAAACTGATTTACCCACCAAGCCATGTTCTTCCTTCCTTGTCTATTTCTCTTGTTCCGTTGACCCCTGCCCCTAACCAGCTTACTACCTACGCACTTACCACCAAATCACACCTTTCACTTCCTTCTCTAAGATTGATCGTAAATCTTACTGAAACGACACCACCTCCCTCTCCTCCCCCGGTTACCAAAACCCGACCACTCTGCTTTTAATTCGATTCCAACAAATAATGGGATGTAATCAGTCGAAGATCGAGAATGAAGAAGCAATATCGAGATGCAAAGAGAGAAAACTGTTCATGAAAGAAGCTGTCTCCGCCCGCAACGCCTTCGCCGCCGCCCACTCTTCCTACTCTATTTCCTTAAAGAACACTGGTGCCGCCCTCAACGATTTTGCCCAAGCCGAAATCCCCCCTCATCTCTCCTCCTCCTCCTCCGAACCCATCCTCATCCAACATTCCTCCCCCTCCTCCTCCCCCGCCGCTCCTTTTCCGCCTATTTCCGACGTCCCCCCTCCTCCCCCCCCTGACCACGTGGACTTCCAGCCTTTGCAGCGAGCTGTGAGCATGCCGGAGATGAAGATTCAGAAACCGGAGCTGAAGCCGCTTGAGGAGCCCATAATTGAAGAGGATGAGACGGAATCTGAAGCTCATGATAGTGAGAGATTAGTGAGAAAGAGAAGTATTAGTAGTAGTAACAGAGTAACTTCTGTACAAGAAAATCACCATCAACAGCAACACCATCACCAAGATGCCACCTGGGATTATTTCTTCCCCTCCGTGGATAGCATTCCGGGACCGAGTTTGGCGGAACCAACCGAAATGGAGGAAGATGTGAGGGTGAATAAGGAACAAGTGCAGAGGAAAGTGTTTCAGGAGAGGGTGGAGCCACCACCGATGGTGGTGGAGAAGAAGGTGGAGAAGGCGGTGGAAGTTCCGGTTCCGGCTCCGGAGAAGAAGGCGGGTAGGAAGGTGGAAGGAGGGAGGAGGGGTGTGAAAGGGATGAACTTGATGAAGATATTCGAGGATCTTGATGATCATTTTTTGAAGGCATCTGAGAGTGCCCATGAGGTTTCTAAGATGTTGGAGGCAACGCGATTGCATTATCACTCTAATTTTGCTGACAATAGAGGTAATTGGACTCTGTTTCTTTCTTTTCTTTTACTGTTCATTCACTGTTTCAGAGTTTTGATTGTTTTTCATTTGTTGAATTGTTTTTTATGATGAAATTACATATCACAACATCTGCAGTGATGATTTTACAAAAAAATGTTTTTGTAGTAGGATAGTTTGTTTACCAATGGGATGATTCCATTATGTCATGATATTTTAAAGAATAATGTTTTGTATCTTATATAGGACATATTGATCACTCTGCAAGAGTGATGCGTGTAATTACATGGAATCGCTCATTTAGAGGTGTTCCTAATCTTGATGATGGGAAGGATGATTTCGACAGAGAAGAGCATGAAACTCATGCAACCGTGCTGGATAAAATGCTGGCTTGGGAAAAGAAGCTTTATGATGAAGTGAAGGTATGATGCAATGTTTATATTCATTTCATTTTACATGAAGCAGCTTTTTGTGTGTTTTGGATTTTTGCAGAGGTTCTTGCCATCTTTTGTTTAACCTATTGAATTGGCCAATGATATCTGCTACTTCCTTCTGGTATATGTCTTTAGTAGCTTACAAGATGAATATAAACATCTAGGTGGTAGATACAAAATCAAGGGTTAGAAGGATATGTATTTCATTCATGTCATAATTTTCTAGAGGTGAGATTAAAGGTTTGTTTGGCCCTACTGTGCTTATACATTTATGGTATAAATCAAACTGAATCTAAACAAACTTTGTGGGTTCTGATATACTTTTCCAGGCATGATTAGAGGGCCAAACCACCCCTATTGAACCCCTCTCTTGAAGACACACCCATTGGTACCAAGGTTGAACCTTTTGTGGCCGACCCAAGCGTTTCTCTCTCCTCTGCCTTTTCCACCAACTTTCTCTCTCCTCCCTCAGCTTTAATTTCAAAATGACAGAAAAATGAAGTTTAGTCTTGAATTATAAAAAATGAAAACTTCAAGGATCAAATTGAATTTTTTGGGCAAAAACACTATAGCAACCCAAAGTGTTTTTTTAAGTGGTGTTATAGTGGAATGAACAATAACTTTGAACAGTAAAAACTCCATGTCTTTTAGTTTATAGTGTAATGTTTAGCCCATAAAAAAAATATTAAAATGACTTGTTATTGTACATGCATAGCCTTATTGAAGCAGAACTACCCTCATATGGAGCTTAGCTAATCTCAATAAAACAGTGAAATTGTTGGTTGTTTGGTTGACTATGTTATTTTTGCTGAGTTAAATCATAAAGCTTCTGCTTTACAATATGCAGCACTTTTTAATTGTCATCAATGATGAAGTTGATGGTAGAGCAGGGTTTTTTTTACCTTATCCATAAAATTAAATGATTTGCTATCTACAATTTCTCAGAATTTCTATCAACAAGCAGTTTTTGCTTTAGTTCTAAAACTATAAGGAGTTGGTTATTTTTCTGGTTTTGTGGTGGAAGACTGCAGAATGATAGTTCATGTTCTGCTTCTCTTGAGACTTGAAACTATATGTTGATCTACAGCTGATTTTGTTTTTTCTCTTCCTTTTGTAGAGTACCAATCTGCAGCTACTTCATACTATGTTGTAGATCTAGGGGCCCAACAAAGTTATTTGTGAACAACAACAATTAATTAGTGATATCGTCATTTTCCTATATCATATGTTTGGCATTTTAATCTGCGTACTTGTTTTGACCCCATTCATGCCAACTGGAATAAGTGTGCTGGTGGGTTAAATTTTATCTCCACATGAAACCGCATTTACTTGCTGTGAGTTGAAAACTTGTTGTCAGCATTAATTAAAACTTAAATGCATTAGTTTGCTAGAGATAAGATTTTCCCTGTGGGCTTTGACTAAGCTTGTTGGTTTCCATTGTTTTTATTTTTTTTGTTGTTTCTTTCATGGTTTATGAGATGAATCTGACATGAAGTTTGGTTGCTGCTGGATAGGCAGGTGAATTGATGAAGTTCGAGTATCAAAGGAAGGTTAATTCATTGAATAAGCAGAAGAAAAGAGGTACAAACACTGAATCAATAGAGAAATTAAAAGCAGCTGTAAGCCATCTGCATACAAGATACATTGTAGACATGCAATCAATGGATTCGACAGTTTCAGAGATAAACCGTTTACGTGATGAACAATTATATCCAAAACTTGTTCAGCTTGTTGATGGGTAAGTTGCTTTTTGGAAAAAGAAAAATGAATCTATATGGTTAAAGCTGCACAGTATCTTATTTGTTGAAGTAGAAATTCTTATGAGACAGTATTCTGATGCATACTTCGGATTTTATGTCCTCAATTATTGTTCTAATTGCTCTTTGAATAATCAGTGCTAATTAAAGACATACGAATGATAATAATTTAAACCTTATGAATAATGTTTCAAGGCAAATCAAAATGTCAGGGGTTCCATGGAATTGTATGATTAAGAATGTTTTGGTTCTTACACTTCCAAGTTGGCTAAGGATGAGGTATGCTGAAAACTCGCTTATAAAATTTTAGGTGATTGTTACCATCATAGAGCTTAGCAACATCTTTGCCACTGTGCTTGGAAGGGCTAAGACTAGATTTGTGTACCATGATGGAAAAATATTATGCACTCTCCCTCTCCTCTCTCTCTCTGTAAGATACAGTGAAGGTTGTAGGGTGTGCAAATATTAACAAAAGAAGTAGCAGAAAAGAGCACAAAAGATGTGAAGTTGCAGTAAAGTTACAAGTATGAGCGTGAAGGTTGTAGGAAATTGCTGTAATTAGTAACAGAGTTGCTGGAAAGTATAGGATGGATAGAGCAGGTGACCATAAATATGATCTCCTAAATGTTATGTCAACATAGATGTGTGTGGCTTGGATGGCTTTTCCTGCAATCAAAACATATTTTGAAAAAGAGGAGAATTTTGTAGCAAAGGGTGACTATTAATAGAAAGAAGTTTCAAATAGTGGTTGTAGAAAAGTTTGTATCAAATACCACAGAAGAGTATGAGATATTACTAGGTGCAACAGTCTTGCAGATAACAGAGACAGTATTTAAAATGTCATTATCCACCTAAGTATGAGCTGCAAGTATGAGTAAATGTTATCATTCACATAAATGTCCTTGCTTTTAATATCTTTTGGATCAATCCACCATTAGAACCTATCGAGAGAGATGCTGGTATTATTGAAAGAAAGTGATTTTTGAAAAAAAAGTGAAAGAAAAGACCAGTGTTGCAAAGTAGTTGAATTACAATTTCAGAGGATAGAAGAGAAGTCAGAAAGAGGGAGTATTTGGCAAAATTGTAGCATGACCTGTACCTTTAAAATACTGTCTGACCAAAAATCGCAAAAGGTGAATCAATATCTTTTCCATCATGTGAATTTGCTAGTTTAGATGGTTTTAGGCTCACTAATGCTGTTGAAGGCTTTTTAGAGAAATGGGGTGAAGGTTGCTGAATGTTAGAAATCACCTAAATTGCTGTAGGAAATTGCAGTTTAGTTCCTAAAGAAGTTTCAGAGGAGAGGAGGGAGGTTGTAGGAAAGTTGCACAAAAATTGTAGGCAAGAGCATAGATGTTAATGGAAAGTTGTTGATTGGCAAAAACTTGAAATGTGGTGATGCAGAACCTGGGATAAACAAAAATAACACAAACCCAAGTGTATCAGTTCACTAGAAAATCAGTTGATTCGATAGTCAAAGCAAATCATAACATAGCTTGGATGTGTAGCTATGTGGCCATTCATAAGCATCAAAAGCTAATAGATATAAGACCAAATCCTTACACGAATAGGCAGGCAAATTTGGAAAACCTACTAAGTAGGAAATATAACTCATTTTTTTTTTTATAAATTCTGCTTTACCTATAAACAGTAAAATGATAATATTCCTAAGAAATTTCAAAAAATCTAGTATAATTATACAAAAAAATTCATATTAATAAAAAAAACTCATAAATAATCAAATACCAATTCTCAATGCAGTTTTTCTTCAATCCCCATCATATAGAGATTGTCAAAATACTGCAAAAAAAGAAGCGACAACCTCTATTATTTCATTCTCCAGCAAAATTATATTATTATAAGTTTATATCTATATTTTACCTCATGAATGTTCTTGGTTAAATGAATTAGCACTTGTCATGAAAAAAGGTACACAAAAAGTGTAGACAGCAGTGTAGGGAAGGGTAGCGATTGTTAAAATAAAGGGAAATTTACCATGACTATCCTATAGTTTAGTCGTTTTTACACTTACCCTCCTTGTTTTCACAAATTACTGTTTACATCCTTGGTGAGTATAAAATAGACTAAATTATAGGATGGTCTAGGATGTAAACTGTTATACGTACTGCAAAGTTTAAGATGTAAACTGTAATTGTTGAAAACATGGAGGCTAAGTGTAAAAACAACTAAACTATAGGATGTCAGGGTAATTTTCCCTAAAATAAATAGCAAAGGGAAGAGGTAAGAAACTATTGTGACAGGCTGAAGGTTGGATGAAAGGGTGAACTCTAGAATGTTTTTCATCTTAGATCACCCCCAACAATCGTTGCATGTTGTTCTCTGAATGGATGTGATTGATTTAGATGGTTCATGATTACAAAGGTTGCTAAACATGTCAACTCAAACTCACTGCTCCTCTCTTTTGTTAGCTTGTCCCTTTTTTGGAGCTGTGCCTTTTATAAAATGAAATTCAAGTTGATCTTCACTTACCTTCTTTTATCATATTGAAATTGATTTCATGTGCATTCTTTCCTCATTCTGGCCATTTTTATGTTGGCATTATCTAATCCATATATGCTTCCTTGTTCTGGGTACACTCACTCACTACTTGAAGTTTGGAATGTCTCATATGGTGTTTTGTCCCTTCCACCTGTAAATGCTTTTGGATGGTTACCTGACATGGTACGACAACCTGCATTTCTTTGATTGCGTATCCTTCCTGTTGTCACCTCATGTGCCAGGCTTGCCTGCTGTTGTCTTTGTCAAATGCATTGCTTGAAGCTCTAAGAACCATGAAGGAATATTTGTGCTGTAGAATTGTTCCTTCAATTTGATAGGCGTGCCTGATGTTTGAACATTTGATGCACTGAACTTTAGCTTGGTTGTCATATTATTCTATTCAACTGTACTGCAAACTGAGATCCCCCCTCTCTTGGTGCTCTCTGTGATAGTACTGGCAATAGTTTAACTTCTACTGAGTTTTGCATTTCTGCTGATTTCTGTTTCCCTTGTTTCCATGTTTGCATCATTTAATAGTGCTTGTAGGCATGAAACATTGAGTTGCATGCTTTTGACTTTTTTTTCTTAAAAAAAAACTATAGAAAAAGAAAAAGGCAGTTTTAGCTTGAATCCTGGATAATATTTTCTGCAATTTCCATGCTAAATCCGTACTTTGTTCAACCACAAATTAACTCTCGTATGGGTTTCAGGATGGCCACAATGTGGAAAACCATGCTAGTTCACCACGAGGACCAGTCTAAGATTGTAAATGCCCTGAGATTTTTGGACATTTCACAATCCTCCAAGGAAACTAGTGAGCACCACCATGATCGTACCTTTCAGCTATTGGTTGTTGTGCAAGAGTGGCAGTCACAGTTTTGTAAACTTATAGATAATCAGAAAGCGTACATAAAGTCCCTGAACAGTTGGCTAAAGCTGAACCTCATTCCCATAGAGAGCAACTTGAAGGAAAAAGTTTCTTCTCCACCAAGAGTTCGGAACCCTCCCATCCAGCCCCTTCTTATTGCTTGGCATGATTTTTTGGACAAACTTCCTGATGAGGTTGCAAGAACTGCTATAAATAATTTTGCTGCTGTAATTCATACAATCCTGCAGCATCAAGAAGAAGAGATGAAGTTGAAAGAGAAATGTGAGGAAACAAGAAAAGAACTTTCCCAGAAGATGAGGAAATATGAAGACTGGTGGCGTAAATATATGCAGCAGAGAACACCTGATGAATTGGATCCTGAAAGGACAGAAGACAATTCTCATAATGATGCTATTGCAGAGAGACAGTCTGTTGTGGATGCAGTGAAGAACCGCTTGAAAGAGGAGGAAGAAGCCTATCGGAAGCAGTGCCTTCAGGTGAGGGAGAAATCTATGGCAAGCCTTAAAACTCGCTTGCCTGAGCTCTTCAGGGCCATGTCTGAGGTTGCTCATGCATGTTCAGAAATGTACAAGAACTTGAGGTCCATATCACAGGCATATTGCGGTAATGCAAACTAGTGTGTTTATAATATAGGATTTAATGCTTTTGTACACTTTCTTGTATACCTTGCAAATGAATACCCAAAGAAAGTACAGTATCCATATATTGCTTGTATTATTTGTTGTATAATCAATAGTTGTACTGGAATTTTGCATTGAACAAGCCCCGAAAATCATGAATGCATTCATAAATTTGTTGAGTTTCAACTTGAGTTGTTATTACTTAATAGTTCCTTACTGTTACGAACATGGATGGCATGCGTTTATGATGTTGAATATTTATCTTACAGTAGGCCCAAGAAATTCTGCTAGCCAGCATGGCATGATAATGGAAGAAGTCTAGTTGACTCGTGAGCAAAACATCGTAACCTAGAGTCAGATTATCTGTGTACTAGCTATTGCAAAAGTTGTATCTGATGGAATAATGCAAGTTGTTCCTTGGATTGGGAATGTTCATTTAAGTACAAACTGTCTTGGTATCTATGAGTTTTCCCTTTTCTGCTGCCATTCCTTGCCCACATTTCAAAACTAGAAAGATGAAGTTCCATACCTATAATGCCTTGAAACAGCTCAAGTTGAATTTTATAAACAAATAATATATCCTTCCTTACAACTTGAAGAGCTTATGTACAAATACTGAAACAGAAAGTTGTGAACTATCAAGAATTTTTTTCAAATCCCTTCCGGGCTTGCAGTAATTGCTTAAGGAGGACTCTTTGATGAGGGATGTTAACCAGAGCAACAGAATAGATTTCTTGTCCTACTTTCGGTTTCATCATTCAGATTCACCCCAGTAGACTTTGAAGGGTAAGCCTTTGCCAATCTCTTAGCTGCAAATGGTAGAAAATAGAATGAACCTTCTGAGAATCTTAAATCAACGTTTTGAAAACAAGCACAAAGGAAGGTAGATGCAAAATGCAGATGTCCCGTAATAAATAGTTTACATTCCTGCTGTGTTGAATATGTATCCGAGGTGTGATTATTGATGGAGGAAAATCAACTAAGTCATGTCAGATATGAAGATAATTTATTGCCTTCATTTTGCCAGTTTAATGGGATCATAGCTCTCTCTTGCGATAAACAAATATAATTACCTATTTCATAGAAAAGCTCGTTAATATTTTGTGCAGTTTTTGCAGATGTTTCCATGAAGAACATCCCATTCTCTTGAGAGAATTGCTCACCGTCCTGTAATTATAATAGAGAAAGAAAAATAGAAGAAATGATGAATGTATGAATTTTCTCATGTACAAATCAACTTGAAGTCTTTAGATCAGAAATGGATGTTGATGCCTTAGCGTATCAACATAAAATAGAGTTCTATACTATGAAACCTGTAACTATTATTTAGGTGATGCCGTAAACAGAAGTTTTTTCTGCAGATACCTCATTCTGCACCTCTCTCTTCGAGTCCAAATCCAATTTATTTGCTACTAATGCCATAACCATCTTAGGATTTCCTGGAAATAGTAATATGCGGGAAAAAGTTGTAAATCATGGATAAAATATAGCAAAATGATCACCCTACAAGCAACTGTGCTTATGAACCTTTGATATGCTGCATAGAGATCACAAAGCATCGGTACAGGATACAAGCAGAAACAAAAATGAGGTTCAGGTTTTATTTGATACAGAGCCTCAATGAGCCAATGAAAGGGAAGAAACATAGTTTTCTGTGTGCACTTAAACATACTTTGCTGAAGGCTTTAAACTGATAGCCTTACCTTGTCTTTGCAGCTCTTGAACCCACCTTTTGGCCCTAACAAATGTATCCTGAAGCAAAACATCAACGCATATCAAGAGTGTTACTGAAAGTGAGTATCAAACAAATCAAAGTAGTATTAAAACAGGAGTCCATGGAGTTTGAATATTCCTAGTGATTGTATTTAGAATTGGCGGAAGATGTTAAAACATGGGGTTGACGTGGGATTATGTTGAACGTACTATTGGGAAAGGCAAGCTAATATTTTTGTGGTGGCACATATAGCACCCGCATGGAGCTTTAATTAAAGAATATGGACATGAAATTTTAAATGGAACTGGTCTCCCTTCAAATGCCAAGGTATCTGGCGTATTCAAAATGATAGTTGGATTTGGCCTCATTAAGGTCAGATGCTGCTGTGATTAGTTTTCAAGGTTCTATTTATGGAACTATCTACCTCGAGGCATGGCATTGAAGACTGTATTACTTGGAAAGGCTCTTCTGATGGGGTAATTTCATGCAAAGGTGCATGGAAGAAATAAGGGCAGCATTGTTGCTTGGCATGAACTCATTTTTGGACAAGTACATCTTCCTAGATGCAGCTTTATTGCCTGACTTTCTATTCTAAACAGGCTATCAACAAAAGTCAGGCAGGAACAATGGGGAAGAAGCATCGATGCCATGTATACTCTATACAAGCAAGCTTCAGTAGACAGAAATCACTTATTTCTCCTACAGCATTACAAAAGGAACTTGGCAGTGTATTTTGCAGAAAAGTGGTGTTCAAAAGCTAGTGGGAGATTGGCAAACAGAATTGGCTTGGGCTATCTCTTCTCTGCAGAAAAAAATGTGTCACTTTAGTTTTGCCTAGATATTTTGGTGCTCCTACATTTACTATGTTTGGAAGGAGAGAAATAGAAGAGTTCATGGGGGAGAAGGAAGCTGAGACCTGTGCTATTGTGAATGATATTCTTAGATTAGTCCAGTTGAGACTTTATAAGACTAAGCTTCTGCAACAAGTTCTTAATCCCAAATACTCTTTGTATGTAAACTGTACAAACTCGTAGCAGATTCTGCTTAGATGATTTTGATTAATGAAAGTTTCATTAATCAGAAAACGAAATTTTTTTTATCAAATTCAATGCGGTAGTGGAGCTATTGAGGCTCAACAGCACCACCCTCAGCAAGGCAAAATGACAATAATTATTACTACAAGAAGCAAATTACCAAGTACAAACCCCAAGAGTTTAAGAGATGCTTACCATGCTGGAAATATCATACACAATAACAGCTGCTGCTGCACCGCGATAGTACATAGGAGCCAAGCTGTGGTATCTTTCTTGCCCTGCTGTATCCCAAATATCAAACTTCACAGTTGCTTCAGTTAATGATAATATCTGTGTAAAAAAAGCCGCTCCTATTGTTGGTTCCTGAACATAGATAGAGAGGCACAATATCCCATCAACTAAGAGCAAACACAAAATCAATTGGCAATCTGAAAAAAGATCATGTTGAAGAAAACATCAGACGAACGTTTTAAGAATTAATTACCTGGTGATCGAAGAACTGGCCCTTTACAAACCTTAATACCAAACTGGTTTTCCCAGTTCCCATATCCCCCAGAAGCACCTAAAAAAAATCAAGCTAGTAAATATTGTACTATCACCAAGATCAGTAGAGAGAAAGGGTCAATCAGGAGAATCATTAAGAAGTGAATCGGTTATCAAATTGAGAAGATAAAAGGGTCATAAGACATTTTTTAGGTTATACCGACCAGCTTAGCTTGAATGATCTTGTTGCCAGGTCTTGCCATTGGACATACGTACGCTTAATGTGATCAATCTCTAAAACCCAAGACCAGATTTCACCTTCTATCTTACTAGTTCTAGCTAGCCTAGAGATGGTAATATGCAGTCCAAAAGAAAAAAAAGAAGAAGCAACAACTGTCTGATTTATCAATGAACTTTTAAGACAGACAACAACAAGAATGGTAGGTTTGTTCCAAAACAGTCTACATGTTTAGCTTTGACTGGTAGTTGTTCCATTTACTATTTCCCTCTCTCTCTTCTGTGCCAGGCACAACATTATTAGGCACAGCCCAGACCAGCTCATAGCAGAAGCATGATGTCTTGCAGAGTCGTAGCCATGAGACTAGTTTAATTTGCTGTACTTGTCATTTGGAAACGAATTCCATTAATTTACGCCATATATTTTAAGGAAAGATACCTATTATATATTATATTTATATATAAAACTAAAGGAGGTCGGTGCAGCCTATTGCATAGTTAAATTACTATTTTAGTAATCTCATATTTTAACAATATAGTTAAATTATTTAATTATCTTTGAAAACTCTTTTCATTTAATTATTTTAAGCGGTTCTCAGTTTCTTATATTTTTAAATGCTGAAATTACTAAATTAACCTTAAAATCAAAATTTCTAAAATTTCCTTAAGGGATGTTTTTGCCTATAGGTTTTTATGTTATTATTAAGTTAGGTTTGAGGCGATTTAGATTTTTTTTATTTTTAAAAAATATTAAATAAACAAGTTGCTAGTGCGTGCATAGTGTGTGAGGCAGCTCTGTACTTTTTAAGCTGCGGGTGAGCCGCTGTTTGGTGAAAGAACATCGGTTTTCGTCATGGTGTTTGAAGTCACACTCTCTTCCACATGGGACAGCGCATATGGTGTTTTTATGATGGTTGGGCTTCGACCGCCCCTTTGTTTTCTTTTTCTTTTCTCTCACTCCTCCATATTGAATTCCATGCTGGCCATTATCGTTGTTTTATTTTATGACATTTCATATATGACCCTTAATGTTTTGATTTCTAAATTTGATTTTTAACTCTTTTATCAAATCTTAATTTGTTTTTAATTTTATCATTTGATCCATAATTTTGATTTTTTATTTCTTCAAGTTTGGTCCTCATTCTCTTGATTTTTATTTTTAATTTGGATTCTTTTGTGAATTTATTTTTTCTTTTTAATTTTACCATTCAATTAAGATTTTGATGATATTTAAAGTTATGTTCTCAATGTTTTGATTTCAAATTGTGATTCTTAACCCATTTATCAATTATTTTTTTACAATTTCATTCTTGAATATATAATCTTGGTTTTTTTACTTTTTCAAACTTGATCCTCATTCTTTTGTTTTTAATTTTTTTGTTTTGGATTCTTTTGTTAATTTTATTTTTCTTTTTAATTTTACCCTTCAATTTAAAGTTTCATTATATTTAAGGTTAGACCTTCAATGTTTTGATTTTAAATTTTGACTCTTAACCCGAGTTAACCCAAGTCAAATGAATATTTTTATTTTATAAAAAAGTATGGATGGCATCATTTTGAAAAAGATAAAGGAAAATTCCCCCCAAATTTCTTTTGAAACCTGACCCACCCTAAGCCTTGTGTCACGGGTCAACCCACTATTTTTTCTTTTGTTGATTTATCCTGTTTACATAATCCTTCTCGCGAGTTTTGGTGACCTTACATGAATTTTCTAGTGCTTTGTTTTTTTAGACTTCTTTTAACTGATGTTTTCCCCTGATTTCATCCTTATATGTTTGGATTCTTGGGGATTGAAAATTGTAATTTTTTTTCAATTTTTTTTTTATTGTGTCAAGTTATGATAGTGCAAGAGTATCATTTTTTTAAGTTTAAGATATGTCTAGACCTTTAAAATCTTTTTTAGAGAAACATGAGTAGTATTAAACAACATGGATACTTTTATAAAAAAGGAAAACAAAAAATCTTAAAGCACCAATATACTCATCCTATATGAAATAAAAATTACATCCTCTAATAAAGAAGTGAATGAAGATGGTTATAATATAAAGAATAATAAAGATCAAGACTCACACTAGTGATTGATCCTTTCTTATTGATCCAGTAACTAATACTTTTAAGGAGTTTCTAAAGGCCAAAGCTCTCTCTCCTCTATAGCACATAAGAATGCTACACTAATACTTATATATTCTAATAAAAAAAATTAAAGTTCATGGTTTTAGATTAATGGATAAGTCCTTATTGTTATTTAAAGAAGCATTTAAATTTCTATATTTTAATATTAATAGAAACTTTCTTCTTTATATTAGATAACATTTTATTTCTTACTCTCTTAAATCTCTACTCTTCCACCAATGGACATGTCTTTTAAGACCTAGTTTGAGAAAAATAACTAATTGAGAGAGTCCTTTATAGCCAAAATCAAGAAGGTTATAACTATTCTTACCCTTAAATATACTTTCTTTAAAAATAAAACCTCTATTGATAGTTGAAGTATCTCCTTAAGAACACCTTTTTTTGTAACATCCTATAATTTCAACATGCAAAACCCCATATCTATTCCATAGGTTAACCAAAGCCATTGCACAATTTTTTTTTTATGTTGTGAGCTACATATATTCTATTCAAATTTCTATCAAAATTTTGACAGAATTTCCTCTATATTAAGACTATCCCAAGTTATCAACACACTTCTATACATCCCAAAACAATACCATAATCATGGTCCAACCATCCTAAACCTTTTCTCAAACTCATTCACAATCATATCATTTAAAAATATCAGTTTCATATTGCACAAATATAGAATACTTTTCATAAAAATTAACTGTGGCACATACACACACACCTCCATCATAAAAACAAATTATAGTTGGTTCACTAAGATAATTTAATGCATTAAAAATCATTAGTTTCATAAACACCTATATTATACTTACATAACTAAAAAGAAAGTTAACAACATTTAAATACATACTTAAGTTTTGCCTACGAATTACATAATAAACCTAATACAAAAGAGACATGATCAACTGAAATCTAATGATCCATTCTAGGATTAGAGGTACCTGTCAACATGTTACGATTTATACAATGTGTTAGAATACATTATAAGGATTTAATAATTAATCTCATACATATCTAAAT
>Ga0307513_10007168_pt1 | contig 14488 bp, 10 predicted proteins | sample 15_EM_MG_FD_202174 | JGI IMG/M metagenome (GOLD analysis project Ga0307513, IMG submission 202174) | Populus trichocarpa ectomycorrhiza microbial communities from riparian zone in the Pacific Northwest, United States - 15_EM | ecosystem: Host-associated > Plants > Roots > Unclassified | place... | reverse complement strand
CCTTAAAATGGGAACTTTTTTTCCATATTTTTGGACCTATATAGCGAAGCCCTAACATTCAAAGTAGCTTAGCCACGTAACACTTTTTTTTCAGCCTCGTGCAGGTCTTGATCCGCACGAACCATACTAAGTCGACAGAGTTTATGCCATGGCACAACCCTTCAAATTGATGTGCGCTCGCCCGTGCAGGGCTTAAGAAGAAAAACAAAGAAACCATCTACAAGCTCAATTCATATTGAATATCCCCCATTTCCCATCCTTCTGAGTTATCACTGTGCTGAAGAACATGAATATTTGCTTCAATAACAGAAACCAACCTGCAATAATTGAATTGTACCAGGTCGTGCCACCAGCTAAGCTCACCACACACTGGCATTTCGTAGTGCACTGCTGGGCACATTGGCATGGCACAAGGCACTTCAAGTGTCAACAACGCTACATATAATACAATTGCTCTAGCACTAGCACCCCGTTTTGTCAACTTACCGACATTACACAAAGATGTTACCCTGAACTAGCAACACCAAGTTTGGGATCCTGGACTATGATCTTTTCCTATTATTCTCACAACGAAATGCTGTCAAGCCTATCTCAGCTGAGATATTGCTAGCGTATTCTAACTGTGCCTAATATTGGGTGGGGGTTTGCACTAAGGTATGATACTGGAAATAATTTAACAGCACTTGGGGTTGTGTTTTCATGTGTAAGCATACTTGTGCGGAAGCTTATGTATGGTGCATAGTACGGGGAAGTCACTCGTCTTCCGGTATAGCCCTGTCTGGAAAATAATTATGCCCCTTCCTATAGTAGCAATAGGTCTACCATACAACCTTCTATCATAATAAAGCATGACAAAGAGGTAAAAAGATAATTTTTAAAAACACATAGTAAAAATTAATATTACAAGTATAATAATTAATATTATAATAATATTATTATGTATAATATTATTGTCAAAAATATAGAAAACACTATGCAATTTTTATCACCTTTAGACCATATCGTCATAATATTATATCCAAGTTAGTTTCCTTTTCTTCTCTTGGCACTATCCTACATCTTGTGTGCATATTAGTTATATTTCAAAACATTGCAATAGGAATTATCCTAGAAATATCTAAGTTTTAAACTAGCAATATTTGGATTTTGAATACTCGCGGCGAGAATAAGTCCTGAGACAACGGGAGCAACAACGATTCCTCACAGCACTTAACCGTCACAATACCGGTACCACAACTCAGGTCAACGCCAGTCAAAATGAAAGGTCCTATTTCTAGATGCTATTCCCAGAGAGAGGGAGGGACACAAATAAACAGGCCCTGGTGGTAATAGTCATTACACTCGGGCGCAATTAAGCACTCGAAGGGATAGTGACAACGGCCGCCACTCGTCAACACTGTCCTCATCATTAATCGAGTGAAAAGTAACATAACCCAATACTAGAAAGAGATAAGAAAAATGTTTATTCTGCAAGGTGATCTTACTTCTAGATCCAAACAAATGTGGGAAAAAAATGCTGGGAGAATTTGGTGTTGTAGTCGTTGTGGCAGTGGCGAGGTTGGCAAAGTGGTAGTATGATAGTTGATGAGGAATGATGATTGTCGGGCCCTCATGTTCGAGTGTTTGGTTCGCGCCCGAGTAGTTGTGGTTGCAATTCTAATCGCAATTGCGGTTATGATGATGGTTGAGTTTTGCGGTGGATCATGGTTGTTCCTGCTGTCTCAGGACTTATTCTCACAGCGAGTACTTTGATCTCTATAGAGGTTTTTTTTCCATAGAGACAATCTACTAATATTTATTATACCGGAAGCATTTCTAGTCTGATTCCACATACCTTTTAATTAGACATTTATATAATCATTTTTGTTGGCTACATAGTTGATATTGAACATGGTCCGGGGTTAGTAAGAGGCATAATTTTCTGAACAAGACTCTGCACATTACAATTTACAAATAAATGGAGATTGACTCCATTAATTCATTTCATTGGATACAGCAGGGAAATTATATGAAAGTGTAGTATATCTCATAGCAATGATATGTGAATTTGTAGTAATATTTAGGAATACATTTTTTGTTGGTTTATATGTTATACAATATTAGTCACTTGGAGTCTAATTTGAAAACCAGTCAAAACGATCATTGACTACAACAACCCCATCTCAGAATCCAATCCAAGATTTCTTGTTCTTTCATGACACGAGAGTGATTAAAAGGACTTTTCAGTCCAGATTCTTGCCTGCTCGTCTCGGCGGCTTGAGCTATTCGTTTAAGCTCTTGGATCATGGGCACTATGGCACTTCGACTCCAATGCCACACCCTCAGACCAGATGCTCTCCTATCGGGTGCCTAGGGCGGGCTCAGGCGTTTAGTGGGTTGTTGCGGTAGACGCAAACCCAACCCGGAGAACCGGGATGGATGTGAGCCTATCGTTGGTTAGCTAGCTTTCTTTGCTTTACAATTACAGTGGCTTATGGTCATTCTGTTTCGTTGGGGGGTGGGGTTTGCCTACTTTTTTGTTTCTTTTATCCTTTCTCACCTGGCAGGCGGTATTAACCTTTTTTCCACTCTTCTGTTCTCTTGTCCACCTTCCTTTCGTTTCTCTTGCCTCCTTTACACCAGCTCCCCCCCTTGAACATAGATTAGTGCGGTGCTGTAGCATACCGTACAAACTCGAATAATCACACCATGTGCTATGTAGCTCCAAATTTTCTCCTCCTCAGGGAAGAGGGAGAGAGCACACAAAGCTCTGCCCCCCCCGGAACAGAAAAAAAAAGAAAGAAAGAAAAAAGCGCCAGGACCTTACTAGGAGAGGCAACTCCAACGCCCTAACACAAAGTGCGATTATTCCAGTTCCCACGGTAATCACCTCCTTGTAGGTATACCTGCTAATGCTCAGAGGCTCGCATGGGATCAGGCTAGGGAAATGCGTCTATGGGCCTACTCTTCATACTTAATTTATAACTATAATGGCAGCAAGGGGGTATGCAATCGAGTTATTACTTGAAAATAATTCCTCTAGATATCATACCTAACGATAGCCGGCGGGGGGGGGGATATGGCTACCAATTTACCGTACTCGTTTCTTCGCCCTGTGGTTTATTGATTTATCGAGTGCTTAAAATGTGAGACAAAAGTACGAAAAATTGTAGGTACCGGCTCACGGAAAGTCCGGGTCATATTAAACCCATATTATATGCAGGGTTTCGAGGACCTTACTAGGATAGGGATACGCGAGAGCTCCAATGCTACCAGATAAGTTCATATACGGTAACTAAGAGCTAAGGGGGCGGTCACTACCATACAAGATTAGCGACTCAATTCTTGTCACAGAGCGATAAAATCGGCATTGATAAAAAGGAGAAAGAGCGGCAAACTCTGGTCAATTTTCTGGTTGGAATGATCATCATATATATTACTTGCAAGTTGCATTGATATAAAGCCTTTTGGTGAGGTCGAGGTCTAGATGCAATGTTGGAAGTCTTGGAGTCCCACTGGTTCTTTAACAAAAATATAAGGTCAAATGGGGTGGAGGCGGTGCCTTAGCAGAGTACGGCAGCTAGAGATAGAAAGGCGCTGGCAGGGAGCTCTCATCACTTTGAATACCGAGTACGGTGCTTGCCGCACCTGCGTTACCCCAAATCCCAGTGGCTGAGATTTTGGTTCGTAAAGTGAGACATGATAGTACTCGTGTAGTCACGCCAAGCTTAAGGGGCCAAAACTGGTCAACCTGGAAGCCAGCCCTGTTTCTCTTCTGTCGAAACAAGCTGGACGGAGTCTTTTTAATGACTGAAAACATGAATCGAAACTTTGGCCGATATTTTAGCGAGAATGTCAACAGCTTCAACCTTTCTATCAATAGTAACAACAGCATCACAAATTTTACGACGGCCGCGGAGGAGAGGTCACAGATTCTTGAGTGGATATCCCCCCTAGAGTCTTGGAGGAGGCACCATGATATATCAACCACCCGCGTCAAGGGAGTGGGAGACTGGGTTTTAGGGACCCCAGAGTACCAAATGTGGTTGTACAGGAGGAACCTAGGATCCGCGTATAAGACTTTGTTCTGTCAAGGGATTCCTGGAGCGGGAAAGACTTTTGTTTGGTATAGCTTGCCTTCCATACCAACCGCCACTGTCACTAATCGGATGCCTTCGTAGTTCTCTTATTGTTGACACTTTATGTGACAGCGCCGCGAGGTCAAACGCCGGAATTGCATGTCTCTACTGCGATTACCGGGGGCAGAAGGGACAGGTCCCGGTGGGTATGATCGCTAGCCTCCTGAGGCAGTTTGTGGCCGGACTACCATACATACCCGAAGAGTTCGCCAAAGCATTCCGGACGTCGAGTGGGCAACTCGGGGGACGAGCTCTCCAGCAAGAGAGGATCCTCGAAATGCTCCCTCGGGTGCTTGCGTCGTTTCACGAAACGTTCATATGTATCGATGCGTTGGACGAGTTTCCCGTGGAACACCGGGCTGAGTTTCTCAAATGTCTGAAATATATCGCAGAAAAATCGCCCAATACCCGCTTCTTTCTGACGGGCAGACCATATCTCCTGGTTGAACTAGACAAGCATTTCCTGAGGCCCGGGAGCGTTTTAAAGATTCAGCCTAGTCCCGGCGATATAACAAGATATCTGACCAACAAGCTGAATAACGATCCTGAGCCCGATGCAATGGATGATTACCTACGGCAAGAGATCATGGAAAACATCGCTAGGGGGCATTCCGATGTGTGAGTATGGTATCAATATGCTACAGCCGATTAACTAATTAAAGGTGATTATGAATTTAGGTTTCTGTCAGTTGCCTTACATATCGAAGCGATTCTGGGAGAGGTGACAATTGGAGGAAGGAGGCAAAAGCTTTATCAAATGGCCAATGGCCTGAGCGATGCGTACAGTGTGACCATGGGAAGAATAAAGCAGCAGCGAGGATCCAGAGCGATATTAGGCGTTGCAGCGCTGATGTGGATTTCCATGGCAGAGCGGCCATTGCTAGTCAATGAGTTATGTCATGCCTTAGCTGTGGAAACAGGGTCCATGGACATTGATAGGGGGAAGATTCCATCGATAGAGACTATCTTAGGGTGCTGTCTTGGACTTGTCACTGTCGACCGTGAAACAGCCACTGTCCGTCTCATTCATGCAACTTTGCAAGAATATTTTCGCGCGCATCCTGATCTTTTCCACCGCCCTCATGTCACTATTGCCGAGGTGTGCTTAACGTATCTCAATTTTCAACCTGTCCGGAAGCTTTCAACTGCCTACACGTCTGCACCGCCAACATTCCCGCTTGTCGGCTATGCCTCTTGCTGCTGGGGAATGCATGCACGGAAGGAACTAACAGTATATATAAAAACACTCGCACTTGGGATTCTACTCCAGTTCCCCGAACATATCGCTGCAAACCTTTTCATATTGAATGAAAGAGGCATATGGGGATGCGGGCGTTCCTCTGCGGGGTTTACCGGATTGCACTATGCTGCATCTTTCGGTCTCCACGAGCTTGTAATGGGAATGCTTATTATGACAAATTATAAACCGGCCGAACGAGATCCATGGGGCCGTACGCCTTTGATATGGGCTGCTAAGAATGGGCATGGGGCATTCCTGAAAGTGTTATTTGATCTTAGTGGTGTCGACCCAAACCTAGCAGATTGGTGTGGCTACACACCGCTCTCTTTGGCTGCTAGATACGGGAATGAGGGCGCAATGGAGGTACTATTAGCCCAACCCGATCTCGAACCGGATCTATCGGATTTGTATAAGCAAACACCGCTGTCTTGGGCGGCTGAGAAGGGGCACGAAGGGGTTGTGAAGACGCTGTTGAACCGGGCCGATGTCAACCCCAACTCACCAGATTGGCGTGGCCGAACACCCCTCTCTTGGGCCGCCGAGAAAGGCAGAGAGGGAGTAGTAAAGTTATTCCTAGACCAACCTGCCGTCAACCCCAACTGTGGGGACGTGGTGAATCGGACACCACTCATTCGAGCTGCCAACTTTGGACACGAGCGAGTGGTGGGGCTGCTACTAAATCACCCCGATGTTGACCCTAACTTCGCAGATAATGATAGGCAAACACCGCTATTGTGGGCAGCTGCGACTGGCCAGGAGGGGGTTGTGACTGTCTTATTGAGCAGAACCGACATCAACCCAAATTTACCGGATTCGGACAATCAAACGCCCATCTCATGGGCAGCTGAGAAGGGACATGAAGGGGTTGTGAAACTACTGCTAGGCCACCCCGATGTCGACCCCAACTCGGTGGATAACGATGGCCAAACACCACTATCGTGGGCGGCTGCGTCCGGGCATGAGGGGGTGGTTAGGATCCTATCAACCCGAGCTGATGTTAACCCCTACCCGTTAGACAACTCTGGCCGGGGGCCGCTCTCGTTAGCCTATAGACGTGGGCACACAAAAGTAGTAGAGATACTGCTGGCCTGGCTGCAGGCGAGCCAGCAAATCCCTCGGGCTCCGTTCGATTCCCCTAGATCACGGCCTTCTGCTCCTCATGAATTGATGCCTGGCATATAATGGCTATTCCGGTATCGTTGCTTCTGCGAAGCTTACGCAACCAGTATCTCGGAGATGGGGGGGTGTCATTAATAACCATTCCCGGGAACCGTGCCTAATGCGGTACATCTTGAGTTAGATTCCCACGGGCGGAGAACATAGGACTCCTTTTTCTACCTTTACGCACTTTGGGGCGGTCTTCCTCTCCTTTGTGCCTATTGCACAAGCATCCCGAGTCTAGGGAATTTGGGCCTATTCGGCAATCCCTCAGGTTACCCCTTTTTCTAGTTATCCCAAGAGTTTTCTATATCATATCCCATCTTTCATTCTGCATTTTCTCTTCTCATGAACGTAACTAGACCTCAAGCAGATAGACGTATTCGCCATTCCGCTCTAAATTATCACTAGATATCCCCCGCTTCTACATATCTCATTTCTCACTATTCAAAACCTGGGTTTATTAATTTCTCAATTTTCTTCAAGTCTACCACTGGCTATTCGGTACTTCTCTAACAATTCCTAAGCGGGCAATCCTAAAACAGGATCTAGCAAGGTCGAGGGTACTTCTGCCATACTGCACTGCGTATATGGGGTTTCAGTCGTCGTAGGAGTATGTGACATAGATTCTCCACAGCGGAAGCACTAGATCTTGAACTAAAAATATACTTCGATCCATGATAGGTAATTTAGCAAAAGGAAGAAAGTCCTTGTATTTTTTTTCCAATGCGACATCCCGAACACATAAACCCTCGTGGTATGCAATGCTATCCTGTCCTCATAGAATCGTGCAAGCAAAGGTGGTATGATACTTCCCCCCTCCCCATCCCAGCGACCACTTATCAAGTACAACAAAGCATATATCCCTAGGACCCGGTCTCTAGGTGTAAGAGGCCTAGGCATTGGAAACAGGCCCCGCTGCCTTGTCGCCACTGACTCTAATGAAGATTATCCCGCTCGATAAACGGAAAATTCTTGTTATAGTGCTAACGAGGGGTTTCCCGCTCGTGTTTATATTGTAAAACTGTGTTAGTAGGTGAGTTTTCTAAATTGGGCGGTGAAGCCAGAGGGGGGTAGGTATATCTTGTTCGGCTTGACATGCAGCAAGTGCTTTGTATAGTGCGGCGAGGAAGGAAGGAAGGGAGGGAGGGAGGAAGGGAGGGAGGGAGGGAGGGAGGGAGGGTACAGCTTGAGCACGCCTGCCGTTTCCAAGGTGAAGAAGAGCGAATGTGCTGTGGTGTGCTTATGTAGACTAGCGCCCGCTTCCGAGTAGGATCGGATATAATGCCTTTAGGCGGGCGATATATTTTTCGGGCTTCCGGGGGTTTTTATACTATGATATTGTCGCGATATAAATTACTGATTCAATTCAATTTAGAAACTACTGCACACACGCACGCTCACTAAGAGTGAAGGAGAGAAAAGAAAAAGGAAGGAAAGCGTATACTGACAGCTGGAAATTATAATAATGCTTTACAAAAAAGAAAGGGAAAGGAAAGGAAAGGAAAGGAAAGAAAGGCTTTCGATCACCAGTTCACACCGACTGTGGATCTCGTACGCTAATATTGACATTGGCAAATACGCTGGTCCAGCCCTAGTATCTCTGTAGCTTAGAGGAAAATCTTAGTTGAGAGAGCGAGCTCTTTAACCTCAAAAAAACTTTTCCCGGATCGGCATTGACTGGATTTGTGCTCGGGATTGTGAGCGGAAAGTGCGGAGTAGCCCAGAAAATGCACTCTATGCTAGTGTAAAGCGGGTAGGTGGAGGTGCACCTATCACGCCCGGTGCTAGATGCGAGAGATGGCTCAGCGAAGGGCGCTCGTTTCGTTGGTATTGATATCAGCTGCCGGTCTGCTTTCTATTAACTGGCATTTTGAGTCCCAGCGAGCTAATCATAAATATCAAGTCGGGACGATTTCCAGCCCAAAAATGGTAACGATACTGCTGCAGAGACTGACGCCTTGACATGGCGCTAAGAGCTCTTTTGGCTCTCACGCTCCTCCAACGAGACCCGTTGGATAATCAATCTGCTCCAGTCGCTCACCAGGCATGGCCAGACGCCCGCCCGGGAAAGTAGGAGCTTCACAATCTGCTCCTGTGCATTTCCGGCTGCGCAGAAGAGCGGTGAACAACCCATGATGTCTACTGCGTGAGGATCGACATCATTTAAGGTGAGTAGGAGCTCTACTGTCCCCTCGTGCCCCCCCCGCGCGGCCCAGGAGAGGGGAGTTCGGCCGCTGAGGTCTGCTAAATCGGGATCGACCTCATCCCGGGCGGCCAAAAGCCTTACGACCCCTTCATGCCCCTTTCCGGCGGCCCAGGAAAGGGGGGTCCGGCCGGAGGTGTTTGTTGCGTTAGGGTTGACATCCTCCCGGGCGAGCAAGAGGTTGACTATCTCCTCATGCCCATGCTCAACAGCCTGTTTGAAAGCTTCCTGGGTGAGCCCGGGGCTGAGATCTCTTCGAGCTAGTAAAAGCTCCACTACTCCTTGATGCCCACTCGCCGCAGCTAGTGAGAGGGGTGCCTGGCTACAATCTTTCTCTGGGACATCCGGATTGACGTCCCCCCGATCTAACAAGAGTTTCACTACTCCCGCATGCCCTTTTTCCGCAGCCCAGGAAAGTGGGGTCCGGCCGGAGGTGTCTGTTGCGTTCGGGTTGACATCCTCCCGGGCGAGCAAGAGGTTTACTATCCCCTCATGTCCATGCTCGGCTGCCTGTTTGAGGGCCTCCTGGGCGATCCCAAGGTTAAGATCTCCTCGGGCTAGCAAAAGCTCCACTACTCCTCGATGTCCACTCGCCGTAGCTAACAAGAGAGGTGCCTGGCCACAACCTTTCTCTAGACAATTTGGATCGATGTCCCCCCGGGCTAACAGGAGTCTCACTATTCCCTCGTGGCCATCTTCGGCAGCTGTTGAAAGCGGTGCTCGGCCAAGAACTGCCTCCGGCTGGTTGGGGTTGACGTCTCCACGAGCTAGAAGGGCCTTGGCTATTGCCTCATGTCCCCTTGATGCAGCCAACACAAGAGGAACCCAACAAAATCCCTCGCTCGCTCCGCTAGGGTCGACGTCGTCCCGAGATAGTAAGAGCTTTACTATTTCATCATGCCCATTCACGACCGCTTCCGATAACGGTGTTTTGCCCTCGCAGTCTGCCAGATTGGGATCAACCCCTACCCATTCCAGCAAAGCCCTTATCCCCTCTAGATTCCCCATTCTTGCGGCCCAGAGTAGGGGTGTGGCCCCAAAGGCGTCTCTTTCGTTCACATTACCACGCCTCTCCTTTCTCAAGGCCACTATGAGCGCAGCAATGCCAAAGAACGCAACGCAGTGCAGCGCGGAGAACCCCTTGAACGGATCGCCTAATTGTGCATAACGTGGCCAGTAATCACTCCCCATCAATAGAAGCCTGGGAGATATGTGGGTATCATATCGGTTGAGGAGCCTGAAAGCAAGGGGTTTGACGTCTTCAATATTTCCCTTTGAAGCATGAATCCCCCAGTAGCGGGAAGCGTAATTTGCAAATGCGGGTGCCCTCACGATGGCAGTCGGTGATAAGTTTCTATTGGTACACCGGTGGGTTAAATACTCAAGGCAACCCCGCGCCATATTCAAATGGGGTTTCATGAACACACTAGGATGATGGAGAAGGTACTCTCGGAGGGTGTGATGGACCAGGCGGACGGTTGATGACGGGCCCCCGACATCCACGAGCCCCAGAGAGCATTCGAGTAGCTTTTGTATGAGGATATGAAAGGCCTGACCATTCCGACCTGTATTTACCTTCACAGCATGACATAGCTCGCCAACCTGCAGCGGCCGCTCTGAATGAGAGACGAACATGAGGATTTCTATGCCAACTCCTGCATTGCTCCCCCTTTCCGCCCTCATATGTTCCAGTGCTGCGGCATACGCTTCGTCCAAACTCTGGGCTTCCGTCATCTCTTTAAGCTTCTTTCTTCTATAAGGGATTGTTTGCTCTGCTAAGATTAAATCTATGACCAGAGAAACGCCCAAGAAACTTCGCACTGTCAGCCGATAACCCCAACTTTACTTCTAAGTAATGGAGGGGTTTCCACACACGTTTCCGATATTTTTCCAGGAATATCCCTCAAAATATCTTCTTTCAGGTGATTATCCATTGCGCGATACTTTTTATCTTTGTCTAATTTGGTTTTCGCAAAATTCATAAGGTCGCTGATGCTGGGCTGGATGGGCAAAGCGTCCACATCGCCGAGGTGCTTCTCAATTTCGTCACGAACGCCGCGTCTCCCTGTGATGAATAGCCGGACTCCCTGCAAATACCGGATCTCTCGTAGCGACTCCAGAAAGAGGGCTCTATTCTCGGGCAGACATTCATCTAACCCATCAATGCAAATAAAAGCTCTCTTCCATGATGAGAGGGCCTTTTTGAGCATTCTTGCAAGATCCGGGAGCCCAAAAGTCCTCTGATGGAAGCCATGACTTATATACTCTCGGGCGTCTCCTGCATCGATGACTTGCTTGAGGATCACTCCTAACATGTTTTCCGGAGATTGTTCTTTCTGAGCCGCGAAATCATAGTATAAACCAGTGAGAACGACATCTTTCCCATGACATTGATTGCTCAAATCGTCCAGAACCAGGGAGCTAATTTCCATACTAGTTAGAAACCCTACCCCTTTCGTAGATCTGCTTTTCTTACCTGAGGTACGTTTTCCCCACTCCTGGTTCGCCATAGCAGAAGAGCACACCCCTATCCGGCCCGCCACCGCCGCTACTCCATTCCCGAAACTCCTTCGTCTGTAAAACCCAACTCCCTATGCCATCAATCCGATCGGCGCACACGGCCTGGTGCCGCGCGTAGGGCTCCAGCGATGATAGCCACTTCAAAACTTGTGGCGTCGTATCATCGGCCATTGTATAGTCACCGTTGGACAAAAAGTATTGGTATTAGCGCTGCCATCCGGGTGCTAAGATCTTCTTTGGGGTATCCCAGTATCGTGTGAAGCCTGGAGGGGTGTCGGGAGGGTTGTTGAAATTCCTGGGCCTGAAGTCAAGGAGATGAGGATTATATATGGCATTGACGTTTCACAGGGGTAGCGCTATCATTTCCCTGCCAAGGAAATTTTACAAGGGGCTCATGTGTCGAATAAGAGCTACCAAAGCTCCAGGTCCGGGATCTGATTCGACTAGGAGAAGAAAGTGCACAAATTATGCCCCAACATTAGGCCACCAGTGGGTCTTCTGTAGCCACTGCACATACGGGCACTCACCTGAGAGCCTAAATTTCTGCTTGCTACCCGAGCAGTGATACAGCCATCCGGAGTAATGATATTGCCCCCTCCTGCCAGTAGAAAAATTCAATATGAGGCCTATCGGCTAGGCCCATCACAACCGAAATATCTGCACATGAACCGAGAGTGAGCCCACCACTGACAGTGCTCGCCCATCTTTAATGGATAATCCCCAGTCTACGAACTTTCGACTTCCCAGAAAGGTGTGGCCTAATAGTTCCCGTTAACAGCACCCCATGTATTGATCCAATGGGAAAACCCCCTATTATGGGAGCTCAAGTTTACGGCGCGCCCATGCATGCGTCCGCTCTAGCACACACTTCTCCATTGACCAAAGATTCAGGCATACCCGATGCGAATTCAGAGATCGGAACTTCCCATAACCCGGCTCAAGACACTATGCCGATAAAAACACTTGCTTTGTTCCAATGCCCGGCCACGGGAGGGTCACATGGTGTACTATTTTTCGCTATCCTCAAGACCAGTATCGGAAATTTCCTATTTCTCCAAGCTCAGAGGTCTACTGAAGTCCATTTACTCATCCGCCAACACAATATCTCAAGAACTTCCATCTAAAATTATATCGACTCCCGGAAGCCTTCTCACACATTACATCGCAAGCTCGCTCTAGGCTTCCACACGTGCTCCCTTCGCACATAATAATGTGAGGGGCATAGCGGATTTCCACTATACGATAGTATCAGTCCCCATATAAACTTTTTCTTTCCACAAGGTCAAAACACTCCCGGCCCTGCAAAATCCCTCACGAGGTAAGTCTTACAAGAATTTCCATTAAATTTTAATAAGAGCGCATCGCACATACAAAGGGCAAAACTAAGTCGACGGAATACCACTCTCAGTCTCCCTAAGGGGTGGGAAGGTTCGGCCTTACGGCCTCCACCCCCGCACCGGGACCAAGAACCGGGTACCCCAGAACGCCAACCTGGGAAAACAAGGCATCCATTGGACCAAATCCTCGGTGCTGGGCTCTTCTCCGATTTTTGAGATATGTAGCGTGCCGGGTGTAGGTTATTTTGAGATCGGAAGTGCAAAGCTACTCTCCTAAATGGTGATGCCATTCGCGGAGAAATGGTATGAAAATGTAAGAAGCCCGATATGGGAAGGGTGTTTGCAGAACATCGCCAGAGAGAGGTTCCGTCGGACTGGGCGATAAATATGCTCTATGATTCCCAGCCCGAGAAACTAAAACTGAATCGCTGGTAGAACCCCCTAGCACCTTCCGCCCCAACTCCCTCTTCAACTCCCAAGCTATGATCTCACGGATTGCGACATGTAAGACGATAACTTCGTCGATGGTGCAAGCCCAGCCTACTCGCGCAAGGATCCATAGGGAACACGACAACTGGTAGGTAGAATATCGTGGTATGAGGGCGGTTGTCTATAATGTAGACTACTGGCATTGCGAAATATAAAGCCTTATATAAGGAGGGGTCAGGAGTGTTTTCTGATTAATGTGAATCATATTTATTAGTCTACCGCAGAGTTAGCAGATTGGCATATAAGCTTCCACCCTCTGTTATCCTGGCCCTACTTCTTACTCCCCCAACTTGGAAGATATTGGGAAAACAAATAATTAGGATTCTATCATAGGAGACTGAGCTTGGAGCTTAATAGACCTGTGAAAAGGGCCTATCACTGGACAAAAGAACTATGGCTCGCACCCCACCACCACTTTATCTACAATACCCAAGCATGAAAATAAGGAAAACAGCGTGGCATATACGGTAGGCAAGGTTATTCGATACAAAAAGCGAAGCTGATAATACCAAGGGCATAACCTCAAATCGTTCTCTCCAAGCACACCAAAAAAAAAACCCCCCCCCCCAACAAACTCAACCTCACAACTTGAAAATGTCTGCATCTAGACATCTACTCTTACGATAAAGCGATAACCGAACCGATACCACCAAATATTGTATCCCTCTTTTAAACGAAGAGAAATTAATCTGTCCTCTATTTTATGTACCCTTACACAGACCACCCCTTACTAAGGCGTCCATAGATCATTCCCCTTGATGAGTCATACCCAACTCATCCGCCCGCAAGAAAAACAGAATCGTGCCCGAGCAACGCCAGCCACTCTTCACAGAAAATCACCCACGCTCTATGAAAACCCCCTGCATCGAAACCTACCAACCCAACAAGACTCCCAAAACCCCACCAACCGCACCGCTCCCTCTCCTCCCCCCTCCGAATAGCCAGATAACCCCAAATCCCTCCCCCGCCCAATCCCCTTTCCGCTACTACGGTAGAGCATGATACGAGTATAGTACCGCATTAGTCTATACGTATGACAATCCGAACAGTCTCCGCCCCCATCCGGTTGGCCCGGGCCACCATATCTCCGACCCGACTCACCAGTAACGAGATACCGGCACATACTATACCATATCAAACCAGCGCGAGAACAAGGGGTATATAAAAAAAAGAAACGAAAAGACGGCTACGATACCACGCACGTCCCCAGTCAGTGCGCGTCCCGCTCTGGTTTCGGAAAAGGAGGATGAGTTACCCGTGTCTTACTTAGGTCTCGAGCACACTCCGTAAGTTGGAGCAGCGAGGGAAAAAGAAAAAGAAAAAGAAAAAACCGGCTGGTGACGAACGAGCGGACGGGAGCGGACAATCGGGTATCGTATTTGACGAGCGGGGAGGGGGGGGGGGGATTCTTAGAGGCGCA
>Ga0307513_10007167_pt1 | contig 14488 bp, 18 predicted proteins | sample 15_EM_MG_FD_202174 | JGI IMG/M metagenome (GOLD analysis project Ga0307513, IMG submission 202174) | Populus trichocarpa ectomycorrhiza microbial communities from riparian zone in the Pacific Northwest, United States - 15_EM | ecosystem: Host-associated > Plants > Roots > Unclassified | place... | reverse complement strand
ATTCAGATTCCCTTTGATTCGGCACGTTATAAGACCATATTCGTCATTGGTGACGTGAGGATTCAATACATAGGCTCAACCATCTAGACCTACTTGATCGCGTCGTCCGGTCCGTCACATCTGCCCCTCCAGGGAATAACACATACATTAATGAATACTTACTGGTGTCCTGAGTGACCAAATTGGCAGGGAAGACCCAAGGAGCTGGCTTTGGGAACATGGTTCCCTGCGTTACACCAGAACCGCAGCTGTGGCGAGTCGACGTTCCAGTGGAATCAGAAGAGCAAGGCGCGTCGGATACGGAGCACGGACCTGTACCGTGCAGTTTCCAATAGCCAAACTTCTCTTAGTGCAATTGTCGAACGCCACGGCTCAAGGCAAATTCGTTCGTTTGTCCGCTGACTGGCGCTCAGCCCCAATCGGGGCGATCAATGCCTTCCGGACGAACCGGTGTCGAACTCTATGAAGGTACGAAGGTTTTGGGTCAGATTCTTTCTGTCAATGGGCGATAGACCACGGTACGCACCGTTCGCTCTAATGAACGTCCTCCTCTCTGTCGTCACCGTCGACAGAGGTGAGAGCCAATTAATCTGTTCACAGGTCTGCCCTTCTCTCGCCGAATTTGCCAAGTGGAACCCGATGTGGGACAACGATGTAACGCTTGTTGCCACTCCGTATAGAAACGAACTTTTTCATCCACCCTATCAGCCTGTCTGTTACAATGACTCGCCGATCGCCACCGAAGGCCTATGGGACGACTCCCTTGGTCAGTGCAACGGCGCGGGTCATCCGTAATGGGCCCTCTGAATGCCTCACATATATCCAATCCATCTTTTGGTATTTCTTCATGACCACAAAGGGGCCTCGGAATCCGATCGACGAGCGTTGCTCACAGACGTGGAACCCTCTGGGCGCAATCAAGTCCGAGAACATATTCGAATTCTCACCGGCTCCGTTGCTCGCAGCCAGCCGGAGCTCGGAACCCTGCATGTCCCGTCTCTCACTCACTCCTCACTCCTCACCCCTGCCAAAAACAGTAACCACAATTGGTACGGATCACCGTCTACCACGCCAGTTCACTGTGCAAACGACACGATGCCTCAATACGACATACAAACAACCTGGCTCTTGACAGGCAATGGGTTCCCACTCTCTCCATCGGATTGGACTGACGACAAACGACGCAATGCCACCCACATTCCGCAGGGAATGCGAGGAACACGCATGACCCGTCTCGTCAGTCTTTAAAAGGCCCCCCATGGACAGACAGCCAATTCTCCCCATAAACCACGCGAGCCACAGCCCACGTCGTCTTCGTTCCTCCTATACTCTACTTTACTATGACTCACACTAGCAACACGATGACCCTCAATACCTGGATGTACAAGAACAGGCGCAGCGTCACGTACAGCGGTCCAAGTCGGACTCCAGGCGATTACGAGCATCGCCAGCTCTGGTGGTGCGAGTGCGCCGTGGACAGCCGTATCACTGTGCTTGTCCAGCAATTCAGCTCTTCCCAAGCTGCAAAAGAAGCCGCTGCTGGCCTAGCAATCGATAAACTCAACATCGAGGGCTGGGCTCTGCCTCGCGTTTAAGAGTGCACATTGTACGTCGTATACCTTGGGCCTCGTTATACCCTGGAAGTACCTTATGCTGTATCAGATCACATTCTACCCTCTCAAATTTAATCAAGACAATTTTTTCACACATGTATTTGGGGCACACCGACCCGGCTCGTACTAGCACTGGCGCCATGTATGCGGCTCCTCTGAGTTTCTCGTTCAAACACGATCGATTTGCTTTCCTCGCTTGTCCTGTTCTCGGCGGCTGTTTGCCTAGTACATGTCTCGTGGGTACAGGCACAGATTTTAATGATGTAATATGCTCTATGGAAATTCGGTGACTCAGATTTTGTATTCTCCGCGCCCACACCGGAGCGCTCATGTTTTCGATCTGCCCTGTGCTTCTCGGGTTCCACCCGTATACCCTAATCGAGCCTCCAAAAGGAGTTTTGTGAGTCAGTAGTCACATTGCGTCCGGTGTTTCAAACGACGGTCGCCGGATACATTACGTGGGGTCGGCACGATCGACAAATAAATGAAGCCAGGTTCTTGAGTAGCACACATGAGTAGCACACATGCTTTAACCGAAGTCTGTATACACTGATTGTCACCCGCAATTAATCAACAAGCGCGGCTTGATGCACCCATGTTTGACCCATGTTACGTTAAAAATGTTCTGTGGCACATGAGGTACAGCAAAATGAGCAACAAGGCGCGATGTATTCTAACTCCAAACTATCATATAACACCAGCAGCCGTGTAAAAAACAATACAGTCAATTCAGGTCATCAAAAGTCAATTCGGAGGTATCGAAAACGCAGTATACAGGGGGTTAAGGAATCATCAAAAAGGTGAGGGGGAACGCTAGACACGAGAGAAAAAATAGGTAGAAGCTCGTTTGAGGTAACAACGAATAATGACAAAGGCGCACGAGGAACCATGTACTTCATATGCCCAAGGGAGGCGACAAGACTTCGGCGCGATAAAGGTCGTTTCTGGTTCAGGGGTGTCTATCTATTATCAACCAAGGGGAGGGAAAAAACGGCGATTAGGCCTCACTCCGAGCAGCACGATAAGACTGAACCGAGACGTACCATCAAAGGCGCAAAAGGGGGATCATGACTGCGGAGGTGGGACCACCTGCGGAGGACGGGCAGGCGAACCGTGCGGGTTGGTAGGGACAGACGTGGGGCGAAGGTTCGGGCTGGGCATCACCGAGTGTACACCTGAATTGCTCGGAGCCGTCGAGGGAGGGCGCATCATGGGCGACATGGCGCTTGGCGGGCGCATATGCATTCCGTTCATTCCGTTCATTCCGTTCATCCCAGGGTGCATCATCGGGTGCATACCTGGGTGAACAGACGGCGCACGAGAGATGGACATGCCGTGCTGGGCCTGTTGGAGTCCGTTCATGGGCATTCCGTTCATGGGCATCCCGTTCATGGGCATCCCGTTCATGGGCATCCCGTTCATGGGCATCCCATTTATGTTTACGTTCATTCCTATCCCCGCGCCTGGACCAATCCCGTTCACACCAAGTGCGGCGGCAAAGTTGGCATGCTGCTGGGCCCTCTGCATTCGATTGGGTGCGAGGTGAAGTTGGAGGTTAGGATTACCAAGCGCGAGATTCATATTTTGCATGCTCATGTTTATGGCTGAGTTGATGGGAAGCATCCCAGCCACTTGGGAACCTCCGCTCATCCCATTCATCCCAACCCCAACGCCGTTCATGAGCATATTCGCCTGGTGCTGCTGGAAGGCCTGGGCTTGCTGCGCGGTCGCGGCCATCTGCTGCTGCTGCTGAGCTTGCTCAGCCATGATATGTTGTTGCACCTGCTGCTGTTGCATATGCTGCGCGTGCGCTTGGGCCAACTTCTGCTGCATTAGCATCTGCACGTTCATCCCGTTCATCCCCGGGGCGCCGGGAAACAACTGCTGGGACTGGAGAGGAGCACTATTAGGGAAGCCGCTGGACGGCTTCCGGATTGGCGTGCTGACACGTACAGTAGGCCCAGTGTCAGCGAGCGATCCAGTGACAAGGGCGGCATTGTTCGAGGGTGAGAGGTGGTTGATGCCGTTTGTTGGGGGCTTGAGCGGAGGTGTACTGACCGCTCCAACGTTGGCACCACCTGGACTCTGCTGAGGGAGTTGTGGCGTTCCCTGCACTTGGGGTGGTGCGGGAGTAGGAACGGATGCCCCATTCAGTTGTTGCGAAGGGAGTTGAGAAGACGGCGTTTGAGGTTGTCCCTGCCCCGTCTGCGGCGGCCCACATTGCGTCACTACTTGATGACCAATCATATTGGGCTGAAGCCGTTGTACATGCCCGGGTATGAGTCCGTTCAGGGGTTGCACTTGGCCGGGCATCATCCCAGGCGGGAGTATAGGTTGTTGGATTGGCAACAAGCCCATCGAGACGAGCAACTGCTGTTTCTGCTGCGCCTTGGACATGGCAACACTACGCTGCTGTTCAGGTGGGAGAGAATGCAGAATCCGAAGTTGCCGGAGCTCCTCGCGATGCGCTTCAAGGAGTTTCTTCGACACCTCAGAATTGCCGAGCTCAAAGTGGTTCAGGAGAGTCTTGAAATCGGGCTGGACGAGGTACTCTGCTTCGCGGATGAGCTGCGTGCGCATCATTTGCGACCTGCGACCCGTTAATCACCATTGTAAATTTTCGGAAATCAAACCACACTCACTGGATATTAAAATCATCAACGATCACACGATCCTCCACGTCGCCCAACCTGGGCCCATCCCCATCGAACTTCCATCGTGCCTCAATCTTCCGCGCGCGGTCCATCTCCTCGGCCTCTTGCACCCGCCTCCTTTTTGTATCAGGTTTCTTATCTTCCCCATCGCCCTTCGAACCATCCTGAGCAACGGCCAAAAAACGGGCATGAGGAAACGCAAGAAAGAACGGTACGGGTGTGGGTTTGACGACTCCATTGGGCGGGTTGGGGAAGACGGTAGCGCCGGTGGTCTTTGTAGAGAACGGGGCGGGGTGCGGACGCGACGCGAGGGGGGCTTTGGTAAACGGAGGAAAGCGGCGATCAAGGTGTCGTCTCCCGCCACGACCAACGCGGTGTCGAAAAGCGGGTGGCACGGGCATACGCTCGAGTGGTGGGACACCCTCGTCGGGCGGGGCCGAGCCGAGGTTCTTGAAGCTGCGCTGGCCAGGTGCGTACTGCTGCTGGAAGGGCATCTATTGACCAAAACGAAAGGTCAATAAAATTTCATGGTGGAGAGGTAGAGAGAGCCTACGCACGTCGGTATGATCCTCCATCCCATACATCGCCTCGTTTTTTGTATGCAAATCCCCCTCGATGAGCTTCTGAATCTGCTCGTATCGCTCGCGGGGGTGGACAATAGCTTGCCCCAGATCCTGCTCCTCCTCGTGGAGGAGCCCAGTGCGGAGCCCACCAGCGCTGAATAAGACACCAGCACTGGGCAGCCCACCGCGGGGTATCCTGAGGATGTTGGTCGTGTCGACACCGAGGGGCTTGCGCTTGATCTTCTCCTTGTCGATGAGGTACTTGTCGTCCTCGGGGCTGCGCAGATTCGGGAACTTGTTCGTAACAGCGATCATGCGGCTGCGGCGACCCCAAATGTTCGCATCATTGGCGCAAATCTCGCGCTTGACCTCCTCGCGCTCGACAACCTTATCCACGAGCTCGAGCGCAATCTCAAACTCGACGTTGAGCCGGGTGAGCTTTTCGACAGAGGTGATCTCCATTCGCCGTGTCTTGCGCACGGCCTTGACCTCGCGCCGGCGGAAGCAGACGTAGACATTGCCCTCCTCTGCCTCGTCGAGGTTGATGTCCGAGATGATGGGCCGGCCTTTGCGATCGACTCTGCGCAGGTGCCAGTGTGGGTGAATCGACTGTGCCAGTCGGAAGAGTTTGTCGGGTTCAGGGATGTCTGGAGGAACAATAAAAGTCGCAAATATTGAGGGTGGAAGGGGCGAGGCCATGAAGGCTTCGATGAAGGAGAAGGGAGGGATAGATTGGAGGGTTGCGTCCTGCGACAAGGCGTGTGGGCTGCGTCAGTTCCAAAGTGTTTGGTTGGGGGGAGACACGCACTAGATGTAAATATGGTAGATGATCAGAGGTATATTTTTCGAACAAACCCATCACAAGTTCAAACTCGTCTTCAGTCATTGCGATCGGACTGAAATCCTCAGGCTCCTTGCCCTTCTTCGACGAGCGGCGCGGGGAGGTTTGCGCAGAGCCACTACCAGAGGCGCTGGTGCCCTCTCCCCGTGCCTGCTGGTTGTGCTGCTCGAGCCAGGCAGCGTCACGCTCGTCCATGGTGTACGATTTAGGCTGGAGACCCCAGCGCATGGATTCTTCGGGTGTGTCGGAGAAGCGCTGGATGGAGAGGGCCTTGAGTGTACGCTTGGGGTACATGTCCTCGTAGTTTGCGACGACTCCCTGCGCATCGGGCGTCGGGATGAATGTGTCGGCCGGCGGTGGCGGCGCGAGGGCTTGCCCGCCGGTGCCAGTGGACGCAGATGACGCCTGAGAGGTAGCGTTGAGAACCTGCTGGAGGTGGTGCTCCTGTAGACGTGACAGAAAGGGGTTGTCAGTTGCTTTGTTTGTCACAAAGGAGGCGGGAGCCAATCAGAAGGTGCCACGAAGGGCGTCTGTTGCTTGAGACGGAGGGCGAGCGATGAAAGCGATACGTACGGCAGCATCGTCAGCATCGACACCTGCGGTAGACTTATTGATGCCACGGTCGTCGTCCTCGCCGATGATGACGGGGTCGGCGTCGATGGGCCCATGGATGACCTTGAGGCGGGTTTTGTTGGTGATACGTTGGCGGTTGCGGAGAGTGGACGATTTCGCCTGTTCATTGCGCGGCATGGACCCCCAGATTTATGATGGATTTTTGCAGAATTTCTGGGGCGGTGGCCGTCTCAGTTTGTGTTGGCAGTCGGGCGCAATCTCACAAACCCCGCCTTTTGTTTCGCACCACCCGCCCACTTTGCTTTGTGCGATACCAACCGCAAATGGCTTAGAAACTTAAAATACTTATAATATGCGTGTATTACCACAATCTAATCGATCTCAAAATGCATATTCAGCAACGCCTCCGCTCTCAGCATGCTACGGAGCACCGTACATCGTCGCCCAGAGCAAGTTCACCACGTTACCTCTCAGACCATCCTTGCTCGCCTCAGTACTACCTACTGTCCCTTCGGGCATCCAGTATCTTCAGCTAGGAGCGGTGGCAAGACCTCTGCATGCTCCGTCCACGCGTGCCCACTGCCCACTCCTCGACGCGGCGTCGTGGGCAAGCAACAATCTTGGAGACACCTTCTGAGTGCCCAGGGGACCATTTCCAGAGTGTCGCGGGCGAATCGAGCGAGGGCCCGCAAACGGGCAGACGACGCAGTGGTCAAGGTTTATAGAAGCACACAAGCACAAACTTGGCCCTTTTCCCGGCCTTACTCATCCCCCACCTGCACACCCCATCCACCTAGATGTGATTCTCATACTCATTCCCCCACTCCGCAATGTTCCCTGCTGCCGTTTCGGGGCCCTCCGCTGGACGGGGTGGGGGCCTCGAAGGAGGTCGAAGCGACGTGAGACACACCCAGCAGGCCGAAGCTCACTTGTACACCGCCACCCACGCCCACCACACCCCTCGAATCACTGCATGAACTCAGCCCAACGAGAGCTTGCAGGCTCGCCGTCTAATGGTAGCCGTCACGACCTTTCACAAGAAGCCACCTCAACAAGAACTCCAACGTGTTGCAAGACGAATGAGAGGATTCGAACGACCGCCCCGTGATTGTCGGGCTCGCCCGCTTACGTGCTAGACGTGCGACTCGTTATCCTCCTGACACCCTCGCGCCCTCTGCTTGTGTACGGTCCTTATGGTCTTGACGGTCAATAACTACAAGCAGAACCGAGCACTTTTTCTCGTCCGTGTTCCTCTCATCAATCCGGCTAGTCTCACCACAGTCGGTGTGCCCACCTTTCAGCTACTTCACCGTCGCCTCGGAGAGCCACAAGAGCTGAACATCCTTGACAGCCCTGGTTATTCATGAGTGCTACTCGCGATAATGTAGTTCTCCCGGACAGCCACCTTGTACTTATGACACACTTGTGATTCTTCCCTTATCTGGTTATACCATGCAATAACTGCTCATAATGGCAATTACCGGTTGTCCACCCGCTTCCTGGAACCGCGCCAATTGAACCAACTAAACAAAACTTGACGCCCTCTCGCACCGCTTCTCTCATAGCAGCAGCACGACCCGGTATCATAGAAATGTCAGAATGATAGATTTGCCTCGCAAATCAGAAAACATACAGTGTGCCCATCTTCTATAATATCTATATTGGATGTGAAGGGAGTGGGTTGGATGGACTCCGATGCCTCCCTCTCCCGTGGACCCAATTGCGACACTGACAACGGCAGGCTTGTGACCGACAACGGGTAGAGAGTCGACGACGAGTAATGGTCCTCCAGGTGTACATGATCGTGGTGTGTTTGTCCTGTCTTGTCGAGGCGCTTCTCCCAGTTCCAGGATATGCACGAAGAATAATGGGAAGGCCGCGGAATATGGTGCCATGGTTCGTCCCTCTTATATCGTCGGTGAGCTTGATTTGAATACCCACTGCAATCTGATTGCCCCCTGCCAGCCAGGAGTAACTGAATTCCAAAAATTCCGTGAATATTAGAGTACTCACTTGTGATCAGGGTGCATCGTCAGGTTGATTAACACCTTATTCCCATAATCCTAGCCGAAGGTAACACGGAGACTATCGGAGGCATGCGATACCTCTGCCACATGCACTGCCCGTATTCAAGACTCCCATATAGAAGCCTACCAAGACGTGAATAGAAAGGTACCACCGCCCCTGAATATTTCCCGTCCTAAGATGGGCTCCATCTTGTCCGAATGCTAGTTAGAAGGCCCGATCTTAATCGAAAATGGTGGGCAAGGCTGCCATATTTAACGCTGGCAGTTAGCCAGTCTTGCTCATTCAATGACCCTTCAGGGCAAGAAACTGGAGAATACCACTAGCCATGTAGGGATATGAGTGCCTCAAGGAGTGGTAAATCTCAATCCCCATTTCTCGCGCAGGGTGTATCCTATGGAGTGGCTTGCAATAAAACCATACCCTCACGTGTAAACCACTGAAATGTCATATAACCAGATTATAAACACACAAGGTCATATCCCACTATGGGATTTTCTGACAGGCCAAGTCCACCTTAGGCCTCGTACACATCTTTGAAGTCATTGGGGATTACGCGTTTTGTAGCTGAGGAATTCGCCGCGATCGAGAAGCTTGTCATGGTCACCCACGGTGGCCATCCCCTTTGTGGTGGACCTTGGTGCGCTGCTGCCGTCGGCAGTTACCTTGGTCACCAGCCGCACGACATTGCCGACGATGACGAAGCTAGTGGGGACGGTAGCCAGCTATTTGTCTAGTTTTATTGGCACCTAAAGAGAAAGCTAACACCCCTTTACAGGGCTAGATAAGTTTGGCAAGCGCCCGTCTACCAATTGATTCGCTGGTAGCGTTTTCTGCCCTAGATATATTCCGAACAAGGTACAATGTAACTCATGTAATTCAGATGCTTGAAAGTCCACTAAATGCAATCTGCACGCCCTGCTTTGCCTCCTCAACCACTGGTGCAACAAAACGGCGCGGAGAGGGCCTGTAGAGGGGCCGTCCACCAGGGAATAGGCGCAGCGAGAGGCGCAGCAATGACTCGGCAGGATTTTTAAAATCCACTTTCCCCTTCTGTATATTTCTGTGTACCGTTGCTAGACAAAATGAAAGATTGAAGCCGGTGCTGAGTATGCCCGATGGCTGAAGTGGCATCTGTCAGAGACTGTCTGCAGATTTCACAACTCAGCTTTTCATCAGTCTGGAATCAGCGATTCAAGATGCGCGCCAATTATCTCTGACCTCTATTCCACCTGCTTGCGTCCTGGTTTCCAATTTTCATTTTTGGAGGAACACCGGGCCTCGGCCGGGTACTGAGCGCCACCACCACGACTGGGATCATTTGTATTTGTTTCGCAAGTGGGTTCAAGAGACTGATAGTTAGGTATCGTTTGACGACAATGTGAAGAAGAGGTAGGAGCTCCAAAAGACGAGATGGGTATGAAGAAGACACTCAATACCACGAGTCAGTGGATGGTTTCCAGCAGCATATCACCGACCAAGATATGGACGATCTAGCGCGCATTGCAGAAGAATATACGGCTTTGTTAATGGAGCAAGCAGTCCGGCTTCTGGAACAGAGATTCAAGAACTCGGAGGAGAAAGGAGATAGTAAGGGGGAGTTGGAAAACTGCGAGAGGACTTGGAGCAGATGAAGAAGGGGATGGACCTCCTGAGAAAGGCCAAGAAGGATGACGCCTGGGGGTCGGGTAAATCCATATCGATAAACAGAGATAGGTGGTTGTCGATTTTGCCATGCTAAGTAGTTATGTGGGTAAGTTGTACCGGTGGTGCGGTCATATTTGCAAGAGGCAATGTCGAGGTTCCACCTACCCACTCTTAGCCACCTTTTTATGCAATGTACAATATCAGGGAAGTCTGGCGACTCTGGAGGGCATTGGGTTTATATAAGCCTGGACGATTGATTGGACGATTGCGAGTGCGCATCCTGGTAGATTGGCGTATCCTTCGTCCTAGCTGCTCACAGCGGCTGAAACGGTTTCATTTGATATATGAAGGATGTATTTTAACCCATTGGTTTGTCGGTGTGACGTCGTTTGAATGGAACGTAAGTCCATTTACCGAGTTTCCAGCGAAGTCCCTGTAAAGGAGCCTGGTTTACGAGTCACAGTGAAGTATGAGGTCCACTAGCATAATAGTCCATTGAGGACGTCCATGGGCCAAAAGGGAAAGTTGTTTGTATTTGCTTGCATCCTTCGTGGATTGAATGTGCTTGGCGCTGTCATGTGGCATTGAAAGGAAAGGCTTGGCGGCGCTTGCTTGACGATGACAGGGTTGATTGATGTGGGAATACCAAAGCGCTTAGTAAATATCTGGAATAAGGCCAGGCAAGTGCCTAATTCTAATCTTTGTTTGCTTGTTTGCTTTCTTACCCTACCCTACAAACCTCCCCACGTCCGCTGTCGGTAAATAGCCGCCGCATGCTATGCTATATTGACGTCGCCCCCCGATTTTAGGTCAACCCCTCCTCCCTCCCTCCGCGCGAGCAAGCGACGAGCGACGCTGTATGAGCGCATATTATCAGCTCCTTCCGACCAGACCAGACGGCGACCCACCCCCTTCGACTTCGACCACTGTCCGAGATCCTTCCTTTCTCTCACGACTCGTTGCCGCCCTCCCCTTCCCGTTCTTCCAGGTAAACGGTCGCTACCGCTCCTTTGCCAACTTCAACAGTTCAAAACCTCGATGGAGCGAACCTTCAAAACGGCATATCACCTACGCCGCTGGCGCGTCCGCCGCATTCTTCATAGTCCTCACACTGGCCGTCTACCAAGAACGCATGAAAGAGTACATCATGGACACTTTCTTCGGTCCTGCTCCTCCTGCCGTCTGTCTCCGTGACCCCTCCGCAGCATCCAGTTATGTCCCCTGGCGCCCATTGAGTGCAGACGACCAGCTTGTCTACCACTGCATCAAGGTTCCCCACCCATCTGAGCCCCCACCTCTGCGAGCCTATCAGACACTTCCGTCAACCTGTCGGGATGCCTTTTTCGAAAATGGCGATATTTGCAACCATGGATCAACAGCCACCATATTTGACCTCGTGTGGACTTGGGTCAACGGAAGCGATGCCCTCCTCCACGATGCCATGGCTGCTGCGGAAGACAATGCGGGGCATGAGAACACTGTAGGCCTCCAGGCGGGCCAGAAACTCTACAGGTGCGTACTGTTCGGTCACATAGCCGCTCGTCCGACCGGCCAATACGAGCAAGGGGGACTGTATACGGAAGCTTTCGAGGCACGAAAGGTGCTGCGGAGGATTTGCTTGATGTCCTGTGCCGAAGAACGGCCAAAGGCTGGCCGCAGCAGTCAGAATGACACCCAACACATGCCCTGGGAGCCTATTGCGTTGCCTGTCCCATGAAAGAGTCGGCACGTGATCCTCAGGTCTTATCTGAGCTAAAAAGCATGTGCTCAATCTGATCAATCGTCCAATCATAGAGATCACGATGAATTACGACACTCCCTTCGATCTGCTCTCGCCCATTTTCGCCCTCATACATCTATCTTTCACCTCATCACCTCCGACTTTCCTTTCCCCCCACATACAGAAAACCGCCGCTTCCGTCTTGGCATGGTGCCTCAATGGCTCAACCCTACCAATCGAGGCGCCTGGCGAGACGGTGACATCAAACTCAACTTAGTCCATCACGCACAATTGTATTCCACCTATTACGGTACATCATTCAATAGGTACGCTATCCTTTCTCCGAATGACGGCGTGACCCTGATCTCTCACGCGCTCCTAAGTTTCTCCATTGAGTCGCAACTGGATAATCTCCCTTCCACTGATAATATGTCGGTTATCTTTATACCATTCGCTCTTTGCCTATACTCACAAATCATAATCCTCGCAGTGTTTACCTCAACGACGACTTCTTTTTCATGAAAGACCTCCACGCAGCCGATTTCCACACCTCTTCATTCGGGCTCGTCTTCCGGTTGCTAAGTTGGCCAGGGCTGCAAAGCAACCCGGAGGAAATCTCGACAAAACCAGCAAACGGCGAATGGCGTCCGCTCGAGTTCACAAACTTCCTCCTTTGTAAACGCTTCGGGTTCCGCACACGGCCGTACCCGACGCATGTCGCGAAAGTGGGCGCGCTCCCGCTCATGCAGGAGATGGTGCGCGTGTGGGCCGACGAATTTGCCACGACGGCACGCCACAAGTTCCGTGGCGAACGTGGGGACGCGTACATGATGTTCGGCTTCGTGCATTTCGTCGTGGAGCGCCATCGTGAGGCGCTGCTGTGGACGTACGTCGTCGGCAAAATAGGAGGCGACAGGGACGAGTGGGGCACGGAGCAGCGGCGCAGAGTTTGGACCGACCTTGGTGTCGGTGGCGGCACCGTCGATGGTTCGGTTGTTGGAGGCAGAACCGTCACCGTGCAAGTTACCAAACGGAAAACGCTCGCTGAGGATCGGGTCAGGGTCGCTTTGGATGCTACGGGTGATGCGCTGGGTGGGACCCAGTACCTGTTTTGTGAGTTGTGTGGTTTCTTTCGTATTGTGCTGCCTACGAGAAACGTAACACCGACAATCTCCCTTCTTTATAGCGAGCCAAGACGGCTACCCGTATGGGTTCCTCGACGACAGCCCCGTCGAACTCAAAGGGCAACTGGGCTGGTGGCCGAAACTATTCAACACCACCAATTTCCCTGCGAACGACACCCTCCGGCTGGCATGGACGACCTGCGAGATCGACTATGACGTCTGCTTTGGGGGCGGCCTTGACAAGGCGAGCGATGTATTCGCAAACGTCGCGTTTGAGAATCCCGTGTGCGGCGATTGCAGTACGACCCCGTCCCATCTTAAATCCCTCTGCCGCCACAAGACTAATGTCTGATTATTATTTTTGATTCACTAGTACTCAAAGCACTCGTCAGCCGAAGTGGTCCCCTCGGCCTTTCCGCGCTCCTGCCACCCGCCACCCGCGTCTACCCTCGCTCTTCCACACCGAAACCCATCTCGGAAAATGCTATCCCGCCGCATTTGCCTCTAGGCAAGGACTGGCAGAATATTGACTTTTCCCTCAGGGCCGTCCTGGGGTCCGGCACCTGGGGGTCAGGCATCAGCATTCGCGAGTTCTCTCAACGACTGCTTGAGAGGTATCGCTACGTCATCGGTGCGTCCTCGTTTCTTCTTCCTCGTCTCATGTAACTGACGCCTGTCTCAACCTTCAAAATCGCAAACTCGCCAGGAGACTCACCATTCTACTTCTCAATCATATATAATGAAGACGCCGCACAACACCAATTCAGCCAGATGGACGGGAATCCCAATATTTCCTTATCTGCGATCAATGACGATATCAAGGAAACTTTTGAGGAGACGGACGAGATGATGCGGAAGTGGTTTGAGAAGAGGTGGCCGATTCCCGCTGCATGGGAGGCGTCATGATACTGGCGAAATGCCCTAGGAATGGTATACACGTCGACTGGAGTGGAGGAGAGTGAGGTGTCGACTTTCTGGCCGCTTTCATGGATTTATTCTCAGGGATCTCTCGGACTTCGTGCCCTCACGCATCTGTACACTCACCCGCAGCAAGAGATATTTAAACCTTATTTGCAATTTTATAGTCCTATCGATCTCTGCACCTTCTACCAAGAGCCAGTAATACAACATGAAGCTAATCGTCCGTGTGTACATGTACATGAAGAATGCATGAAAGTCCAACAGGGACAACGGCTGCAGTTAGTTGGATGTAGAATTTTCCTTGAACGTCTTCCGGTATGCGGTCTCCCAGTCCAGCTCGGAGGCTCGCACCGGTTTCGTAAAACGTCGAATTGTCTGGGCGCTATCGATCCATATCTTCCCTGGTACCTTCTTTGCGCCTGAAAAACACACGTCTGTCAGTTCTCGACGACGAACAACTCTTAAGCAATGGAAAAGGACCCACCACGACTGAAGCTCATCACGTCAAATTCAACCTCAATCGAATGCTTTTTACCCAACGCGATCATTGTCTCCTTCTCCTTTACACCTTCGTGTGTCTTGTTGAGTCGAAGAACCAACTTCTTCAGTGAGCCTTCGACCGAAGGGAGCATCATCTCAAACGTCGGCTGATCCACCGATTCCTCGTCCTTGAGGATGATACACAGCTCATTTAAACAGACGGGCAGATGTTTCCAGCCTTTCTGGAGGGTCTCCCAATCCACCGTGAGCGATCGCAAGTTTTGCGCTCCAGCCACCCACAAAATCTCAAAGAAGCGATAGTGCGCC
>Ga0307513_10007166_pt1 | contig 14490 bp, 7 predicted proteins | sample 15_EM_MG_FD_202174 | JGI IMG/M metagenome (GOLD analysis project Ga0307513, IMG submission 202174) | Populus trichocarpa ectomycorrhiza microbial communities from riparian zone in the Pacific Northwest, United States - 15_EM | ecosystem: Host-associated > Plants > Roots > Unclassified | place... | reverse complement strand
ATGGGCCGGCGCCATGGGCCAGACCCAGTTCATCCCGTCGTCCTTCCTCTCCACCGCGGTGGATGGCGACGGCGACGGTAAGCGCGACATCTGGACCTCGGCGCCCGACGCCCTCGCCTCGGCCGCAGATCTCCTGGCCAAGGCGGGCTGGGTGCGCGGACAGGGCTGGGCGCGCGAGGTCAGCGTGCCGCCCGGCTTCGACTTCAGCCTTAGCGAAGGCCCGAAGGAAACGCCCGCCTGGTGGGCCGAGAAGGGCGTCAAGCGCGCCGACGGCCTACCCTGGAGCTCCGCCGACCAGACCGCGCCGGCCCAGCTGCTGGCCCCCGCCGGCGCCGCGGGCCCGATCTTCCTGCTGTTCCCGAACCACTTCGCGATCCGCAAGTATAACAACTCCGTGGCCTACGCCCTGGCCGTGGGCCTGCTGGCCGACCGGATCGCCGGCGGCGGGCCGCTGGTGAAAGCCTGGCCAAATGAGACCCCGCTCTCGCTCGCCGACCGGATGACCGCGCAACGGGCGCTCGCGGCCCTGGGCTTCGATCCGGGGGCCCCCGATGGCGTGGTCGGCATGGGCACCCGCGCCCAGCTTCGCGCCTGGCAGAAGGCCCGCGGCCTTACCGCCGACGGCTATCTGTCGCCGGCCATGGTCACGAAGCTGAAGGCGGAGGCCGGCGCCTCCTAGACCCCGCCTTCGTCGCTCTTCTCCAGCGTGGCGATGGCGGTGTCCGCGCGGGTCGCGGGCGTGGGGTCGGCGTTGCGCAGGCCCGGATTGACGAACGCGTAGACCAGCAGGCCCAGCATCAAGACCATGTTCAGGATGAAGGGTCCGGCGTGGACGTGGCGGTAGAGCGCCATGAAGGCCGGTGCAAAGACGGCATTGATGCCATTCACCGCGGCGATGGCGCCGGCGACCCGGGCTTGGTCCTTCCACCCCACCGCCAACGATGAGCCGGCCGTGAAGCCGGGCCGGGCGAAGCCGAAGCCAAGGCTAGCCATGGCGTAGCCGGCCACCACCATCGAATAGTCGATCGCCACCGCCACCAGCAGGTTGCCGAGCGCCGCGCAGGCCACGCCCCAGCGAAGCAGCTGGCGCGGCGTCATCTCGAACATCCGGATGATGCCCCACTGGGCCAGCAGTCCCGCCACCGCGCCGAACATCATGGCGATGGCGATGGAGCGTTGCGCGGCCAGCGGCGAGACGCCCAGCTTGTCGATAATCAGGAAGCCCAGCGTCTGCTGCTGCGCCGTCTGGCAGGTGGCGACGATGAAGCCGTAGATCAGGAACGGGATGACCCGGCTATCACGCCACATCGGCCGCGGCTTGCCGACAGTGGCCTCCTCTGCGGGTTCATCCGACGGGCGCTCGGTCTGGCGGGTGCTCTCCGGCAGGAAACGCCAGACGATGAACAGCATGGCCGCTGCGATCACAGCGAAGGTGAAGAGCGGTCCCGCCAGGCCGACGACGGGAAAGATGAAGAGCGGCGCCAGAAATGGACCTACGACCGTGCCCAGCCCGAAGGCGCCGGCCAGGCTCGCCATCGACTGGGTGCGCTGCTCACGCGGCGTATGGTCGGCCACATAGGCCTGGGTGGCCGGGTTCGAGGCCGAGCCGAAAAGGCCAAAGAGCGCGCGCGCCAGGAGGAAGCAGATGAAGATCACCAGCGGCGCCGCGAGATGGCGCAGACCTGCGCTGACGACCAGCCCGCAAATCGTCATTGAGATCATGAAGCCGGAAAGCCCCACCATCATCAGCGGCTTGCGGCCGTAGCGGTCCGAAGCCCTGGCCCAGAAGGGCGAGGCGGAGGCCCAGAGAATCGCCGAGAGGGAAAAGACCGCCACCACCATCTCGTCGGGAATCCCGATCGAGCGGCCGATGGCCGGCAGCACCGAAATCAGGCCGGTGTTGCCCAAAGCCGTCGCCACCGAAACGCAGAAGATGATCGTAAAGGCGCGTTTGGGCAGGGCGCTGGGGGCCGCGGTGTTAGGCATGCTGCGGCTTAAGGCGCAGAGGTCCCGCGCGCAAATGCCCAGGGTCCCGGACACGCGGTATTAAGCAATAACGGCCATTCTCCCCGCACCTTCGGGGGACCCTATGTTTCAGATTATCGGCATCGTGCTGCTGTTCGGCCTCGTGTTCGGCAGCTTCATCATCTCTGGCGGCAACATGGGTGTGATCCTGCACGCCCTGCCGCACGAGATGATGGCGATCGGCGGCGCCGCGATCGCGGCGTTCCTCATCTCCAACTCGATGAGCGTGATCAAGTCCTGCGGCGGCGGCATGGCCAAGGTGTTCGCCGGCCCCAAGTGGAAGGCGTCCGACTACCGCGACCTGCTCTCCCTGCTGTTCCTGCTCACCAAGACGATGAAGTCCAAGGGCGTCATCGCGCTGGAAAGCCACATCGAGAACCCCAAGGAGAGCACGATCTTCTCGCGCTTCCCGAAGATCATGAAGGACCACTTCGCGATCGACTTCATCTGCGACACGCTGCGGATGATGACCATGAACCTCGAGGACCCACACCAGGTCGAGGACGCCATGGAAAACCAGCTCGAGAAACACCACCACGAGCTGCTTGGCGCGCCCGGCGCGCTCACCAACATGGCCGACGCCCTGCCCGCCCTGGGCATCGTCGCCGCCGTGCTGGGGGTCATCAAGACCATGGGTGCGATCACCGAGCCGCCGGAAGTGCTGGGCGAGATGATCGGCTCGGCGCTGGTCGGCACCTTCCTGGGGGTGTTCCTGGCCTATGGCCTGGTCGGCCCCATGGCCGTGCGCATGAAGGAAGTGATCGAGGAAGAAGGCAGCTTCTACAAGATCATCCAGTCGGTCCTGGTGGCCCACCTGCACGGCAACGCCGCCCAGATCTCGGTCGAGATCGGCCGCGGCAATGTTCCGACGCCGGCCCAACCCAGCTTCCTCGAGCTGGAAGAGGCGCTGTCGGCTATCCCCGCCGAAGGCGCGACCACCTGACTCCCCGCAAGCGGCGGCGAAGACTTCCTCGAAAAAAGTGATCACGGGATCGTGATAAGGGCCTTGCCCTGACCGCGAACGCGCGCATAGTCCCATACCTCGCCTGGGACTTTGCCCTGGCCGGTCCGGTTTCCGGATCGACAGGCGGCGCTCTCAAGGCGTGATTGACACACCGACTAGGGATCAAAGGCACATGACCGAACTCCTCCGTAAACTGGCCGTCGCCGGCGCCGCCGTCGCCGCCCTCTCCGTCGCCGCTTGCAACAAGCCGGCCGAGAAGGCGCCTGAAGCCGCCGCCGAAGCCACCAACGCGGCCGCTGCCGCCGACACCGCGCAATCCGCCGCCGCCACGGCCGCCGACGCCGCCGCCGACGCTTCGAAGTCCGCTGGCGACGCCGCGACCACCGCCGCCGCGCCTCCGGCCGACGCCGCCGCCGCCGCTCCGCCGGCCGCTGCTCCGGCCGCTCCCCCGGAAAAGCACTAAGCTTCCACGCGACTTTCGCGATTTGGAGGGCCGTCCCATCGGGGCGGCCCTCTTTCGTTTGGGTCCTGATCGTCGCCAAGATCGCCTAATCTGCCCACGAATGAGCGCCGACGATCCCACAGCCACCGATCGCGAAGACCTGACCAGTGCGCTTGCCTGGAGCGAGGACGGACAGCCGCGATCGCGGCTCTACGGCGACCTCTATTTCTCGGCGCAGGACGGGCTGGCGGAGAGCCGCGCGGTCTTCCTGGAAGGCTGCGGCCTGCCCGACGCCTGGGCCGGGCGGCGGCGCTTCGTGGTGGGCGAACTTGGGTTCGGGACCGGCCTGAACATCCTGGCCCTGCTCGATCTCTGGCGCCGCGCCCGCCCATCCGATGGCCAGTTGCACATCTTCTCCGTGGAGGCTCACCCGGTCACCGCCACGGACGCTGCCCGGGCCCTGGCGCACTGGCCGGAGCTGTCGCAGGTCGCCGAGCCCCTGCTGGCCCGCTGGCCCGGCCAGGCGCGCGGCCTGCATCGGGTCGATCTTCCTGAAGTCTCGGCGATCCTCGACGTCGCCGTGATGGAGGTCGAACCCGCCCTCGCCGGTTGGCGCGGCCGCGCCGACGCCTGGTTCCTGGACGGCTTCGCGCCGTCGTTGAACCCGGCCATGTGGCGCGACGAGGTGCTGGCGCTCATAGCGCAACGCTCGGCGCAGGGCGCAAGGGCCGCCACCTTCTCCGTCGCGGGGCAGGTCCGCCGAGGCCTCGCCGCCGCCGGTTTCGCGGTCGAGAGGCGACCCGGGTTCGGGCGCAAGCGCCAGCGGCTGGAGGCCCGCCTGCCTGGCGAGGCGACGGAGTCGCCGACGCCGCGGAGGGTGGCCATCGTGGGCGCCGGAATCGCCGGGGCGGCGGCGGCCAGGGCTATCCGCGCTCTGGGCGGTGAAGCCTTGGTCATCGAGGCCGATGCGCCCGGCGCCGGCGGGTCGGGCAATCCCGCCGCCCTGGTGACGCCGAGGCTGGACGCCGGCCTCGGCCCGCCTGCCCGGCTCGTCGCCCAGGCCTTTCGCCGCGCCGTGGCGCTCTACGAGGACATGCCGGACGCGATCATCTCTCGCGGGGTGCTGCAGTTGGCCGCCCAACCCCGCGACGCCGCGCGGTTCGCCAAGATCGCCGCATCGGGCCTCTTCGAGCCGGGCACGCTGGACGCGACCGACGGCGGTCTCGCCCAGCACGCCGCCTTGGTGATCGAACCCGCCGCGGTCCTCAGCGCCTGGACGCCCGAGATCGTGAAAGGGGCCGTCCACGCCCTTCGCCGCGAGGATGACAGATGGGCGCTGTTGGACGCCGATGGCCGCGAGATCGCCCGCGCCGAGGCGGTGATCGTGGCGACGGCCATGGCCTCGGCCGACCTGTGCGCGGGACTGCCCCTGAAGGCGTTTCGTGGGCAGGCCAGCTTCGTCCGTCGGTTCAACGACCCGCCCGTCGCCCTGGCCTGGGGCGGCTATGCCGTGCCGACTCGTGAGGGCCTGCTGTTCGGCGCCACGTACGATCGTGACGACACCGAGACCGACGTGCGGGCGGCCGATCATACCCGCAACCTCGCGACCCTGGCCCAGGTCCGGCCGAAGCTTGCCGAGGAGGTGGCGGCTCTGGCTCTGGAGGGCCGTGCGGCGATCCGCGCGACCACCCCCGACCGGCTGCCGATCGCCGGCGCGGCGCCGGGCGGCGAACCGGGCGTCTTCGTCCTCACCGGTTTCGCATCGCGCGGCTTTACCCTGGCTCCGCTGCTCGCGGAACATGTCGCGGCCTTGGCGCTGGTCGCGCCGTCCCCCCTGCCCGCTCCGCTCGCGGACCTGATCGACCCCGACCGTTTTCGCCGCCGTGCCGCGCGGCGCGGTTCCTAGCGCGACGCCCCTCACCTATATCTGGCAGCGAGGGGCGTGAGTCTGAGTTCGAGACCGAGCCAGAGGACCGCATGATGCAGACCAGAACCACCGTCGCCGCCGCCATGGCGGCGCTCCTGACCCTCGGCGCGGCCGCGTCGACCCCGGCGCTCGCCGAGTCGGCGGCCAAGCCTGCCAAGAACCAGTGCTTCTTCACCCGCAACGCCGACGGCTTCGCCGCGCCGGACGACAAGACCCTCTATGTCCGGGTCGGCGTCCGCGACGTCTACCAGTTCGACATGTTCGGAACCTGCCAGGACTTGGACTGGAACCAGCGGATCGCGCTGGTCTCACGCGCCGGCTCGTCGATCTGCACCGGGATGGACGCCGATGTGGTGACCCACTCGCCGATCGGGCCGCTACGCTGTCCCGTCCGCAGCGTGAAGAAGCTGACGCCGGACGAGGTGAAAGCCCTGCCGCCCAAGGCGCGGCCCTAGAGCCGCCAAGCGAAAGGGCGCCGGCTCGCGCCGGCGCCCTCCGTTTGCCGATCCTTGGATCGCCTAGAATTTCTTGCGGAGACCGAACTGGAAGGTCCGGCCAAGGAAGTAGGCGTTCGTGTAGTCGTAGTTGTACTGGCTCCGCGTGAAAGGCGGATCCTTGTCGAAGATGTTGATGATGCCCGCGGTCACCGTGGTGTCCCACGGGAGCTGTCCCGTATAGACGAGGTCGTTGGTGATCTCGTCCTTGGTCTTCAGGATCGTAGCGCCGACGATGTTGTCGGTGCCGGACTTGAAGTGCAGGGTCCAGCGGATGTTGTGGCCGTCGCGATTCCACTGGATGTACCCGTTGGTCCGCCACTCCGGGTAGGAGTAGAAGGCGCTCAGCAGCTCCGACTTGCCGGCGCGGTCTAGCGCGGGCGCGATCGTGAAGCCGTCGAGGGTGATCAAGGCGCCGCGCTTGTACTCGATGGTGTAGGTGCCATCGAGGCCGAACGTCAGGTCTCCCTCGAACAGCGCATTGTCCCAAAGATAGGTCGCCTGGAAATCGATGCCGGACGTATCGACGTTCGGACCGTTGATCAGGTTCGCTTTCACGCCCAGCAGGTTTGCCGGGGCGCAGTCGTTGGTGGCGGGATTGCCGTCGTCGGCGAAGGTGAACCGCGACCGGAAATCCGGAACGTTGCACTGCCAGGTCGACGGCGTCGCGCTGGGGAACATGGTCGACACCAGCGACGCGGCGGTCTCGGTGGTCAGCTCTTTTTTGAACTTGAACCGGAAGTAGTCGATCGTCGCACGGAAGTTGCCGTAGTTGATGATCGCACCGGCGTTGTAGGTATCGGCGGTCTCGGGCTTGAGGTTGGGGTTGTTGGCGGTGTCCACCGGGCGGTAAAGCGAACCCACGCCCGGGAGGTTGAACTGGGCCAGGTTCCGCACGTTGCCGGGCGTCAGGTCGCGTTGTTGCGGCGCCCGGAAGGTGGTGCCGGCTGAACCGCGGAAGGCCAGGAAGTCGGCCGCCTGCCAGCGCACCGACACCCGCGGGTTGGTCGTCGAACCCACGCCCCCGCCATAGTATTCGTAGCGGATCGCCCCGGAGAGCTCGAGGTTCTCGAGGAGCGGCACCCGCACTTCGCCGAACGCCGACGAAACCACCCGGTCGACGTCGATCTCCTGCACCGCCGAATAGAAGGTGTAGGCGCCCGTGCCGCCCGAGCAAAGCGGCAGGCCGTCGCCGTACGGAGGGCTGTCGACACAGGGCGTGGCGTTGATGTCGTAGAAGTCCGGCACGTTGATCTGGGTGCGGTCATAGCGCCATTGCGCGCCGACAGCCCACCCGATGTCGCCGCCCTGCAGATGGATCGGAAGTTCACCGTTGAACACGTTTTCCACCACCGCGACCTCGGTGAAGGTGTCCGCGGTCAGCTGTATGTGCAGCCAGTTCAGGAGTTCCTTGTTGTTGTTGGCCGCGCCCGACGCAAAGAACGGGTTCGTCCCGCCAAGCCCCTTGCTGTTCGGATAGGCGTTGGCGAACGGATTGAAATAGGAGCAAGCCCCGGCCCCCGGGGTGCCGGTGACCGGATTGCAGCCCGGTCCGCCCAGGCCGCGCAGCGCCAGTTCCAGGCGGTTGACCGCGATGTCGGGGCCGGCCCCGCCTTCGCCATGGTTGCGCTGGTATGTGCCCGACAGGTGGAAGCCGATGTTGTCGAAGATGTGCCCCGTGAGGCCGCCCGCGACACGGAAAGCCGTGGCCTGGCGGCGCTGGTGGTCGGCGCCGTCGTCGAACAGCGGGTTGCCGCCGTAGCCCTCGGGCCGCCACAGGGTCTGCGAGGCGATCACCCCGTTGGCCGCGGCGTTGGTGCAGATGGTTCCGAGCGCCGGGCAATTGGCCGAGTTGGCCAGGAAGGCGATCAGGCCGGGGTTGGTGTTCGGGATATAGAAGCGCGACTGCTGGTTCAGGCCCACCGCCGGATAGGGCGAGGAGCCGCCGCCGGGCGACCCGCCGGACGCCAGGATTGGCGTCGGGAACTGCGTCGTCGACTGCGCCGGCGAGACCCGCTCGGCGTCGACGATGTGCCGCGCCCAGAGCACCTCGCCGTGGAAGCTGATGTCGTCCGTCAGATCGAAGTTCACCTGGCCGTAGAGCTGATAGTGGTCCTCGTCGTTCACCAGGTTGTCGAACTGGGTGAACTGGAACCGACAGCCCGATGCGGGCGCCGCCGCACTGACCAGTACGCCTCCGAGTTCGGCGCAACCGTTGTCGACGAAGGACTGGCTGAACGTCCCGCTGGCCAACTGTGCGGCCGTACCGGTCGTGAAGACGCCCGGATTGGAGGCGGTCGACCAGCCGCCGAAGTTGTTGTTCGCGAAGGGCTGCAGAGCCCAGTCGCGGTCGGTGGTGCGCAACTCGCTGCGCCGGCGGTAGGTGGCCGTGACCATGGCGTCGCCGCGGTCGAACTTCCAGCCGTAGGCGCCGCTGACGTCATAGTCGCCCTTGGACCCGTCGATGCCGGTGTAGTTGCCGGTCAATTCCAGGCCCTGCAGGTCGCGCCGGGTGATGAAGTTTACCACCCCGCCCACCGCGTCCGAGCCATAGGTCGCCGCGGCGCCGTCGCGTAGGATTTCGATCCGGCCGATCGCCACGTTGGGAATGAAGTTGATGTCCACGGACTCGATGGCCACGGCGGCCGGCGAGTTGGCCATCCGTTGGCCATTGAACAGCACGAGCGTCCGCGCGGAGCCGAAGCCCCGCAGGTTGATCGTGGCTGCGCCGGCGGCGGTGCCGAGGAAGCGGTTCGACTCCCCGATCGAGCTCTGAGCGGCGGTGATGTTCTTGACGAGGTTGACGGTGCTCGGCGACCCCTGCTTCTGCAGATCCGCCGCGCCGATGACATCCACCGGCTGCGCCGCGTCCTCGGGCGTCCCGGCGATATAGGAGCCGGTGACCACCACTTCGCTAACTTCGGCGCCGGCCTTCGCCGCCTCGGCCTCCGCCGCGGTTGCGACCTGGGTCAATCCAAAGGCCATGATGACGGCCACGACGGAGCCGCCGCAGAAATATCTGCTCTTCAACATGATGAGGTTTCCTCCCCCTCGGTGAGCCTGAACCCCGTCTATCGCGGGGCTTTCGGCGGTAATCGGGGGAGCATCCGTCGGCTTGACTGCAAGCGCCAGAGTTTTTCCAACTGGAAACATAGCGTCGAGATGTCAAAAATCGCGGCCAAGGCAATTTGGCTAAGCCCCTTGATTCCGCTGCGTCATACCCGAAATTCGAAAAATTCCAATCCGTGTCCGAAATGCGGCAAGGTGACTCCGGTTTGGTGTGCGGCGACGCGCGGAGGATCCAAAGAACGGTATGGAATCATGTTCGCCGAGGGACCGCGCAAGGCTTGTCATGGGACTGTGCACGTCGCCCAAGAGGCATACCGGGATTTCGAACCTGCTGTTGACGCGCGGCCTGTTGCGTAAATGTCGCGATGTAGAAAGTTAGTAGGCGCCGGCGCCGGTAGACTCTGGCCGGCGCTTTCGCGGCCTGGCCGCGTCGTCGCGTCGCCGGGGCGGCGGCCAGACTGCCGCCGCCCCAGTCGTCGTCCCGCAGGCTAGAAGCGCTTCTTCAGGCCCACGGTGATCACCCGGCCAAGCGGGCTGCCGCTGCCGGGGTCGTAGTTGTACTGGGTGCCGATCGCGAACGGCGGGTCCTTGTCGAAGAGGTTCTGGACCGCCAGCGTACCGGTCGAATCCCAGGGCAGCAGGACCGTGTAGGTGAGGTCGTGCTGCCAGTATTCGCCGATCTTCGTCGAGCCGTGGACCTGGGCGGCGATGGCGATGGAGTTGGCTTCGGTCTGGTTCGTGGACGACACGTGACGGATCTGCCAGCGCAGGTTATGCGGCCCGCTCGAGTAGTTCACATAGGCATTGGCCCGCAGCTTGTTGTAGCCGGTGAAGATCGACGCCCGGTAGGTGCCGGCCCGCTCCACCCTCGACCCGGTCGAGAAGCCGTCGATCTCGTACGGGTCTTCCTTGTAGTGCAGCAGGTAGGTGCCGTCGAAACCGAGCTGCAGGCGCCCGTGGATCATGTCGATATCGCCCAGATCGAGGTTGGCCTGGAAGTCGATCCCGTCGGTGTTGATGTCGCCGCCGTTGATGTACTCGGTGCGGTAGGACAGGATATTCGCCAGGCCGCCCTGGCAGTCGGCGACGCTGTTCGATCCGGCGAACGTCAGGCGCGCCCGAACGTCGTTGTAGGTCGGATTGGCGCAGTTGGCCGTCGAACGCACCCCGTTCACCAGCGGGAACATCACGTTCAGCAGGTCCGCGGTGGCGATCGTGGTCAGCTGCTTCTTGAACTTGAAATTCCAGTAGTCGACCGTCGCCGAGAACGGACCCTTCTCGAGGATCACCCCGACGTCATAGGTGTCGGCGGTCTCGGGCTTCAGGCTCGGATTGCCGAAGAGGTCGTTGGCCCGGTAGGTGCCGCTCGCGTTGGTGAGCGCGCGCTGGAAGCTGTCGGTGGTGATCGTCGCCAGCGGCGCCCGGTAGGTGGTGCCGACGGAGCCGCGGAACGCCAACCAGTCCAGGGCCTGCCAGCGGATGGCGGCCTTCGGGTTGAACGTGTCCCCCAGGCCTTTGTAGTTCTCGTAGCGCGCCGCGAGCGTCACCTCGAGCGACTCGGTGATCGGCACCCGGACCTCGCCGAACACCGCGTAGATCTTGCGCTCCACGTCGTAGGGGCGAAGGTTGGCGTTGAAGAGGAAAGGACCGTTCGCCGTCGTCGGGCAGAACGGCGACCCGTCGCCGAACGGAACCGAATCCACGCAGGGCGTGGCGTTGGCGTCGTAGAGCGTATCCGGCTTCTGGATGTTGCGGTCGTAGCGGAACTGCGTTCCGGCCGCCCAGGCGATCGGGTCGGCCCACAGCTTGATGCCCGTCTCGCCGTTGAGGACCAGGTCGGCGACGAACAGCCGGGTGGAGTTGGTGGAGAACTGCTCCTCCTCCATCCAGTTGACGACGTCAGCGCGGTTCTGCACCGAGTCGTTGAAGCCCGGGATCGAGCTGGAGCCGAGGTAGTACGGGTTCGCCGGGACGTTCGAGGTGCTCTGGGCGAAGGCGTTGGTGAAGGGATTGAAGAAGTAGCAGCCCAGCGCCGCGTTGCCTGCGCCGGTGGTGAAGTTGTTGGTCTCGGCCGCCGTGCACTGGTCCCCAGCGCCGGCGCGGCTGCCGAAGCCCCGCAGGCCGAGCTGCAGGCGGTTCACCGAAATGTCCTGCAGATTGTAGTGATAATCGATTTCCTGGTACGTCATCGAGGCGTCCCAGCCGATGCCGTTGCCGAACGTCCCCTTGAAGCCGCCGACGATGCGCCAAGTGTCGGTGTTGTACTTGTAGTGGCTATGGCCGTCGTCCGTGTACGGATTTCCACCGAACCCGACCGGACGCCAGGCCGTGGACGACGCCGTCAGGCCGTAGAGCGCCGCCTGGGCGACGCCGGTCCGGGCCGCGGCCAGGCCCGCCGCGCAGGAGGCCGCGTCGACGCCATAGGGCAAGGCTCCCCCCGCCGCGCAGTTCGCCGCGTTCACCTGGCCGACCAGCGCCAGCAGGCCCGGGTTGGTGTTGGGGATGTAGAAGCGCGACTGTTCGCCGGTGCCGCTGGCCGGATACGGCGAGACCCCGCCGCCGGGCGAGCCGCCTGACGCCAGGATCGGGGCCGGGAACTGGTTCGGGCCGGTCATCGCCCAGCTCTGGTTGGGAGTCTGGTTCCGGTTCCAGAGCGCTTCGGCGTGGAAGGTGACGTCGTCGGTGACCTTGAGGTTCACCTCGCCGTAGGCGCTGTAGTGGTTCTCGTTCTCCACCAGGTTGTCGAAGGTCGTGTACTGGAAGTTGCACGAGGTGGGGCTGAGCGTCACCGAGCCCAGCGCGTAGGGCGCTCCGCCGTTGGCCGCGCAGCCGATATCCTCGAACGCCCCGGCGAAGTTGGCGCCGGTGAAGCCGGTGTTCGGAGAGCCGGTCGGCGCCGTGGCCGCGTAGTTGTAGGCGCCCGGGTTGCCGGTGGCGGCCCAGCCGCCCAGCGGGTTTTGCAGGTAGCCCGCGGCTCCCGACCGCAGCGCCCAGTCGCGTTCCTGGATCGGCAGTTCGGAGCGGCGGCGGTAGCCGAGCGAGAAGAGGATGTTGCCGCCGTCGAGCACCTTGCCCCACACGGCGTTGGCCTCGTAGTCGCCGTCGGAACCCTTGATGCCCTGGTACTGGCCGCTGACCTCGAGACCGTCGAGATTGGTGCGGGTGATGAAGTTGACCACGCCGCCGATCGCGTCGGAGCCATAGGTCGCCGCGGCCCCATCCTTGAGCACTTCCACGCGGCCGATGGCGGCCGTCGGGAAGATGTTGATGTCGACGGAGCCCAGCGAGCGGGTCGAGCCCGCGACCCGCCGGCCGTTGAACAGCACCAGAGTCCGCGTCCCGGTGGTGGGGGAGTTCAGGTTGCGCAGGTTGATCGTGGCCGTGCCGTTGCCCGCCCCGAACCGGTTGTTCTCGCCGATGACGGCGCCGGACGACGGAATGGTCTTGATGAACTGGACCATCGAGGGCGAGCCACGCCGCTCGAGTTCTTGTGAGTTCACGACGTCGACCGGCAGGGCGGCGTTCTCAGGCGTGCCGGCGATGAAAGAGCCGGTGACCACGACTTCGCTGACTTCTGAGGCCGGGGCGGCGGCCGGTTTGGGAGCTGCAGCGGCCTGAGCGGCCGCGGTTTCAGTGACGCCCAGGGAAATAGCGACGGCCAGCACAGAGCTGGCGCAGAAATATCTGGCCTTCATATGTTCCTCCCCGTCGCGAGGCCCACCGGTCAGGCCGATGGTTAAAGCTCGCGACTAAAAGCCCATTTGTGCGCGGGCCTTTCGTTGCGGAAAGCAAAATCGGCGCTGGTGAAGGATAACTCCGTTACGGTGCGGCTCCGCTGCAACACATTGAAATGTAACTGCGTTTTTTGATTATTATGTCAAAAACATACCGGAGATTCGGGGCGGGCTTCCCCGCAGGCGGCGGCGGGGCGGGAGTCCGCCTCCAGGCATGCGAAAAGGCGCTCTGGTTTCCCAGGGCGCCCTCGCGAAGTCTGACCGCCGTCGCGGCTAGAATTTCTTCGTCACGCTCAGCTTGTACGTCCGGCCCATCGGGTTGCCGGTGAACGGGTCGTAGCCCAGATCGAGCCTGGCGAACGACGGGTCGTTGTCGAAGAGGTTGTTCACGGTCACCACCGCCGTCGTGTCCCAGGGCAGGTACACCCGGTAGTTCAGGTCGACCGTCTCGTAGGATTTGATCTTCTGGCCCTTGTTGGTCAGTGCCACGGCAGTGTTCGCACCGTCCCGCACCACGTTGGGCGCGAACGGCGCGGTGCGCTGGTCGATGTAGCTGTCGACGTAGTTCAAGGTCGCACGGATGTTGTGCGGACCCTGGTTGTACTCGGCGTAGACCTGCGCCTTCCACTGCGGGATCGGATAGATCTGGGTCTGGTAGTTCAGGTGATCCACGCCATCGAACGCCGGGCTGACGACGACCCCTTCGACCGTCGTCGCCTTCACTGTGTACTTGTGGACATAGGTCACGCTGCCGCCGACCCGCGCCCCGCCGTTGAACACGTCGTCGATGTCGAAGTCGGCCAGGATATCGATGCCGTCGGTCTTCACCTTCGGGCCGTTGATGGCCCGCGTCAGGATGCGGGAGAGGTTGGCGACATTGCAGGCGCCGTTGAACGTGAAGCGGGACTGCAGGCCGGCAAAGGTCGGGTTGCCGCAGTTGCCGGCGCCCGTGCCCAACGGGAACAGGCTGTTGAACATGCCGCCGACCGGTTCGGTCACCAGCGGGTTCTTGAAGTCGAAGTTCCAGTAGTCGACTGTGGCGCGGAACGGCCCGGCCTTGGTCAGGAAGCCGATCGAATAGGTGGTGGCCTTTTCCGGATCGAGGTCCGGATTGCCGACCACGTCGACGGCCCGGAAGGCGCCGCCGAGGAACTGCAGGCTGGTCACCTGGCCCGGGTCGAGCGAGGTCAGCGGCGGGGCCCTGAAGGTCGTGCCGACCGACCCGCGCAGGGCGAAGATGTCGGTGATCTGCCAGCGCACCGAGAGCTTCGGGTTGAAGGTTGAGCCGCCCTTGTCCCCATAGTCCTCATAGCGGGCCGCAAGGCTCGCCTGCAGGCTGTCGGTGAACGGCAGGCTGAGTTCGGCGAAGCCCGCCCAGACGTCGCCCTGCAGATCGGCCGGCGTCGCCCCGCCCAGGAACATGTAAGGGCCGTTGCGCACGGTGCAGGTGGTGGTGCCCGTGATCGGCGTGTCGATGCAGGGCGTGATCGTCAGATCCGAGAGCGGGTCATAGCTCGCCTCGTACCAGTTCTTGCGGTACTGGCCGCCGACCGCCCAGGCCACGGGCCCGCCCGAGAGGTTGATGCCGGTCTCGCCGTTGAACACGGCGTCCACCACCCAGAGCTTGGTCGTCGCATCTGTTTCGAGTAGCGGGAAGAACCAGCGGATCAGGTTCGGATCGTTGGCGACCGCCGAGCTGAAGTTCGGGTTGGTCTGGCCTGTGATGAAGTTCGACTGGATCGCGTTGGAGAACGGGTTGAAGTACTGGCACCCGCCGACCCCAGGCGTTCCCGTAGCGGCGTTGCACCCCGGACCGCCAAGGCCGCGCAGGGCCA
>Ga0307513_10007165_pt1 | contig 14490 bp, 17 predicted proteins | sample 15_EM_MG_FD_202174 | JGI IMG/M metagenome (GOLD analysis project Ga0307513, IMG submission 202174) | Populus trichocarpa ectomycorrhiza microbial communities from riparian zone in the Pacific Northwest, United States - 15_EM | ecosystem: Host-associated > Plants > Roots > Unclassified | place... | reverse complement strand
TGGAAATCTTGTAAAAATTTCCACTACTAAATATGCTATTATGCTCAATTTCTCTTCTAGATACTCTTCATATGCCTATTTACGATTCCAGATACCTCTTCAGCTTCTTATTTCAGTCATGCTCTCGACTATCTCACCAGCTTGCTAACTAACCAGCCGGATTTATAAGAACAAACACGAGCTGTATCATTACAGATAGACTAGAAGTAAGCCACGAATAAAGAAAGTAACCGCCCACGATACAAACCCATGAAAAACTGTCAATTGAACTCGGTTTCTTTGCTGAATTCGATGTCTAACTCCCTATTTCCACCTTGTGTATCAGCAGACCCCAGGTAGAATTGTATCTGGCCGCCATCGGATGGAAATATGGAGCCATAGTCACAATATCCTTTCGTCCAAGAGGATACCGCCCCGGGTTATGCCCCAAAACGCGACTATTTATTGATCGCAGGTCGTTCCACCTCCAAATGTCTACGACGTCCCCAGTTTGGATGCGATCTAGGCCATTTGATCATCTCTGTAGCCTGTTTTGCGACGTTATGGTCCGCTCCAACTTCTATTGCGAGCCGTTTCTCTGCGAGTATCCCCACCCATTAATGGCGACGGCAAGTGTTTCTCCATAGCAGCTCCTCACAAGACTTTCACAAAAAGTTCCAATTTCACAGTATCGTTGGGGATACGACACTCTTCGCGAAGTTACACCCTTCATGTTGGCCCGGCAGCCTTCGACATAACCCATGTTAAGACTCGGACCGCTGTCACCGTTGATCGATTGTACGGTAAACCTTTTGTATTTTGCAATAAGCTTATTATTTTATTCCTGAGAGAACTATGTTATGAATATATCTCGCGTTCGTTCATCTTCAATTTCATATAGCAGGCCATTGTACTAATCTATTACATATATATAGCTTGTGATTCGCACTATTTTCACTAAATCATATTACAAGGTGGTGCGTTTGGATGGAAACCCAACGAGTTAGTTTCGGGCTAGAAAGTGAGGGGCTCGATCAAGGCACTGGGGTTCTTCATAATACTGACCCTATGTCTCTTGCTAACTAAGGTCATCTGATGTGTTGATATCCTCTGCTCGACTGTCGGAGCACAGGGAGTATTCATCAATCTAGTTACTGGCGATCCACCGCACAAAGTGAGACCATACGAGACCGAGAATGAACCCGATTCGGGTGGCAAGGGGCGTGGCAAAGGCCGGCAGTCCCGAAAGAAGAACTTGGCTAGCTCCGCACATTCTCGGCACAAGTATATGACCTTCCGGAGAGTGCGTCCGAGTGAGACAAAGCCTACCATTACACCGGTTTCCGGTTTTGGTAGGGCATAGATCGAGAACTCAGGATCAGCCATTCTCTTCGCTCAAACTTTGCAAGTTGCTTGCGTTGCCACCCGCTCGTCACGCGTGGACCTCTAAACCTGTACTTTTGAAAAATTTGGGGGGTTTCTCCGCTGGCACATTATGATAAATTCGATGACTTGACAAATGACATGTGCTTCCGCCCAGTCTCAGAAGTCTTCCAGACTCGACCATGGCCCCAAGATCTCCAGTTACTTGTCACAGTGAGTGGGCACTGGGTCACCCTGTTGTGTATCACACGTAGGAAGTCTTATCGAGAACCATTTTCGCAGTTCTGGACACGCAATTTGGAAAACCCGCCGCAGATGTGCACGTTCAGCTCCACCAACTCGAGCAGACGTCGGACACATCGTTTGAATCCACCGCTCTGGGCCTTGGGTGCGTTCTCAACTTCCCGACCGGGGGAAGACCCCGGTTTGCAATATGGAATAATTTATCTTTGGGAGTTGGGCAGGAAGACAGATGCAGATGGGCGGTGTTCGAACATCTTACCACCTGGCACAACGCTGGAAGCTGGAGTGTATAAAATGATCTTCCAGACTGGGCCGTACTTTGCCTCGACCAATCGGGAAACGTTCTTCCCTGTCGTTGAAGTAAGTATCCCCCCCTTTTTGTTTTGCCTCTTTTACTCCTTGAACGCCCTGGGGTCGTACAGCTTCCTCCGCCAGCCACATTATGTTACGTTATCAGACGAGGGCACTGACAGGAAGCGACGCGTGCGGCAGATAACCTTCAACCTCAAGAGCCCGGAGCAGTGTTATCATATACCGCTTCTGCTAAGCCCGTACTCGTATACAACCTATAGAGGGAGCTGAGTAGGGGGAAAGCAAACGTGCGTCCACACCGTGTCGGGAGGCAATTGGAAGTGGAAGCGCTGAGTGGTTGTATAAAGTGTACAAACTGGAACGTGGGAAAGGCAGGATGTCGAGTTGGACGTGCCGGTCGTGGATGAGTCGAGATGAATCCAAATGAGATCGTAATAGTGGAAAAAACCTCTTCGATGATGAAAGCCTGATGCAATGAGCAGCAAGACCTGAGTTGCACATCGTCGCCTCCTTGTCATCCGTCAGTCTCTGGCACTTGGCACTGCACCCCCTAAGCGGGCGACGTGGTACCTGTAGCCTGACATTGTGTAGGTTGCCGAGCGGGGTCTGGTGATGGTGAGCAAGCTTCGGCAGCCTTTTCTTCCAAAATTTGGGGGAATGACGAAATTCCACAAACAAAGAGACCCAAAGTTCATTCTCTCCCTCTCCCTCTCCCGTCCTCGACTGGGCTCTGGGCCGTCGACGACGACGAGCAGTGCATCTCATCGTCCATGGCGTCGGCGAGCGTTGCGCGACCAAGGCTTGTGATTGCTAATCGGTCTGGGCTGAGCGACTCGTCCAACACCAACACCCAGGAGTCTGGTTCGTCATACGCTCTCTCATCTGCGCGGGAGAGCAATCTCCCAACTGGATACCATCATCTCGCCACTACTGTCGCTGTCTCCACCCCGCCAGATGTCCCGACGCCAGTGGATCCAACCCGCAGGAGCGTCGCTTTTGAGCACCGGCAGGGCCGACAAGCTCTCGATCTCACTAGAGACAAGCCACTTCCGGCTATCCCCGTTAGCTCCACAACTCACGCCGTGCGTCCTGTTGCTCCATTCTTGCATTCAATTTCAGCACAGTTGGCTGATACACTTTCTCCACGCAGCAGCTGGCGCCCTCTTCGTCCTCGTCCTGGATCATCTCATTCAGAGGCTTCGCTAAATCTGTACGATGGGGACGCTCAGACAGGCCAAAACATCTTAATTCAAATACTTCCACCGATATACCCCAACGCCGGCTCTCCCGTTCCACACCTACTCCCCATCACCAAGTCTTCTCGCACCCCCGACAACCACGACCCGATTCCATAAATCCAACATCCATAAACCCACGCGCCGAAAGTGACAACCCTGCGAGGTCCCTCATGGAAAAGGCGGCCATAAGCCTCGAACGGGCCAAAACGTCAGGCGCAAGCTGGGGCAAGGCAGCGGTGGCACGAGCACGCAGAGACTCATACCTTGCTGGATCCTCCCAAACTGAGGATGGTCACGGCGTATTCCGTACCGCAGGGGCAGCACACGTTCCCTCTGCCCCACCTTCACCATCACCGCCTTCCGACTCTTCAGCTTTGCCTGTACCCCGCGATTCAACCTCTTCCTCTCTTCAGCCGCCTTTACCCGCTCCCCACCTCCCTCATCCCTTGCGTGATCCATATCCCTACTCGACTGCACAGACCGTGATCGGTCATCATGATTCGCGACCTTCGCTCGATGTAGCGTCACAAACGCACTCATCACACGAAGGAACTAAAGTGGGACCGCCTTTAGCTGGCCCACCTGCGAGAAAGTCGATGTCGGAGATGGGTCATGGCTCTGTGACGTTCGCCCCCTTTACGCCAAGCGCGAGTGGTAGCGACCTGGGCCACTATGACGAGTACACAAACTTCTACCACGGCCAACTGGCCAGCAACACGGAACACGCGCTCCGACTCCGATATTCTCGCCAACTTGACCATGACCTTGGCCATGACGTACGGGCTGATTTCCCGCCTCGAACTCGGTACCTGGAGGTGGATACCAACCCTAGTACGCCAGCGAGGTCCAATTCTGTCATGAGCATGCTTCCTTCCATGCCACGATCCCGCGGCGAGGAACACGGGGCCAGTGGACACGGGTTCGTGAGTGGTCTCAAGCGCGCATTATCTGGACAGGCGCACTCATCTGGAATGGGCATGAGCTCTCCGAGTCTCGGCTGGAGGAGTCCCAGCCCACACGACTCCACCAGCCGTGCCGTCAGCGCTGGCCGCGCAATGAAATCGGGACGAACGACAAGAAGTGATCCATATCTGGACGCGCTGGTCGTGCGCGACTCTGGACAGGCGGAACAACAGGGCGCAAGATCACCGAGGAAGCTTAAAAGACGATCTATTGCGCTCAACAGGGCGTCTCTCCCACCTACAGAATCAGAATTCTTCTTTGTTGGGAATTTGAATGGGAGTACGTCCATGGAGAGGCACGGGTCGCTGGAATGGCAGCCATATGATTCGAGGACCTCGATGGTCACCGCTCCTTCGCCCGAACTGGGCAAAAGATCAAACCGGAAGTTAACGAAGAAGAGGCAGAGTACGGGAGGCGGTGGCATGGGATGGAGGACCAATTCTAAACTGGACTTGTTGCCTACTGTGGAAGTTGAAGACCCAGATGGGGACCCTATCGATACTGTGTTCTCCAATGCAACTGGAGGTCAAGATAGGTTCACCAGACAACTCCTCCACGTTCCTCTGTTCTCCTCCCTGGACGCGCGCGAAATAATGGCGGACCGGGCGCTTTCGCCACCCGTTCAAGAGCTGAGGTCTCCGTATGCAAACCCACAGGAGTACCCCTGGGCACCACCGATCGGCGTTCCTCCGAATGCAACGAACTACAGCCATGCCCTACATACACCAAGGAATGCGGAACAGGAGCAGGCGCAGAAGCCGACCTTCAATACTAGCCCTGAACAAGAAGTGACGGTTGAGGACCCCCTGGTTCAGCATGGACGGATTGGGTCGCATGGACGGTCGCATTCGCAGCCGCCGTCTTTGAAAGGGCTCGAACCAAGACCGTCGGATCCTCCCACTGCCGATCCTCTCAATGGCGCCAACACTGCAGAAGGCCATGGACGCGAATCGTCGGGTCACAGCGATGTCGGACCCCTTATCGACCGACCCGGGCTCGAACGGCGCGTTTCAAGGCGGCGGTGGACGTTGAACATCGCAGGAGAAGAGATTGACGATGATGTCCTGCGACAGGAACTGGAAAGGTTGCGGTTGCTTGGGGAGGAACCTGACCACCAGCGGGCTCACACGCCGAACGGGGCTGCGGTCAAAGAGGCGGCGTGGAAAAAGCAGAAGAGAGCTCTATTGAGCAGTCGTGAGGTTATCCTTACTGAGCGGTCGTACCTTTCCCAACTCACAAGGTTCCATTCTGCCGTGATGGGCGGGTATGTAGCAAGTCACTGCCCAGAAATATTGCTTGAGTATTTGCCTCTACTCATCCAGGCGTCTCAGCTGTTCTCGAACTTTATGGAGGAAGATCCCAGTGTATGGGGCGTCAGTGCCGCTTTTATCAGCGCGGCGGATGTCCTGGAACGCACGCTTGTCGCGTACTGTGCAGTGGCTGGCGAGGTAATGCTCAAGTGCCGGAAAGCCGGACCGTCGTCCAACCAAGGATACGGGATCAGCCCATGGAGTAACGGTAGTAACAGTGGACACCACACCAGTTCCAACTCCCCGGTGACGGACGAACTCGGTGGACAGCAGCAGTCTTCTGTGACGCGGAGCCATAGCACCGGCCTCATCGGCCGCAGGAAATGGCGGAAGAGTTTGCCCAGTGGCGCGGCCGCTCCTGCATTTGGATTTGGGTTCGGGATGAGTGCCAGCTCAACGAGTGTCCCCCCGAGCAGCTATACATCGCCCGGTGCTCCACCATCGCGCAGCTCGTCGAATGTGCAGTTTTACAACTCAGATCCGTCATCGCCTGTCCGGCCTACCTCTTCTTCTGGCCGACCTACCTCTTTGTCTCCTCATTCAGGCAGTACAACCACGCCTACTCCTGTGACCAGTCAAAGCAGTTCCAGCGCGAGCACATTCGCGCAGGGCAAGCTAAGGGCTAATATGACTGCTAGCGAGGTCGCTGTCCAGCCGACGCAGCGCGTCACCCGCTATGTCATGCTCTATAGAGGTAAGTAATGGTTGGCCCAAGTTGGGTGATCAGGAAATGACGAGTCTTTGTGATAGGTTTGCTGGACAATACCCCCCTCACTTCGCGTTCAAGGCCTCTCGTTCAACGTGCTCTCGATTGCGCTCTCCGGATTGCCGCTCTATGCGATGACGCGCAGTCGCACGAAGCCCTCATGATGAAACCCCGAAAAGGATAAAGGACAGCCACCGTCCTGAATGTCTGTGAATGTCTGGCCGATGGTTAGAAGATCCATACCAACCCTGTCGCCAATCTTCACCCTCACGACCATGCACGAAAGTATTCGAGTGTTATACCATTGCATCCCCACCATCCCCAGTCGGATTTGCTCATCTACCTTGTAAAATGTCCCTTGGCTTGCGTCTCGGTGTCTTGTTCTGTGTCTCCGACATACGCATGATCCACCACCCCCTTATATAAAAGCAAAGTAGTACCATATACACCCGTTGGTACAGACGACCCCCCACCCATCCATACAGCCCCATCACACAATTGTACGCTATCAACCATCAATTCCGCGCGGACTGTGTTTTTGCCATGTCCATACTGCTGTGCCGTCGGTCCTTGATGTTCATGTCTGTCTTGCAATGGCTAGTAGTAACCATACGTGTACCAATGATCTTGATTTCGATTCGCCTTGTACTCTATTTCGTTAAGCGTGGATTGTCCGAGGTTGAACGGCCTTGGGTTGGCCTTGGGTTTAATGATCCTCGTTTGCTTCTGACTTGTGACCCATTCGGCATTCATGATGCAACGATCACAGCCCGGAATAAATGATCTTCACTGCAAAACAAAGCAAACTTTCTTCGACCCAACCATGGCCAGTAACAGCAACGGCGTGTCATCCCCAACAGAGCAACTCGCCAAAAGGATTCACTTGGATGTAGACGATGCATTCTCATCCGGCGAGGACGAACCCGACGCGTTGGACTTGAAAGCCGCTGTGGCTGCTTCTCGTCGGCAACTAGAAGAGCACGGACAAACCGTTTCAATGGACGGACACCAGCAAGCGGACGATGTTCCTCCTAGTGCTGTGACTCCAGCTTGGAGCATACACGCATATACAGGCGCCTCCACGTCCACAATCGATCTCGCCCTAGAACCGAATGCACGATCTCCCTTTGCTCAAGATACATTCAATATTGACGAGGATGTACCTTATACTCGTCGTCCTTATGCTCCAGAGGGGACATCCCCTACTTCGCCTGCTGCGGAGAACGCACCGCCTCACGAACCAGTACAAGACGCTCCTGCAGAAGAAATAGGTGCGATGTCACTACAGGAAGTCCCCCTACAGGATACAACGCACATCCAAGGTCGTGCTCCGGCTGTGGACGATCGGACAGCGCCCCAAGGCCCCCTCCCAGCATCGAATGGACAAGCCTCGACTTCATCACGACCTCCAGTGGAGATCCGCGTTCCCACTTGGCCATCTCCCGAAGCCCCTAAATCTCCTACAACCGCTTTCGACGAGACATTCAAAAAGCAGATGAGAAAGAGCACCGGCCCCTCGGTTCTACAGAAGGTCATTAGTAAGACTCGGCCCACACACCTACCGCCAAAGCCGCTTGAGGAAGACGCCAAACATCAGAAGGATTGGGAGGAGATGATGCGACTGAGTCGTGAAGCAGGTAAGCGTGATGTCCGCCATCATGGACGTGTTGGTACTAAGATCAGGAATTAGAGGGGAAACGCAAGGGAGCTCTCGAAGAACGTCGGTTGGAAAGAGAACGCGCCGTCGAGGACTCAATCTATATATGGGAGCGTGATGTCGTCCCTGACTGGAGAAACGCTTTGAGAGAACCTGGGCTCCGGAAATTATGGTGGAAAGGGATCCCCACCAAGCTCCGTGGGCAGATGTGGGAACTAGCTGTGGGAAATGCTTTACAACTGAGTAAAGGTAGGTAGGTACACTTGTACATAAACACATACCAATAGAGTTTTTCTAATGCCTTGCATCCTTTTCTCCGTAGATACGTACAAGGCGTGTGCTGCGAGGGCTCATCAGGCAATGGGCCGCGGAACGTTTCCTCGCGACGCATTAGAGAACATAGAAGAAGACATCAAAACAACACTCCCTAGTTTGCATCTATTTCACCTGGAAACTGGACCAATATACCAAGACTTGAAGGACTTACTGACCGCTTGGACGGTGGCACGATCGGATGAGGGACTACCATATGTGAGTAGAGGCTAACTTGGCCCCTGGGGCGGCGTTTTTAATTGCTTCCAGGTGATTGGTGCTTCGCGTATCGGCGCCATGCTCCTCATCAATATGGCCGTACCGCAAGCTTTCATTGCAATGAGGAATTTGCTGGATAGGCATTGCCTAAGGTCATTTTATGGCGGCTCTTCTGCGAAAGAAGATGTAAGTCCAGCGTCATTTGTTCGTGTGCGTATGAGGTGACTGCAGTTACAGGTCGAAGCATACTACCGGTACGACCTGCGAACTTGACCAACGGTTGTGGTCCTGACCTCTGGCACCTATTAGGATATTTGATACTCTCCTGGCAGATTGCATGCCAAAAGGTGCGGCTATCTCGCCAGTGGTATTCCAAACTTAATAAACCGTCTGGCCCAGTCTATTTCAACTTCAAGCAGCACCAAATACCTCCTTCCCTCTTCCTTACGTCTTGGTTCTTACCAATTTTCATCGACCACCTCCCATTCGAAGCGTGTGCTCGATTATGGGATGTGATCTTGCTCGAGGGAGATTCTTTCCTATTTCGTGCCGCTCTCGGGATACTCGACGTGCTTGAATCTCGATTGCTCTTTCCTGATCGCAAAGAATTGCTCGAGGTCCTGAACGGAGAGAGCAAGGTGGCCATGCAAGTAGCGAAGCGCATAGCTCCCGGAGGTATCGTGGAGTTGGGTGCGCGGTACGAGATATACGGGATGAACGAGGAAGTGTTGTGGGAACGGATTATGGCGAACGAGGAGTGGTGGAAGAGCTCGACCTGGACAAGATTAATTCAGAGAGAACTCCCAGATGTTTGATTAGAATTCTCAAGTCGAGTAATAATAAGTAGACCCTCTATTTGAGTCAATCGGAATGTCAAGTCAGGTGAGGGGGAAGGCTCTTATGGGCGGGCTACTCTGCTTTTTTGGATTTCCTTAGGGCAACTCCGTGATTAATATTGGTTACATGCACGACCTCGGGCGAAAACCAAGACCCACTCGTGAGGCATCGACGCCAGGTTTGGCTCCCTTCGTGACAAAATTGACTGTTGGCAATACTGAGTAAGATAGTAATGCTTGCAGTTTAGCACGACCTGACGTGGCCGGATTCAAGGTGGGTGAAGAGGTGAATTAGCCATGTTGGGGGACGGAACCGATACCTTGACATATAACTCGTTTAATAGGTGACCGAGACCTGTCCCAAATTGTGCTTTGGCGAAAGTGTTTGAATTATCATAGCCCTGGTGTGTGAGCTGCCGAACGCCTATGTTTGTGGGGACCAGGGTTAATACTTGAGCACTGGTTCCTGTAGGTCTCCGGTCTACAAGAGACAGGTTAGAATAAATTGCGAGGTAACGCCACTACGCCGCATAGCGACGCTGGAGGTCTCGGCCAAATAGGGGGCACGCGAAAGTGGTAGATAATCTGGCCGGAGCAGAGGAGCAACTTTACTTAGTCTCCTAGTTAAGGTTGGTGCAGTTCGGCCTTTGAGAACGGAGCCACATAGCCCTCCATACCAGAGTTCATCTCGATCTCGCACCGGCCCGGCTCCATGAACCCAAACACCTTCTGGAACCAGACTTTCCATGCACTGAAGCAAGGTAATATGGCATCAGAATGTCCCCGGCCTGCCCGTTCGAAATATTTTCGGCCGCCTTCGATTCTGGTTTTGTCCTAAGTGGTTGGGCCGCTTGCCGGGCACACACTATATAGTGCTCCCTTCGGGGTAGCACACATAAACTTGGAACAATACAGAGAAGATTAGCATGGCCCCTGCACAAGGATGACACGCTTTGACAGAGTGGAAGTGACTTCGGTCACTCAATATTTATTTTACTTCCTCCGATTTTTTGGGCGAGTGCGGAGTTGGATGTTCATTCGGTGCGTCGATATGACGCTCCGATATGCTAAGGGTGTATTTGTGGTTGTACCGAGTTTGTTGCAAGGTGGGAAGTTGGCTAACGGGGTTTGTTGGGCGACGTTGCAGATGGAGATATATATTAGAGGCACTTCTACTGTTGTATTTTACTGTAGCATAGTGTTTTCTCTCAATGATAATTCTCTCTTCGTCGATCGTGGTCTTCCTGGTCCTTGTTCTGTAATGTCAATGTGGATGACTCACGTGGGGCGTGCGGGACCATGAAACACGAGCTGAATTGGGTACCTATGGGTTCGTAAAACATGTCTCGATTGATTTGTCAACTTGGGTTGATCGTCGATCGTCGAAAGTTCCGTGGAGACACTATCAGCACTATCAGCCCGACGGCTCGTGAAAGAGGATTACACAATATAAAGAAACATGCTTTCGGTGCGTATTAGAGTACTTGTCGGAAGCCTTTCTTGCAGCGACATAGGGCCATTATGGAGGGAGGCGATCAAATGTTCTCATGTGCCATTGTACGAAGGAGTGTAAGGCGTGTTCCACGTGTTAAATTATGAGTTTAAACATTTTCGACGTTGGATAGTTCTACACTCTGACGATCTGAGCGACGTTTAAGGCTCTTCAATTATACAACCTCACACTTTTGAGATTCATCCTGCAAGGATCCTCAGAATTTGCGATCGTCATCCTGGACCAAATCCATCTCGACACCACCACTAGTCCAACACCAAGTAGCGCAACAACCGCGCGACGACCTCCACGTTGACACTATTCCCAATAAGCCGATACCGTGTCTTGCGCGTGGTCAATGTCGGCCATTCAAATTCATCATCCATCTGCACAGTCTCCATCTCGTTCTCCCCAGGTAAGCCGGTCGATGTCCCCGGCGTGGGCGGTACTGATGGCGCAGAGGGAGGGGTGGTGCGGGGAGGGTTGAAGTGGAATATCCGAAGCAGCTCTATAGGGGTGAAGTACCGCAGGCGGAGAGGGCGGAGGATGGAGAGTGGTTCAGCGCATGGGGGAGAGGGTGTTTGAGAGGTAAACGCGGCGTATTTGTCAAATGTCTCTGTTGTCTAATGATACGCATGTCAGCTAGATTTGAATATGGGACACACGCTGATGAGAGAACGCACGTCTAACTTCGTGTTCATCTGGAGGATTGAGCCGGCGCGTTCGGCAAGGTGGGTGTACCCTAGGGGTAAGCATTATTAGCCTCCCGCACCCCTCGGGTTTGAACGTAATTGCGAATCGACACACCCCGGATGAAACAGCACGTCCTCGTCGAAGTCGGGAGGACGATATCGAAGAGTCGCCCCCACTTTTCCAGCACTCGGTCAGGGATCACATACTCCTTCTCCCCCTCATCGGTGAGTTCGTCCACATATGCCTCGAGGGTTACGCTGCCACCACTGCGTTCGTCGACCCAATCGACGCCCCCAGGTGCAGGAATATGTCTCCACACGCGCGAGTCAGCACTTGGCAGGGGGTGGGTATGGGCAAATGGCCGATAGAGTCGGGCAAGGAGATAATACCGCAGCCGGGAGTTTGGGATGCCAAATTGAAGTGGGGTAAGCAAAAGCTCGATGACGTGGAACTGCAGGCCGCGTAATGTAGCGAGGAGCGTCTGTCTTGTCGTGGATGTCTAAGGTGATGTGCGAAACGGGAATAGTTGTTTTACTCAGAGGCACGGGCAAACCGGAACCGGCGGAGACGATTGCGTGCGTACCTCGAATCCTGCGACATTTTCGATCAGGATATACTCAGGGTGGTCCTGTGTCGCCGCCAAGGCCGGGAGGACGACGGTGATGAGGTGCAGGAAACTCGTTGCGCGAGGGTCAGCCTCACCCTGTGCATGTGGGTTGAGGACTGTATATGGCTGACACGAGGGGGAGGAGAGCCAGAGCTGGGCGTGTAGGGGAAGTAGATCCGCGGCTTGGAGCTGGGAGATGTCTGCCTACGGAGCGATCAGGTTGTGTGGGGGATATGAATTGTGTTGTTGTGTGTCCGTACGCGTTTGAATATGCCCTTTGGGTAGTTATGGTCATAAACCTGACGCGCTGCCGGATCCCAGTCGTATGCAGCGATGACGCGTGCGTGTATTGAGCTGTAGTTAAGGGCTCGATGGAGGCCACCTGACGGAAGATAATAAGCCCGAATGCAGTGAGAAAGTGGGTTGAAGTAGTGCAAACCAATGCCTGCATAGAATTCGAGGGCATTAATAATACTAATATTATTATTATTATTATTAAAGGCGGTCATCTGTAAAGAATTAGGTAAATATTTAATTGTCTACCAGAAAGTAAAACTGGAGTACTTGGGTAGATTCTTGTGTAGATTTAGGGGTCGTTACGCACAGACTCAGATTCTAGGGGAACTCAATTGACTCAAAAGTGGTTCGATCACACGTGCACCCGCCTCGTCCAAACTCGACCCACTTGTTCTGCCCACCACCACTTCTGCTAGACTGCAATCCATCATTCTGGGCCGTATTTCCCTGGTTCTTAGGTTCTTAGCCGCCATCGTCCTTCACCTTGAAACACGGCGGCTTCCGATTCCATCGCCCGCGGCGTAGCACCATTGCCGCGGCCGCTAACGTCAACCGCGGCGGCAGCAGCAAACCATCAAGTCATCACATCATATTGGACCCTAGCGGTTGTTCATAATGATACCACCGCTAGACCTGCCAATGGACGCCCTCTCTTCCCCCCCGGTTTCGCCCATAGCCCCGGCCACAACCATTGCAGCTGCCGGCCAAAACCCTTTGGCATATAGGCTTACCATGCTCCGTGAAGCAGTTGTCTATCTCGCATTCGCCATCCTCTGGCTCTTTGGCTACGCCAGGGTACGTCTCTCTCTCCGTCGAAATTTCTCCTGCCTTCCGTCCTTACCCGTTTCCCTTTCTCTCTCGTTCCCAATGCTTACCCCGTGACCTCTAGGCAATCCTCCAATACTTTCTCTCACTGCTCCTCAAGCCCATCCTCCCCTTCCTGACCTCACCCCCAGCCAGGAAACTTAACCGTCCCCGCACGGCTCATGCCTCGCGCGGAGAACGGGGTTCCAATGCACATACCCACACAAAGCCTTCCCAATCTCGTAACCCTCCCGTAAACCCTACTCCATCTGCAGCTGGTCAATTCACCTTGAAACGCCGTCCCCAGCCCCCTTGGATTATGCACAATCCCGCCACCAGCAGCGCTTCTTCCACATCGTCACAGGAGACAAAAGATCGTCGCAGCACGAGTATTACTCGTTCTTGCGCCTCTGCCCCGGTCACACCACTCAAGTCCCCGATCTGTCTCGACTTCTCAGATAGTGAAGATTATTTCCCTCGGGTGGCCGGACTACCCTCGAGCACTCTTCTCCGCCCTCCTACCCACACCGACAATGAAGGTGAGCCAAGGAGAGGCCGAAGACGCAGCGTCAAGGATCACTCTTCCAGGCGCATTCTCTTCAACAGCGACCTGCGCAATTCCGCCTCAAATACGCGGCCGGTCCTTCCTCCTGTCATGATCCTTGACACCCCTCGTTATCTAACGGACGTCCAGTCTGTTGGTTCTCCGGCTGACACCGAACGGACGGCAACCGTGTTTACCGCCGAACCGGAGGAAATACCAACCCCGGACGACATGCTATCACCTACGGCACCTCAAGTGCGAAAACACGCATCTTGGAAAAGCAAATTATTCTCTAAATCGCGAGCAGCGACCACAGATCAAACCGTCGACGCGGAAGTTTCTCCTACGACATCTACACACAATTTACCCACGCTTTCCTCAGCCAAAGAAAAAGAGAATGGTTTTCTCCGAATGTTCGGCACCAACAAACGACATACCCCGTCCGCGTCCGTCGCCTCGTCCGAGCAGTCGATTGCCGCTATTGCCAATGACGCTGAGGCCCTTGATACGAAGAAAAAGAGTGCGCTAAGGAAATTTGGCAAGAAAGCGTCACGCAAAGGCGCCGCTGACGTCCCGAGCCCAACGGACACGAAATTCCCACTGCAGCATTCATCCACCCTGCCTGACCCTCACCTGCCGAGGAGCCCGACGAGCCCGTGCGGCTCAAAGCTCAATTTGAAACACGCCGCGACGTTTGGACACTGCTCGAAAACGAGCCACCCTCACCACACTGACGCTGCGCCGCTGCCAACATCACCCAAGCACCAGCACCCGCACCCCAAGGAGGCCAGGAATGGGTCCGGGCATTCCGGCATGCACACGTTCCTCCACCCCATCCAGGCATGCCAGGCGCACTTGTACAACGTCCATGGCATCGGGTCGGGCCCATCAACAC
>Ga0307513_10007164_pt1 | contig 14490 bp, 13 predicted proteins | sample 15_EM_MG_FD_202174 | JGI IMG/M metagenome (GOLD analysis project Ga0307513, IMG submission 202174) | Populus trichocarpa ectomycorrhiza microbial communities from riparian zone in the Pacific Northwest, United States - 15_EM | ecosystem: Host-associated > Plants > Roots > Unclassified | place... | reverse complement strand
ACGGCGGAGGTTATCAGCATGGGTATTATGGGGACGGCGTTTATGATCCCTACTATGCACAAGGTGTGGTAGGTCCCGATGGTAGGAGGTCGAGGTCATCGTATGCGCACAATGCTGCGTTCCTCTTACCTGTCCCGATTTTCTTTGGTGTGGGGCTGTATGCATATGGCGGAGGTTTCGGTGGGTGTGTTGCGGCGGGTGGGGCCATGGTGGATTCGCGTGGGGGATGTGGAGGCGTGCGTTGATTTTTTCTTTTATTCTCCCTGTGAATTGGTTCATCTTACTTTGGTTTCTTCTACCTCCTTCAGTGTGGCGCAGGTGGTTGCGGCGCAGGAGGCTGTGGTGGCGGTGGCGGGTGTGGTGGCGGGGGAGGTTGCGGGGGCGGCGGTGGTGATGGAGGCGGTGGTGGTGATGGAGGCGGTAAGTTCTTTCAAACGTGGTGAAATGTTCTGGATAATGAGATTTATATTTTCAGGTGGCGGCGGGGGTTGTGGTGGGGGTTGTGGCGGTGGATGCGGAGGAGGTTAAGTTTCTTGCTCCGATTTTATCGATTTATCTCTCTGGCGTGTACCCGCGGTCCCTTACACATTCCCAGGGACTTTTCTCGTTCTCATTTGACTGAAATTTGTACTTATCTATGCCGAGGCCTGTGTAATATCAAATTGTATTTTATTCAATCCGATCCTGGATCCTTCTCCCCGACGCCCCAGTGTACATGAAGGCGTTTATCCTGTTCACCCTGATGAACTAGGTTTCATTCTTCTTGCCTCGTTCTGTAAATTCGGCCAAGCTCAATACTTCCGACTCGGCCGGCGAACAACCTGCTTGTGGATTCATCCTGATGTCGTTTTTTTGAAATACTTTCGTACTTCTTGCCTCCGAGTCATTCTGACAACATCAGCCCAGCTTTGGCCCAGCTTTAATGCATCAAATTCGATCGTATTCTTGTGCGAATGGTAGTTTTCGGGATGTTGAATCATGAATGAAGCACGGATCGCCTCAGAGGGGACAAATAGAAATTTGATGGCGGCGTAGAAGTAGATATTCATTTTGTTTTATCAGCCCACTTCTTCCCTTATCTTGTTGGATTTGCTTCAAGATGCTAGTGATGGCCCTGGCCGATTTTCTCGACTATTTATTAACTTAACAGCCACCAGGGAAGAATCTTACTAGATGGCAATACTGCATTTGGGGATATTGTACACAAGTGTTTGATCGCTAATAGTTGACCCTCATAGATCATCTACCACAGCCCCAACCCGCAAAAGGTACTTCTTAATTGCATCCTTGGCCAACCTCCTTTTCCGCGGAAATTTCTGCGCCATTGTAGTGAAGGTGCAATCATGCAATACTTTGGCCAGTTCCAATGAAATAGCAGATTTCTCCAGCAAGAGTGGCAGTATATCCAACAACCACCTGTATATCAAGCTTCGGCAGTACTCCTCCTTGAGAGAGTCTTCAGGAAAGGAAGAATACTGGTCGATAACTATGTCATCTTTGAGGAATGACTTGTGCTGTTGAACTTTCAAATTATGCCTTCCTTTCCATGTCCTGCTATGGACCCCCAGCCGTTGTAGCCATGCCCAAGGTTGATTCCTACGCAGTGCATTATCGTGATGAGCACTCTCTCTGGCTCCCTTTGAAAAACTATGATGGTTGCACAAGCATAGTTGCAAGCACTCCTTGGCAGCAGTAGCAAACCTCTGCTGATCAAACGTGTGGGTCCCTGATCTCTCAGGATTCTCCAACAGTTCTGTAAAGTAAACAAAGAACTGTCTAGTTCCACTTATATAAGAATGAGGAGAGTATCTCTCAACTCTAGGGAAGCCTATGTCCTGAAGAATATACCCCTCCTGCTGACAGACCAGATATGAAGAAGCAATTATTCCAGGAAATATAGGAATATATGAGTCAAGTTCCTTTGAATTTCTGGACCGAAAAAGACTTCCCAGAAGCAGGGTGAATGCTGGAAAAGAATAATACTTTTCCAAGACATCACAAAGCATTCTGTCAAAGTCAACTTGAAAGGCAGATATGACCAGCTTTAGATGATGGCTATACCATAAAATTTGTAAATATGCAGAGAGAATATAACTGAAAGAAATAACATACCAGTTGTCTCAAAACTGCTAAAAAGGGAGAGGTAAAGGTGAGTATGCTGTGATACCCAAGAGGATCATGTATATGGCTATTCCTCAGAATATCCTGAAGATCATCAAATGAAAATTTGATCAAGTCATCACATAGTTCAGGTGTCATCACATCATTTTCAAGTTGGTAAGTGATGTTGCGAGAACTGAGTTTGAACCAGGCTGGCAGCATTTGGACATTTTCTTTTTAGAAATCAGAAATGGGATATTATAGGAGAAAATGATTTTACGTACCCTTGCATAGTAAAAGTAATTGAGAGAAGACACCGGTGTGCAATTGCTGTGTGTCGAACCTGAGGATTAATCCAGAATTCTTTCGAACGGGTAGGGTCCATGAGGAAGTCTGTTAAGGAGGCATGTATGATGTGGATTATTTGTGTAGGTCCAATATTCACTAGGGAATTCAATCCCCGAGGTACAGCTCGACATCGCCAGGTTGCAAGGACAGGAATTCCTCGATCACAGGTGAGCTCCAACCCCTCGGAATACCATGTATCCAGAAGAATATGACACTAAGAATTTCCAGAACGGGTTCAAGCTCCTCCACGCCAGCTAATATATGTGTATACAACGCATCTAGCTCCGCAAAAGGCAGGTCGTTCTGTGGCCGAGGACGGATGCCAAGGACGATATCCAAATGGCAAACGCTCCGTGGGTTTGTGTCGGATCGAGGATACATAATGCATTACGGTAGATGCGTAGATAAATTGGCCCGATGACTTTTCAATGAGTTGTTTCAGTACATTGGGAAGGGGCCACTGAGGAGGGATATAAGCACGGAGCCGATGAGTTGATTTGATCTCCTGAAATTTGTCAGTGAAAAATAATCGAATGTCTTCATCAGGCAGGTAAGACCCATCTAAGGCGATGCGTGTGGTCATCCTAGGCAATAACCCAGTACTAAATGTGAGGGAGATATGTTGTTCAGGACGGCTAGCGAAGAAAAAAATAAGTGGAAGTCGATGTTGTCGCTTGGCGTTCGCTAGAACTTCCAATAGGTTTTGCTGGACCTTGGGCTCGGAGCATTCATCAAGACCGTCGATAATAACGAGACGCTGAGAAGTTGAGCCATTGAAAAATCCCGCTTCTATCAGTGGCTGAAGAGGCGTTACGATAAGAGATCTGACTTGAACCGCGAGGGACTTGGAAAAGATAAGTGGGTCGCGTTCAATGGCCTCAAGAACGGCGCTTCGAACATCAGGGAGGTTCAAGGTGATCTGGTAGGCGATGGTCGCGATAAGTGGGTTGGCAGTACTGCGCGATGGGTCGTTCCTTGAGAAAAAAAAGCTTGCGAGTAAAATCATCTCCTGCTCGCACATCTCGGCGATGGTTTGTGCGATTGCAGACTTCCCAGATCCGGCGGGGCCATACACCCACATAATAAATGCATCCAGATCCTCTTCCTATTTAATCCACTTCATGATCTTTTCAAGAACGGCCAAGCGCGTATTTGGGTGACATTTTGGGGGATCAAAACGTTCCTTTGAGTTGTGAAACGCAGCGGTAGCCGTTGCCCGGTGGGTGAAGGATGTCAGAACATTCTACCGATTTCACAAATCCATGAAGCTCATAAAGTAAAAATTCAAAAAGGAGACACACCTCGAAGGCGATGGTAATGTGCATCATCATTGTTCACATGGGTGAATGTCCCCCCAGCGATAAAGGTGTGGGATGCAAACATGGAACTTGGGGTCATCCGTGTTCAATCTCTGCGATTTTTGTGAAACGGAAGCGATTCTCGCCATAACTCTTCTGGTACATACGACGTTGCCTTTTGACCTCATTGAGAACATCTCTCTTCCTCTCTATTCTGCACTTCAACAATGGGCTGTAAACCCTTAGTTCGTCGATACACGCAAAACATTGATCTACATATTCGTTCGCTATGCAGGAATCTTAAGACTTAATCCACGCCTACCAACCAGATTGGCACCGTAACTCTTCTGGTACACACGTGGAAACGCCGCCTTTTGATTTGACTTTTAGTGAGTACACCCTTCTTCTGCACTTAATGGGCTGTATTTGAAATTTAAACCTTTAGTCTGCTGGTACACACAAATCGTCGATCTACACGCTGCCGCGCCATGCTGGATAACCTTGCCCAAGCCGCTCAGTGTCAGTGGCAACGAAACATACACAATATTCAAAATTAATCCGCCCAAGTCTTGTCAATGTGATCATGTCGTCTGAACTACGTGAGGTGCCAGCATGGCAATCTGGCCCACTGTATCGCAATGATACCTGCGTCCTTATTTTCAAATTGTGCCTTCTAACCATCTTTCCGGACAGTGGCCCCAATGCCGTAGGCGATGCCCGTCACTTCTTCCATGCCTCAACGACCCACCGCCCTTGTTCCCGACGACCGTCGCCAGTGACCACTAGGCAGGGAAACCAGACTGCTGCCTAGCCCAAGGTTGTGAACTTTGCGGCCGCCACCAGCTACGAAGAGACTCTGGGTCCTTGACAATTTTGCACTTCCGTCCCACTCCTCCAACCCTTCGTGTCTTCGCAATCCCAGCCATCGACTTCTCTTAGTCTGCAACCAAACGGAAGACCAACCCGACATTTTAAGAAGCAGAATGTGTCCGAGGTGTCATGTATAGTGACATTCGTGGATACCTACCATGTGATGTCAAGAGGGCCAATGGAGGTTGCGCCACTTGATGAAATCCGTAATCATTACATCAAAGCACTGAAGCGACTCGTGCAGGCGTTGAACATGGGAAAAAGTGGGCAGAGATGAGGAAATCCTCGCTGGGATGAAAGGGTGGTTCGGAGAGGACGAGGGGCGATGTATGGTGGCGATCCGACGACGATAACCACTAGGTAGTGATTCAAGGAATACGCCGGTTGTAAAATCTCGTCCCGAGAGCAAAACCCATCCCCTCGGACTTACCACAATTTAATCACAATACGCCCGAGACGAAGCGGACCTCACTCTTCAACTCAATGACACCGGACGCAGGTCATCCAGCGTGGCGAAAGGGGAAAATTCGTTCATGATCGAATTAGGGAAAATTCCTCCCATTTATCCTACTTGCCGCCATATGGACTCCTGTATCCAGCACAGAACTTACTGTGGGTGTTCTTGACTAAGCGGTTTAACATTTTCGCCCATTTTATTTCAATTCCGACTTCAACGTTTAATTTGTTCGAGTTCCGCATCAGCTGGTGGGTATCACATCCAGCTCGCCATCTTTCTTTTCACTGTCTCTCCATTCGATATCGTTTCTCACGTTTCACTTTGCTTTTCTTTCTATTGTAGATTTTCACCTTCATCAAGACACCACCTCTAAGAAAGTTCATCATTAATATTCCTATCCAAGACAACAGCGATACAGATTCATGATCCAAGTCTCCTAGACCCACCCATTACGATCGCTATATCTACGTAACTACACCTCTTTTGCCCCACTTCTGCTGGTGACAGGCTGAATCATTCAACTTGGCAAAATTTCCCCATTGTGCAACCGCTCTTCCCTCTAATTTGTCGATCGTCATTTACCCTCAGTTGAGGGAAAAAACTTTCGAAGAACCTAGGCGCTGAGATTTGGCGAGCCTGGGGCTCGCACTGGCGGAAGTTCTGAAAGACGAAACAGTAAAAGTGGTGGTTTCTACTAGGTCGTTTCTTCGTCTCCTTGTCGTCCGTCCGAGCTTTGTTTTGATCTCCTTGTTCTAAGTATGCAGAGTACAACGTCGCCCAGCATCTATCGCAACTCTCGAATCTTTGTTGAATCAACACGGTATGAATAGCAAATTGAGCGCGAAGGTTGGCAGTGAGGTATACCCGTCCTTCACTTTTTGTCAATGCCCTTCGCCTTCTTTTGTGGCGTTGGAATTGATCTACCGTTGTCGTCCCCGCAGGGTATGTAGATGGCCATGAACGCTGTCGTGTGCTAGTTAACCAAGAAGATCTAGATATTGTATGATTGGACGCCTCGAGGAACGTTGGCAAGGACACAACCACAAGTGAGAGGAGGGGCGTGAGAGAAGGGACGACACAATACGACTTTCTCAATCGGCGGTTTATGCAGAACTAGAAGCCCAGACATGGATCACAGGCTATATCAAATATTGAACTACATGACTGCCGAAGTACATGGATACATAAGTATTCTGGCAATAGAAAGTCAATTTTAACTAAAAACCGGAAATGGGGAGTTCACTCGTAGACGCTTGAACAGGGGGGTAGAAAAGGGTTTTGTCGACCTCTAAACTAGGCCTGTAAAAGCCAATGATTGTGTCAGGATTCCCCTGCTTCCGCTCGATCCTGGCCATGTTATCCTTGCACAGCTCCACAACATGAGCATCGACAGTACCAAGGTACCTTTCAGCTGCAGCCTTATAGGCACCATACGCATTTTGGTAGTCGCCTCTGCGGAGGTACCCATAGCCCATGTACTCCAATGCACGTGCAATGTTGAGCTGATCCCCAGTATATGAGGCCTTCATCAGTACTATTTCGATCTGCTTCCATGCTTCACGGTCTTTGTTGGCGCTGAAGAGGACCACGCCGAAGGGTAGGGAGACGTTTCCTTGGATACGTGGACTGTCGGTCAAGTCCGCATGCTTCCATGCTTCCTCAATAGCGTCCAGCGCCTCCTGGAGCCTGCCCTCACAGTAATGCACCCAGGAAATGAACTGACAGGCTTCAGCAAGATCAGAAACGTTCCCCGTGGCCTTCAGGATGGTCCGAGCCTGGTCCAAGTAGCGCAAGGCCTCCTGCGGTTGTTGTGCCTGGTGCAGAACAGTCCCAAGACGCACCAAACTGCATCCATGTATGACATCATCCGAAAGGGCGGCGCACTTCTTTTCAACATCCCGGGCCAAGGAAACTACCTCGCCCTCGTGTTCAACTGGTAATATCATTCGTGCAGCGCTAACAAGATCAATTGCACATTGGCCACTGAGCCGTTGTAACTCAACCTCACCAGGAGGAAGGGTGTTGAAAAGCTCGTAAGCTTCTTGCATGTGGTCGTAGGAGGATTGAATGTCGCCAAGTTGGTAATAAGTCTGGCCCAAGCACCACAATGACGAGGCTATATATTTCTGAACCCCAGAGTCTTTGGCTGCCGTCACTATATTGTTGGCGATCTCGAGATTGGGCTGTGTGTCACAGCGGTGCCAACCAAAGGCAATAAGAGTTTCCATAGTTCTATCAAACGGGGCAGTATACTGTGATGTAGGCGAACCGAAAAGGATGGACTGGATATTGGCGTCTTCAGCTGCGAGCACTTTCGAATTCTTAGGGAATGTGAGATCGTCGACGCGGCAAGCGTGCGCCAGAACATATTCACAGCAGGACGAATGTACCTGCTTCCAGACCTCCTCTGCGATGCGCTGATGCTGCTGCATAAACGATTGGACGACGGGGACCACGAAGAGGACTGGAGAGGCAGAATTCTCCCGTGTATTCTCCACCAGTAATGCCGCCTGCGATAAACTGGCGATAGCAGGGGGGATCATCGATGTCTTGAGTGCCGGAGCCCACCAACGCAGATTCTCTTTGGTGGTTCCTGCTGGTAGCAACGACAGGATGGTGAGGAGGATGGTGGCATCGGGGTTCCGCTTGACGAGGTTACTTCCAACAGAAAGACCTATACTTCGATTCATGCTCTGTTCAGGGTCGTTGGAGAGTATGTCGGGTCCAGACTCGGACCATGCGTCCAACAATTCCTTGGCAGTCGACTGGCCTTCTACTCCCAGTTTCGCCATAAGCGTGACCGCAAAAGGCATGTGGCCCAATGTAGCCAGCAATCTTGCGACATCTGGGTCGTTTTCTGAACCTGGATTGAGTTCGTGGTAGATACGAAGGCAGGCCGCTTCATCGGTAGCCTTGATGTCCTTCGATTGCCACTTGATAGCCTTGTCGCATGGAGGGTATCGCCCACGCATCGTGGCGAGGATCGCGACATGGCTCAGCTTGGCCAGTCTACGAAGAATGTCGCCAACCTGTTTCTGAGTTCCGCCAGGTGCATTCCACGGTGTTTCGAAGTTGTCGAGCAGGATAAGGCGGGGCTGTTTCGAGGCATCGAGTTCAGAGATGATTTTTTCGAGAGTGACTTGCTTATCTCCGGGTACATGTAGTTGGATGTACAGAATTTCGAGAAGGAGCGTCGCTGACGTCGCTTCAATACAAGGCACCCACACAAGGTTTCCTACCGGAAACCGTTCCTCGATGAGAGGCGATTCCACAACGGCAAGTGAAACTGAGGTCTTCCCCATCCCACCTGGGCCGAGAATGCACACGCGAGAGGTTTCTTCCTGCAGAAGCAACCGCACAATGTCCTCAACGAAATCGTCTCGCCCGTAAAAGACTTCGGGCTTGAGCGGTATCTCCTGTCGAACGGCTGCGTCCGATGGGAGCAGTGTGGCTGATCGCTTGCTCCTGAACAAGTATTTGTGAATATCTTCCACCTTGTTGTGCACATCGTCAACTTTGTTGGCCATCTTGCGTAGGCGGGCATAGAGTTGGCTGATAAGGGCGGAGTCACGGAGGTCATTAGCAAGCTGGGGAAATCGTAATTTTTAGTCGCCCGAGCCCAAAGCGTCATTTATCCAGATACACACCGTAAATCTCTGCATCGCAGTTGAAAGCCGGTTCATACAATCTTCGAGCGTATTCATATTGAGTTCTTTGTATACCGTAATCACCCATCGATTCTGGGCGCTGATTTTCGTTAAATCCTCGTTGATCGTCCCAAGAGTGCTGTAATGTCATCAGAAGCCGCCACAAACCGCCATTCACAGTCCGTACCTGAACAATTCTTTGATATCTGCCTCGATGCTCTCTGCGGTCTTCACAACAACTTCCTTGCTATCTTCTTCGTCCTTGGGAGTTACGTGGTCTACGATGACGATCATGAGATCGCCAACCCTACCCTGCAGCTCTTTGACCTTTTGTTCAACAGCCGATGCCTCCTGATCAAGACCATTTCATCAATTGTCTTGCAACCTTCACAGGCGGAATTCAACGAACTTCGCATATTTGAATAATCTTCAGTGCAACTCCAATGGCCTCTTGCAGAAAAGGAACTGGCATGACCCCAGCTGCAGATTGCGACAGGGTTAGAACCTCTTTCACGGTGGTCATGGTGTAATCTGTTTTTGTTGGAACGACGCCCTGTGAGGTTCCAGACAACTTCTCAACCCACATGGACGTCAGAGAGAGTGCAGGACGCGAACCGACCATCTCACTTCATTGGATTTCGGTTCCACAAACTCCTTGGCAGAGATTGTTGTTGGAACGTTCGCAGCTGGATTCTCCGGTTTCTGGAGGCAGCCATGTGTCAGTGGGATTGTGCAACATAAATAGGTGCTCACCTGAGGGGATTTCTTCTTGGCACCCCACGGCATGTGCACACGACACCAGGAGAAACATCCAGGGCACATAGGAGCTCGTAGTCAACGCACAGAGCAAGGTATACAACAATGTAACAATCGAAATTACGGCCAACGAAGCTACATGCTCCTCGTTGCATTACATACAGGATTCTGAGAAGCGTGATGTGCGCAACTTTGCGAGACCCTGCTTTATCGCAGATAATCAGAGCTCTAAGCGGACTCTTAAATGTATATTATATAAGCCCATCAAATGCGCAATGCGAGAAGATGCGCTTTGAACGTCCCTATTATGGCCGGCGACCACCTGTGATCATGTTGTGTACCGCGGTCAGACCGAGCGCTTCCTGACGACATTCACAGCAGTTTTCTCTTAGTCCATGCCTACTAACCACATTCGCACCTTAGCTGTTCTGGTACACCACCGCTTTTTGACTTGACTTGAGTGAGTACACCTCTCTTCCTTTCTATCCTGCGTTTAACGGCTTGTATTTATAATTTAAACCTTTAGCTTGTTGGTGCACACAAAACGTCGATCTACACGCTCCCTCGCCATGCTGGATAACCTTGCCCAAGCCGCTCAGCGTCAGTGGCAACGGAACATACACAACGCTCAAATTTAATCGCCCAAGTCTTGTCAATGTGATCATGTCGTCCGAACTATGTGAGGTGCTAGCATGGAAATCTGGCCCGCTTTATCGCAATGGTAAGTACCTGCGTTCCCATTTTCAATTTGTGCCTTCTAACCATCTTTCCAGACAGTATCGTGGCCCCAATGCCGTAGGCGATGTCCATGACTCTTTCCATGCCCCAACGACTGTCACCGCCTTTGTTCCCGCCGACCATCTCCAGTGACCGCTACACAGGGAAACCGAACTGTTACCTAGCCCAAAGTTGTGGACAATGCCAACGCCACCAGCTATGAAGACGCTCACCTTGTCGATTTGGCACTTCCGTCCCACTCTTCGAACCCTTCGTGTCTTCGCAATCCCAGACATCGACATCTCTTCGTTTGCAACCAAACGGAAAATAAACCGGACATTTCAAGAACCAGAACGCGTCCGAGTGTCACGGATAGCAACGTTCGTGGACACGTACCCTGTGATCTTTACCAAAAGGACCGATGGAGGTTGCGGCCACTTGATGTTGATATCCGTAATCATTACATCAAAGCACTGAAGTGACTCGTGCAGCCATTGAACCGTGGTGGAAAATGGGAAGAAGCGGGCAGAGAGGAGTGATTCCTCGCTGTGATGAAAGGTGGGTTTGGAGAGGACGAGGGGCGGTGTATGGTGGCGATCCGACGACGATAACCACTATGTAGTGTTTCAAGGAATATACTGGTTTAAAATCTCGTACAAGAGCAAAACCCACCCCCTCGAGCTCAACATCCTCTCTCGTACTTACTACAATTTAATCACAATACGCCCGAGACGAACCGGACCTCACTCTTCAACTCCATGACACCGGACGCACCCAGCGTGGCGAAAGGGGAAAATTCGTTCACGTTCGAATTAGGGCAAATTCCTCCCATTTATCCTACTTGCCGCCACATGGACTCCTGTATCCAGCACAGAACTTACTGCGGGCGTTCTTGACTAACCGGTTTAACATTTTTGCTCATCTATACTACAAGAATCTACGATTCCCACGCACCATACCGGGATTCCAGCGCCCTTTTCGAGGCCGCTCGCGACCGTTGGACGTCGCCGTCGTGTCTTGAATTCCTCCTTAGCGACTGGCCAGCGATGACCGATAACCGTTTCCGTGATCTGCGCCCGTGGAGGTACCTGCGGCGTCGGTCACGTTTGGCGCGCAGGCGGGCGTGAGATGTTGTGACATTGTTTCGTTAGTAAGTCTCCACAGACGTGACATGTCGTTATCTAAGATAAGATAACAGAGTGATGAAGTGAAGATGTTAAGGATCTGCTGAAACAATTCATTGGTAAAATAAATAAAAACTGTCAGTGAGCTCTCCAAGAGGTAAGGCTGGATCATGTGAACACTTATGCATTTGTACCATGTAATCTATACTGTTATGAGCTCTCCAACAGGTAAGGCTGGGTCATGAACTGAACACTTATTTTGTAACAAGGCCTCAAATTATCAGTTTTGGGTCTAACATAGCATTTTTCAAATGAACTATATGTGTAAGATGCAACATTCCATGAACCTACAGTAAAAAACATGTATTATGATTGTAATTTCACTCTGTCAATTTCTCTCATAAATCAGGTGCGTAGAAAGGAGCGTGCGAAGCACGCGACTGCACTAGTCATCTCCATTCACATCCCATCCTCTTTCTTCTCTCATAAAGCAAAGGAAAAAGAGCAGATATATCCTATTTGTGAATTAAATAAGTCAGCACAGGACCTCTTATCCCCCTTCCAGATTAGTTGATCATCTTTCTTTCTTCATTGCCACAACTGCGACAATTCTTTAGCCACCCATCTCATTACAGCCGTTTGCGAAAAGGTTGGCACTACCAGATTCGGAAATAAACAAACACAGCAAAACCCAATCTTAGGGTTTGGCTCATCCTTGGCTCATCCCTTGGTAACTGGGCCATTTCTCATCATAAGAAGTGTCTAATATTAGTCAAATATAGTATTTCTATAGTTTTAAGATAGGTTTGAGCCCAAGTAGGCCTCGGAATATGTAGAAAATAACATCTGGCCCAATTAACCCCTAGATTCATTCTGCCACACAGCAAATGAGCTTCCAAGTGCAATTTGGGTCACAAAAATTTACCAAAGACTACGGAGTGGTCCTTTTTATGTTAAGAAGCATTTAATTAAATTTCTACGACCTTTCAATGCGCTAGAACGACGAAGTCCTAATCTAGGGTTTGCATACTTTCCGAATTTGGCAGTGCCAACCTTTTCGCAAACGGCTGTAAGCTGAGGCTGCCAGACGAGACCGAAATACGCCTATAAAAACACCTCCCATCGCTGAGCGCTTCTTTCTCTCATACCACCACCATCATCATCCCTGGTCCTCTTTTCGGGAACAAGTGCTTCTACCTGAGCGATTACCCTGGACCCTCTTTGCCATCGCCTCGCCCAACCATTCAAATGTCTGTCATTGTCCTCATTAGTATAGCTCGCTACCGCCATTGGCGTATTCCTCTATAATGTGCGTTCTCTTTTTTCCCGCATCTATGGTGTTCATTAAAATGTAAATTCCGACTTCAACGTTTAATTTGTTCGAGTTCCGCATCAGCTGGTGGGTATCACATCCAGTTCGCCATCTTTTCATTGTCTCTCCGTTCGATATCGTTTCTCACGTTTCACTTTGCTTTTCTTTCTATCGCAGATTCCCACCTTCATCGAGACACCACCTCTAAGAAAGTTCATCATTAATATTCCTATCCAAGACAACAGCGATACAGATTCATGATCCAAGTCTCCTCAACCCACCCATTACGATCGCTATATCTACGTAATTACACCTCTTTTGCCCCACTTCTACTGGCGACAGCCTGAATCATTCAACTTGGCGAATATTTCCCTCATTGTGCTACCGCTCTTCCCTCTAATTTGTCGATCGTCATTTACCCTCAGTTGAGGGAAAAAACTTTCGAAGAACCCAGGCGCTGAGATTTGGCGAGCCTGGGGCTCGCACTGGCGGAAGTTCTGAAAGACGAAACAGTAAAAGTGGTGGTTTGATAAACGTCCGTTTACTCAAGTATGTCAGTCTCTCTTCTTCTGCTCTGCATGCCACCGATGCCTCTCCGTGGTGTATTTCTGCTAGGTCATTTCTTCGTCTCCTTGTCGTCCGTCCGAGCTTTGTTTTGATCTCCTTGTTCTAAGTATGCAGAGTACAACGTCGCCCAGCATCTATCGCAACTCTCGAATCTTTGTTGAATCAGAATAGCAAATTCAGCGCGAAGGTTGGCAGTGAGGTGCACCCGTCCTTTACTTTTTGTCAATGCCCTTCGCCTTCCTTTGTGGCGTTGGAATTGATCTGCCGTTGTCGTCCCCGCAGGGTAGATGGCCATGAACGCTGTCATGTGCTAGTTAGCCGTGAAGATCTAGATAATGTATGATTGGACGAACGTTGGCAAGGACACAACCATAAGTGAGAGGAGACGCGTGAGAGAAGGAGGGTGGAGGGACGACACAATACGACTTTCTCAATCGGCGGTTTATGCAGAACTAGAAGCCCAGACATGGATCACAGGCTATATCAAATATTGAACTACATGACTGCCGAAGTACATGGATACATAAGTATTCTGGCAATAGAAAGTCAATTTTAACTAAAAACCGGAAATGGGGAGTTCACTCGTAGACGCTTGAACAGGGGGGTAGAAAAGGGTTTTGTCGACCTCTAAACTAGGCCTGTAAAAGCCAATGATTGTGTCAGGATTCCCCTGCTTCCGCTCGATCCTGGCCATGTTATCCTTGCACAGCTCCACAACATGAGCATCGACAGTACCAAGGTACCTTTCAGCTGCAGCCTCATAGGCACCATGCGCGTTTTGGTAGTCGCCTCTGCGGAGGTATCCATAGCCCATGTACTCCAATGCACGTCCAATGTGGAGTCGATCCCCAGTATATGAGGCCTTCATTAGTGCTATTTCGATCTGCTTCCATGCTTCGGCATCTTTATTGGCGCTGAAGAGGACCATGCCAAAGGTCAGGGAGACGTGTGTTTGAATAGATGGACTGCCGGTCAATTCTACATACTTCCACGCCTCCGCAATAGCGTCCAGCGCCTCCGGGAGCCTGCCCTCCTTGTAATGGACCCAGGAAATGAACTGACAGGCATCAGTAAGGTCGGGAATGTTCCCCGTGGCCTTCAGCATGGTCCGAGCCTGGTCCAAATAGCGTGAGGCCTCATACGGTTCAGCCTCGTGCAGAACGGCCCCGAGTTGCACCAAACTGCGTCCATGTATGACGTCATCCGAAAGTGCGGCGCACTTCGTTTCAACATCCCGGGCCAAGGAAACTACCTCGCCCTGGCGCTTAACAGGTAATGCTAAGCGTGCAGCGTC
>Ga0307513_10007163_pt1 | contig 14495 bp, 10 predicted proteins | sample 15_EM_MG_FD_202174 | JGI IMG/M metagenome (GOLD analysis project Ga0307513, IMG submission 202174) | Populus trichocarpa ectomycorrhiza microbial communities from riparian zone in the Pacific Northwest, United States - 15_EM | ecosystem: Host-associated > Plants > Roots > Unclassified | place... | reverse complement strand
GCCCGGGTGGGGATGATGGAAACGGACACGATGGTTCCTAAAGGAGAAAATCCGCAGGGTTACGCGTAGATTAAGCCCCAACAACAATAACAAATCGAACGATGCCGACGCGCTCCCACTGGCTCTCACTACTTGCATTGGCGGTTGGTGCGCCGGCGGCCGGTACGGAAAGCTGCCTGGACCCGGTTCCCGTCGCCGGCGCACTCCTCGCCCGGACCGTCGTGGTGCGAGGGACGAATGGCCCGAATCGGGTCGAACTGCCAGCCCAGGGACGCCCCTTGTTCGTCAAGGTGGTCGAAAAGGGGATCGACGTCGGTTTTGTCGTGGTCGATGACAATCAGGCTGTCATCGCCCAATCCGACAGCCCCATCAACCGGACCGGGGTGGCGCTGGGTTTCGTGGCTGCGGGCACCGGACGCCGGACCTTGGTGATTTCCAGCAAAGAACACTCGACCCATCAGGGTTCAGTTGAAATCGCCATCAGAGCCGCGTCGGAGGCGGACGCCTGCGGCAAGCTCGCCCGGCTGATCGCCGCAGCCGACATGCGCTACGCGGCCGCGCACGCGGCGGCAAGATCCAGGCGAGAGCCAGGGGATACGCCAGCCCGCGAGATTTTTCAGGATGCCGCAAAAAAGTACGGGGCAATCTTGGCAAGTCCGGGCCTGACGCCCGGGCAAATGGGATCGCTCGAGTTCGCGCTCGCCAATCTCTCTTACTACGATCTTTCGGATTGGCCGGCGAGTGCTGAATGGGCAAGCCTCGCGGCGGGCAATTTCACCAAGGCGGCAGATCTCTATGCCAATGCGCGGGCGCGCGCCGTGCTCGCTGCCGCTTGGCTCGAGATGGCCACCACGTCGACAAATGGCGGCGTGGGCACTGCCACTCCGCAGGATTCACGAGCGCGGTTCGATGCAGCCCGCAAACTGCTCCAAGAGCTCCAGGAGTTTCACCGGAGCCGTGGCGAGGCCTACGACGCGGCGCTGCAGGAAAATAATATCGGGCTCGCCTACTACTACGAAGCGCGCATCGCTGAAGCGATAACGCCCTATACCGTGGCGAAGAAGGAGTTCGAGCGCCTTGGCGAAGCTCAACGCGTGGGCTTGTCAATGCAAAATCTCGCGCTGTGCGACTGGGGCCAGGGCCGCATGAGCGCCGCGCTGCCGCAATTCGAGAACGCGCTCAGGCTCATCGAGGCCGATGCCGATCCGGATCTCTATCTACTGACCTTGAATAGCAGCGCCCTGGCTCACTACGCGGCAGGCAAGTTCGACGAGTCGTTGCGCTTGCATACACGCGCGCTGACGTACGCGGACGACGTACAGAACGACTATTATCACGGCCGCAGTCTCATGGGGCTCGGCATCACCTATTACGCCATCGGCGATCGCCGGCTGGCGGCGCAGTTTCTGCGCTCTGCGCTCGAAATCTTGACTGCCAGCCTCGACGGTCGCGGCCGGATTACGACGCTGCGTTCGCTCGCCATCGTCGAGCACGACGAAAAGCGTTATTTGGAAGCCGAGAAATTCAATCTCGAAGCGTTGAAAACCGGTGTCGCGAGCACGGCACGCGCGCGAATCAAGGTGAGGCTCGCCGCTGACTACGCCGCACTTGGTAAAGTGAAACTCGCGAAAGCGGAGCTCGAGTCGATAATTGGTGATCCGGCCGGGACCAATCCGTTGGTACGAGCCGAAGCGCAGCTCGAGCTAGGCAGGATCCTGCGGAGCGGTGGAGACTTCGACGGCGCGAGGCGTGCGCTCACTTCGGCGGTGCAAGGGTTTCAATCCATGCAATCGATCGCCGGTGAATTCGACAGCCGGCTCGAATTCGCAAGGCTCGAGTCCGCGGCAAAACGCGAGCCCGAAGCCATGAAATCCTTGTCAGAGGCACTGCGCTTCGCCGATGAAATTGCGACCCAAACCGGAAACCCCGAATACCGCGCGTCGGTTGCTCAATCCCTGCGGCCCGCCCAGGACTTGATGGTGGACCTGCAGTACGAGCGTTACGCCCGCGCGCTGGCTGGAGGACGGAATGCCGAAGCTCAGCAAGGTGCGCGGAAAGCGCTCGAGTTTGCGGACAGCACGCGGGCGCAATCTTTCGGGCAAATCCTGGCGCAGCGCTTCGCACGCAACGATCCCGGCCTCGCCAAGCTGCTATCGGAACGTGAGGCGTTGCATCGTGATCTCGCTGACCGGCGTTACTACCTGTCGACGCGCGAAGATCGCAGAGGTCCCGATGACGCATTGGCAAGGAAACTTCGCGAAGAAATCGCGGCACTCCGGGCCCGGCTCGGAGTAAAAAACACCGAACTCGCCGCACGCTCCGGCAAGGCGGGAGTTCCCATTGCTGGCACACCCGTGACTACCCTGGATTTCACCCGCGCACCTGCGAACCGCCTATATGTTGAGTACTGGCTGGGCTCCCCCAATGCGTACGCCTGGATCGGCACTAATAAAGGAGTGCGCTGGGTCAGCCTGGGCAGCACGTCAGAGATAAATGGAATCGCCCGCGGCCTCCATGAATCGATGCGTCGCGTGGCCCTCACCCGCATAGACAACCAGGCTCAGCGCGAAAGCCGGCGGCTGGCGCTGGCCAAGCTTCACGGCAAGCTCATCGCGCCACTGGGCGCGATGCCGGGTACGCAAGAGCTGGTAATCGCCGCCGATGGCGCGTTGCACGTGATCCCGTTCGCGGCGCTGCGCGGTGCAGGCGTGGCGGAGCGCTACCTGGTCGCTGATCTCGCCATCGCATTCGTACCCGCACTGCGCTTCGCCGCGATAAACCCGCCAGCGCATGCGGGCGTAAGGCCAAGCGACCGAGTGCTGCTGGTCGACGACCCGGTCTATCAACCGGACGACGAGCGTCTCGCTGTCATGCCTCAGGCGCCGGTCGTCGCAAGGAAATCAGGCACGCCGCAAGCAACGCGCGGATCCGTCGATCTCAATCGCCTTCAGCGTCTGACCTCGACCGCGCGCGAGGCCACCGCCATTCGACGACTGTTCCCTTCCGGCCAGGTCGATCAACTGGAAGGACTGGATGCCGTCAGGCGCTCGGTAATCGAGCGGAATCTCGCTATCTACCGTTACATCCACATTGCGTCGCACGGTGAGATGGACATGGAGATTCCCCAGCTATCTGCACTGATTCTGGGCAAGTTTGGCCGCAGCGGGCCGGTCGGCGATCAGAAAGTGTGGGTGGACGACCTGCTGTCACAGACCTTCAACGCCGAAGTGGTCGTGCTCAGCGCCTGCGACACGTCGCTCGGACCCGAGTTTGCGGGCGAAGGTCCCATTGGTTTGCGCTACGCGGTGCTCGCGCGCGGTGCCCGATCGGTTGTATCGTCGCTCTGGCCGGTTGCCGACGAAATAACCGCCGACCTCATGACAGAGATGTACGGCGAAATAATGAACAAGGCGATCCGGGCGGATAGTGCACTCACATTCGCGATGCGCGGGTTGTTAGCCAAGCGGCCGACTCTCGATCCTGCGTTGTGGGCGCCATACACGGTCCATCTGGCGTATCAACAAGAGAGAAAACAATGAATGCCACTCCAATTCATGCAGATCCTGCGGCGATCGACCCACCCTGGTACGAATACTGGATCGCACATCCCCGGATCAAGTTCGAGCGCTCGTTTGGAGACGGTGCCACGAATCTGGAAGACGAGAACGGCGATCCAAGCGTTTTTGAACTCGTTCCCAGACTGGATGAAAAAAATAGACTCGTTGGATATGCGGTTGATGTCAGCAACAAAACGCTGCCACTCGGATGGGCCGGAGTAACTCTGGCGCCAAGAGGAAAATATCCTCTCGGAACCATTGGCGCGCCGTTGGACCCGTACGACGGAAGCCCCGAAGCCGACCAGGCATATGAGACTGCATTCAGCTACCTCGTCAGCCAACTGCACGCGCGCGACAACGACTATCAGCGTCTCGAAGGCTTCTTTCCGGTCTTCGACGACACAACCGGCACACTCAATATCGACCGAGTTCGTATCGTGAACGTGCCGAGAGTCATTGCAGGAAACGTGGATCACTCCTTCGTGGTTCTGACTCTGATCGACGGCATCGGCAAGCATCAGAATGGAGGCGGCAGCGGCCCACCGGAGCCATGATCAACCGCCGGTTACTCGCGGCGTGGAAGGCCGCGCCAGCCATGCTTTGCATCGCTGGCGCCAGCCTCGCAACTAACAAACAAACGATCGAGCCCGACTGCGCGCTCGGGGGCTTCACTTCTCCCGGACCCTTCGCAAAGAATGACCGCTTCGTTTCCGGGCAGGTGGTGATCCCTCGGGGAAATGCCACATTGACCGGACGCGTGCTCGAGGACACGCGTCTCAAGCGGCTGACGTGCACCGATGGGCCGGAAGCGTGCGTTTATAAGTATCCGCCAACATGCGGGATGCCAGAGGCAGTTGCCAGAAAACTGACCGCGAACATTTTTGCATGTCGTGGCAAAAATGAGCAGGAACCACCCGCATCACCTGCGCCAATCGCCGTCGGCAACGTGTTTCCGCACGCGATCATCCGGCTTCCCTCGTTTCACGGAGAGTCCAAAAAGCTCAAACCAAGCGACACGTCCTCAGATCCTTACTTTGAAATGCACCAAACCTCGCTCAAGGCCTTGATGGCAGAGCAGGCTTGGAAGGCCGTCGACGAATACGGTTGGACCAACACTATTTCCGCCGTCATCGATGACGGCGTCGATCTGGACCATCCCGAACTTGAGAGGCAGCTTGATATGGGTGTTGAAATACCCTGCCTGCGGGGACTCTGCGACGGCCGCAACGCGAAGGGAAAACACGGCACTTCGATGGCGGGGATCATTGCGGCGACCCGACACAACGGCTGGATGATCGGCACCGCCTGGAATACGAGAATCCTGCCGATCAGAATTTCTGCTGAAGGACAGTTTACGTTCGATGTCGCCGCTGCGGCTGCGGTGCGGTGTGCAAAGCGCCGCGGCGCCAAGGTCATGAATTTCAGTCTTGGCGGCGACGTGCCAACGCCGTTGCTCGTGGATGCATTGATGACAGCGACAGGCAACTGGTTGTTCGTCGTATCGGCAGGGAACAGCGGCGAGAGCCTGCAATCGCGGCCCGACTACCCTGCGTACTACAATATCAATCGGATGATGGTCGTCATGAGTCACGACATTAACGGCCGACGCGAGCTATCTTCGGCGTGGGGCACGAACGTCGACCTGGCCGCGCCGGGATACGCGATGTACCCGAAACCCTGCAGAACTTCCGCCATCGAAAAGTGCTTTGGTTTCGCGAGGGACAGCACCTCCAATGCGACTGCCTTCGTCAGCGGTGCGGCCGCACTGCTCTGGTCGGTCTACGACGAGTGGAGCTACACCGATATCAAATGGCGGATCCTCGAGACTGCCGACGAGGAACCCAATCTCCGGCCGTACATGAACGTGCCAAGGCGCCTAAACCTCGGGCGAATGATGTATCCCGTGGCATTCCAGTCCGCTGACAATAATCAACGGATCAGAGCGGTCACTCTGCAGTCAATTGACCTGTCGACGAAACCGCTTCCAGCGGAACTCGACCTCAGCAAGGCATTTCCAAAGGGAATGTGCGATTCGATGAACGTAGAACTCGTCCGCAGCAATACTGCGCCCCCGGAATCGCTGAAATCCGCCGAAGTGAAGAAGGGCGATGCAGTGCAATTTCTCGCCACCTGTCTTCGCGTGCGCGGGAAGCCGTACACAGCGCGTTCCGTCACCTACGAAGTCATCGACTAGGGCGCTTCTTCGCCGGGCGTTTCGCTCGCGAGGGCACTTTCTTTTTAGAGGCTGCCTTCTTCTTGGCCGCTGGTTTCTTCATCGGTGCCGCCTTCTTCTTCGCAGCTTTCAACGTCTTCTTGGCCTTGGCCTTACGACTGGGCACCACTGCCTTCTTCTTTTCTTTCACCACGATCACCGGCAGTTCCAGATTCCCCTGCGCCGGCGCTGCTCCGGTCTCGAGGAAGCGCATCACGGCTTCGGTGAGATCCGTCGTGCCCGCATGGGTTACGCCGGAGATCAGAAACGCCGGGCCGCGATACTTCAGCGCCACGGCGATCGAAACCGCCAGCTTGACGGCCTCATCATCCGGCAGCAGATCGCGCTTGTTGAGCACCAGCCAGCGCGGTTTGGTCAGCAGGTCTTCGCTGAATTTGCCGAGCTCACCGACGATGGAGTTCGCATCGCGCACCGGATCCGCGGACGGGTCCGTGGGCGCGATATCCACCAGGTGCAGCAGCACGCGTGTGCGCTGCAGATGCTTGAGGAAGCGGATGCCGAGGCCGGCGCCGTCTGCCGCACCCTCGATGAGTCCCGGGATGTCGGCCATCACGAAGCTGCGCTGGTTGCCGCAGGAGATGACGCCCAGGTTTGGGTACAGCGTCGTAAACGGATAGTCGGCGATCTTCGGGCGCGCGGCCGACACCGCGGTGATGAGCGTCGACTTGCCGGCGTTCGGCAACCCTAACAAGCCCACGTCCGCAATCACCTTGAGCTCCAGCTCGAGCGAGCGCACTTCGCCGGGTAATCCCGCGCCGAAATTGCGTGGCGAGCGATTCTTGCTGGATTTGAATTTCTGGTTGCCCCAGCCGCCCTTGCCGCCGCGCGCCACCAGCAGCTCGACGTCGGCCTTGGCCATGTCGCCAAGTACTTCGCCGGTCTCCGCGTCACGAACAATAGTGCCCACGGGCACCATGACCAACGTGTCTTTGCCGCCGCGTCCGCTCATATCGCGGCCGCCACCCGGCTCGCCATTCTCGGCACGGAACGTGCGTTCGACTCGAAAATCGACCAGCGTGTTGATGCCCTCGCGCGCGCGGAATGTGACGCTGCCGCCCCAGCCGCCGTCACCACCATCGGGACCGCCGAAGGGCACGAACTTCTCGCGCCGGAAGCTGACGCAGCCACGCCCGCCGTTTCCTGCCTGAACTTTTACGCGTGCTTCGTCGACGAATTTCATGAATGTATTTCCTGCGGGAACAAAAAACCCGGCTTGTGGCCGGGTTTCTCGATCGCGAACCGCGACAACTGATTACTCGGCGTCGACGCTCACGAAGGTGTGCTGCTCAGCGCCCTTCTTGGAGAATTTCACGCGGCCCTCCTTGAGGGCGAACAGCGTGTGGTCGGTGCCAATGCCGACATTCGTGCCGGCGCGCATGGTGGTGCCACGCTGACGGACCAGGATGTTGCCGGCGAGCACGGTTTCGCCGCCGAACTTCTTCACGCCGAGGCGTTTGCTGTGTGATTCGCGGCCGTTACGAGTACTGCCGCCTGCCTTTTTATGTGCCATGTGAGAGAGGCTCCAACTAACTAATTAGGACCAGCGCTCAGGCGCTGATGCCGGTGATCTTGACCTGCGTGTACTGCTGGCGATGCGTGCCCTGGCGCAGGTAGTGCTTGCGACGGCGGAACTTGACGATGACTTTCTTCTCGCCCTTGCCGTGCTTTTCGACGGTGGCCGTAACCTTGCCGCCTTTGAGCAGAGGCGCGCCGACCTTGATGTTGTCGCCGTCACCGATGAGCAGGACCTCACCGAATTCAATGGTGGACCCCGGCTCGCCGTCGAGCTTCTCGACCTGGAGGACGGTGCCGTTTTCGACCCGATACTGTTTGCCGCCCGTGGCGATGACCGCGTACATCTTGATTGCTCCGGAAAACCTTTCGAAACCAAAGCCTTAAGCCCTGTGCCATTTCGAAGGGAGGCGCATTCTACGTACCGATGGAAAGCCGGTCAAACCATAAATAAACCTCTAGAATCAATGCCCTAAATGAGCTCCAAAGTCACATCCCTGCCGACTTCGCGCGCCGCGCCCCGTTCCGAGACCCCCCAGATGGTGCCACTCGAGGATATTCGCGGCCTGGTGCGCACCGACCTTGCCGCGGTGGACACCATGATCCGGGCGCGCCTGAAGAGCGCCGTGCCTCTCGTGGATCAGGTTGCCGAACACATCATCGCCGGTGGCGGCAAACGCCTGCGCCCCCTTCTTTGCGTGCTCGCGGGTCGCGCCTGCGGCATCGAAAACGACAAACACATCGAGGCCGCGGCATTCATCGAGTTCGTTCACACGGCGACGCTGCTGCACGATGACGTGGTCGACGGCTCGCAGAAGCGCCGCGGCAGAGCCACGGCTAACAACATCTTCGGCAACCAGGCCAGTGTGCTGGTGGGTGACTTCGTCTACTCACGCGCGTTCCAGATGATGGCGACCGTCGGCTCGCAGCGCGTCATGGAGATCATGTCGGACGCCACCAACGTCATCGCCGAGGGCGAAGTGCTGCAGCTCATGAACGCGCACGATCCCGAAACCACCGAGCAGCGATATCTCGAAGTGATCTACCGCAAGACCGGCCGGCTGTTCGAAGCCGGCGCTGAAGTCGCCGCGGTGCTGGCCGGTGCGCCCGCCGCGCAGCAGGCCGCGCTCGCTCGCTTCGGTAAACATCTTGGTACCGCCTACCAGCTCATCGACGACGTGCTCGACTACAAGTCGGACCCCGCCACGCGCGGCAAGAATCTCGGCGATGATCTTGCCGAGGGCAAACCCACGCTGCCGCTGCTGCATGCGCTGCGCCACGGCAACGACGAGCAGCGCGCGCTTATTCGCCTCGCCATCGAACAAGGTGGACTCGCGCAGTTGGGACCGATCGTCGAAGCCATCGAGGCCACGGGCGGGCTCGATTATGCCGCCGGATTCGCACAGCGCGAAACGGCGCAGGCGCTCGCGGCGCTGGAATCCTTGCCCGACACGCCCTACTCGCGCGCCCTCGCTTCACTGGCGCGCTTCGCGCAGGAACGCACCAGTTAATGGGGACACTCCCCATTTCCTGAAAATGGGGCCGGACCTCAGTAGAACGCGAACAGGTCACCGCTCCAGGATTTCTTCGCGATGTAGTCCGCGAGGCGCCCCTGCTGCGGCGCCGTGTTCCAGCCCAGCTTCTTCGCCGCACGCACCGCGGCATCCTGCTCTTTCTGCGCTTTCACGAAATCCCCTGACATCGCCCACGCCGCGGCGCGAATCTCGAACCAGATGGGATTCGTGCCGTAGTCCGACTTCGCCTGCTCGATGAGATCGAGCGCGCGCGTCGGATCACGGAGCGCCGCATCGGGTCCCGTCGCCAGCAACGCCGCGAAATAGAACCGGGCGTCACGACTGCCACCCTCGACCGCCTTGCGGAACCAATCCACCGCCGCGGCGAGCGCCGCGGAATCCGGCAGCTTTCGCATGTAGTAGTTAGCCAACCCCAGCTGCGCCTCCGGATTGCCCGCGGCTGCCGCCTTGTTGAGCCAGAACAGACCCTTTGCCTCTTCGGCTGGCAGCAATTGGACTCCAACGATTTGCTGCGCGGCCGGAATGCCGGCCTGCGCTGCCTTGAGATACCACCAGAGGGGCAAGTCGTCCTTCCCGGCAAGGTCCGAACGATTCTCGATGACGATGGCATATGCCAGCTGAGCGATCGGATCGCCGCGATTCGCTTTCTCGCGTATCGGAGCTATCTGATCTATGAGTTCGTCCTTCGTCGTAAACCAGTCGGCAGTACGGATCGAGAATTTCACCTTGATCTTGATCGAGCATGGCACGGCAACGCCGTTCACCAGCTTCGGCGTGGCCCGGTTGTGAAGCGACACGTTGCGCCCTGCCGCGCTGAATACATCGGGCGGATACGAATGCGAGGATCGCGGATCGTGAGCGTGCCCGTCGCCAAAGATGAGGAGTTCGACCAACGTGTCGCCCATTACTCCACGTTGGCGCGCATCATTCGGGTAATAATGATCGGGGTTCGCCACCTGGACAATTCTGCATTCCGGCAACTCAGGGTGATCCGCGGGATTCCGGCGTAAAGGCAGCAAGGTTTTCTCCAGCGCCTCCTTGCCAAACTTCGCCTGAAGCTCTGCGACGCGCGCACGAGCAGCGTCATTGAGGTAAGGAGTTAGCTGCTCGACTATGCCTTTGGCAACATCGCCGCTGCCGTTCTCCACGGCCATCACCGCCCACGCGTAGCCGAGCACGTTGTCGCGCTTCACGCCCTCGCCGTTGACATACATGACGGCAAGATTTTCCTGCGCCACGGGCTGTCCCATTTCGGCGAGCTCGCGATACAGCTCGAATGCGCGCGCGAGATCCTGCTTCTCCACCGCGGCCGCCGCTTGGTACAGGTCCGCGGATGCCGGCAGAGGTGCCAGCACCACACAGAGCAGCAGCGCGCGCCAACCAATGATTCTCCTCACGAATCGACACCTTTTTTCATTGAAGGCCGCTCGCCGTAGGTAAACGCCCGCCACACCCATTCCATCGGACCGTACTCGTATCGACCTAACCACCAGCGGCTGACCTGGACCTGCACGGCGAAGAACCCTATCACTATTCCAACGATTACCGTGGTGCCGATCTTGCCCGCAAGCGCCAGCCCGGGACCAATGCCAAACAGAACGAAACCGATCACCAGGCTCTGGCTCAGATAGTTAGTCAATGCCATGCGCCCCACCGCTGCAAACGGCGCCAGCAATCGGCGGCCGAGGCCGCCCTGGAACGCAACCACGATGCCCGCCAGATAACCGGCGGACAGCACGGGTACGGCCAGCAGGTGTACTGCGTCGGCCAGGAATTCACGGTGTTCCCACTCCGGCAGCCACGAGGATTTCGCCAGCATGGTCGCGAACCCATCGAGCACCAGGCCTGCGGGCAACGCAATGCGCAAGAGCTGCCGCCAACCGGGCAGAAAGTCCGTTGCGTGAGCGACCCAGCCCCGCCGCCCCACCCACGCACCGATCAGGAACCGGCCGAGCGCATAGCAGAGCCAACCGAGGATGAGACCGCTGGCGAGGTAGTCGATGAATACCCACTCGAAGAAATTGTTCACGAGGTGGAAGTAATCCCCGCTCCCGGAGATCTGCTGGCGTAGCAGCACGTCGGAATCGGCATAGCCACCAGGCACACCGCTCCAACTGCCCGGACTGCCGAACTCCCCGAGCGCTTTCTGCGTGGTGCGCCCGAACGCGGCTAACAACACGCCGGCGATCACCAGGCCGCGATTACTGAGCCGTCGAAGTGGCAACAGCAGGAAACCGGCGAGCGCGTACAGGTGCAGGATGTCCCAGGTCCAGACGAAGAAGAAATGCACGACGCCGATGACGAGCAGCACGGTGAGGCGGCGGCGATACAACGCTTCGAAATCGACGCCGCGCCCCTCGAGTCGTTGCAACTGCAGCGCGAACCCGAGACCGAACAGGAAGGCGAACAGCGTGTTGGCCTTGTCAGTGAAGAGCCAACTGAGGACATCGAACAGCGTGAGATCGAACGGCGCGTTGGGCAGCGAGAGCAGCTGCAGCTCCGTCGCCATGATCTGGGCCCCCGCGAACGCCGTGAAGTTGACGAGGAACACCCCGAATAGCGCCACCCCGCGCAAGACGTCCATGAGCTGGATGCGGTCGGCCGCGGAAACCGGTGCCGGGCTGTCGATCAAGGAAATAAGGTGAACTCCCCGTCAAGGGCATGAAAGTGCATTGTTTTTCTCATTATTACCGCCCGGGGGCGCCACCCCCTGCGGGCGGCACAGCGCAAATACTAGCCCCGGGAAAAGGCCGATTCCTTTATTTGAACGTCGGCGGAGGCTTGAGTAGACTGCGCGCCCCCGCTGGTTCAGTGGGGCCAGCCTTTCAAGGCATTCGGGGTGTAGCTCAGCCTGGTAGAGCACTACGTTCGGGACGTAGGAGTCGAAGGTTCAAATCCTTTCACCCCGACCATTATTTTTTCCTGGAGTTTTTCCCGGTTCGCCCCGAAGAATCACCCCATTGGTTCCAGTTTGGACCGATGCGATTCGGACCTTGAACAAGCCTTCGGTGCTTCTCTTCATCGACTAGCTACTACAGCACCATCGAGACAGATCGCACCCTTATCTCTCATAGGACGCCACCGCGACATCGTCCAATCCCACGCGGTTCAGCAAGAGTGAAAAGTGGGGATTCTGCCGGATGGGCGCAAGGCGCGGATCATTGCGCAGGAACATGAGGCAGTTTGAACGCTTTGCGATGGCCTCATCGAGCAGGGTCATCGCGCGTTCCTCGTCGCCAATGCTGAGGTACGCCGCGGCCGATTCATACGGGCAGACGTAGGTTCCCACGCTCGCGGCCTGCTCCAGCAGCGGGAGCACCTTGTCCTTCTGTCCCGCATACCCGTACGCCTGCGCAAGCATGATCAAGGCGACGGGTGACCCGTCGAGTTCCGCGCCGCGCTCCGCAAGCTGCACGGCCCTTTCATGATCACCGGCGATATATGCGCCAACACCCGCGCCTGAAAACACCAGGCCGATGTCGGGGTGTTGCCGCATCTGCTTGTCGACCCACGCCTGCGCCGCCTGGCTTTCGCCGACCATGAACAGCGCCCAGTTCCCCCAATCCGCCATTTCCGCGTTGAGCGGATCGAGGCGCTCGGCGTCGGCCAGCGCGTGCTTGACCTTTTCCGCTTCGCCGAGCCCGGAGTAGTACAGCGCAAAGCCCAGTTCCGTCTGCGCAAGCGTCGGGTCGCGGCGCTTCGCCTTGTTCAATGCGATCCAGGCATCCTTCCAGCGCCAGGCCATCACATAGGTCAGGCCGAGCGAGGACCATGCCTCGGCGGAATCGGGGCGCAACTCCTGCGCCTCTGCGATCGAATCGACCACTTTCTGCAGCATGTTGATCGGCGGCTCGAAGTACCCGAACAACTGGCGGTAGGCATCGCTCCTGGCGATATAGGCGTCGAAGAACTTTGGATCCAGCGCAATGGCCTGGCCGAACAGTTTGATCGCGCGCGGCAGGGATTCATGGCTGAGCAGGTCCAATTGAGATCGCCCCGCCACGTACGCCTCGTACGCCTTGAGATTGCTGGTCGGGAACTCATCCATCGCCCGCCGTTCCTCCGCCAGGATCGCGACTTTCAGCGCATCCGACACCGCGGCGGCGATGCTGGACTGCATCGCGAAAAGATTGGTGTCATCGGTGCGGCCCTCGTAGTTCTTGTCCCATACCACGAGGCCCTTGCGCAGATCCTCGAGCTCCGCCGAGATTCGCAGGCTGTTGCCGGCGGAGATGCTAACTACCCCATCGAGCACGTACTGCACGTCTGGCAGCTGACGCCGGATGTGATCGTGCGACTTGTTCTCCTTGAAAGTGAACGCCGAAGGCGTCGGCACGACCCTCAGGCCGGATATTTTTCTCAAGTTTCGGATCAGTTCCCGCGTGACCTGGTCCGCGAAAGGCTGCCAGGCTTCGGAGGCATCGCCTGACACATCGAATGGCACCACGACCACGTAGGGCGAGTGCACGTCCGGTTCCTCCGGCTCGAGTGACGCGATGATGCGCCAGCCCACCAGCGCCGCGACTAGCACTCCGACGATCACTAGCGGCATTCGCCAGGCCGGCGCGACAGGGTTGGCGAAGCGACTCGCCTCAGGCCGTCGTGCCTGCGCCTCGTCACCACCGGCGCCCTCGTGGATCTCCGTGACCGGCGCAATAAATTGATAGCCGCGGCCGCGGATCGTCTGAATGGTGCTCTGCAACTCGCCGCTGTCGCCAAGAATCTTTCGCGCGATCTTGACGTGATTACTCAGCGTCGCATCCGAGACTTCGCGGCCGTCCCAGACTTCCTTGAACAGCTCCTCCCGGGTCACGACCCGATCCCGGTGCCCTATCAGGTACACCAGGAGATCGAACACCTTCGGCTCAGCGGCGATGGGCGCGTCCCCGCTACTGATGCGAAACCGGGCGGTGTCGATGAGAAATTCGGCGATCTGGTACTTCATTCGGCCGGCAGCGGGATCAGCCCGCGAATCATTATCAAACTATTACCCAAAAATTAGCCAGACGTCATGCAGTGCGCGGGCCACCCCGCCAAGTTGGCACCCGTTCGAACAACAACCAACGGGGAGAAGCCGCATGCCGACGCCACTGCAAATTCTGATGGATCCCGTTTCCTTGGCCGTATTGGGCCTTTACGGTGCATTGATATTGTTGGAAGCACTGTTCCCCGCCCGCCCGCTGCCTCCGGTCAGGGGCTGGAGGACCAAAGCGCTGGTCGTGTTCGTCCTCTACTTCTTCCTGTCATCGTACCTGCCCCTGCTTTGGGGCGACTCCCTCGCCCAGTACCGGCTCTTCAACCTCGAGGGCCTCAATCCCTTCGTCGGCGCCGGTATCGCCGTGCTGGTTTATGAGCTGTTTGTCTATGTCTGGCACCGCACCATGCATCGTGTCCATTGGCTCTGGCGCTCATTCCATCAGATGCATCACAGCGCCGAACGTCTGGATAGTTTCGGCGCCTTCTACTTCAGCCCGCTGGACATCGTCGGCTTCACCCTTCTTACCAGCCTCACCCTGATCGTGGCGGTTGGGCTCAGCGCCCAGGCGGTCACGTACTTCGCGTACGCGACGATGTTCCTCGCCGTGATCCAGCACATGAACATCCGCACACCGCAGTGGCTGGGTTACTTCGTGCAAAGGCCAGAGAGTCACAGCGTCC
>Ga0307513_10007162_pt1 | contig 14496 bp, 18 predicted proteins | sample 15_EM_MG_FD_202174 | JGI IMG/M metagenome (GOLD analysis project Ga0307513, IMG submission 202174) | Populus trichocarpa ectomycorrhiza microbial communities from riparian zone in the Pacific Northwest, United States - 15_EM | ecosystem: Host-associated > Plants > Roots > Unclassified | place... | reverse complement strand
AATCCCATTGTCGTTGGTTCCCAACAGACCAGGGCCGGGTCTGTCTTTCCACCAGCGATTGACCGAAATCGCTAAATTGTCGACGTTCGGGAACAACGATAAGAGGATCAGCAAGGTTCTGTGGGTCGGAGTGATGTCGTGTAATTCGAGGGTGGCTATCGACATGCAAGGGAACTTTGCGAAGCAGTGTCGTATAGTCTGTTCGTCGAGAATACGTAGTTCGCACGAATGGATGGCGAGTGTGTGCAGATCAGACTGCCAGAAGCAATCTAAGATGGTGGATACCTCGACGATGTCTCCGAGCCATTGGACGTGAAGTGTCTTGACATATCTGGAGAGTGGTGGGAGGTAGAAAGGGTTCAAGGAGAAAAGCTTGGAGTGGGTGATCTTCAAGGACTTGTAGAGATGTGTGCGAGCGCGACCAACCCATGCCCTGGACACGAGGGAAACTCGTATGAGACTATTCGGATCGTCGTGAAGAAAGTCGATGATATAGTCCACCAATTCCTGCGCCAGGTGCATGGTGGGTTAGTGAAGGGACTGGGCAACTTTGGAAACGAGGTGCGATTGATCTGTAGACACGAGTCCACTCCGCGCTAAGTCCACTTTCCGTAAAGCTCGCGAAAGTTCTCCGGGATCGTTTCCTGCAGGTCCTAATGTTGCCGGATGACCGCAAGGGGGTCTCGGTTGGCCTACCGCATGTCGTATGCCAAGGCTCATCAGCGCCGTCATGCCTGTCAGCCGCTTACCACAGAAACTTTGGGGAATGTCGAGAGAAGGAAGAGGATTGGACGAGGGTGGCAACTCTTCCCGACGTTTTTTCCTACCGGCAGAATATGTTCATTACCACGCCCTCCCTCTTGACAGGATTCAACGGGAAGCAAGATGGACTGTCTAATCTTGGAAATGTCTCGGCTATTTATCGACGCTGCCGATCTAACTAGGTTCTCCCGATCCAAATGTCTTGAGGTCGGTTTTGAGGACACGCCCATCTCGACCCTCTGTCGCATCATGGATGGCCACCTTGAGAACGAGCCGTATCCGAGCTCCCTGTCGTTCATCCGCCCTCCAGTCCCAGAACGTGTAGGACCAGATGCACAGGTACAGAAAAATCTCCTCACTCTCCACGCACGAAACCTACATGATTTATACCTCACTCGTACACGTGGGATCTTTCGCTAGCTCTAGATGCCGAGGCCAACCTGCATGCATTATTGAGCCAAGGATACTTGGTTGGATCCGGAGGTGATGGAATGTTTAATCTCCAGGCGTAGAGCCATGCCATGTTTCGCCAAAACGGATCTTCCTCCAAAAATTACGGACCAATCCCAGACAGTATCACCCGAAGGCCCAGATGAAATTATCTTTAGGCTGACCACCAGAAATCACCCACCAACTGCCCGCACCATGCTCAACTCAGCAACATCTTGGGCTTGACGGGGTGAGGCTCTCGGATGGAAACCATTCCAGTTTCAGGCTTGTCGCCAACCTCTTGGGACAATTGGACGGCTTGCTGTCCCAGTAGCTAGTCTGTACAACTTCATCCTCGTGGATTCTGGCTCTGGGTCGGGAATAGTGCCCACGGCTTTGGAACCTGATCCTCGACGGCGGCAACCTCCCGATTACGAGGTCCTGGTGAGATTTGTCGTGGGGTACTCATCCACCGATTATCATTCATCAATATGTAATGTAGGGGACCTCTTCAATCCGCGGGAGGGTCGGAGGAGTACGTACCGTCTGGAGTGGGCCCTTGGGCGATAAGGTGAAGGATCTTACGGGAGGATTGGGCGGCGACCTCCCGGCCGGTTGTCCGTTTTGTTTTTTCAGTACCTGCAAATGCGTATCACCATACCGTGGGTATGTACCTGGGCCTTATCATGTCGGGGAGGAGGTAAAGGCTAAGACACGATATTTCCCGTGTATCTGGTTCGTTTGCCTACATGACGTTGGGTGATTCAAATAACGAATAAGTTACACAAAAGGTTTTGAGAGAGAGCGACAGTGGAGAAAAGCAAATGGGTACAGTACGGAGAAAGGCTAAGAGAAACAACGCCACCCATGACACGCGATCGAGGAGAAAAGGAGGGAGCGAAGAGGGTAGGGAAGAACGGGGAAAGAGGGATATGTCAAGAACACATGAATATGCTGAACGAATGGGACCTAAACTAGCACACCGGGGAGAGAGAAATTTGAGAATCAATTACAACAGGAGTTGTCAAAGCCATAGAGTACTCACAGATAGCAGCAGTTGCTCAAACTGGAGGTTCGTTTAATTCCATCTCTGCCTCGAGAAGGTCGACGACATCCGCAACAGTCATCCTCTGTAAAGGATCCTTGTCCCAACATCTCCCAATCATGGTCCACACGTGATCCGAGACTTCAGGATGAACAGGCCGTAATGGTCGGTCGTCATCGGACGCAGAGAAGGTTATTACAGTATCAACTTTTTCAGAGAACGGGGGCATTCCGGAAAAGACCTGGAACGGAGACCGGTGGATGAATACCCCGAGATTGAAAGGCGCATGAAGATTCGACCTACCTCCCAAGCAAGCATACCGAACGCGTACACGTCCGTCGCCTTGGCGGTACGGGCGTGGACGAGCCCAGACGCTTGAGGATCGAAGAGTTCAGGAGCGATCCCACAGAACGACCTCTCCGCTTCTGCATCGGACCAACTAGCGGGAAGAGAGAGGGAGAATGCAGATCCTAGGCCGCCTAGGCGAGCGATGCCGTCGTTGTCAACCAAAATATTTTTCTGGAAACGAGTGAATACACTATAGTAGAGCACGAAATGAGATGAGTTACCATCTTGACGTTCCCGTGAACGATGTCCAGGTTGTGCATGCATGTCAACGCACGTGAAATCTCGGCGAGCTGGAAACGCGAGGTATTGACCAAGAGTTCTATGACCAATATAGTAACGGCTGTGCTTACGAGTTTCAACCTGCTGGCTTCCGGATGATCCGTCAGATATCGACAGAGGTCAGAATTGGCCATCATTTCGTAGACGAGGGCAAGTGGGTGGTCACGAGCAGAGTAAACGCCAAGGAACGGGACAATATTAGGGTGGGAGAGTTGACTAGCTACCCAGGCCTCCTTAAGGAATCTCTGGGTACTTTATCAGTGCTGTCTCAACCGCACGGGCCGTGTAAGACTCACAATGCCGACCTCTGCTGGATCAAAATCGAACTCCGGGTTCGAGTAACAGCGGAGAGACTTCACCGCGACGGGCAAATCTTGGAACGACCCTTGCCACACTTCGGAGGAACTCCCAAAGGAAAAGGCAGTTGTGTCTGTGATCCGGATATCGTCCGACCCTAACTGGTTAATATCCGGAGGCAGGAGTTGTCTAAGCAGTGGGGCCAGGTCATAGTGGCTCTGGGCGTTGATGTACGCTGAAGCAGAGCACAAAGGATATTGGAAGTAGGAGGCCCTGGTGGAATGTGCGGTTGGGATATTTCTTTTTTGAGCCCTAGCCCCCATTCTGCGGATTACAGTGTGGAAGAGGTGGAAGAGTCGAAAGAAGTGGAAGAGCCCCGGGACAACGCTCAGAGCGAAAGACAGTAGGCAGTCAAATACCGCGTTCGTGGTGTCCCCAGGGCCGGCCGAGGTCGATTCCTATCACAATCAGAACGAAAGGTGTGCGAAATGGTAACGGTGTTAGGCGCAAACGCAAACGGTTACTCACCTCATGCTCCCGTGTAGAGTCACGGGCGGAATTACTACTCCCGTCAGGGATTGTATCCCTCTGGATTGCGATGGATTCTTGGATGCCGTTGGAACCGCCAGCACCAGTGGTCACCTCCTGGACACGGTCAGGGAGACTCTTCAAAGGGAACTCCAGACGTAAGGGAGGTTGGGACTCCAGTGATACCATCCGGTTCGCTGATTCGTGCTCAACTTCGCTGGGAATAAGCATGGGAGTGAGTGGGGTGATATCAGGCGGGCCACTGGACCACGTTTCTGTTGAAAGATCTGCCTCGTGCTGGATCGTTCCCACTAGGAAGAGCGTGAGGTCCTGGGCGACCAGCCAACAATAAAAACAAACCTCCGCTTCCATCCACCATGATGGTTGGTCGCTCCTTGAATAACAGGGTAGACAGGTCTTCATTGCCCCCTGGCTACGTGAAAGATTCAATAGTTGACACTTCCTTTAGCCGTGCGTCTCACCTCGCGAAGTAGCGCAATGTCTTGATGATGGATAAGCACTGACTCGGCATTGGAGTTCTAACCGGGAGGGTTAGAGACGCCTCGACGCTTCCAACGGTTTCAATGCGAACCTACCTCAAAGATGTAGTCCGCAACTACATCGAAATCATCCCTTTCATCCTGTAGAGGCTCGATCAGAACGGAAGAGAATTGGTAGAAAGTCGTAGCGAAGGCGCACAGAAATTGTGTTGTGGACAACGATATCGGATTCAGAGCCGAAGCTGGTGACAGAACTCCTGTCGTCGTCCCCACCCCACAAACTAGACATGATGTCTGAGTCTGAGTCTAAGTCTGAATCGGACCGTGCCTCCACCTCGGGTAGGTCCTCGACATCGCGGTCTCCCGGACCGAGGTCATGCGGACCCGCAGCAGCTCGTGTGACCTCGGGGAATACCCTCGCTCTCTTCCGCATAGTGTAGCCCCGGATAAAGAGACATTGGTTGTATTCGTCCAGAACAGTTTCCGTGGTATTACCAGAGAGTGTTGTATCTGTACTCTGTGTCGGCGAGGGGGGGCAACGCGGCCGAGGACCACAGCTTGTGTGGACCACCCCGTCTGTGTGCGATGTCGTCCATGTGGGAGCAGAGGCAGAGTCGGCTGCAGGAATCGTCAACCTGGATGTGAAGCCATCGCCGCTGTTTGAATAGACCATCATGGAAAATTCCCTGGTCATATCAACGCCAGTAACAATGACAGGTTTGACGTCGTCACCGTGCCCAGTGTCTTCGGCGAATGCAACCCAAGAGGCATAATGGCGTTTCGTATACGCTTTGAAGATGGATTCGCGTTGAGCGTCTTCCCTGTAGGTCTGGTACCTTGTAAAAAGGACGACGCCTTGTTTCTTTTGGTGTTCGAACAAGATGTTATAACTGGGGTCGGTAGGCCTGGAGCGTTCAACTCCAGGTCTTTTGACTGTGTTCGTGGTGAGATGGCCAGACGGCCGAGGCTGGCTGTATACAATGGGTCCAACGTTCAACTGCTGGAATGTTTGAGGCACGTCGATGCCCAACTTCCTCTCGCCATGCGGACAACCAGCACAAAAGAGTAGATGGAAGTGGCCGTTGCGAAAATACCCCACGTCCCCTATTCGGACACGTTCGGAGCTATGGGGGGCAGGCTCCCTAGTGGTTGTATGCACTCAGGCGGTATATGCGAGGGAAAACCAAGTAACGAACCATAAAGCATCCCCGTAACCGAACACCGACATTTGGCTAAGACAGGTCAGCTCCGAGTCCGAATGGCAACGGTACGAGGTCTCACTCTTTATACAGTTTCCAACCTGGCGGTTGTTTGGGAGACATCGCGGGAAACAGAAGGAAGAACGGGGGGGGAGGGTGGGGGTCTGTGGGTGGTCATCGGTTGGCCCTGGGGTGTATAAGTACGTGGCCAGGGTAGGACTCCCCGATTTCGGCTGCACACAGAGGATAGGTGTGTGGCAATAATGCAGGCGCTCCAGTCCGGATATTAAACACAGGAATCACTTCTTGCATATCTGGGGCCAACGACCTTCACAGCCACTCCGTTTTGTAGGTCCTAGCAAAATTATACGCGGAGCGGAACCGACTGTACTACTATCAACCCCCACCCAACGGCATTTCTCTAGACACCATCCCGCGTGGTCTCCACTTTTCAACCGGCACCAACCATTGATGTACTTCACTTCTTGTCCAGGTTATAACAATTTCCCTCCATTTTATGAACGATACACCCGTCGATCTTGACTCGACAACGTGTTCGGATGACTACCACCGAATGATCCACTCCCGCACAAGGCCGGCACAGACCTGGCAGCGAACAAGAGCGGATCTGGGAGGCGACCATGTACCCTTCATCTTTGTTCCTGATTCGGGCACCTCGAAATAAATGACACAGATCTCCCGTGGGTCGTCATCTGAACAAAGATGCTTGGTCAAACGTGGCCTGGCCAGGTGGCGAGCACGTTCGGCAGGAGTGAGCGCCTAATGTCAAATATCGCTCAACCGCTCCTGCCACCCGATATCTGGAACTGGCCTTCAGGAACCGAAGATAGCCCCAGGGTATGGGGTACGGAGATACTGTTACGTACCTATTTTTGTTCTCCCAACAGCCTGCCTGGGACGTGCAGCCTACATAAAGCACTGGGTTTCCAGTAGCCGTGACCTCACCCGCCTCGGCTTTTTCCGTCTTCGAACGTGAGCGCTTGAGCGCCCGCTAGTCTTCCGCATAGCCCGGTGCAGAGTACGAGCTATCGCCCAAGAGTTCCTTGTGCTTTGAGCACTTTACTCACACACCGCTATCCTGCAATGAAAACTCGGGATTATTTACGTAAGTACACATGTCCTCTATGCCCTCCCGGCAGCCAATCGCTGCACGGCGTGTAACCCAAAAGTGCAGTTCGCCTCCCGACTTGCGCCCTCCGCCCCTCCTTAGAAGCCTTCATTCAACCTTTCGACATGGCATGCCGTTGCTCATCGTAATTCTCGTGATCCACGTCCCTCCTTGCCCTTCGCTGGGACCCTGACGAACGTGGAAATGCATGCGCTCGCTCTTTCCAAGTCTGCCCTTGGATCTAGTCCGGGCTACTGCATGGAGACTCGAGTTGAAATAGTGATAAGCCAGGACCTATGACCAGCGGGCGATGCGGCGGGGCAGTCGACACGCCCCTCGGCGTTTCCGTCCCAAGCATTCCGTGCGGTCACTGGCACGTTGTATACCAAAATAATCGCACCGGGAGGCCCGCTACGGGGAATACGAGACTAACTTACGATAACCGGAAGAAACCGAAGTCTTGGTGTCCCCTTCCCCTCGTCACTGGTGCACCATCGTCTCACTATTTCAGCATCGTCGTGGCCCTCGATGTAACTTTAGCTTCCATTTTGGCATTGACGCGTGGGTTGACGGTATCGTTACGGGATGTAGGTCGTGTGCGAACATTCTGTCGGTTTGGAGTCGGGTCCCGTTCCATGAATATCGGCTGCGGACGAGGATTACACTATTATCCACGACTCTAGAGTCTGGTCTTTCGACGATCGTTGCCTCACTCGACTGTAAAGGAGTTCTTACATACGCGCAGGGGGTTGGAGAAGAACGTCCGATGTGCGAGATCGGACCTTGAGTGAGTCGTGAGGATGAAGAAGCCCAAAGAGGATTTTGGGTTGTGGTCGGGCGTGGCCGCGGGGCGCTTCTAATCGAAGAGCATGTCATAAGGATGCATGCAGGGTGGTGATACAGGTATGAAGTAAGGCTACAAAATTGACATGTCGACGCTCAACGTTCAACATCAATCCTCTCAGTTCCCAGAGTAAAAAGACGTCTGCATGTGCCCGTGTGAGATGGAGGAATCATGACATGGAATGGAAGGGTATATTTCAGAGTGGGGGTATTATCTGCATAGGGTTCGGAGTGTCGGGAGTGACAAAGTGGTGTAGGGGGGAGGGAGCCTGGCCTGTCACCCGCAACTCCGTGTCCAGGATAGAAACCGCGTCTGTGATCGTGATCCTTTTGTTCGGCATGTTTTCCCAGCATCTGTTGATCATGTCCCAAATTCGGTCAGAGAGCTCTGGGTCCTCTGGCCGGGGTGGGCGTGACCCATCCATCATTGAGTACATCGCTGCGGTGTCACTCAGGTTGGAGAACACGCGACGGCGTGCAAAAACCTGCAATCAGCGATGAGTCGGTTGTGTTGGGATTGAGATGGGTGAGCGTGCTTTACCTCCCAGGCGAGCACACCAAACGCATATACGTCACTCGCTGTAGTGTTTTGTGGCTTGGGCAGCCCGAACGCCTCATGGTTCGCCAATTCCGGAGCGCTGGAGCGGGTCAACTCATCAAGGTCTTCCGACCAAGCCACTGGAGAGGATTGGAAGAAGGAAGAACCCAGGCCCGCTATCCGAGGGGTACCATCGGATTCGACCAACACGTTCGTCTGGAAGAATGCAACTGTGAATATCTGAGGGTTGAGAAAGGGGGGCACAATAGCTCACAGTCTCAAGGTTGCCATGCACGACACCCAGATCGTGGATGTGATGGAGACCACGCGCGATCCCAGTGACCTGACATCAACAAGATCACCAAGCCTCGCAATGAGCAGATTGCATCTCAAACAGAATGGAAGATGGTACCAATTCCAGTTTCCCTGCGCTGGGCTCGTTCCGTAGGTATTCAGACAAGTTGAGGTGTTCCATGTAGTCGAATACCAAGGAGAATGGGTGATCGAGGGAGCTGTACGCCCCTACGAATGGCACGATGTTCCGGTGTGAGAGAAGGCTGTATGCTTGTGCTTCCCTGTAGAATCTCTGGGAGCGATGTTCATTGTATGCACATAGGCCACATAAGTGTTTGTTGCTGCTCACCATGCGAACACGATCGCAATCAAAACGGACGTAGCACCGGTAGGATTTGACAGCGACGTCCCGGCCATCGAGGCGACCCTTCCGCACATCCGCAAAACGACCGCCATCGACAGCGTGTTCTTCGATATCTTGCAAATCTGGTCGTTCCAGCCAGCTGCACGTCTCTGGGAAGGATGGTCGGAGCTCCAACGCGAGATCCCGAAAGGTGTGGGATAATGAGTTGGAGCCCTCGGCGTCAGCATTCACACGGCGCTCTGATGGCCTGGGCGGGATCTGATGGGCATTTGGTAAGTTGGGTTGGCCATCCGCGGGGTTCGCTGGGGGGTCCTGGGGCTTGCGAGAGCGGAGAGAGCAAAAGAACTTTTTGAGCCGTCGAAACATGCGGCGTTCAGGTGGTGGTATCTCGAAGGAAGGGGAGAGACTGAAGGCTGTCTGACGAGGAATGTTCCCGTACTTATATAATCTCGGGATCATTTGCCACGCCGCGCCGGTAAACCCGCATCGGCAACCCGTATCGCCCTCAATACAAAGCACTGGTCAATCACGAACACCATAAAATCAGGCAATTGACACGAGCGGGAGATAGAAACAGCCATCCACATAATACGTGCCACCCAGTTTTTCCAAGCTCAGCGCCGCCATACAGCCCAGTGGGGAATCAAAAGACACGTCCCGGGGGATATTCGTATTCGCCATTTGGATAAACAAGTGGGGGCCTTCCTGTGGCCCAACTAGGAAAGTTCAACGCTCCGAAAGCACCGCCAGTCCCCAACACGACGATCGATATGGAGTCAGGGGGCTATGTAACCCCCCATCTGAAAATCCTCAGGTGAGCCCTACATTTCGTGTACCTGGCACAGCAAGTCGAATATGCCGCCCTTCCAACAGAACATCCCAATACTGGCCTTCTGTCGGCAACATCCACACAGGAAACACGCGGTGTCCAACACCAGTCCCAATTCCCGATGCACCTTCCGCCGGTTGGCGGTTAATGAGATAGGCTTCGAGGGCTCGATCAACCGGAAACGCACCGACACATGCAGGCAGACCCCGTGGCACCAGCGAAAGACACCGTCCCAAAGGCTAGAGCGGTCTGAATATAGTCGCGAATGCGTTTTGGGGACGTCGTGTTCTAGCGTGCTCCATAGATCACTTGAGCGGAAAGCGCTTTGTACCGGAGCCGGGTTAATTGGACATGGCTGTGGATCGCACAGCGAAAACGCACGAACAGCACTCAACCAACGCTCATACTGAGTCATTGATGACTGGAAACATAGGTAAGTGGATCCCCCGAACAGAATACAATCTCAGCCGGTGCAATGCAATATGTCGTCAGAATGTCTTTCAATTCAAAAACGAGATGATTTAATGGGATTTCGATCCTCGGGCACAATCCTATACAACCTGTTGGCGATGAGGATTCCAGAATTGGATCGACAGCAACGAAGAAATCTTACCAACAACGGAATCTCCTTGCTCGTCGGCCTCAGTTGGACCTTCGGAGACATCTCCACCGTCGTCAAGAAGCGGACGAGCGGTCTCAAATCGAATATCGATCGACACCCTTTGGGGACAGACCCCACCCTGGGTTTCACGGGGATCCTGCCGCTTGCAAGACGTTCTCCGAGGCTGATCCTCCTGGGTCAAAACTTTGTTACGGTTTTCAAGGTTCACACCCCAGAGTACTTGGCTTCTAGCACACCGGCATGTGATAGGAAGGAGGTGAGATGCCTCATGTTGCCAGAGCTGGGAACCTGGCCTCGTGCCTCCCCAGGTTGCATCAATAATCGACAATTTCCGTAATAACGGCGTCCCTCGACCCCAAACACACTTGTGCTGTGAAAAAATAAGCTTGTGCTTTCAACAGCACCAACGTGCCCTCAACGGCGTCGTTGGGAACAGATGACAATATTAATAATAAACGCGCCCGTCCGAAAAGCCCGCAACGAACGTACTTGGATACCCTCCACCTGGTCATCCCCTACGGCTGCCTCCAAAAATCTCCCCCAAGCCACTTGAATAACAACCAACTTCATCAGAGCCTCATCGAACCTGTGTCATTCCCATGATCATGAGAAATCATCGGGGCAAGGGTTTGTTGGTGAAGTTGCATAAGGGCGATCACGGAGAAGAGGTTCGTGGTAGGAGATAAGAGGAGATGGTCCAAACAGTGCAAAACAAACACCCTTAGCCCTCCATGCAAGCACAGGAATGTGACCGTACAGTTCCAAGTTTTTTTGGCGCCGAGAGCTGTGCGGGAGGCCTGTGCTATTGGGTTAAATGATATAGCATTCAAAGTTTTACATGATCAACGGAAACATTCAGGCCTGCAAGAGGTAAGATACGCGAGGGATGCTCGGAGTTGAAAGAACCGTACCTTGGTTACTCTCTTCACAAACGCCAGAATCGCATTCCTCGTCTTCTCCGGCTCCTCGAAGAAGGGGATATGCCCTACTTCATGCCAAATCTGAACCTCAGCATCCACAAATGTCTCCTTAAACAACTTCTCTACTCGGTCTGGGAGGATGAACTTATCCTCCTTCCCCAAGAGAACCAGAACCGGAACCTTCCCCGCCGCGCCCTTGAGTGCGTCCTCGTCCTGGGTCCTGGTGATATAGTTCGTCCTCACCGCAGGGTGCTGTGCCGCGTACGCCCCAATCCAAGCGAATTTCGTCGCAGGGTGAATTTTTTCGGGATAAAACGCGAAAGCCTCGATGAAGTCTCGGGCGGCCGAGCAAAGGTCTGACAGGTCGGGAGATAGAACACGAGGAACCATGCCTGCCAACCACGGGTTCATGATCTCCGTGTTCCAACTCCGAAAAGGTGTTGAACCGAAGAAAATAACACCAGAGTAGGAGTCTGGACCGAGGTATGTCGTGATATCCGCAAGTATTGCGCCTAGATGCAGGTAAGACCCCCGTACGAGAAGTTACCACACCGAGTCCTCACCCCCAGCACTCCTGTGTAAGATCAGCATGCGTCATCCTCGTTCAAGATTGATATGGCAGCCGTCTCACCAAGCAGCAATGAAGGGTTTCTTCAGCCCATAGGTTCCGACGATAGCGTTGAAGTCCTCCGCAAACTTGTTTGAAGTCCACGCGGACGGATCGAGTGGTTGATCGCTTAGACCTTGCCCGCGGACATCGTAACGAACCTTCACACCGACGTCAGCAGGTATCCCGAACGGACGACGGACATCGTACCAAGCGGAAGTTCTTTGTAAGCTCGGGATCCTCGAATTGCCTGTCGAAGATCAGAGCGCTGGACGAGGCCCCAGGTATGAACACGATGGTGGGTTTCGAAGGGTCTCCGATGACATCGGTCCAGATCTTCGTCCCGTCTTCGGATACGACAAACTTGCTGGAACTCATGGCTTTGAACGTAATGGGAGAGGTGAAGGGTCTGGAGGTTTCCGTCGTCGTGGCCGGGGTTTATATCGTGCACGGTTGAGGTCGCTCGGAAGAACAAACGGAGAGAACGGGCGAAAACCTTCACTTGCATAATCAGCATGACCTCCGAAGATCCCGAGAGCAAAGTCGACTCACATGGCGGGTTATAGCCAGTCCCCATCCATGAAGATCGCACGTAATCGTCGCCACCGCCGCGAACCCCTAGCGCCTTCGGGACCCATTGTGGTCAAAAAAGGATTTCCTGCTCGGCAGATGGGGCAAAATCAGCATGACGCAAGCCATCGTGTCGTGGGTCCTGAGTGTCAGCTGAATAGAGGCCACGCGTCTGTTTGATTGGAGCCCACGGAAGGATGTGGGTCCATCAAGTGATTCTGACCAACCTACAGATGCGGCCGCTGGGAAACGAGGGCATATCGCGGCGTATACCAAACTTGAACCTGGCCCTTGAGGCCGTATTGCGAGTCGACGACGCGGGGACTTCTATTGAGCGGCAATCCACTGCCACGGCTTTCCGAATGTAGCGTTCACCAGCTGGAAGTCACACCGCCCAGGCCTCCCGGACTGACCACGAACGTAAAACAACGGCACAACGGCGTGGAGACAGCGAGCGCCAAACGCAACCCCCCAACGCACGCACTATCAAGGACCGTCCCAATACGTTTTCGGCGTGAGTCGATGGACGCAGAGAAAATAGGGGGACGCGTCACGAACGGCATTGCGAAAAGTAAACCTTAACGGGATACCCTTGGAATGTCGCGTTCCCTGTCTACAAGGGTCGAGGGTAAGTATCGTCATCGCCGGTTGACTGGATCCGCAAAGGATCTCCTTTGGCATACACGTGTAAGGATCTGTGGCGATTCTCCACAAAGAGTATGAGCGCGTATTAGCATTGCTGTGTAGATCAAGGGAATGAAAGAGAATATGTATAGGGGACAAAGAAATGAAGGGAAGGAGTTCGGAACATTCACCGCTGTCATTCATCCATTCATCGTCCCACGGAAAGGTGGTCAGAGTGAATACACCCTTTCATAGATGAAGGAGATTATCCCTCCTTAACGGCGAACCGCGATATGATTCCATACCGCGAAGAAAGACCATGAACAAACCATTGGTCCTGACCTTTGGACGCCCGCCGCCTCAGAAGGTACCGATCCCGATCTGAGTACCAAATCACAATCGCGCCTTTCTCCCTCATGTCCCCTTCTCTTTGTCCCATTCTAGTGGGACGAGTGAGTGGATTGGAAATCTTGAGAATCCAAAGACACAAAGAGGTACGTGCGTCGGGCACCTAACTGTCCAAAGTTTATCACTAAACCCGGGACTTGGTGGCTGGACGTGTGCAGCACTGTAAATATCCTCAAAATGAAATATGAAGACCCACGGGGGGACTCGCAGGCGGCCGACCCGAACTTCCATACCAAATAACCCGTTCCGGTACACCCGAGTGGCGTGCATAACCAATTGCCGAAGGCGACTACGATCCATGGACAAAGGTGGACCATCAAAAACTGACTCGAGGCCACCAAATAAAGGTAGAACACCATCTCGTTTCGGCGACGCGAGACCATCAGTGGCCACCTGAAAGAGCGAAAGACGGTTCTGTTCTCATAGTCCACCACCGCAATGTAGATGCAAATATATATAAGTACCACGACTGCCGATGAGCAGTCCAACACACATCCACTCACCCAGCTCTACAAATCTCTCGCACACTGCCCCAACTCCCAACTCCCAAACAAACCACTCGATATGTGCCGCTTCGACAACTTCAACTTCAACGGTCCTGGCTTCGGTGGATTTAACTTCGGATTCAGCTCCGGAGATTGAAAATCTACCTACCCGAGTTTGACAACAACAACCTTTCTGGCACCCGGCCCAGCATTGTCAAAGCTCCCTGCCCTCCCCCCCCCCGCTCCCAACCCCTGGGACCTGCCTTCCCTCCCGCAGACAGTCTCGCTGGTATGGGTAAGTCCCCTCGCGAGAACCCCAGTCGGTTCGTTCGGTAGCCAACAGTGGATCCAAACCTAGAAAACCACTTCAACCCTCGTACCTACCCCGTTTTCGAGGAAGATGTCGTGCTTTGCAGCCTCGATCGCTCATCCCCGCACTCTTCCTCCAATTACCGGGCCGTCGTACAACTGTAGGCATTCTTCTCCCCACCAAACAGAGATCCGATTGCTTACCAGACACGATCAATCGACCCGTCCTCACCACCTTCGTGTGTAGCTGCTGGCATAAACCCGCATGTTACGTGAACCGCCCATACACAGACTGTGGGTGGGGCCAAAGCCTGTGTCAGGTCCCATCCGCCCCGGTAAGTCAACTATTCATTGACGCCAGACAATGCATTTACCATTCACGATTGGCCTGCAGAACACATGGTCCTGCCTACCTTGTTGGTGCGTGGCAGGGGTCTGTGCTCTATGACAACAAATCAATCCCACAAATGATTTCATAGGGCGTCGGCTTACCCGGCTTTCCTCTCCCCTCCTACGAACTAATTGGGCCATCTTCAGGAAGCCTCAGGGAAGCCCTCGAGAGGGAGA
>Ga0307513_10007161_pt1 | contig 14497 bp, 15 predicted proteins | sample 15_EM_MG_FD_202174 | JGI IMG/M metagenome (GOLD analysis project Ga0307513, IMG submission 202174) | Populus trichocarpa ectomycorrhiza microbial communities from riparian zone in the Pacific Northwest, United States - 15_EM | ecosystem: Host-associated > Plants > Roots > Unclassified | place... | reverse complement strand
TGTAAATCATATAAACTAGTATACAAACATGAGGCATGTGATTGAAGAGACTTCTAAAATTTAAGGACCAAACCTGAAAATGGCCAAAAACACAAGAAGACAAATCGCATGAATTAAAATGCAGCTACTAGAATATTGGAACTCTCGGCTGTGGCTAGCACTACTGGAGAAGGAGTGGCTGAAACGCTATTGCAGAGAAATTCGCGGCTCCCGTTGCTGATGCAGAGAGGTTCAATGCTGCAGAAGGAGAAGGGGTTGTTGTGCAGAGGAGAGTTGTTGGAGGAGCTGCTTCGCTGACGGTGAACATGCAGAGGCAATTGTTCATTGCAACATTGAATAGTTTTATCCACAAACCTAATTCGTCGATGTAAGATTATCACCTCATCGGTAAATTTTTTACTGACTAATTCACTAACGGCCAAAGTCCGTCGGCGTATTGTTCATCATTTATTCCATATTTTTTCGCTAATTTTGTTAGTAAAAAAAAATACTGATGGTTTTACAAATGAAAAATACACGCAAAAAAAAAATTTCGTTAGAAATATACCGACGCAAAATATTCCGTCGGTGATGGTGGCATATACAATAAATATTTTTAAACTCTCGGTAAAATACCGACGGGATATGTCTATCGGTATACACGTCGGAGATAGTGGCATATGCAGTAAATATTTTTCAACTCTTGGTAAAATACCGACGGACTTTTTCCATATGTAGAGACGTCGGTGATTGTGGCATTTCCAGTAAATATTTTTCAACTCTCGGTAAAATACCGACGGAAAAATGCCATTTGGAAATTCATCGGTGGTGTTTTATTTTTTATTTTAAAAAAATATTTAGAATAAATAATATAAAATTATATAAATTAATAGGAAAAAAAACCAATTATGAAAATAAAATTGTATCACCCATAAAAAATATAAAAATAAAGTTAAATAATATTTATCCAAATATTCATTTCAAATTTAATGTGTTTCCAAAAAAAATTAAACTAGAAAAATAGAGGAGGAGGAGGAGGCTGATTTTCCCAGGACCAAATGGCCAAAAAGGAGACGCATATGTATCACTCATCTGTGATCTAATGTCCATGACCATTTGGCGGAGTTGTTCATAATCCGCTGAGAGTCGCTCGTATTGTTGTTGCAAGGCCACGAACTCCTTAGATTGGATGCTCGTATTGTTGTTGCAAGGCCAAAACTCCTTAGATTGGATGCTCGATACTGATTAAGAGCTCCCAACGGTTGAGACACTACGGGCCACCTGCAAGTTATCGGTCGTAGTGTTGGAGAGCCCGAACACCAGATTTTTATCGGGTCCACTAGATGATCTTACCTCCATCCACAAATCCGGATTGAAATCCGGATGGGTCGAATGATCATCCCCATATCTCTCCCTCAACCGACTATTATAGGTATCCTGAAAATGAAAAAAGAAATCATCATATTCAATTCAAGAAAATAATAACTTACAAAATAAAATGGTTGAACGAACATACCATGAAGTGTTGAGCACGGTTGTCAACGAACTGTTGCATCCCCTTTTGGCGGTCTTCACTCCGCACGTGCGTCTCTACAAACAGCTCCATTGGGCTCGGCTCACGTCCAAGAAGCGTAGCCTGTAAGAAAAAAAATTAATTAAGTAACAACAAATTAATTAATGATATATTTCATTTAAATTAATCTTACCATCTGTTTCGCATGTGCAGCAAATGGAATGGAGTCGCTGGTGTGCGTGGTCACCGAACCATGAATTTACCGGTTTCGGTTGTCGGCACTGGACTGTGAGCGTCGTGTGAACCACTCAGACGTCACGTGCTGAATATATTGTGGCCATATATCCCCCAAGATGTATGGCAGTTTGAAATCCCTCCAAACCGCCACGTCATTCCAGCCTTGTAGACTGTTATCTCTCGCGTATGTTTTGGCTTTTTTTGTGATTCATACCAAAAATCACGCAACCTACTTCCATAGTGACAAATTAGATTTTAAAACATAATTTTTTTTAAAAAATATCGTATTATTTTTTATTTTACTTAGTTGCCCCATGATTTTCCCACATTCTCCTCACAACATTGTCATACGCGTTGTCCCACTCCAATTTGTGTTATGTATAAAAACTTTATTTAAAATAAAAATAATAATTTATTTACAATTATAATGATAATTTATTAAAAATTAAAAATTAACACCAACTTGAAATCTTCAAAACCATGCATCGATATAAGGTCTCCATTCAGGATGTCTGGAAACCTGACCCCAGTGAAATAATAGAATCTCCATCGACGATATAAATGCCGATGATATTACTCGGACGACCTCAATATTTGTGAACCTGAAAATAAATTAAATTAATGAAATATTGATTAGTTGTTCATAAATTATGTTATAATTAAAAAAAAACTAAAACCGAAACAAACTTACATTGAAATGTCGTCTTTCCAATGTGCCTTGTACTTGCGGGTGAATTGATTCCGCTGTGAAGACACACCACCTCTGCGCCGTGAAACCATGCTGGAAAAGGCAGCATCGCGAGTCAGCGCAAGTGCCTCTTCTAGATCGGCACCTAAGGACAAGTCATCTTCGTTGCTAGAAGAACTAGCTGCAACCATATGCTCACGACGTGCTATTCATTTCGTTCTATGCATCTACATAATTTTATACGAATAATTACATAATTAAATTCGATTATTACAAAAAAATTTGGCAGCACCTCCCCTATACTAAAGACTACCCAAAGTTTTCAAACATGCAAATATTGACAATAGCCACAAACCAATTGACTCCATTCAAAAATCTTATCTATAACCTAACATCTATACAAATTTAACAAATAAAATAAAGGAAAAAATAATATTTAATTTTATATATTCAACTAACATTTATAGAAATTCATCAATAACAATTAAAATTAATGGAAATAATAAACACATATCATGCAATAATAGAGTAAAATTGAGATAAAATAATTAAATTTAATCCTATATATTCAATTACTAATTACAAGGTAAATTCAACAATAACAATTAAAATTCAACAAATATTCAATTATTATGGCGAAACAAACAATAAAATATATTGAACAAATTAAAAAAAAACTATTGACTTTAGGAATGAAAAATGCTTACCTTAATATTGTGTTTATTTCAAGACTTTGTCTACATTATAAAAATACACCAAATCAAAAAACACAATAAAAATAACAATAACTAAATCAAAGAAAAAATAAAAAAAATAAAATCATTAAACATATTAAATGGAAATACATACCTTTTAATTTGCTGAAAATAGAACCAGAGATTACAAGCAAAAAACACTCTATTCTGCAGCAAATGAGAGAAAAAAATGAGAATGAGAACTCTGAAACGAAGGAGAGGAAAAATGAACTGAAGGGGTGATCATTGGGATTTATAGTGCAGTTTTACCGTTGACATTATCGACGGAATATTTAAATAATATTATTTTTAATTATTTCGTTGGTGAATTTTCAAAAGTCTGTCGATAAATTTTGAATTTTGCACTAAAATTTTTAAATGACCCTCTAGAATTTTCACAGTCTGTCGGTATATACACGCGGTCAGAGATGCATTAATATCCGCCCTTTGGAATTCGCACAGTCCGTCGGTAATTATGAACTGCACCGACAAATGCTGACGAACTGTATCCGTCGGTATTAACGTCGGTGATTATGGCATGCGGAGTAAATATTTTGCAACTCTTAGTAAAATGCCGACGGACTATATCGGTCGGTATAGACATCGGTGATTGTGGCATTTGCAGTAAATATTTTGCAACTCTCGGTAAAATATCGACAGACTGTATCCGTCTATAGAGACATCGGTGATCGTACACTGTGCATGAAAGATTATGTTTGTATTGCCCATTTATCCTCCTGCAAACACTTAAATTACAAACTGTCCGCAAAGACCAATAAAAACAGTGAACAATTATAAAATAAATATTTTGTGTTACAAAATATCATCCATAATATTACATTATAAAAAAATGCTTTACACTTTCCTTGATTCTGATAGTTAGTCAGAATTTTCTTCTTCTTCGTCGTCAATTGAATCGTCATCAGCTTCATTGCAATCTTCAATATGGATACCATCATCATCTTCATCAACATTTGCTTGTCCACTAGAGCTCAGAACAACATTCAACTCCTCTGCGTCAACATCAACAAGACTATCATCGAAAACACGAAAATTTGAATTTTCTTCTAAGTCAATCGAAGGAGCAACTTCATATGGTTCAACCAACTCACTAACTTGAAGGACTTCATCTCCCATACTTGTGTCTTTATTCTCATCCTAAACAACCTCGACACAACCCCTGGGTTTCGTTTTTAAAATGAATAACCAATCAACTCTTGATCGGTCCTTTCTAAAGGAAGGAGTGTATGTGTAATAAACTTGTTGACATTGCTTTGCAAAAATAAAGACATCGTTTACATTGTAGAGTCTAACTTTTGAGTTGATTTTGACCAGACCATAGTGAGGATCTACTATGATTCCTTTGTCAGTGGTGTCATACTAATAACATTTGAATAAAAACACTCTATTATGCTCGCTATGATATTGCAATTCGATGACCACTTCTAATTTACCATAGTAGTCAACTTCAAACTCACTACAAGTCGATCCCTTAACACAAACACCATTGTTGTATGTCTTTCTTCCATGCTCGTATTCTTCAGTATGAAACACATATCCATTAATAAAATACCCGTTGTAACACTTAACATTTCTTTCAGGGCCCAGGCTTAGTGAAGACAATGAAATAACAACACTCCTTCCCATTTAATAAACCTTGTATATCATGTACAACAATGAACAGTAAATGAGAATTTTGTAATGACATACAATAACTTTGCAAGAGATAATGAGTTTGTGATAGTACTTACATGTGTTTTGAACCACGTCGTAAATTGTTCGTCTTGTAATGAAAAGATTTGGGATTCGATCAACTGTGAGTTATTGGACAGTAAATATTGTCGATGTTGCCTACAAGGTTTTAAAAATTATATGAGTTTATGATATTACAATATATAAATACTATATTTTTTACAAAGTTTAAGTAATACATATACTTACTGAATAAAAGGTCTTAACTCATCGCAGTTAAATATAACATAATTGTGTGCTTGTCTGAACTCTATTTCAGACAAATATCTTTCCCTTATGATATTTTTAGGTGTGGATCATCTAGGATTGAAGAATATTGACAAGTTCCCACTAGAAGACACTTCACCACCACCATCATGTCATGGAACGCGATTGATTCTCGTTCTCAAACGAGGTTTGAAATAGTACGAGATAAATGTTGAGATCTCCTCAACAATATAGACCTCACATATCGAAGCCTCAACATGCACCTTATTCTTAACCTCTTTCTTAAGATTGAACAAGTACCTGCATGGAATTAATCAAATATTTTCAATTAAGAAAAATAATGAAAATACTTTTATATAGGAATTACATTGCAACTGTAATATCTAACCATTTGAATGGATACATCCATCTATATTGGATCGGTCCTCTAACTTTTACCTCGAACGGTAAATGTATTGGGAGATACTCCATTGAGTCAAAAAATGATGGAGGGAATATCATCTCAAGTTTGCTTATTGTCTCGACAATATTTGTTTCAAGCCTCTCAATGTGATCAACATTCAACTTGCTGGAACATATATCTCTAAAGAAATGACTGATCTCCGTGACTGCATCTTATATCTCTTTTGGCAACAAATCACGATAAGCTAATGGAATGAGTGTTTGCATAAACACATGGCAGTCACAACTCTTCATTCTATACAATCTGCATTCCTCTATATTAATTAACGCTGATATGTTCGAGGCATGTCCATCGGAAAAACATAGACTCTTAAGCCATTTGTAGACTAGTAGTTGTGCATTTTTCTCTAACATGAAGCTTGCTCTGTGACATGATAAAAAGTTTGATGTCTTATCCCAAGTGCAGGAGTGTTGAAGTAATAAATAACCCGGCAAGACTAGGGTCGAACCACAGGGAGGTGAACTATATAAAATTATAAACAATAAATGAAAAGGAGTTGAAGAGAACTTTTGAGATGTGATATTGATGTAAGGATTAAACAAAGATAAAACAATTATCAAGGTTAGAGGATCCATTAATGGTATTTCAAATAAGTATAATATAAACTCATTTTATTTCTCAACTAGAAACCACAGACAAAGGAGGTTCCAATCGGATAATAAATTATTAACATGATTATATTAATTATCTTATTTGAGTAATGCCAATACTTGTAAATGGTGTCAGGTATTCATGATGATAACTTATGTTAACAACAAATCAAATTCCTTTCATAGCATAAGTGTCGGTTATACCATATAGTAGGTTATGAAAGTGTCAAGTATTTATTGTACCAAGGGTTGTTCAACACAAATCTAGATTAACCATTTAACAAGCAATGTATTATGATTGAGTAAGATAACAAATACAAAGCATGTTAGTATCAAACATTAAAGTCCATGTTGAGTTTATACTATACCTATTCTAACACCATTAGTGAAAACTTTTCACCTCGATATAATAAACTTAGCTAAACATTATGAAGAAGAGAAACATGAATAAACTAGATAAAAGCATAATAATGATAAACATTAACTAAGTAAAGGAAAGGAAATGAAAAGCATAAACAAGAGATTAATATAACATGAAATAAAACTTGAACATTACAAAATACAAAGAAAGAGAGTAAGAAAAAGATCTTGATCTGAAAACCAAGAGGTCTAAATGTATGGCAAATGCCTCCTTTTATAGGCTAAAATTTAGAACTATTGATTTGATGACTAATTATTAAGTGGGTGGTCACCTCTTGACTTGGTGACAACCATTATCTTCTTGACTAAAAGTTAAAGAAAGATGACTTATGTTAAGAAGAGGGGAATATTTTTAGGGGGGGTGGTTGTTTGCAGTTTGGGAGGGGAGAGTTGGGATGGGAAGAAGAAGGAGAAATAGGGGAGGAGAGGGTCGGCAGAGTGGTGATGTATTAACTTTTATCGATGGAATCACCGATGGACTAATTCCGTTAGTGATGCCATTAGCAATTCTGTCGGTGAGTGGATCATGTCACTGTACGGAGATCCCGGTTTGAATCCCTCGATAAGTTCGTCGGTATAATTTCTCGCAAAAACTTCCACGTCATCGAACCATTTTTTTTTAAATTATATATATTTCGTCTGTAATTCAGTCGGTATATACCAACAACATTAGTGAGGAGTTGTTGGTGTAGAGGGGCTGCTGGAGTTAAGAAAGAACTTCTACTGCTGTTGTGACTGGAAGAGAGAGCCTCATATTATTGAAACAGTAAACTATTGCTTATGGTGGGAACCAAAAGCTTTTATGACTGAGAAGAAAACTCTTACTGTTGGAAGGAGGATGAAGCTAGTGCTGGGGGGCTGACTGTAATCTGGGGGGCTGACTGTAATCGTTATTGAGAAGAAACAACTGTTGTTGCTGAGCAAAAAACAGGTGTTTGTAGGCAGCTGATGAAGACTAAGATATTGCTGATGTTGTGCAGTGAAGATAAAGTTATAATGGTTGTCCTGGTGCAGAGTTGTTCTTCTGTTATGATTCAACAGAAACCATGAACAACTGAGAATGTCAGTTGCTGCACTGCAGAGAGGGACGACTGCAATGCTACATTGTTGTTGCTGTTGAAGCATTAGAATTGTTAGGACTTATCCATGTTTGTTGCTTAGTTGGTTACTCACTCTGTTAATAATGCCCTAGTTTGTAGGGTGATTTGTTTTGTTTGAATTAGTCTTAGACCCACTTACACGTTCTTAGGAGTTGTGAACGTGGAGTTTACTTTTATGTTGATTTCCTTGTAACAGGCTTGTATAAAGCCATTGCTTTTGCAATTCAATAAAATGATTTTTCAGCCTAAACTTGTAAATTTATTCTGAGATCCAACATCTGGTATTAAAGCTTCATCACAGAGGCCTGATTGAGTGTTCTAAGAAACTGTAGTTTCTTAAGAAGGTAGCAAGAGTAAGAGATTAGCAAAAGAGAAAAGAGTTAGAGAATCATGGCGACAGAGAACAACAATTTTGTTCAGCCAGCAATTCCATGGTTCGATGGTCATTATGACCATTAGGCCATGCTCATGGAAAACTTCATTGGATCAAAGGAGTACTGGGACTTGATAGAGAATGGGATTCCTACACCAGCGGAAGGGGTAGAGCCAATAGAGGTTTAACGAAAGAGCAATGAAGACCAGAAACTAAAAGATTTGAAGGTCAAGAATTATCTATTCCAAGCTATAGATAGGATTATTATTGAGATCATACTCAATAAGGAGACTGCAAAGGCTATCCGAGATTCGATGAGACTGAAGTATCCAGGCTCTACCAAGGTGAAACGTGCTTAGCTATAGGCTTTGAGATTCTTGGCATGAAGATGGTGAAAAAGTCGATGAGTATTTTGCCAGGACATTGACCATGGCCAATAAGATGAAGGTGCATGGAGAAAGGATGGAGCAGAGTGTGATCATTGAAAAAATCTTAAGGTCAATGACTCTCAAGTTCAATTATGTCATCTGTTCGATAGAAGAGTCTAATGACCTCTCTATCATGACTATAAATGAGCTTCAAAGTAGCCTGTTAGTCCATGAACAGAGGATGTAAGGACAGAAGGAAGAGGAGCATGCTGTGAACATCACCAATTCAAAGAAGAGTGGAGGAAGATATGAACACAGAGTTGAAGGGAGAATAAGAACTTGTGGAGATTTCAGAGGAAGATGCCGAGGCAGGGGTAGGCAATCTTTCAACAAAGCCTTGGTCAAGTGCTACAATTGCTAGAAATCAGGGCATTTTCAATATGAATATCCTAGTAGGGAGAAAGGTGTGAATTACGCAAAATTCAATGAGGAAGAAAAGATGCTTCTGATGGCGTATATGAAGATAAATCAATTAAAGAGAGAGAATGTATGGTTCCTTGACTCAGGCTGCAACAACCACATGTATGGTAACAAGGAGTGGTTCTTTGATCTTGATGAAAAGTTCAGACAATCAGTGAAGCTCGAAGATAATTTAAGGATGATGGTTATAGGAAAAGGAAATGGCAAACATTATGTCAATGGATTAACTCAGGTAATCACAAAGGTTTATTTTATACCTGAGGTAAGAAATAGTCCCTTAAGCATTGGTCAGCTTCAAGAAAAGAATTTAGCTATTCTCATTCAGCATGACATGTGTAAGATTTATCATTCTAGAAGAGGTTTAATTATACAAACACAGATGTCAGCCAACAAGATGTTTGTTGTACTTGCTTCTGTAATTTCTCCAACCTCAATCTGTCTCCAAGCCACATTCGAAGACAACACATAATTGTGGTACTGCCAGTATGAACATCTAAATTTCAAGGGGTTGAAGACTTTGCTCTATAAAGAGATGGTCAGAGGTTTGTCGATTCTCAAGGTTTCATCAAAAGTGTGTGGTGACTGTATGATTGGGAAGCAACACTAAGAAGCAATGTCGAAGATAAGCTTGTGGAGGGCACTAGGAAGCTTTAACTGGTTCATGTAGATATTTGTGGACCTATCTTACCAGAATCAAATAGTGGCAAAAGGTATGTAATCACCTTCATTGATGATTATAATAGAAAGACCTGGGTATATTTTTTATCTGAAAAATCTAAAGCATTAGCTATGTTTAAGAAGTATAAGGTGTTTGTGGAAAAGAAGATTGGTGATGTGATTTGGTGCTTAAAAATCGATAGAGGTGAGGAGTTTACCTCACTCGAGTTCAATAATTTATGTAGCATGTATGGGGTTAACAGACAGCTTACCACAACAGTTTATACCCCGCAACAAAACGAGGTTGCCGAGAGGAAGAATCGTACCATAATAAACATAGTGTGTAACATGCTATCAGGAAAGGAACTACCAAAAGAGTTCTGGCCAGAAGTAGTTAATTGGTCTGTTTATGTGCTGAATCGGAGTCCCACTCTAGCTGTCAAAGATGTTACTCCTGAAAAGGCTTGGAGTGCGATAAAGCCTTGTGTCGATCATTTCCGTGTATTTGGGTGGCTCATGTTCATGTGCCTGACAGTCAAATAAAGAAGCTTGATAATAAGAGTTTCAAATGTGTTCTTTTGGGTGTGAGTGAGGAATCGAAAGCCTATAGGGTTTATGATCCAATTTTGAAGTAGTGATTAACAGAGATTTAATGTGTGTTGAGGATGAGAGGTGGAATTAGGGTAGAAGTGCAGAGGAGGTGAAACGTGATGTGTTAGAATTGGAAGGTGTCAATAAAGATACTGATGCTAATGAGGAAGGAGAAGGTTTAAAAGATAAGCAAACTGAAGAAACATATTACTCATCACCAAATGAGTTATCTGAGGAAGCACTACTAAGTCCAAATCAAGGGAGGAATCAAAGATAGCCAGCCGAATTGAAGGATTATGTAACCATTAAGGGATTGTTTGATGAAGAGGAGAGGCATTGTCCGGTAATGTTTACTTCAGCTAAAGATCTAGTCACATTTGAGGAAGCATACAAGAGTTTGAAATGGAGAGAGGCAATGTATATGGAGATAAGAGCTATTAAAACATTACCAGACTATGCCTCTCCTCTTTATCAGACAATCACTTACTGGTTACATAATACCTTAACCAGGCTGGCTACCTTTGACTCCTCCCTTGATTTGGACTCAGTGGTGCTTCCTTAGACAACTCATTTAGTGATGAGTTATTTGTTTCTTCAGTTTGCTCATCTTCCAAACCTTCTCCTTCCTCCTCCTCATCATTATCTTCCAAACCTTCTCCTTCATCATCATCATCATCATCATCTTTTTTGGGTTTTTGTTGTTATTTTGCTATTTTTGGTTTCTTTCGAAGACTTTTCAAAAATGAGTTAAAACATTAGGTAGCAACATATTCAATAAAGGAGGAATTTAGTTTATATTAGGATTCAATAAAACCCTTCATCTAACATTTATCTTTGTATAAGATTAAGATTACCTATGTAGATATGATTTAAACTTTATATCATTATATAAAACGGCACACAGTCATAATGAAAGATGGTCAGCTTTATATATATAATTTGTGCAATTTAATGTATTCCATTTCAAGTATAAGTACCATTACAAAAAAAAAAAAATAGACTAATACAAACAAAAATATTGATGGAAAAAATTTCATCGGTAAATTACAATGACACTTACTGACAAAATGTTTCCTCGCTATGTCCCTTAGTATATATCAATGATATTTTTCCATCAATATATACCAAGGGAATTACAGTTGTAAATAAATTATTAGAAAAAGAAAAAAAATGACGACTCATTATTACAAATGTTATTATCGACGAAATAAACTCGTCACTAATATCCGTCGGTGAATCTGTTAGTAGTTTTTCAGTTATAACCTAGCAATCGACCCCCCTCTCCCCGTCTCCCATTTCTTCTTCTTTTTCTTCCATTTATTTTTGCAAAAAACAACAAAAGATCACTAGCTACTCGCTCAATTTTTTTGATCCTAAAAAGAAAGGAAACTGAAAAGTTTCTCCTGTTAGCTGGCCTAGTCATAGCAATAAACAAGAGTATTTTGTTATTTATAACTTATGTGATAAGTTTTAGTTAACCAAGTTCTGACAGCATCAGCCTTCTAGTAAATGGAACGTCCCTTAAGAAGTCAAAATTTAGGCACTACACACCTTGCGAATTTGTTTGCTTTGTTCTGTAAGATAGTGGCATTAGTTGGCCTAATTTGATGAAGCATGCCTAGAAAAAAAATAAAAAAATTTTTCTATGTTTTGAATTTAAACTTTAAAACTAGTAACCAGATAAATCTTTTTTTTAGTAGTATAACTCTTAAGATTTTTTTTAGTAGAGTTTAAATTTTTGAATCCCAAATATCCATTATAATTGGAGAAAAATTATTGAATTATATATAAAATTTTATTTATAAATTTATTTCACATGAACAAAAATGAAATAAAATAGTTGTATAATTTTCTGATCATAGTGTTATGCTACTTTAGTTTGCCCCCTACACATTAGGTTCATGCTTCTTTCAAATTTCTAAACTTTTAAGCTAACCATGAGGATTTCTTGGATGTGGTAAACATGGTTTGACAAACTTTAGTTAGTGGTAACCTAATGTACATGCTCACCACAAAGGTATGCTCAAGCCTAAGCTTAAGTCCTTGTATCGTCACCACTCTAGCCACATATCTAGTAAGGTGATGGAGGCAAAGATTCAGTGGGTTGTAGCACAAACATTGCTTGATGGGTGTCCTTCTAAGAACCTCCTTGCTTTTGAAAGGAATCTTGCTAGACGATACTCTCAGTTGTGCAAGGATGAGGAGGCCTTATATAGATATAAATCCAGGATTTAGTGGCTTCAACTTATTGATAAGAACACCAAGTTCTTTAAAAAATATTTGATTCACAGACAGGTGAGGAACAAGATCCATGGGATGAAAAATGAGACTGGGTCTCAGATTACTAAGTAGAGAGATTTGGGGCTATTGATAGTTAGGTTTTATCAGGATCTCCTTGCAGCGCCCTCTGCTCAGTTTGCTGATGACACGTCTAAGTTTTTCCCTACTACTATCTTTGATGATGTAGTTCTTGGTTTGAAGGATGATGTCTTGGATGATGAGATTCAGACGTCTTTGTTTTCTATCTCAAATAACAAAGGTCTAGGTCCGGATGGTTTCACCTCCTTGTTTTTTAAAAGAAGTTGAGATATTGTTGGGATTGGTTTTAAGGTAGCTGTCAGGTATTTCATTGATCATTGCATCCTCCCTAGATATGTTAATGCTACTAGAATTTCTTTAATGCCTAAGGTTGAGACTGCATATAACATGAATGACTTTAAGACTATTTCTTGCTGCAAAGTGCTTTATAAATGCATTTCTAAGATCATTGTGAGAAGGTTAAAGGTAGTATTATTTGATGTTATTGGATAACTATCACCTGATAACTATCCCTATAGTCTATTTTTATGTCTAGTTGATAGATTTTAAATGCAATCTTATTGACCCAGGAGCTCATGGATAACCATCACCTGGATAATGGTTTGACTAGGTGTGTACTAATGGTTGACATCATAAAAGCCTTTGATATAGTTAGCTAAAATTTCATCATTCAAGGCTTACAAGCTATTAGCATTCCAGATCGCATTGTTAAATGGAATCAGACATGTCTATCCATCACTCACTTTTTTGTTGCTTTGAAAGGTGAGATGTATGGTTTCTTCAGGTGTCTTCTAGGGGTATTAGGTAGGGTGAACTTTTCTCCCTTTAACTCTTTATCTTGGCCATGGAGGGCCTAGGAGGCATTCTTAAGGTGGCTACTCAAGATGTGTGGTTTAAGTACTACTAGCGATGTTAATAGAACCATATCACACACTTATGCTTTGCTGATGATCTTATGATGTTTTGTAATGCTGACTTGGGTTTTGTGGGGATTATTAAGGGAGCTTTTGATACATTTGCTATGGTTTTGGGCTTGACCATAAATCAAGATAAGAGAGTTAAGACATGAAATAAAACAGTTATTCTTAAACATGTCTAGAGGCTCTTATTGGATAAATCTTCTATTTGGGAAGCTTCAGTGCATATTATCTTGCATAGAGGGAGATCGTTATGGTATATTAGACTTCTTTCAGCTCTTTTTTGGTCCTAGAGAAAGATTCTTCTAAGTAGAGACTAGTGTTAAGGGCTATTAGTTCTAAAGAAAGATTATTCTCACTGGCTTGACTATTGGTTACTAGATGAGCAGTGATTATGTGACCTTTTGCCTTTCAAGATGCTATCCTCCACGGGGTTGCCTTGGGTTGCGAAGGTTTTAGATGTAATTGAGGAGGGTACTTGGGCTTTCCCTTAGGGAGTCAGGAGCTATATACTATTTGGGACTCTATGCACTTGTATCCCAACACTGCTTTTCTTCTTCTTTTTTCCAAGCGTTTTGAGTATTATAGAGTGTTGATTTATATTAATTTAATTATTTTATAGTTTTGTAAAATGGATTTTTAAAAAATATTTTTAAATAATTACCGACGGAATTACATACGGTATTTTTCCGGGGGAAATACCGACGGAATGAAGCGGATAATTTTATTTTTTTGTGCGCCTTTTCCGTCAGTAAATCCATCGGTAATAATATTTTTTTATTACCAACGGACTTACCGACGGACCAAAAAAGTACCGACGAAAGATTCATTGATAGAGCATTTCTGTCGGTGATTTTGTTGGTAAATTAATTGCCAACGGAATGATAGTATAAATACCGACAGAAAATTCCATCGGTAAATCTAAAGATTGTGGTAATGAGAGGTATATTAGAGCCTAACAACCTATTTGACAAAATCGAGCATAACTTTTGATTTCACAATTGAATCATATTTAAAGTTTTGAAGAGATTCTATAGGTTATGTTTTGTAGTGAATTGATTGGCTATTATCAACCAACATCTAAAAGATATATTTTTTTTTTAGTTTTA
>Ga0307513_10007160_pt1 | contig 14498 bp, 16 predicted proteins | sample 15_EM_MG_FD_202174 | JGI IMG/M metagenome (GOLD analysis project Ga0307513, IMG submission 202174) | Populus trichocarpa ectomycorrhiza microbial communities from riparian zone in the Pacific Northwest, United States - 15_EM | ecosystem: Host-associated > Plants > Roots > Unclassified | place... | reverse complement strand
CACGCCGTATTCGAACTCGGTCTTGGTGTCGAGCGCACGGTAGGTGCCGCTGCCCTTGTCCGAGCGCTGGGTGAACCATTGGTAGAACTCGCTGGCGCCCTTGGGCAGCACTTCGGCGCCACGAACGTAGCCAAACAGGTTTTCGTCGGCGAGCGCCGCCGCGGAACTGGCCAGCAATGCAGCGGCAATCAAGCCATCGCGCAGGGAAAAGGGCATGAAGCCTCCGAGTAATTTTTGGGAGGCGGCGATATTAACGCGAATGAATCTCATTTGTTGTACGCGCGTTGCGCAGGCGCTGCAACACGGAATGGTATGAACGGTGTGCACTTTTCCACTGAGTTCAAACCCAGGCTCCAAGCCGCTGCCGGATGGGCAAATCCCGGCGCTACGATCCGACGCTTCACCACAGAGGGGCTCCCGGGTGCGCAACGAAGGAAGCCTGGTCGTCTTCGACAAGAACGCGACCAGCATGGAGGCGCTGATTCACGTCGTGGAGCGTCAACCTCGCTTCACACGGGCGGTGGGGAGCTGGCTGAATGCCGAGAACTCGCCTTACCTGCTGCTCGGCTCCACCGGCGGAACCGTGCCCGAGGTCTTCGCATTGGGCGCGCGTGACCTCTACCACCTGCTCAACGACGTGCTGGCCAAGGCCGCCGAGCTGCTGTCCGCAACAACGCTGTCTGAGTCGTCGGCCAGCGCGGTCGACGAACAGCTGAGCTACAAGGTCAGCGCAGCCTGGTCCGAGATCCTCGTTCAGCGCACATTGCCCGAGGACGCACGGCCGTGGCGTCGCGGTGAGACATCGACCTTGCAAACCGCCGCCCTGTGAGCCTCGATGGCCGGACGGCCATCTCCAACTCGACCTGATGCATCGCGCAGTACGGAGGATGGCACGCCGTGGCGTGCATCCGTCGGTGTTGCGCTCCGCCCTGCCCCAAGCCCACCGGCTCAGGAAGGCAGGAAGTCCACCGGGTAAGTGGCGACCATCGTATCGACTGACTTGGATCCGAAATCGAACTGCTTGATGCGAGCGAGCAGCTTGCGCTCGAGCTCAGGAGCCTTGAGCTCGCTCGACTCGATGCGCACATCGGTGACTTCGCCCGACGGCGAGATGGTCAGCTTGAACACCACCTTGCCTTGCAGCCCGGGTTCGTCGCGTAGCGCACGGTTGAATATGCTTTGGAGCGACCCTTTGTTGCGATCGAAGACGATGCGGATGTCTTCGATCGAACGCGAAGCCTTGCCGCTGCCACCCTTCTGAAGCGTGCCACCGCCGCCACCACCACCCTGGCCCGAACCGGCACCGGTGCCGCCACGGCCACCGCCGCCTGCGCCCCCACCGCCCCCGCCACCCGCCACGCCTTCGACCAGCGTGGTCGCGCGGCCTGCCAAGCCGCCGCCGCCGGTGTTGCGGCTGTAGCCGGCGGTGTTGATACCGCCGCTGCCGCCGGCAGCGTTCGAGGTGATCATCGCGCGATCGGGCGTGCCTTGGTCGGTGCCTGCACCCACGCCGACACCCACGCCAGAGCCCACGCCGGGGCCTTGCTTGATGTTGGGCGCCAGTTGCACGGCCGTGGGCGCGCTGTGCAGCTCGGCCAGCGTGTCCTTCATCGCCAGCAGACCGACCCCGGCGGCCTTGCGACGGGCGCCTTCGATCTCGCCCGCAGGCTTGTTAGGTTGCGGCACGCGAGCCTCGGGCACGGGTGCCGCCTTCTTCAGCGGCTCGGGCTTCACCGGCTCCGGCGTACCGGGCTTGGCTTCCAGCTCCTTGGCTGTCTCCGGCTTGATCACCGGCTTGGGTGGTGGAGGCGGCGTGCGTTGTTCCAGCATCAGCTTGGCCAGACGCGGCGGCAACTCGGCGGGCGCCGCGCGATCGACCTTCGGCTTCGGCATCAACAACAGGATCAGGCAGATGATCGCCACGACGATCAACACACCGTTGAGGATGCGGTTGAACCGCTTGTCGTCCTCGGGCACGTTGGCCCAGGCCAGCACCGGCGCGTGGAAGGAGATTGAGAGGGCGGCCATGTCAGTTCCGCCCGGCCGCCCGAAGGGATTGACGCGCCCCTCGGGGGCCGCGAACGAAGTGAGCTTGGGGTTGTTTCATCTCAGCTCTTCCTCTGCACGGCGAACACGATTTCGCTGAAGTTCGCGCGCGCGCTGGTGTACATGACCTTGCGCAGCAGGCTGTACGGGATGTTCTTGTCACCCATGATGGTGATGGCCTTGGTGGCGGCGTCCTTGTCGGCACCGATCACCTGCCGGCTCGCCAGCAGGTCGAGCTCGGTCTTGAGACCGGGAATCTCGTCGCCCTGCTGCGCATTCGCTTCGGCGGTCGAGGCCACCTTGCGGCCGTCGACCACGATGTCGGTGTCGCTCACCGCGACGACGATGGTCTGGCGCGGCGCCTTCTCGGCAGACGAGATCGGCAGCTTGACGGCGCGCGCGTTGGTCAGCACCTCGATGCCGGTGCTCGACATCAAGAAGAAGATCAGGATCGTGAAGATGTCGATCAGGGCCACGAGGTTCATGTCGAGCCCGGACTGATTGCGCGCCTTGCGGGCGGCGCGCTTCTGGATCGGCGTCAGTTTCATGGCATGCCCTATTTCTTGGCGACGCTGGTGGGCGCGTCGCCGATGGAGATGTCGGGAAACAACTCGACGTTGGGCGTTTTCGCCGTGGCACCCGGCGGCTTGGCCTCGCGTACCGCGTCCATCACCTGCACCAGCGTGTCGTACGAGGTATCGGGCTGGGCAAGCACGCTGGCCGCCTTGGAGTCCGGGAACTTGCCCTTGATCTGCAGCATGAGCACTGAGAGTGCAGGCAGGTCGTAGCCTTGCGGCGTGCTGGCGATGCGCTGGATCAGCCCGCCGATGCGGTCGCCGACCTCCAGCGCGTCGGGCCGGATGACGACCTCGAGCTTGAGGTCATTGACCTTCAACTGCTCGACACCCGAGTTCTTCGCCGGCAGCGAGAGCTCCAGCACCGCCAGGTGCGAGAACACCGCCGTGGACAGCAGGAAGGGCACCAGCACCACGATCACGTTGATGAACGCGGTGACCTCCAGATGCACCGCATGCTTGCGCGGGCGTCGGACTGGCATGGTCAGGCCTCCCGAATGTGGTGAGCTTCAGAACGCATGTTCAGCGCGCCCCGGCTTGCTGCTCGGCCTTCAGGCGCCCGGTCAGGTTCAGGAAGCTGATCTTCGCGGCTTCGAGGCCGTCGACGATCTCGCTGGTACGGGCCTGAAGAAAGGCGTGGATGAGCAAGAAGGGAATGGCCACCGACAGGGCGAACGCGGTGTTGTTCATCGCGATCGAGATCGATGCCGACAGCAGCTCCGCCTTCTCGGCCGGGTTGACGGCCGCCACCGCGGTGAAGCCCTTGATCAGGCCGATGATGGTGCCCAACAGGCCCACCAGCGTGATCACGTTGGCGAGCGTGGCGATGTAGTGCGTGCGCTTCTCGAGGCGCGGCACGATTTCCATCATGCCCTCTTCCATCGCGGCGTCGATGTCTTCGCGGCGGGCCGGGCTCTGCATGCGCTCGATGCCGTTGGCGACGATCTTGCCGATGGCGGCGTCAGAGCCGGAAGCAGCGCTGTGCACTTCCTTGAACTTTCCGTTCTGCAGCATCGGCAACACCTTCGCCCAGAGCTTGCGGTTCTCGCTGCGCGCGCGCCGCAGGAAGACATAGCGCTCGATGGCGATCGCGAAGCCGACCGCCCCGATGGCAATGCTGAAGTAGATGGCGACGCCGCTGTCCTGAAAGAACTTGACGGCAAAATCGATGGCGCTCATGGTTTCTCCTGTGAGACCTGTTTGGGGTGATGCGGGGGTTCAGGGACGCGCGGGCGCCGCTGGAGGGGTGGCGGTGGCCGCCTTCGTCGCCTGCAGCTGAGCGTCGTAGGACACCTGGCGGCGAAAGACATCGCGGTCGACCGGTGCCAGCGCTTCGTCGAGCACGCTGGCCGGTGGCCGGCCCGACAGATCGCTCGGCAGCGGTTTCTTCCACGGCACGATGTACAGCACCTTGGGCAACTCGCGGTTGCCGATGATCTTGGTGCCGTCGATGTTGGCGCGGTCTTGCGCCAGCGCAGGCGCGGTGCAGGCCAGAGCGGCCAGCAATGCAGGCAGGACGTGCTTCATTCCTTCTCCTTGCGAGGGGCCGAAGCAGCTGCAGCGGCTGCAGCCGGGGGGCCCTTGCGGTTCTTCAAGTCGGCCACCCACTTGGTGACCGTGGCATCACCGCCCGGCGTCAGCGCCAAGTAGCGATCGTATAGCTCCAAGGCACGCTTGCCGTCCCAAAAATACAGGTCGTTCAGGATGCCGAGGTTGAGCGTGGCCGCCGCGTAGTTGGCGTCGAGGTCGATCGCACGTTCGTAGGCTTCGCGCGCCTTCGCGAACTGGCCTTGCAGGCGGTAGGCGATGCCGAGCTGGTTGAAGTAGACCGGCTGGCGCGGACTGGCCTTCACGGCCAACTCGAGCTCGGCCACGGCTTCGGGCAGCTTGTTGGCTTGTCGGTAGATGACGCCCAGATTCGCGTGCGGGCCGCCAAGTTCGGGGTGGAACTGCACCACGGCCTTGAAGCCACGCTCAGCTTCGTCCATGCGGCCGGCGCGCATGGCGCGGCGTGCATCGTCGAAGGCCTTTTGCACGGCGGGCGGAATGGCCGCCTCGGGCTCCGATCGGGTTTGCGCGGCGACCGCCGCCGGGGCTGATGCAGCCGGCGCCGATGCGGTGGCCTGCGGTTTGGCCGCAGGTTCGGGTTGCTGGGCCGGTAAAGCTGGCGTCGACGAGCAGCCCGCCACGCCCACGCAGCACAGCACGGCGAGAAGCGCCCAGCGCGAGGTGTCAGCGGATCGCATCGACCACCCCCTCGCCGCGCTCGGCCTTGCCGTAGCGCACCGGCCGCAGTTCCTTGAGCGCCGTGAAGCTGCTCTTGACCCACTGGTCGTAGATGCCTTCGGACGCGCGCTTCGCATTCACTTCGTGAAGCTCCATCGACTTCTCTTCGAACGGATAGGCCTGCTCCTCGAGCATCACGTTGTATTGCTCCAGTTCGAGCTTCGACAGCTTCTTGGGCCGCTGCGAGGCCATCAAGGCCTTGCCGAAATCCTGGTAGACCACGGCGATGTGGTACGTGGCGGCGGTGGTCACGTCGGCCACGCCATAGTTGGCAGCCACGCCGTAGGCCTTGAGCACGTCTTCCATCTTGGCCTTCTTGAGCTTGAGGTTCTTGGCCAGCGGCTCCACCAGCGCCACCTTGCGGTAGGCCTCGTAGGTCGGCTCGGCCATCACCAGCGCGCCCATCGCGCCGAGGTAGCGCGTGCGGTTGGTGCGCGCCGCGCCGCCCGCTTGGTCGGCGGCGAAGATCTCGCGCATCAGCGCGGCCTCACGCGTGGCGTTGCCGTCTTTCTTGGCGATCTGGGCCAGCCGGTAGCGCGCTTCAAGGTTGGTCTCCAGCGGATCGGGGTACTGCTTGAGATAGCGCTCGTAGGTCTTGGCGGCCAGCGCACGCGCCCCGCCCTTTTCATGCAACTCGGCGGCCTGCCACAAGGCGGCGCGTGCGACCTTCGGGTCTTTGCTCGCTGCCGACTGGCGCTCGAACTCGCCGGCCGCCTGGCTCCAGTTGCCCTTTTCCATGTAGGCCACGGCCAGCTTGCCACCCACTTCGGCTTGCAACGGGTGATTGGGGTAGCGCTGGCGGAAGTCTTCGAGCGAGCGGGCGGCGCCGTCCCAGTCCTTCAGGGCGATGAGTGCGGCGGCCGCGTCGAACTGGGCATTCGCGCGCACGCTCGATTGGGGCGCCACGGTGGCCACGCGGTTGAAATGGCCCACGGCGTCACGCAGCTGACCAGCGGCACGGGCCTGCTCGCCTTGCTTGTAGACAGATGCCGCCAGGCGTTCGACCAGCTCGTTGCGGCCAGCTTCCTTTTCGGGCGTCAGCGCCAGCACCTCGGTGTAGCCACGCTCGGCACGATCGAATGCGCCCGCCTCGAAGGCCGTGTGGGCGACCACCGTCCAGGCCACACGGCGCTGCGCGGCGGGTGCGGGCGGCTCCAGTGCCAGGACTTGCTGTGCGACGGCTGACGCGCGCTCGTCGCGCAAGGCGAACAGCTTCTCGGCCGCATTGGTCAGCACCGTGCCCGCGCGCGGATCGGTGGGGAAGGCCTTGGCGAAGCGCAATGCGCTTTCGACGCCGGTGCGCTGCAGAGCAGGCGCCTCGGCTGGCTGCGCGCGTTTTTCCATCGCGGCATAGCTCAGCAGTGCGGAGTAGCCGGCCTCGGCGCTCTTGGCATGCGCCGGGTAGCCGTAAGCTGCCTTTTCGTATTCCACCGAGGCTTCGTTGAAGCGGCTGTCTTCGTAGAGGAGTTCGGCCAGCAGGAAGTTGTTCTGCGCTGCCTCGGGGTCGTTGGGAAAGGCGCTCAGGTAGGCGCGGTACCACTTCACCGCTTCCTGATAGTCGGCGCTGGCCTTGCTCTTCTGCGCGGCGGCATGATGGAAGCGCGCCAGCTCGGCCATGTGCGTCTTGACCAGCGGTTGCGCCGCCTCCCAGCCTTCGGGGTTGGCCTTGCGGAACTCGCTGTTCACGCCATAGCGCGACACGTAGTCTTTCTTCGCGTCGAGCGCCAACGACGAGAAGCCAGCACCCTGGTAGATATCGATCACGCGTGCCTGCAGTTGCGGGGCCTGCGCATGCAGGGGCTCGCGCTTGGCAAAGGCGCCGAACGCATCGGCCGCGTCCTTGGTGCGCTCCTGCTTGATGTAGAGCTCGCCGAGCTGCTGGTAGGCACGGAACTCATAGGAGCGGCGTGCATCGGTCGTCATGTAGGTGGGGATCGACTCGGCGCCTTGCAGGTTGGCCAGCGACAGGCTGGCCACGCGGAAGGTGTCTTCGACCAGTTCACGGTCGGCCCGCGTCAGGCCTTCGAGGCTGTCGAGCTCGGCGCCGCCGGCCCGGCCGGCCACCTTGATGTCGAGCACACCGAAGAACGATTGCAGCGCCTCTTCGACCTTGCCCTGCTTGAACAGCGCCCAGCCATGCATGTACAGCGCACGGTCGTGGTACGCGCCATGCGCGTCGCCGCGCAGCACGGTGGCATAGGCCTGCTCGGCCTTCGCGTAGTCGCGAATGGTGAACAGCAATTCACCACGGCGGAACTGGGCTTCGTCGAGGTAGGCCGTCTTGGGGTACTTGGCGACCAGGCCATCGAGCGTCTTCAGCGCGGTCTCGAGGTCTCCGCCCTGTTCGTAGGCACGGGCGATCTGGTAATGGACGCGGTCGTTGCCCGGGTCGTTGGGGAAGGCCTTGAGGTAGTCCTGGTAGCGTGCGATCGCGGCCTTGTAGTCAGGCGCGCCCGAGCCGTCGCCGCTGGCGAGCTTGTTGTCGGCGGTGTCCATCTCCAGGTCACCCAGCCGGCGCATCGCTTCGGAGCGCTGCGGCGCGTTCGGCGCCACCTCGAGAAACTTGCGGTAAGCGGCGATCGCTTTCTCTTCGCTGCCCGCACCGGCGACACCCTGGTCAGCCTGCACGTCGATCTGCCGGCCAGCCAGGCTCTTGAGCGTGGGGGGCTCGGGCGTGTTGTTGCGCTTGCTCGCGCAGGCGCTCAGCAGCCCGCAGACCAGCAGAACCCAGGCCGCGTTACTTGGGCGCATTGTCTGCATCCTTGGCCTTGTTGGCGCGGTCGTACAACTGCGCCACGGCGAAACGTGCCTGCGTGGTGTAAGCCGCGAGACGATCTTTCTGGCGCGTGAGTTCGGCAACGGCCAACTCCTGCAGCGCGCCCTGCTGCTCCTTGCCGAGATCGGCCACACGCGGAATGAGCGCCTGGATGCGCTTGTCGAGCCCGGCGATGCGCTCGGCAAACCGATCGAAGCGGGCCGGTTCGTCGCGCTGCGCCTGCGCCAGCGCCGCTTCGTGCTGCCGGGCTTCGGCGAGGCCGGCGTCGAGCGTCTGCAAACCCTGCTTCGCGTCCCAGAGACGCGTGGAATACGCCTGGGCCAGGCGCCACGTCATGGCGCCGGCGGTCAGGCGATAACGCTCGCGCGCCGCCGCCTGCTCGGGGTCGTCGCCCAAGGCTTGGAGGTTGGCTTGCACGCCTCGGAGCAACTCACGCAGCTCGCGTTCTTTCGCGTCGGCGAAGGCCACTCCATCGGCCGCCTGCTCGGCTTCGGCCATTTCGGTGGTCAGCGCTGCGCCGCGTTGGGCGAGTTCACCCAGGCCGCTGTCGCGCGCCTTGGCCAGCACGCCGGGGAGGCGCTCGGCGTAGGCCTTGCGGCGGTTGTCGAGCATGTCGCTGAAAGCGCCGAGGCTGTCTTTCCACTGCTGCAGATTGCGCGTGAGGAACTGCAGGTCGCGGTAGTTCTTGAAGGCCTCCTGGAACTCGTGCTGTGCCAGCACCTGGTTCAGGTGGCCGGCGTGCGGCATCTGCGGCAGCTCACGAATGTTCCAGAACCAGCCCATCTCCTCGCCGGGGTTGGCCTCGAGCAAGCCCTCGACCAGCTTGCCTGCGCGGATGGCGGCAATGGATTCATCGAGGCCGGTGTTCTCGCGCTCGAAGACGGTGATGGCTTCGTTGTAGCGGTCGAGCGCCTGGCCGTACGCACCCAGCTGGCTGAAGGCATAGGGCAAGGCGATGCTCGCTTCCAGCACGGCCGAATCGCTGGCGTCGCGCTGGCTCAGCTCCGTCCAGGGCACCAGAGCCCCCTTGTGGTCCTTCATCGACGCCGATGCCCAGCCGAAGCCGAGCAAGGCCTTGTTTGACTGCGAGCCGTTCAAGCGCACACGCTCAAGGTAGGTGTAGGCGTTTTCGGGCCGGTTTTCTTGCAGCGCGGTGAAGCCCAGGGCCACGTTGGCCTTGTCGCGCAGGCTGCGGAATTCTTCGGTCGCCTGGGGCGGCGTGGGGGCCTTGCCGAGCTGGTCGAGCAAGGCGCTGCCGCGTGCCGGGTCGCCACTGCGAACCAGCGCCACGCCCAGGTTGTAGCGTGCGAACAGGCTGGCACTGGTGACCCCGGTCGAGATTTCCTTGCCCACGTCGGCCACACCGTTCAACACGGTCGCGGCGCCGGCGTAGTCGCCACGCGCCATCAGCACGTTGGACTTCAGCAGCACACGCTCTTCTTCGAGATTGGGCGGCAGGTTTTTCTCGATGCGGCCCAGCGCGTCGTCGGCTTCGGCATAGAAGCCGCGTTGGTAACGGATCTTCGCCAGGAAGAACCAGGCGCGATCACGCACTGCGGGCGATGCGCCCTTCTCGATCAGCTGCGCGAAGATTTCGCCGGCCTCGCGGTGCATGCCGTACGAGAGCAGCAGGCCGCCACGCAGCACCTCGGCTTCGTCGGCGTGGTGCGAGACGCGGTTGAAGTGCTGCGACACCATCAGGCTCGTCACCGAGGTGAAGTAGTGGTCCTGGTAGAAATGGAACAAGGTGTCGCCGTAATGCGGGTCCTTGATCACGTGAGTGACCTTTTCGGCCGCGACGGCAACGCCGTGCGAGGCGATGGCGAGCACCGCAGCCAAGGCCAGCCGCCGCACCGCGTTCGTCGGGGAAATCCGCAGGCGCATGAACGGTTATTGCCAGACTTTGACTTCGAACTCGGGCTGGAGCTTGCCGGTGGAGTCCTTGATCTGCAGCTCGATGTACTTGGGCTCGGTGGTCTTGTCGAACTTGATGTTGGCACCGCGCTTGTAGTCTCTGAAGTGCGGCCCGCCGCCGGTGAACAACGCCACCAGTTCATGCGTGCCGGTCTTCAGGTTACCGAGGTACATGCGCTGCACACCGCCGCGGTGGAGCGCCGTCACCTCAAGCGGCGTATACAGGTAGTTGGCAACGATCTTGTCGTCGAGCCTCACTTGCACCGAGCCGAGTTCGAACAGCTTGCCCACGTCCATCGACAGGAACACTGCCACCTGGGTGTTGGCCGGGAACAGCAGCTCTTCTTCCAGCACCAGCAGGTCGCGGTTGAGGCGAATCACGTCGCCCTTGGCGTCCTGGATGCGGCTGTCGAGGCCGGCCGCCGAGGCGGCCGCAGCCGGGCCGCTGGCCGACACGGCCATGGGCACGGCGGCTATGGGCGCGCTGGCGGCAGTGGTCGGAGCCGGGGCGGCGTCGGCTGCCCACGCGGCAGCAGCTGCGAACAGCAAGCCGGCAGCCATCCATTTGCAGCACTGGTTGATGGAGTACATACGGCGACCTTCTCTCAAAATATGACCGTCATGAACAGCTGCAGCACCCGGGCGTCGAACTGGTATGCCTTGCCGCTGCGGACGTCGGTGAAATCGGCGAACTTGTAGCGGACCAGCTCGTAGGCGCCATTGAGCTTGACCTCGTAGCTGCCCGGCACACTTTTGACCGTGTAGGCCACCTTGGCGCCGAGCGTCAAGGTCTTGTAGGTGCTGAGCTGGCGGTTGCGTGACAGGTAGGTCGTCTCGACCTGGGCGTCGTCGCTGTAGAAGAGCGCCTTCTTCTGCGTGTAGTAACGCGCGTACCAGTCGACCAGCCACTGGTCGGTAAAGCCGCGGCTGTAGCCGAGCTCGCCAGTGTGGGCCTTGATGCCCCAGGTGTCCCAGAAATAGCGGTAGTCGACGCGCACCGCGTTGCCAGGTGTCACTTCACCCACCGTGCGAAGCTGCAAAGCCCGGCTGGTGCGCGTGCGCGGGTTGCTCTCTGGAACGGTGGACCCGAAGATGCGCGCCACGCGGTAGGGGCTGCCGAGAAAGCCATCGTCCGACACCGCCTCGAAATTGGCGCTCGCAAGCCAGCTGGGCGTCAGGATCTGCGTCATGCCCAGCCGGTATCGCCAGTGGGTGGCGGTGTCGAAGAAGCCGATGTCCTTGCGGCCCACTTGATCGTGCCCGCGGGTGAAGCCGAGACTCAGCGTGGTCATGCCGCCGAAGACTTCCTGCGCTACGTCGACGCTGGTGCTCGCGGCGATGTAGTCGGGTTCCTTGCTGTGCGACGTGCTCACGCTGACGGTCGCGTCGCGCACCATGTAGTCGGCGCCGAGGTTGTATTCGTTGCGCGTTTCTTTGTAAGGGCTGGCAGTGGTCACGACGTCGATCGACGCGTTGCTGACCATGTCGACGTAGTACGAGCCCGACAGCGACAGGCTCTCGCCCAGTTTCTTGCGCACCAGGATGGCCGGGCCGCTGGCCCTGAGGCCGCCGCCGTCGTAGGCGTGGTACATGATGTCGGCACGGTCGTCGGGCAAGGTGGCCGCGTGAGCCACGCCGCCGGCCAGCGCGCCGCCCAGCATGCCGGCGGCACGCACCGCGTGCGAGCGATTGCGGCGCAGCCGAGCCAGCAGCCGAAGCAACCCGCGCCAAGCATGCACTGCCGGGCGCCAGCCCTTAATTGCAGCCACAGCCGCCCCCTTGCACACCGGTAGCGCCACGGGCCCCTTCACGCACTTCGCGCACGTGTTCCAGGTGTTTGTCGGCCAGGCCATCGCGCGAGAACTGCATGATCGGCGAGGCCAGGCGCTCGCGCTCGTACGGCTTCACCCACGGCTCGATCGAGCCGCAACCCGAGAGCAACAACGCACAGCCCGTAAGCGCAACGACACGAACCCGGGCCAGGAGAAGGTGCAGCATGTTCGTCATTCCTTCAACAGGTCGCGGATCTGCTTGTCGTACAAGTCTTCGTAGCCGTCTTGATAGCCGCGGTGCAGGTAGCGCACGCGGCCATTGCGGTCGATCACCAGCGTCGACGGCATGCTGTTCAGGTCGTACAGCTTGCTGACCTTCTTGTCGGTGTCGAACAGCACCGGGAACTTCACACCGAGCTTGGTCGCCAGGTCTGCCGCATTGCGCGCGTCGTCGTCCACGTTGATGCCGAGCAGCACCAGGCCCGAGGCACGGTACTTGTCGGCAATGCGGTTGAGGTGCGGCATCTCCTTGCGGCACGGGCCGCACCAGGTAGCCCAGAAATTCACCAGCACGACCTTGCCGCGTTGCTCCTGCAGACGCAGGTTCGGGCCGTCGAGCACGCGCAGCGTGAAGTCGGGCGCCGGCGAACCCACTGCCGTGGCGGCCGCCGCGATGCCCGCAGCTGTGCCCAGCAGCAGGGCCGACAGGCATGCCAGCAGGCCGTGTGTCCACCGAAGAAAGACCGGTCTCGAGGGGGTCGTCATGGCAATGTCGCTCGTCAGAAGAAGAAGGTCAGGCCGATGGTCATCTCGATGTTCTGCGTGCGTTCACGCTTGCCGAGAAGGTCGAGGTCGAACATGTGGTCGCGAACGTCGAGCTGCAGTGCAGCCCAGTCGGCGAAGAACACACGCGAGCCGAAGCCGAAGTTGATGGTCTGGCGGCGGAGATCGTTGAAGCGGGTGCTGCCGATGCCACCGATCAGGTACAGCGTGGACGCTTTGGCGACGTTCCGGCCGAGGAACACCTCGCCAGGCAGCACATTGATGCCCACCGACAGGTTGTAGTACGAGAGCTTCTCTTCCTCGTTCTCGAACACGCCGCCCGGCAGGATCTGGCGAAATGCCTCGTCGGTCACCTTGGTCTGGCCGTAGACGCCTTCGACGAAGAAGTCTTCGGTGATGTGATAGCCCAGGCGCACGCCCTTGACGGAACTCGAGCCGAAGTTCTGTGTGGCGTAAGAGCCGACAAAGAGGCCCATCTCGATGTCGTTCGAAGGGATGCGCGGCACCTTCACGTCGCGGCGGTCGACTTCCGGAACGATCACCTGTTCGTTGGCGGGCTTCTGGTCTTTGTCGTCTGCCGCATGGGCCGCCGCGGCCAGCGCGAACAGGGCCGTGGTCAGCAGCGAGGTGGCAAGGGTCTTGGTGTGCATGAGTCGCCCGTCAGAAGAAGAACGAAAGACCGATCGTGATCGCCCGGTACTCCGTCGTCCGGTTGTCGCCGATGTAGGCGGTGTAGAACGAATAGTCGGTGCGGGCCACGAACCGCTCGGTCACGTAGTAGCGCAGGCCGACGACGGCATCGGCCATGCCCACGTTGGTCGTGAAGTCACCGACCAGGCTGGCATTCGGCACGTTCTTGAACCTGCCCAGGCCGATGCCGAAGAAGGGCGACAGCCGCCGATGCGACCACGGCTCGGCATTGATGTTGATGTGCCAGAAATCGGAGCCGGAGAAAGTGCCTTGCACCTGGCCGATCGTGCCTTCGACCGACAGCGTGTCAGACACCCGGAAGCCGGTCCAGGCCTTGAGCATCGGCTCCGACTTGAAGCGCCCCCAGGCCGCACCGATCTCGAGCCTGCGGTGCAGGTAGTCGTCGAGCGCAACGTCTCTGAAAGTCTTCTTGCTGCCGGCGTCGGTGAGCGTGGTTTCGAGCTGCTGGCGAACGACCCAACCGAGCTTTCCGTTCGAGGTCCGCACCTTGAACCAGTCTGTGTGACGCGACAGGATTTCGATCCACTCCTCGCGCGGCACCACGAAAAAGATCGGGTAGCCCCGGCCCGGGCCGGTGCGGATCTCGATGTAGGGGTCGGTGATCTGCACCTTCTCGACTGCCACGTCGGCGGCATGCGCCGGCATCAACCACAACGTGCTCGCGAGCGAAGCGGCGAGCAGCCCCATGCGTACGGCATTGCGGGCGAATTCGTTGCCCCATGCGATCAGCCCCACGACCAGGCGGTTCATTGAATGCAGCGGGCCCCGGTGGTTGGTTCGTTCAGGGTGTACATGCTGTCGGCTCTGGCAAGCTGAATTCGTTTTGACCCTGCGCGGCTGGATGAGACATCCAGTAGAGGATCAGTTTAACGTCGGTATCTTGGTCGTCGGCGAAAATTCGGCCGCCACCATGCAGCACGCCCTTCACCAGCGGCTTGGTGACGAGGCGGCTTTCTGCCGGGTCGGCGAACACCACCTGGCCCTGGGCCGAGACGAAGTTCTTGTACATGTCCGTCTTGTGGATCGCATCGGTATCGACCGGGGCCGTGAGATCGGCGTTGGTGGCGCCCTGCACGATGCGAAGAGCACCGCCGCTGCCCGACACCGAGTCGTGGCAGCCACCGGCGGCGCAGGTGTTGGTCAGTGAAGTGCCGGGGATCGGCAATTGCGCGGTCAGGATCGGGTTGATGCACTTCTGGTAGTAGGCGAAGGAGAGTTTCTGCCCTCCTACGACCTGCTCGTTGGTGACATCGCCGCCGCAACCCGACAGGCCCAGCAAAGCCAGGCACGTCATGACGCCCGCCAGGCGGCGGGTTGTTGACCGCCAGGCCAACCCTAGAGATTGGCACCCTGGCCCGATGGGGCCGGGTGCAACCGCAGAAGACGGGGCATCCTGCTCCTGCGAGTAGAGACTCTGGCGGTACTCATTCGTCATGACTTCTAGCAGCCTCCAGCGATCCAGGCGAGGATCTTGTTGTAGTTTGCGCCACCCGCCGGCAGCACAGCCGGGGCAGACGCCGAGGCGCCAGCCGGGTGCGGCACGGTCGACGGCCGGGTCAGCAGGTAGTTGTTCGCAGGGCTGCAGACATTGGAGATCATCGTCAGCGTGACGTTGAAGTCGCCTTCCGCCGCCCC